>Ga0155357_162_pt1 | contig 14284 bp, 13 predicted proteins | sample RifCSPhighO2_02_FD_106325 | JGI IMG/M metagenome (GOLD analysis project Ga0155357, IMG submission 106325) | Omnitrophica bacterium RIFCSPHIGHO2_02_FULL_63_14 | reverse complement strand
ACGCGATGCCCGGCAACATGGATTTTGCGTATGAGCTCCTGGCCACGAAGCCCGACTGGGGCTACTGGCGGCTCGATTTCAAGCAGTTCCCCAAATACTATGATTCGGAAGGCGGCGTGTATCCCGGCTTTTCCCAGATCCCGACGGCCGATTCGGGACGGAACCTTCGTCTCGACAACGGGAAACTGGAGCTCGAGTTCGGCCTGACGCCCCCGCACCTGCCGGATGTGGCCTTCCTCTACGAGTATGAGTACAAGAACGGCACGAAGTCGCGCCTCTCGTGGGCCAGCGTGGTCGAAGGCGCGACGACCCGCAAGATCGGGCCCTCCTGGCAGGAGATCGACGAGGAGGTCCACGTGTTCGAGCTCAAGGCCTCGGACGTGTGGTGGGACACGGCCTGGGAGATCGAGCAGAAATGGGAGCACTTCCAGTCACGCAACGTCCGAAATGAGCAATCGCTCGCCACGACGGCCACGGCCTCCAATTACATGATCCGCAACCAGGTCACCGAGCCGATCGCCTATAACATCGAGAGCGTGTTCGAGGCCGAGCGCTGGATCATCAAGGACAAATTGTACGCCACCGCCGGCTACCGGTTCGGCCAGATAGAGGCCAGCGAGGTCGAGAACATCTACGAAATGACGCGCGACAGCGTCCCGTTCAATTTCAGCGCGAACGCCGAGCAGGTCCGCGAGGCGACGGCCTCGAACCAGTACAAGACGAATACGGCCGTAGCGAGCTTCCTGTTCCAGTTCTGGAAGAACATCGCGGCCACCGTGAAGCTGAAGGCCGAGGACATCGAGCGCGACAGTTTCTCCTATTACCCCAAGGACAAATCCCCCCAGCCCGCGGCGCCCAACGGCGTGATCGACCAGCTCGACTGGAGCAACGTCGAGGACGATATGTACCGCTTCGGCGAGGCGCTCTCGCTCCGGTACACGGGCATCCCGCGCATGGCGCTTTACAATGAGCTTGAGCTCGAGCAGGTCGACAGCGATTTCACGGAAGACCGGACCAGCGGCAGTGCCAGCGAGGTCTTCAACCGCTTCACGGCCGTGAAGAGCTACCGCTATTCGGAGACGCTGGGTTTCAATCATTATCCGTTCGATTTCCTGAAGACGAAAGGCCATTACCGCTACCAGCAGGACCAGATCGATTATGACGACGAGCGGGAAACGACACCGACCGCCACGGGCGCCAAGTCCGCGTTTTTCGACGCCGAGATGAACGAGACGCACGAGCTGTCCCTGTCGTCGACGCTCAACCTCTGGCACTGGATCCAGCCGCAGGCGCGTTACCGCGTGCGTTACCAGGACATCAAGACGCAGACCGAGCAGAGCGAGCTCAACGTGAGCTCCGAGACGGTCGCCCACATCATCACCTTTGATCTGCCGTTCCAGCCGCTTCCGAACGTGAACGCGCTCTTGTCGCACTCGATCCAGAACGCGTATACCAATACGGCGGCGCGTGAAGCGCCGACGATCACGATCCCGAGCTTCGATTCGGACGTGCAGATCTCGACGGCCGCGGTGGACTGGGCGGTCAACGACAAGCTGACCGTCAACACGACGGCCAGCTATCAGACGGCCGACAACTATGGGGATTTCCTTACGCCGCTGTCCTACGGCGCCGATTACGAAATGACCGACGTCACCGTGGGCTTGAAATGGTCCGGGTTCCGGAACTGGGTGATTGAGCCGACATACGCGTATTCCCAATACGACCCTTACGAAAACTTCCAGGCGGACGGCTATGACGCGCACATCGTCTGGGTCAAGGTCGAAATTCCCTGGAGCTAGTAGGGTTTTAAACGTGATGGAAATCACATTCGCCATAGGGTCGGGTGTGGTATGCTTTTAAGAGATTGAAGAAAGGAGCGTGTGATGAAAGTTTTAACTTCCGTGTTTTTATTCTTTTTCCTGCTGGGGGCCGGTTCGGCCTGGGCAAACGTCAAACAGATCAAGGCGTACAAAGAGGCGTTTGCCGATGAGAAGCCCAAGTGCGCCGGCTGTCACGTGAGCGAGAAACCCAAGAAGGAAGCCGGCGAGCATGAGATGAATGAGTACGGCAAGAAGGTGCTCGCGGCCAAGGCAGCCGAATCGCCCGACGTCGAGACGTACAAGCAGGTCGGAAAGATCGGCGAGTAACCCCAAAATCGTGGCATTATCCCAACGGCGCGGCATTATTGCCGCGCCGTTTTTTATTTTTTTATCATTCTTTTTTTTCCAGCCGGCCGCCGCAAGCGAGGCCCCCGCGCCCAATTTCTGCGTGGATTGTCACGGCGACATCGCGGACGAAGCGGCGGGCAGTATCCACACCCGGCAGGCCGTCTCCTGCAGCCAATGCCATGGCGGCGATCCGACCAAAGACGACATGGAGGCGGCCAAGGCCCCGGGGACCGGTTTCCTCGGCCGCCCGGATAAGAAGCAGGTGGTTGAGACCTGCGGCAGCTGTCATGCCGACATCGAGCGCATGAATTTCTATGGCATCCGCACGGACCAGCTGGCGCGCTACAAGACGAGCCATCACGGCAAGGCCCTTCTTGAAAAGGGCAACACGGACGTCGCGGCCTGCACCGATTGCCACGGGTCCCATCACGTGCTTCCCGTCGCCGACCCCAACAGCCCGGTCTACCCGCTGAACCTGCCGAAGACCTGCGCCCGCTGCCACAGCGATCAGGCGCTCATGGATGCGCACAACCTGCCATCGGATGCCCTTAAGAAATATGAGTCCAGCGTCCACGGCCGGGCGCTCTTCGAGAAAAAAGACCTGTCCGTCGCCAACTGCGCCAGCTGCCACGGCAGCCACGGCGCCGTGCCGCCCGGCGTGAAGGACGTGGCCACGACCTGCGGCAAATGCCACGTGAACGAGCGGAAATATTTCCTCGAAAGCCCGCACGCGGAGCTCGAGAAACAGGGGCGGTTCTCCGAATGCGTCTCCTGCCACGGAAACCACGCCGTCGAGCCGGCGGACATCCGGCTTTTCCAAACGGCCTGCGTCAAATGCCATGCCCAAACGGCCCCGCTCGAGCTCGGCCTCGAGATAGCCCGGTCGATCGGCGACGCCGAAGAACAACTCGCCAAAACCAGCCAGCTCGTGAAGCAGGCGTCGATCGAAGGCTTTTTCGTCGAAGAGGAGGGGGGCCTGCTCGAGGAGATGAAGACCGGCGTCGTGGAGATGAAACCGCTCCAGCACACGCTCTCGTCGGCCAAAATGGAAGAGCTGAACACGCGGGTGACCGCCGGCGCCCGCTCTGTGGAGGCGAAGATCCGCGAGAAGCGCCGCAACGTCCTGTGGCGCAAGCAGGCGCTCGTCGCGATCTGGATCTTCATCCTCGTGATGGTGGCCGCGTTGTGGACCCAGTACAACCGCGTCACGGCGGGGAAGCACAAGCGATGAACGGGAAAAAGATCTCGCGGCGCGATTTCGTGGGCTGGATCCTGCGGGGCGGCCTGCTGGCGACGCTGGCCGGGTTTCTCGCGCCGGCCTTGTCGTATCTCTGGCCGGTCATGGGAAGGGGACCGTCGCTCGAGATGAAAGAGGTGGGCCGCGAGGACGAGATACCGGTCTGGGGCTCGAAAAAGGTGATCCTGGCCGGGAGCGCGATCCTGCTCGTGCGCGCGCCGGACGGCTTCAGGGCGTTTTCGGCCATCTGCACGCACCTGGGGTGCATCGTCGAATGGGACGGCGGCAAACACGAGATCCTCTGCCCGTGCCACGCGGGCATCTTTGACGCCGAGGGGCGCGTCGTTACGGGGCCGCCGCCGCGGGCGCTTCCTTTTTACAAGGTGAACGTGATCGACGGGCGGATCTATGTCAAACTTTAAGGCCCGGGTCCGGGAGTGGTTCGACGGCCGCTTCGAGATAGATAAGCTGAAGGGGCCCCTCGAGCACCAGCTCCATAAACCGCTGCCGGGGCACATCAGCTGGTTCCACACGCTGGGGAGCATGTCGCTTTTCCTTTTCGTGAGCCAGGTGCTGACTGGCATCCTGCTCCTCATCTATTACCGTCCGACCGTGAGCGACGCGTTCGAGTCCGTGCACTACATCATGTCGACCGCGACCATGGGCTGGCTCTACCGGCAGGTGCATGCCTGGGGCTCGAACCTCATGATCATCGTTGTGTTCCTGCACATGCTCCGCACGTTCGTGACGGGCTCGTACAAACGGCCGCGCGAGCTGACGTGGGTCCTCGGCGTGCTGCTGTTTTTGCTCACGCTCGTCTTCGGCTTCACGGGATACCTCCTGCCGTGGAACCAGCTCGCCTACTGGGCGACGACCGTCGGCACCGAGGTGGCGGGTGCCGTGCCGTGGATCGGGGAATTCCTGAAGACCCTCATGCGCGGCGGCAAGGCCGTGGGCGGCGAGACGATCTCGCGTTTTTTCGTGATCCACGTGATCATCCTGCCGTGGACCGTGTTTTTCATCGTGGCGGTTCATCTCTTCCTCGTGCGCTACCAGGGCATCGCCACGATGCAGCCCGCGACGAAACTGAAGGAGGAGCCGCCGAAGGAGGGCATCCGCTTCTTCCCGGACCACATGCTGAAAGAGGGCATCGTGTTCTACCTGCTCTTGGGCGTCCTCATCACGCTTGCGGTGCTGGCGCCGTTCGAGCTCGGTGAGAAGGCCGATCCCCTCGTGACGCCGCACGGGGTGAAGCCCGAGTGGTATTTCCTCCCGATGTACCATGTCCTGAAGTACTTCCCGAAGCTCCTCGGCATCTTCGTCGTGGGCCTGGCGCCGCTCCTGCTGATTGTGTGGCCGTTTCTCGACCGGAGCCCCGAGCGCCATCCGCTCAAGCGGCCCGTCTCCATCGCCATCGGTGTGCTCGTGGTCCTGTCGCTTCTGGTCTTCGGCATGCTCGGGTACCTGTCCGAGTCCACGCGGACGGTCTTTGGCAGGACGGTCCAGTTCGACATCTACGGGATGCCGCACGCCCCCCGGTAGGCCGTGAAGCCCGGGCCGCAAAGATTTTCCGAGTTGTTCTACAACGTCGTCACCTACATCGGGGTGATGATCAGCCTCCTCGTGGCGACGATCGAGGTGTTCCTCTTCGCGCTCGATTATTTCTCGAAGGGAAAGAACCTCTACCTGGGGCTCATCACGTACCTGATCCTGCCGGCCTTCCTCATCCTCGGCCTCGTCCTCATCCCCGCGGGCGTGTTCTGGAAGCGGATGCGTATCCGGCACGGCCTGCCGACGTTCGAACTTCGCCGCTTCCGCATCGATCTGGCGCTGCCGCACCACCGGAACGCTCTCTTGGTGTTCATCGTCGGCACCGCGCTCCTCATGCTGATGTCCCTTGTCGGCGCGTACAAGGCGTTCCACTACACGGAGTCCGTGCAGTTCTGCGGGGCGCTGTGCCATGAGATCATGCAGCCGGAATACACGGCTTACCAGCATTCGCCCCACGGCAAGGTCAAATGCGTCGAGTGCCACATCGGCGAGGGGGCCGACTGGTATGTCCAGTCCAAGATGTCGGGCACGCGGCAGGTCGTGCGCACCCTGACGGACACCTACAAACTGCCGATCGACACGCCTGTGCACAACCTGCGCCCGGCCGAGGAGACCTGCAAGCAGTGCCACTGGCCAGGCAAGTACTTCGGCACGCTTGATTTCAACCGCACCTATTTCCTCACGGAAGGGGAGGACCCGCGCTGGAAGATCCGGATGCTGCTGAACGTCGGCAGCGGAAAAGACCAGTCGGCCGGCGTTCACGCGCACATGAACGTGGACCAGGACATCTACTATGCGGCCGAGGACGAGCGCCGGCAGAAGATCACCTGGGTCAAGTCGGTCGATAAGCTGGGCCGGTCGACCGTGTATGTCTCGCCGGAGTCGAAGTGGAAGGGTTCGGCCCCGCCGGCCGGCGCCGTGCGCAAGATGGACTGCATCGACTGCCACAACCGCCCCACCCACCGCTTCATCGCGCCCTACCGGCTCGTGAACGACGCGATGCAGTACGGCCATGTCGATTACGCGGCGCTTCCGGGCTACAAGCAAAAGGCCCTCGAGCTTCTCTCGGCCGATTATAAGACTGCGCCGGAGGCGCTCGCGGCCATCGAGGAGGGCCTGTCGAAGGCCTATCCAGAAGGCGGCCCCGCGGTGGGGCAGGCGATCCAGGTCACCCAGAAGCTTTTCAAAACCAACCTCTTTCCCGAGATGAAGGCGCGCTGGGACACGCATCCGGACAACATCGGGCACCTCGTGGCGCCGGGGTGTTTCCGCTGCCATGACGAGCGGCACCGCTCGGCCGAGGGCCGAGTCATCTCGAAGGACTGCCGTTCCTGCCACGTCATCGTCGAGCAGGGGCCGCCGGCCGCACTTGAGAAAAACATCGACGGGCTTGATTTCCGGCACCCCGACGGCGGCGAGGACTGGAAAGAGATGGACTGTTTCGACTGCCACACCGGCGGAGGCCCTTGAGCCTGTGACCTTCGTCACAGCATAATTCCCTCTCGGGCGTCATACTAATGGCATGCCCAGCATTCACCGTATCCTCGAGAAAGACCACGGCGAGACGCTTAAAAAACTCGACGCGTTCGACGACGTCCTGAAACGCCTCCGCTACGAAGGCAAGGCGAGCCTCGGCCGCAACGTGCGCGACGCGAACGAACTGGTGGGCTATTTCGAGCGCACGCTCCTCGGCCACATGAAAGAGGAGGAGAGGGTGCTCTTTCCGTTCATGCGCAAACGCATCCCGAGGCTCGAGCCGTTGATCTGCCTGTTGTTGAGCGAGCATGACGATTTGAGGCAGAAGCTCCGCCGGCTGCGCTCGACGCTGAAGTCGTGCGGCCGCGCGAGCACCCCGCGGGCGGTGGGACTGCTGGACGCGGTTTGCCACGACGGCACCTTTCTCATTTGCCTGCTCCACAGCCATATGAGCGTCGAGACCGGCACGCTGTACAAGGCCGCCGACCGGACGCTTCGCCCCTTCGAAAAGGAGATGCTGCTCCGGCGGATCGGGGAATACGCCGTTTCGTAAGGAGGTGGTGGGGTGAAGTTTTTCGAAGAGCCCTACCGGCTCTTTTTCCCTCTCGGGGTCCTCATGGGCCTGACCGGCACGGGCCACTGGCTTCTCTACGGGCTCGGCGCCACCGGGGCCTATTCCAGTCTCTTCCACGGTCTGCTTCAGACCGGACTCTTCATGGGTTTTTTCGCGACCGGTTTTCTCATGACCGCCATTCCCCGGTTCTCGGCCACACGGCCGGCTTCACCGGCTGAATGCGCCGCCGGCGTCCTGGCCGCGGCCGGGGCCTTCGCGGCGCTTCTGGCCTGGCGATGGATCCTGGCCGAGGCGTTTCTCGCTTTATTCATGACGCTGACTCTTCTCTTCATCGTCCGGCGCGCGAGGGCGCGCCCCAGTCATTCGACGGCCGTCCAGCCGCCGGTTGAGTTCATCTGGATCCCTTTTGCGCTTCTCAACGCGATCGCCGGTTACGGCCTTCTGATCGCGAGCCAGAAGGAATGGCTCCCCGTCTTTTTCGGGCCCACGGGCCTCCGGATGGCGACGCAGGGTTTCCCGCTTTGCCTGGTGCTGGGCGTGGGGTCGTTCCTCGGCGCGAGGCTCCTCGGGATCCAGTCCGCGGCCGGCACCGGCGATCCGCGCCGCCGGTTCGCGGCGCAGGCGGCCGCCGCGGTTCTTTTCACGGCGAGTTGGTTTTTGGAAACCGCGATCGGCGATCCGGTCCGCGCGGCGCTGGCGACCGCGCTTCTGGCGTCGGCCGGGATCCTCACGCGGTTCAACGCCGCCGGCCGTTCGCTCTTTGCGGCCCTCCTACGGGCTTCCTTTTTCTCCGTTGTGCTCGGCCTGTGGGCCGTGTCGTTTCTTCCGGCTTCCAGGAGCGTGCTTTTGCATCTGATGTTCATCGGGGGGTTTGGTCTCATGACGTTCAGTGTCGCGACGATGGTGATCTTCAGCCACTCGGGCCACGGCCCGCGGCTTTCCGAAGGGCCGGCAGCGCTCAAGATCGTGGCCGCCGGTATCCCGCTTTCGCTGGCCTTGAGGCTTTCCGGGCTGTTCGTCCCCGAGCATTATTTCGCGCTCATGGCGGCAGCCGGCGCGTCCTGGATCCTCTCAAGCCTTGCGTGGCTCGGCGTCTGCGCGCGTTACCTTTGGGCCGGCGGGCCGGAATCGTTCGAGCATCGCCACGCCTGTTAGGAGGTAGCATGCTGCTGCAGGACAACCTCATCTACGGGCCGATCACCTCGCGCCGGTTCGGCACGAGCCTTGGGATCAATCTCCTGCCCGCCGAGGTCAAGCTCTGCACGTTTGACTGCGGTTATTGCCAGTACGAGGGCGGCCTTTCGGCCAGGCCCGTCGCTTTTCCGGACCTCAAGCAGATCCGGTCTGAGTTGTCCGGATACTTGTCGGCCCTTGGCCGCGGCAAAGGCGGGCACATCGATTGGATCATGATCGCAGGGAACGGCGAGCCCACGCTTCACCCGCAATTCCCCCAGGCCGTCGCGGCCGTGCTCGAGGCGCGGGACCGCTGGCTGCCGGCCGTGCCGGTCGGGATCCTTTCGAACAGCTCCACCTGCGCCCGGCCGGAGACACGCCGGGCGCTGGCGCTCCTCAACGACCGGTTCATGAAACTGGACGCCGGCAGTGATGAGCTGTTCCAGCGCATCAACCGTCCGTCGGGTTCCCAGCGGATCGGCTCCATCGTGAATGATCTGTGCGCGCTGGCCGGACAATGCGAGATCGTCATCCAGAGCATGTTTGTGGAAGGCGCGGTGTCCAACACCGGTGATGAGGCGGTGAGCGACTGGATCGCGGCGCTCCGCGTCATGATGCCCGCGTCGGTCCATCTCTACTCGCTCGACCGCCAACCGCAGGACCCGGGCATCCGGACCGTCCCGGCGGAAAAACTGAACGCCATCGCGGCGCGTCTCCGTGCCGTGTCGGAGATACCGACAACCGTCTACTAGTCCCTCGACGCGGCGTTCCCGCCCGAATTGCCATACTCGCGGAATTATGACACACTAATGCGAGGAGGCAGGTGGTGTGATCACGGACGTCCGCATTATCCCTTTTTTCAAAGATCTATCCGACCGAGAGCTGGCGGCCATCAGGCCTTGTCTGCGCGAGAGGACGTTCAAGAAAGGCGAGAACCTCTTCCTCGAAGGCAACGTGTGCGACCGCGTATTTTTCGTCAAACACGGCCGCATCAAGATGTACCGCATCGGCTCTACCGGCCGCGAACAGATCCTCGAGACGCTCGGGCCCGGCGACACCTGCGCCTGCAACCCCGGGGAGAGGGACTGGCAGTGCGGTACGAGCGCCGAGGCCGTGACCGACTGCACCGTGTGGTTTCTCTCCCGCGACCATTACCTGAACCTCGTGAAGACGCACACCGAGCTCTCGCGGGCGCTGAACCGGCTCTTCGCCGAGCGGCTCAAATGCTTCAGCTCGCTGATCGAGGAAGTCTCGCTGAAGGACTCGAAGAAACGGCTCGTGAAATTCCTGCTGGATATCCTCGGGGAAAACAAGGGGAGCAAGGGTGCCTTGACACTGACGTTCACGCGCGAGGAGTTGGCGCAGCGCATCGGCATGGCCCGCGAGACGGCCGCGCGCCAGCTGGCCGACCTCAAGCGCCGCCGGCTCATCGACGTCCGGGCCCGCCAGATCGTCATCCTGAACCAGCAAGGGCTGCAAAAACTGCTTGAGTAGGGTCGCGGTCGTCGGCGGCGGGATCTCGGGCCTGGCCTGCGCCCACCGGCTCCAGGAGCTGGCCGCGGCGCGCCGGCTGCCGCTCGAGGTCCGTCTCTACGAGGCGGCGGACCGGTTCGGCGGCAACATCCGGACCGAATCCCGCGGCGGTTTTCTTCTCGAAAACGGCCCCGACGCCTTTCTCACCGATAAACCCGCGATCCTTGATCTGTGCGGCCGCCTCGGGATCTCGGACCGGATCATCGGCACCAACCCCCACTACCGCAAGACGTTCGTCGTCCGGAACCGGCGGCTTGTCCCGCTGCCGGCGGGCTTCTATCTCGTCGCGCCCACGGATGTCTGGCCGTTTCTGGCGACGCCGCTTTTTTCCTGGAAGGGCAAACTGCGCGCGTTGGCCGACCTCGTTTTGCCGCGCGGCGGCTCGGGCGATGAGAGCATCGGCGCCTTTCTCCGCCGCCGGCTCGGCGTGGAAGTGCTCGAGCGCGTGGGCCAGCCGATGCTCTCCGGCGTGTACGCGGGGGACCCGGACGCGTTGAGCCTGGCCGTGACGATGCCGCGGTTCAAGGAGTTGGAAGAGCGCCACCGGAGCCTGATCCTCGGCCTCATGCGGTCCTCGCGCCGCGAGCGCTCGCTGAAAGCCGCCAAGGGCCCGCGCTACGCGCTTTTTTCCTCGTTCCAGGGCGGCATGGATACGCTCGTGAACGCCCTTGTCGCCGATCTCGGCGGGTCACTCGTGCCTGGGGAGGCGGTCCGCGGGGTCCGTGCGGAAGCGGGCGGGAAATGGCGCATCGAGACGGACGGCGGCGGAGCGCTCTTTGACGCCGTGTGCCTGACGGCGAGCGCGCGGTCCGCGGGGGCGATGCTCGAGCGTGTTTCGCCGGCTTTGTCGGCGAAGCTACGGGCCCAGTCCTACGCCTCGGTGGCCACGGTCAACCTCGCCTATCCCGAGAGCGCTATCCGGCACCGGATGGACGGCTTCGGTTTCGTCGCGCCGGCATCGGAGAAACTGTCGTTCACGGCCTGCACGTTTGTCAGCCGCAAATTTCCCGGCCGCGCGCCCGATCGGCACGTCTTGCTCCGGGCGTTCGCCGGCGGCGTCTTCGGCATGTCCTTTTACGATCTCCCGGACAAAGCGCTCGTGTCGCGCGCGCACGATGAGCTGGCGGCGCTTCTCGGCATTCATTCGGGGCCGATCTTGGCGAGTGTCAGCCGCTATGCGGAGAAGATGCCGCAGTACACGGTCGGCCACGCCGCATGGGTCTCGTCGCTCGAAGAGGACCTGCGGCGCCTGCCCGGGCTTTATCTGGCCGGATCGTCCTACAAAGGCGCCGGCATCCCCGACTGCGTGTCCGCCGCCGAATCCGCCGCCGAATCGATTCTGGATTTCATCTCTCGGTAATTTCAGCTCAATCACTTTCTCGGCGTCGGAAACTGTTTTCTCCTCCTTCCGCGGGGGAGAAAGGACCGTAAATCTTGGGGACCCCTCGGCGATCTTGGGACCTAGGGCTAAGACGGGGGTCCGCGTCGACGCCGTTTCCCCTGAGATTTACGATCCTTTCTCTTCGATGCGTCAGTCGTCGAAAAAAGTTTCCGCCGCCTCGATAATGCCGATTTGCTCGGAAACAACGCGGGCGGTCGTGCTTCAAGATTGGAGCAAAACGGTGGTTGCGAGCGGTGACGTCGTCTCGGACGACATCGCGCGCCTCCGGCGTTGTCGTCAAGCGCGCCGGAAGACGGCAAAATTTTAGACGAGCGCCTCCGACAGCCGTCGCTAGCATGGTGGTGTGGACGGGCTTTCGTTGAGAAGGGAGAGGGAGTATACTTAAACGGTGAAACGATCTCACGCGATCCACCTGGCGCTGCTGGCCCTGGGCGCTTTGCTTTTTTACTGGACGCTGCAGGCGGCCGGATGGGACGAGCTGGCCGCGCTGATGCCCGAAGTGAAGGTTTGGCAGCTGGCGGCGCTGATGCTTATTTATCCGGTCATCTGCTCCTGGGACGTGGCCGGCTGGCAGTTGCTGTTCCCGGCGTCCGCGGCGCGCCGCGTGCGGTTCGGCGGTCTTTACGCGGTGCGCCTGGCCGGCGAGGCCTTGAACGCGCTCACACCGTTCGTGGACATCGGGGGCGAGTTCCTCAAGGTCCATCTGGCGGCCGGACGGTTTTCGATCCCCCGCCGCGCGGCGCTGGCCAGCGTGGTCATCCAGCGCACGGTCCTGTTTTTTTCGGAGATCGCCTTCTGGATCTTCGGCCTGTTTCTCGTCCGGCGCTCGGTCCAGGCGCCGCTCGAGTGGGAGTCGGCGCTCTACGGCGTTATCATCGCCTGCGCGATACTGGCCGCCGGGCTGTGGCTGCTGCAAAGGAACGGGTTTTTCGTGAGTTTCATCCGTCTCCTGCGCCTCGTGGGGATGAGGCCCAAATTCTTCGACACGTTCCACCTGACGTTCGAAGAGGTGGATCGGGAGATCCGGCACTTTTACCAGGGCCGGTCCGCGCAGCTTTTGTACTCTTTCGCGCTTCATTTCATCGGGTGGGTCGCCGGGGCGCTCGAGGTCTGGGCGATGATGCGGCTCATCGGCCGCCCGGTATCGTTTCTTGAGGCGGTGTTCATCGAGTCACTGTTTCAGCTGGTGAAGACCGCGAGCTTTTTCATCCCCGGCAATTTCGGGGCCCAGGAGGCCGGCATGGCGCTTTGCATGCGCTGGCTCGGGCCGGGTGCCGCGGCCGGCGTGGCGATCAGCCTGCTGAAGCGCCTGAGACAGCTCGTGTGGATCGGCGCCGGTCTGTTGATCTGGTGGTATTTCAAATGGCGGCTGGTCCGCCAGGCGAGGGTGATTCCGGATGAAAGCCGCGCGTTTACGACGACTGCTCCGTAAAAAAGGGCCCATCCTGCTGGGCGGGGCGCACGACGCGCTCTCGGCCAAGCTCATCGAGGAGGCCGGCTACGACGCCGTGTGGGCGTCGAGCTTCGGTATCTCGGCCTCCACGAGGTGCCTGCCCGACGCGAACGTGCTCACGATGACCGAGGCCCTCGAGGCCGTGAAGGGCATGAACGAGGCCGTCCGGATCCCCGTGGTCGCCGACTGCGACAACGGCTACGGCAACGTCCACAACGTGATCCGCCTCGTGAAGGAATACGAGCGGGCCGGCATCGCCGGCATCTCGATCGAGGACAATCCGTTCCCCAAAAAATGCAGCCTCTACCCGGGCGAGCGGCAGGAACTCGTGGACAAAGACGAGATGGCCGGACGCATCGCGGCCGCGAAATCGACTCAAGTCAGCCCCGCCTTCTTCGTGATCGCCCGGACCGAGGCGCTGATCGCCGGGCTCGGCATGGAGGAGGCGCTGGGGCGCGCCGCCGCGTACGAGGCGGCGGGTGCGGACGCGATCCTCATCCACTCGCGGCAGGCGACGCCGGACGAGATCCGCGTGTTCGCCGAACGCTGGAAGGGAACAGCACCGCTGGTCGTCGTGCCGACAAAATATCCGGACGTCACGCTGAAGGAGCTGGGCGCCATGGGCATCCGCATGGTGATCTTCGCCAACCAGGCGCTGCGCGCCTCGATCGTCGCGATGCGCGCCACACTCGCAAAGATGAGGCGCTCGGGCCTCCGGTCCGTGCAGGCCGACATCGCGCCGCTCGACGAGGTGTTCCGCCTAGTCGGCCAGCCGGGCCTCGAGGCCGACGACGAGCGTTTCCTCAAGAAATTCAAGAAGGGGCCCTCGGCCGTGATCGTCGCGGCCGGTTTCGAGAAAAATTTCTGGCCGCTGAATTCCGACCGGCCGAAGGCGATGCTCGAGATCAGGGGCAAGAGCATCCTCGAGCGGCAGACCGAGCTCCTCAAGCGCTGCGGTGTGGACCGCGTCGCGGTGGTCACCGGCTACAAGGACGACCGCGTGAGGCTCCCGGGGATCGTGAAGTTCCGCAACCCCCGCTACCGCGACACGGGCATGCTGTATTCGCTCTTCCGCGCGGAGAGCCAGATGGCGGGCAAATTCATTTTTCTCTACGGCGACGTGCTCTTCGACGCGCTGGTGGTCGAAAAGCTCCTGAAGACGCGCCACGACATCACGCTGATCGTGCAGCGGTCCACGCCGAAGCATCCGCTTCTGAACGGCCGGAAGAAGGCCGAGCGCGACTGGGTGGTCACGCGGGAAGAGGGCGGCGCCGTCCAGATAAGCCAAATCGGCCACCGGATCGGCGCCGAGCGGGCCAACGGGGAGTTCGCGGGGATCGCCTACTTTTCACAGGCCGGCGCCCAGAAATTCCGCGGGGCCTACCGGCGGATGCCGCCGGCGGCCCGGGACGGCCAGTTCACGGACCTCATCCAGGCGCTGATCGACCGGGGACAGAAGGTCCACGCGCTGGCCATCACCGGCGGCTGGATCGACATCGATTCGTTCGAGGATTACCAGAAGGCCTGGGAGACCGTCAGGCCCTAGCCCGTTCGCCCTACCGCCCGCCGCATTGTTTCCTCGCTCAAACGGACATTTTTCTCGCACCGCGCCTCGTTAAAGGTCCGGGGACCTCTCGCCAAAATTCCTCGACTTGCTTGAATGAGTGGCCTCACTCGGAATTTTGGCGTCTCCCCCGGACTTTAACTTCGGCTCGTG
>Ga0155357_157_pt5 | contig 14841 bp, 12 predicted proteins | sample RifCSPhighO2_02_FD_106325 | JGI IMG/M metagenome (GOLD analysis project Ga0155357, IMG submission 106325) | Omnitrophica bacterium RIFCSPHIGHO2_02_FULL_63_14 | reverse complement strand
TGTGCGATCCCATCCCATTCGATGGTTCCCCGTTCCCCACACGCCGTCATGCGCCTGCGCGGAGGGCGCGAGAGGTAGTCAAGATGGAGGGAGACCCCCCCTCCTGTCGGTATCTCCCATCGCAACTCAGCCAGTTCTTCAGCCGCGATCCCCAATCGCCCAAGGTTCCTGAGACTGGCCTGGAGACGCTGCGGCCATCCAAAGAGCCACCCCGCATAATCAATCTCATGAATCAAGTCCCGCAACACCCCTCCCTCCGCAGCCCGCGCAGAATATGCCTCCCGGTACGATCGGCCAGGCCGCCAATCAGGCAGATACGACTGACATTCGATGCGAACGCTGTGGAGCCGCCCGCGTTCGGGGAGCAGCCGACGAAACGTATGCAGCGACTCCGAAAAGCGCAGCACGCATCCCACGAAGATCCGGCGATGCAGCACGGCGGCCCTCGCACACAGCCTGCGGGCCTCTGAAGCGTCTACCGCCAAGGGTTTTTCCACGAGGACGTCGAGCCCGCGCTCAAGGGCCGACAGGCTGTCTTCCATGTGGCGACCTGTCTCCGTCGCCACGATGCAATGCGTGGCCCCTAACTGGACCGCCTGGTCAAGATCCCGCACGGTCGCATGTCCCCGGGCCTCCACCTGGAGGCGACGCTGCGGATGGACGGAGAGGGCAACGGGATGCGCCGGTGGGATACCGCGCAGCACCTCCAAGTGTCTCATGCCAATGCTGCCCGTCCCAAGCACCACCACGCGCCCCGCAATCCCGAGGTCCTCCGCCTTGCGACCACCCACGTCCTCTTGGGCAGCTTCTGCATCGAGACACCGCATTCCCCGCTCCAACTTGACGTCCTTGTCGTTACGCGTGGACGCTCACCGCGTCCCCTTTGAAATACCGTTCAGTGAACTCTGACTGCAACTCCCTAAACACCCGGTTTCCGTGATCGTCGAGCTTTTCCGCATCAGCAATCCGGGGGAACTCCTCTTCGGGGTATCGCATATAGAGGGTAAAGGTCCGAACGGCCCCCTTGATCTGTTCCTTGGTATACTCGGGCATGTGCAACACTGTATCCTTGGTGATGCAGGTTAATTGGGTATCATCGGTGATATAGCCCTTTTGCAGCGCGAGGTTCCTCAGCGAGGTGCCGTGGTAGGGCACAAAATGGAAGGCGTTCGCCGAGTAGAGCAGATGTTGGACTCGACGGTTCATCCAGATGGTGTCCCACGTCAGCTCCCTGGTTTCCGTCGGCATGCCGACAATATTATTTACGGACACCCGAATCGAGGTGCCTTCTAGATGGTTGAAATATTGAACCAGGTCGTCGTTGGTGTAATCCCGTCGGACGACCGCCTTACGAAATTGCTCATTGCCGTGTTCAATGCCCAACGACATGTCGCGGCATCCCATGCTCTCCAAGACTCGAATCCGCTCTGGGGTCAGCGTCTCAGGCCGCGTTTGGCACCAGAACGGCAACTTGATGTCCTGGTACATTTCAGCAAAGGCATAGAGATGGGGATCCGGCATTGCCAGAAAGGTGTCCGCCGGAAAATGGATATACTCGACGTGAAATGTCTCCCGAAGATTCAACAATTCCCTGCGCACACGCTCCACGCTCTTGAGGCGGAAAAACTCTCCGGCATTGTTCCGTTTGTACAACTGCACCTGCCCCGGCGAATTGCAAAACGCGCATTTGAACGGACACCCGCGGTGCGTCTCTACTGATCCCATCCGCATCAGCCGGCCTTTCATTGGCTTATAAAACCGGTTGGGATCGAAGAGTGAGAAATCTGGGATGGGCAGCGTATCCAGATCGATCGTATCCCGCAGCATGTTGCGGACAATCTCCCCATCAGGCTTCCTCACCCAGAGGTTCTTGATGGTGGCGTGATCCTCCCCCGTGGAGAGCGCGTCGCACAGATCCAGCAGCGCGCCTTCGCCTTCCCCGAGGCAGATCATGTCAATCACCGTCTCGCGCATCGCTTTCTCCGGCGCAAAGGTCGGAAAGACCCCGCCCACCAGATTGGGGATGTGGTAGTCCTTGATCCCTTCCAGCAGCGCGACTCCCAAACGAAAAGTGTCCTCCAACGCGGACACCGCGATCAACTCTGGCTGAAACGATTCCACTTTGGCCCGCAGGTCAGGCATCAGGTTCGCCAGAGGCTTGAGGATCTCACGGTGCTTCTTGACGTCATAGGGTTTTACCTGAAGATTGTCGATCCGATACTCGTCAGAAGTTCTTTCCTCCGTCTCGTAGAATGTCGTATCGAAAATGTCGACCTCGTATCCCCGCTGTTTCAGCAAGGCCGAGAAGACCGTAATCGCCTGGGGAAACATGGTCTGCAGCATGAGATTCGGATACAGGAACAACACGCGAAAATTGCCACTCATTTCGTCCCCCCATCGGTCGTCCCTTGACCGACGCCAACCGCAGCCCGAAGGGGGCTCCCCACCCACAGCCGCTGAACGCCCCCCGGAACCGGGGACTTGTTTTCGCAGACAAACCGTCCGCCATCCGCGAAGGACGCAAACGCCCGATGGTAATCCGGCCGTTCGGCATCATGCAGCACGGCGACACCCGTCGGTGTTAGGAGGCGGCTGGCCATCTCCAGACACTCTCGACGCCGACGGCCATCCACGATGATGACGTCAAAGAGTCGACCGCACGTCGTCGGATAGGTGAGGTACTCGGTCATGTCAAAGGTTTCTTGGATGTACTTGCGTTCTTCGCACGTCCCGTTCTTCAACACGCAGGTGACCGTCTCGGCCAGCTGGTTTGCCTCAATCATACGGAGGACCTCCTGATGCCATGGAATATGGTTTTCGACGGCCAGCCAGTGGAACTGCGCGCCGCGGCGCCTGAGGAAGTTCGAGAAATAGATCGTGCTGCGGCCGGCGCCCCATTCCAGAATGTTCAGGAACTTGCCGTCCTGGGCCTGCTCGTCCAATACGCGCTCGATCGCCTTGATCTCGCTCAACCACATGACCGGGTAGTCGGGATCTAGTTGGAGGCTGTCGTACGGGACCGCTGGGAATTTCCAGCGGTGCATGTTCCGCACTAAGACCTCCGCCAGGATGAAATCCTCCTCCGTGCTGATTTTGACGGTCTTGAATTGGTTGAGCGGGTAGAAACCCACTCGGCCTGAGAAGGCGGCGTGGCCGTGCTGCTCGTACTGCTCCATGAAAGTCTTCGCACGCCAGATGCACACCGACCATGCACACAGCTGGATGGGCGGGAGATCCTGCGTTCTCGCCAGCTTGGCCCTGGGATCGAAATTCACCGGCTGGCCCTGATAGAGGGTATGGACGGACTCTTCCCTGCTCGCGATGAGCGTGTCGAGCGGTTGGTCGAGGAAATGGCGCACCATCTGGTCGATGTCGCCGCTCTCAATGAGCGGTGAGACCGGGTTGACCATCACGAGGACGTCCGCGTTGACCGCCTTGATGAAATCGTAGTTGAACTCATCTTGCCGCGCGGTGCTGGTGGCCAGCGTGGACGGACGCTTGTAGAAGCGCGCGCCGTAGCGTACCGCGAGCTCTCCGATGGCGTCGCTCTCCGAATTCACGTACACCTCCTGGAGCGTCTGGGCCTGCCTGGCCGCCTCGATCGCGTAGCTGATGAGCGGCTTGCCGTCCAGCAGTCGCAGGTTCTTGCGCGGCACGCGCTGGCTGCCCTCACGAGCCGGGATCTCGCCGATGACCCTCATAGCAGACCCTCCAGATACGTCGCTTCGTAGTCGCGGGACATCCGATCGAGTAGCTCCATTCCAGCATCCGTCGCGAGCTCCTTGGCGTACGCCCTGCGTCGATCTAACTCCCGCCGCTCATCCGTCCCCCGCTGTGGCGGCTCCCACTTGCATCGCCGGTACACGGGACGATCCATGCCGTCTGCGATCAGTCGCCTCGGCACCTTCTGTCGCCTCAATTCACGGCGCGTAGCCTGCGTCATCCCTGTGTTTAGAAATGTCTCCAGTTGCCTCAAGATGGGCCACGGATCCAGCACGAAGCGCTCAAACGGGATCAGCAACACCTGCTTCCGCTCACCGTCCGACAACCCTCGCATGTACCCCGGATTCCACTGGGAGCACCGTTCGATGTAATGGATCGCCTTGTCCATGCCGTTGGACTGCACGTACGTGTCCTCCCAGCCTTTAGCAAAAAACGGCACGGCCTGGCCCTTGTGTTCGAAGAACACGGTAAACGCTCGCGGATCGGTACGCTCCACCTCAGGGTATAACTGCTTGACCATATACAACGGGTGGCGGATGATCTCAATGATCCTGACGCGACCTCCCAAGGCGGCGAGCAAGGGGGCGCTGAGCATCAAGGCGTGATGGACCAGGACTTGAAGAATCGGTTTTGTCTCGCGAATCCGCTTTACGATAGTCTGTCCATCGTCCGCCTGGAACAATCGATGGAGATACCGCCAGGAGTGCGGGTTCTGCCAGATCGATGAACAATCCTTGCGCCTCAGATTCGTGTCCCGTGAGATCATCAGGTTGTACAGATCCAGGTCTGTCAGCAGTCGGATCATAGCGATGGCCGTTGACGCATCGATCTTGTCCAACAGTGAGAGAGAACAGACGTGTTCCAGGTTGTAGTTGTACTTTTGGATTTCGACCCGTTCGAATGTCGAAAAGACTGGCGTAAATAGGGACTTGCCGCAGCCACCCAGCCCCCCAACGACAACAATCTGCCCCGCGAGGGACGTCTGACGGATAATGGTCTTCCCCGAGTCCCGCACCGCGAGATCCTGCTCTTCGACGATCGACTCCATCAACCCCCTCCGTAGGCTCTCCACATCGTGATCGTGCCGCTGTCTCTCAGCTGTTAAACACCCTCACGTCTTCGGCCGTCTCTGCCACGATCACGTGTTCAATCGCGCTTTATAGGGCATGCCGGGACGCGGCCCCTTGGCCGCGACCTCAGGCGCCGCAACGCTCGGTTCCAAGTCGCCAAGCTCCGGCATCAGATGCGCGTACTGCTTGAGCTGCAGGCGGGACAGCGGGTACTCCTTCTCCAGCATCTCCCGGCACTCGGCGATGGTCTGCTCGTACTTCTCCATGTCCCCCTTCCCCTTATGGGCCTGGGCGGAGCAGTATCGCGCCACCAGATGGCCCTCATAGGCCCGCAGCACGTCGTTGTAGAGCGCGAGGGCGCGGTCGTACTGTCCGGTCCGCATGTTGTAGTTCTGGAAGAAGTTCGTTTGCATGTTTGCCGTGTAGGCCAGATCCTTCAGCTCCTGCCCCCGAATGGCTGGAGTATCGAAGGTCCGCTCCTGGAAAAAGGCGTCATCCCAGTTGAACGTCTGATCAATCCACCCGGCCTCCAGCATCTGGGAGTGCATCTCCGTCCCGATCAGCGGGGCCGCGATACTAAAGATGTTCCAGTCCGTCGGCAGGCTGGCCGCAAAATCGACGGTCTCCTGCATCATCTCCCTCGTCTCACCCGGAAAACCGAGGACGAAATACGCCCGCACGATGATTCCGGTATCACGGCACGCCTGCACCACTCGGCGCGCCCGCTCGAGATTGCAGTCTTTCTTGATCACATGGTGCTGCACGTAGGCAGACCCCGATTCAATGGCGATGTTCGCCAGCCTCATCCCCATCTTGACCATGGCGTTGATCACGTCTTCATCGAGCGTCGCCACGGACAGTCCATTGGGGAACTGGAAGTGGATGGACTTTCCAAATCGCGCCGCGATGGCTTCGCACAGCGCGATGACACGCGGCTTCTTGACCGAGAAAAGATCGTCTTCGGGAATCACCGAGTTGATGTGATACTCCTCGAGCAAGATCCTCACTTCCTCCACGACGTTTTCGATGCTCCGATAGCGCATCGTCCGCCCATGCACCGTCCATGAGGCGCAGAACGTGCAGTGGAACGGACACCCACGCGTGGTGACGATGGTGGCCTCTCCATCCTGCGCGATGGCGTCAATTCGCTTCGCGCGACTGTAGTTCGCGAACACATACTCGGGCATGGGAATCAAGTCCCAGGCGGGAAACGGAATCTCGTCAAGGTTATTGATCAGAGGCGCCGACTCACAGGAGGCGGCTTCCGTGTTGTGCTCCAGCTTCTCGCGGCCAAAGATCCCCTGGATCCGATCGACCGGCTGGCGGTCAACCGTGGCCTTGGCGAAATAGGAGATGACGCTTTCGCCCTCTCCACGGCACACGTAATCAATCTCGGGAAAGGCGAGCAAGGGCTGGACCGCGTTGGTCGCGTGCATGCCTCCCATGATAATCGGGCTTTCCGGCCAACGACCCTTCAGCGCCTTGGCAATATGCATGGACGACTTGTGCGCCGTCGAAAACAGGATCGAAATACCCACAAAATCTGGGACAAACTCTGCAGGAATCTGCTCTTGGAGTACCCACGTCGTAAATTCCTCGAGGTTGAACGCCCGGCGCTGCGGATGGTTGTTGTACTCGCGTACGGCTTTCGCCAGGTCGATGATCCGAATATCACAGCCCGGCCAATCGCGCCGCAGCACCGCCGAGAGATACAGGATGCCCATCGGCATCGCGATGATCTGGTCCATGAAGGAAAAGCGGTTGGAGAGCCCCTTCACCAGATGGGTATAGGGAACCGACGGCGGATTGACGAACAACACCCGTAACGGTCGCCCATCCGGCCGTTGAAACGGCGGGGGCCCATAGGATCCACTCGCTGGATTGATTGGAAGCAACCCGGCTTCATCCATTCCTGCACCATCCTTTCATCTCGACTGCTCCTCCTGGTAGATCCGATCCACCAGTTTCATCAATATGAGCGCATCTTGCGACGTTCCGACTGTAACCGGACGGTTGTAGGCAATCGCGTCGAGGAAGTGCACCACCTCATACCGCCAGGAATTGTTGACGTTGAACTTGTAGCACTCTTCATCGCTCCAGGTCGCCGCGGGGGCCATGGTCCGGTTCTTGGCGAGCGTCATGACCTCCTCGCCGTACGTCCCGGATGGGGTGAGGAGCCCATTGATCACGATGTAGCTCTGCTCCAGGAAGATCTCTAAGGAGAAGAGATGCCGCCACTGAGTCATCGTGGAATGCAGCGATGCCACCACCCCCTGCCGGTTGCGCAGGATGGCGAAGACATTATCCTCAACGTCCAGCTTCCAGTAGAGGTTCGACACGTAGGCGTGCACTTCGTCAAATCCACCTGCCATCATGAGGAAGAGGTCCAACATGTGGATGCCCTGGTCCATGAAGATGCCGCCGCCGGCCAGTTCCTTCTTCGCGCGCCAGGTGTTGTAAAAACTCTGATCCACGCTCTTGCCGTAGCGACCGCGCATCCAGAGGATGCGGCCGTAGACGCCGGAATCAATCAGCGCCTTCGCCTTCTTCACGCTGTCGTGGTGGCGATGGTTGAAGCCGTACATCAGTTTCCTGCCGGTGGCGCGCTCCGCGGCGATGACCGCCTCGACCTCACGGGCGGTGAAGGCGGGCGGTTTCTCGCAGAAGACGTGCTTGCCGGCCTGCAGGGCGCGAATCGTCAGCGGCTGGTTTAAGCAGTTGGGCGTGCAGATGAAGACCGCCTCGACTTCCGGGTCATCGATCATCGCATCGGCGTGCTTGTGCACCCGAACCCCAGACTGCACCTCCACGGCATCCGGCTCGGCCACGGCCACCACCCGTCCCCCGCCGTGGCCGTTGATCGTTTCGTAGCGGATGCGCCCCATCTTGCCGAAGCCGATGATGCCAACCTGGACGGGTCGGGGGCTGGGTGTTGCCTGCTCCACTGGAGCGTGCGCGGCGGTCAGGGCATCAGGCATCCCGTTGCCTCCCGATGGCCGGCCAGCACGGCGAGATACTCGCGGCACAACGCCTGCAGATGCTCATCGAATGCATACCGTCCTCGAAAGACCTGCCCCGGACCGCGCATAAGGATCAATGACAGGTCGTTGCCCCGGTTCTTCTTATCCTTCGCCAGGGCGGCGAACAACCGATCCGTGGGGATCGCCGTCTGCTCAAACCCCGCGTAGTTCGCAGCGAGCACCCCACGCAACTCCTCATAGACCGCCGGGTCGATCAACCCCAGCCGCCATGAGAGATAATTCGCCATCTCCATCCCAATGGTCACGGCGATGCCGTGTGGGACCGCGTAGTCGGTCGCGCTTTCGATGGCGTGTCCGAAGCTATGCCCGTAGTTCATCACCAGACGCTCTCCCCGGTCGAACTCATCCGCCTCCACCTTCGCCCGTTTGATCTCCAGCGACCGCTGGATGTAGCGCTGCATCACCGCCGGCTCCTGCAGGATCTTTGCATAGTCGGCGGCGATTGCGCGCGCATCCTCCCAGCCAGCGATGATGTGTACCTTGATCATCTCGCCGATCCCAGAGCGCACATCGACCGGGTCGAGCGTCTCCAACGCCTCGGGCGAAATGACGATCTCCTGCGGCGGCGTAAACGTCCCGAGCTGATTCTTATACAGGCCGATGTTGACCGACGACTTTGAGCCGATGCAGCTATCCGCTTGCGCCAGGAGCGTCGTCGGATAGAACCGCCACGCGACCCCGCGAAACAAGGTGGCGGCGATGAAGGCGACGATGTCCTGGATGATCCCTCCACCGACGGCCACCAGCACGTGGTCCCGCCTGATCCCCTGCTCGATGACATGCGTCACGTATGACGGGAATCGTTCGAGCGACTTGTTGGCCTCCGTCGCCTCGATCCGCAGCACCGAAGGGCCGGCGAGAACCTGGGCCAGCGGGCGCGCATAGAGCCGAGCCACGCGGGCATCCACGATCAAGTGCTCGTTCGGGGCGAGCCCCTCCTCCAGCCCGGCGAAGAGCGCATCAAACCGGACCCGGTACGGCCCGCGGTGCGACTGCACGATCAGATCATCCACTGGTAAACCCTCCGTCCACGACGAGCGTCTGGCCCGTCATGTAGGTGTTCTCCTCGCTGGCCAGAAAGCGCGCGTAGCGGGCGATTTCTTCGGGTTGCGCGAGCCGACCGATCGGGATTCGCGTCACGATGTCGGCGATGCCCTGCGTCCCCAAGATCCCGCGTGTCATGTCCGTCTCCACAAAGCCCGGTGCAAGGCAATTCACCAAGACGTTATCGCCCGCCGCCTCCAAGGCCAGCGCACGACTCAGACCCAGCAGGCCGAACTTGCTGGTAGAGTACGCCGACCGGCCAGCCTTGCTCACCAGTCCAAAGACCGATGTGATATTCACAATCCGCCCGTGGCGACGCTGGCGCATGCCGGGCACCACCGCCCGACAGAGCAGAAAGGGCGCGGTGACATTGACCTGCTGAATCCTTGCGAACTCCGCCGGATCGTACGACTCCAGCGGCCCCACCGTATTGATGCCGGCGTTGTTGATCAGGACCGATAACTCCAACTCCGCCGCCCGCGCGGCGAGCGCCTCGAGCTCCTTCGAGCGGGTAAACTCACATGCCAGGTACCGACACTGCGCGGGCCCTGTGGCACCAGGTGAAGTTCCGGTTACCGTCACCTCGTACCCGGCACGCACCAACTCTGTCGCGATCGCCGCCCCGATACCCCGGATGCCTCCGGTGACCAGCGCTCGCTTCCGCGCCCCCCTCGCCATTCAGGCCGCCATGCCGCCGTTCACACCCGCACCGACGGTTCCGCCACCCGCGCACGGCCATGCTCCTGCACGGCGGGATACTCCGCCGCGCCGATGATGAGATCGCAGACCGCCAAGAGCCAAATGTGATGGGTCATCTCAACGATATTGTAGGCCCGGCTGTCCACCCAGAGGTTCAGCCCACCTAGCGCCCTGAGCGGGTTGTCCGCGGCGAATCCGCTGAGCGTCACCAGCGCCAGCCTCCGGCCTACGGTATGTTCGGCCGCACGCACGATGTTTGCCGACCGTCCGCTACTGCTAATCAGCACGACCAGGTCTCCGTCATCCGCGTAGAGCTCCAGCGCCTTGGCCAGCCACCGATCGTACCCGTAGTCGTTCGCCAGGCAGGTGATGAGGTCGGCCTCGTTGAAGTTCACGCAGCGGATCCCCGCGTTCTTCGTGAAGTCCACCGCGCAATGACTCGCAATCGCAGCACTCCCGCCGTTGCCCGCGATGATCACCTTGCGGCCGTTGACATGCGCCTCCATCATCATCGCCTTCAGCGCCACGAGCTGATCCAGGACCCCGTCCTGCCCTAGCTTCGTGCGGAACTGCTCAAAGTATTCTGCCAGCCAGCCGCGCTCGTTCCCTACCGCCGTGTCAGCCATTATGGTCATCACCTCTTCGCTATAGGTACCCGAACTGGTCAGGAGCCCGTCCGTCATGCGCAGTTCCCGTCACGGTCACGCGATAGCCCGCCTCGCAGAGCGCCTTGGCTGCCGCGGCGCCAATTCCCCCACGCGTCCCGCCGGTCACCAGCGCCTGTGTTGTATGCCGTCCCGATACCATCCGTCCTCCACGCGCCATGATGCATCAGACGCCTGAAGCGAGCGCGTCATGCCGCCGTCTCCAAGAGTTGCATCTGAGTCATCCGGCTAAACGGGCCGTCTCGGCGGACCAGCGCGTCATAGGTGCCCTCTTCCGCGATCCGTCCGCGCTCCAGCACGTAGATGTAGTCGGCGTTCACGATTGTGGACAGGCGGTGCGCGATGACGATCACCGTCGTCTCTCGGGCGATCGCCTCGATCGCCTGCTGGATCAGCCGCTCGGAGCCGCTGTCCAGCGAGCTCGTCGCCTCATCCAGAATCAATACATCTGGCTTGCGAAGTATCGCCCGCGCCAGGGCGATGCGCTGGACCTGCCCTCCTGAGAGACGAACTCCCCGGTCACCAACCAGCGTGTCGTATCCGGTCGGAAACCGTCCAATAAATTTGTCGGCGTTCGCCTGGCGACAGGCCTGCTCGATCTCCTCATTGGTAGCCGTCTCGGCGGCCCAGCGCAAGTTGTCGCGGAGGGAGGCGTTAAAGAGGAAGCTGTCCTGGGGCACATAACCGAGGCGCTGTCGGTAGGATCCGATGTCAAACGCCTGCAACGGAATCCCATCCACCGTGATCCGTCCCGCCGTCGGCTCATGGAACCCCATAATCAGGTCGATCAGCGTCGATTTCCCCGATCCTGATTCGCCCACGATGGCGACCATACTCCCCTTCGGAATCCGCAGGGTCACGTCCTGAAGCGTGGGCTCATGGCCGGGATGCGCAAAGGTGAGCCGCTCGACGGCAATCTCACGGGAAAACCCGGTAAACGGCGCGGTGCCGCCGTGCTGTTCCAGCGCTTTCGCATGACGCCGCAAGCTCATGACCTGCTCATAGCTGGGGAAGAAGTTGTCCAGCGAGTTCTTCTGCGATGTGATCCCGCCAATAGATGGGATGATTCTGAGCAGGGAGTAAAACAAGACCGCCGCCTCCGACAGCGGCACCTTGAGGTGTTGAGCCACAAAGAGGGCGAGCGTCAACACCAAAAGACCCAAGGGGTAATAAAGGAGCGGGACGGCAAGAGCGAGGGTCTGGGCTTTGAGTGTCACACGGGTGTGAGCATCGTAGACCCGGGCGAGCGCCTCCACGCTCTTGCGCTGGTTGTGGAAGCCCAAAATGATTTTGGCCGCGCTCAGGCTCTCCTGGATGAGCGAGCCGATCTGGTTGCCTGTCGTGGTGTTGAGCTGGCCGAGACGGTAGTTGAGGTTGCCGAGCCAGAGGAATGGCCACGCGAACAGGAATGCGGTAATCACGCTGACCGCAGTCACCTGCCAAGAGAGGTAGCACGGAACGGCAAGATACAGGACTAACTGCAGGAGACTGGCGAAAAACAGAGCCATCGCCCCAAAGGCATCCCCAACCACGGTCAGCTCCCGAATGAACGTATTGAGGAAGGTCCCCTGTTGGCCGCTGGAGAAGAACTGCCATCGGGCGTGGAAAAAGTCCTCGAACGTGCCCAGCATCAAGTCGCGGAGCACGGCGTACTTGGTCTTCAGGATGGAGTGCCGCGCGAAAATCTGAAACCCGCTCTTCAAGAAGGTAAACGCGAGGAAAGCCGCTAAGATGCCGCCCAGCGTCGCGGGCACGCCGAAGGCGCCCAGGAGCGCGACAATCTGCTTGGTCAGCGGGCTGGCGTGCTGCAGGTCCGAATGGATCAGCAGATCCACGACTGGCGCGAGGATGAACATCGATGCCGCGTCGACCACGCTCACGGCCACCAGCAAAAGAGTGTTCGCCGTCAGCAGCAGGGGGAACTTCTTGAAAATGTCTCGGATGAAACTCAGCGCTTTCATGTCACCAACTGCCTCCCGCTGGCCGCTGCATCATCCATCGTGCGGGACCCCTCCCGGTCCATCAGGTATTTGGATGGCGGGTGGATGTACTTGACTTCCAGCAGCTCCGGGGGAATCGCTCCCATGCATTCGAGATCCACCAGCCCGTCATCAACCTTCACGGTCATCGTGGGAGGGCTGACCCGGAGAATCCTGCCGGGTTCAAGCCGCGCGATCCGATCCCGTGGCATGATGAGCGTTGAGCGCGAGGCTTTCGCGATTTTGATGAGGTGGCTCCGAAACATGAGCGTCGCGTATGGATAGGGCGCGCTGAACGACCGGACAGTCCGAAGCACCGCGCTGACCGACATGCGCACGTCGAGGGTCACGTCATGCGGCGTGCGTCGCCGCCAGTAATTCGCGACCTCGTGGTCTTGTCGCGTCCCCTTCATGAGGGGATCAAGGGGAAGGCGTTGGCAGAGGAGCCGTGTGCCCAGGTAGGCCGCCGCGAGCATGTTGTCCATCGCATCGCTGATGGTGTCCTCAGGCGCAACGCGAAAGGGGACGCGAGGCAAGACGTTGCCGGTGTCGATTCCTTCATCCATTCGGATAAAACTCATGACGGTGTCGGTGATGCCCAGCACGACCATCCAGTGCAGCGGATGCCGGCCCCGATTGAAGGGGAGAGGCGTCGGGTGCGTCCCGACGCAGAAAAACTGCGGGATTGCCAGGATACGGCTCTCCAAAAGCTTGGGCCAGGCAGAAAAGATGTAGTCCGGCGCATACCCTTGGATGCATCTAACGGCCTGAGGGGTATTGATCTCCTCGAGTTCATGATACGGAATCTGGTACTGCCTGCCGAACCCGTCAATGTCCGCAGAATTCTCCGGTCGGAGAGCCGGGGGCATGGAGATGAGGGCGCAGATTTCCCATCCGCTTTCGTGCAGAGCGGCCGCGTGGCGCAAGGCCAGCGCCGATGGCCCCAGCACGACGCATCGCATCGTCAGGCTGATTCCCCGAAGTTACGCAACGCCTCCAACACGCGGTCAATATGCTCCAGTGGCTGCTCAGGGCCGCCGGGCAAGGAAAACCCTCGCTCGCAAAATACCTTCGAGCGTGGGAACTCGCCGAAGTTCTGTAAATGGGGCGACAGGTGGAGGTCTGGCAAAAATTTGCGTGTCTGGATCCTGCGTGAATTCAAAAAAGCCATCACTGGCTCTCGCTCTTGACACAGGCACTCCACCCAGAGGGGGATTCCACCAGCTTCCAGATTCACAGGAATCAGGTTGAGAAACGGCAGATCGGCTATCGCGGCGGCATATCTGGCATAGATGGCCTTGATGTGGGCGATACGTCTTGGGACACGACTCAGTTGGGCCAATCCGACTGAAGCCAGCAAATCGTTAAATTTGAAATTGAAGCCCATCCGGGTATATTCGGCGTCCATGGTATCTGCCACCCCGTGATTGCGGATCAGGAGCAGCCGTTCATACGTCTCCCGGCTCCTGGTCACGACGAACCCGCCCTGACCCGTGGAGATCAACTTCGTCACACCAAGTGAGAAGCACCCCGCATCGGATTGCGTCCCCAAGAACCCGTCGGCGTTCCGAGAGAACAGCGCCTGGGCCGCGTCCTCAACCACCAACAACCCGTATTCCTTGGCCACCTGGTTGACGGCTGTCATGTCCACCGCGCGGCCGTTGAGATGGACCGGCATGATCGCCCTGGTCCGGGCCGTCACCTCCCGTTCTAGCTGCGAGACGTCCATCGTCGGCAGGTCAGGCCGAGCGTCAACCAACACCACCTTCGCCCCGAGGAGCATGGCGGCGTGCGCGGTGGCGATGAAGGTCCGATTGGGCACGATGACTTCATCGCCCGGTTTAATACCCAGCGCCATCAGCGCCATCAGCAGCGCCATGCTGCCGCTCGTGGTCGCCACGGCATACGGGACCTCGAGCGCATCAGCCAGCTGGGCTTCAAACTGCGCGGTCACGGGCCCCTGGCTGACGTGCTCGCCACGAATCGCTTCGGTCACCGCCCTGATCTCTTCCTCACCGAACGCAGTCCTCCACCAAAGCACCTCATACGCTGCTTCAGTTGTGACGCTGCCGAATGGCGGCATCGCTATGCCAACAGTTCTTGATTGTGACGAAGGAAGGCCGCACCGATCCTGATGTTGAACACCTGGTTCAACTCGTTCGGCGTAAACAGCGACCAGACACGCCGCTGGAGCGCGTCGTCCTCTTCAGTCGTGCGCCACGTCCCCTTGAGTCGCTCGTCCATCTCCCGGGCGAGCTCGGCGATTTCCTCCGGGCTGTTGTCCACGACCTCCAATCCGGCCCGTTCATACTGTTCGCTTTGGAGAAACCGCCCGGTGCTCGAGCTGAGCGTCTCGCGAAACGTCAGGAAACGGCGCTCGCGCTTCAGCCATAGCTTCTTGACGATGCAGAGGTCCCCTCGACCCCACGCTAGGGTGTTCGCCAATGGGATCGAGTTCACAAAGGCAACGGGCCGCCTGAACACCATCGGGATGGCCACCAGACCACCCGGACAGCCAAGAAAAAATCGGCAGGTCGCGGCTAAGTAGATGTCCAGGAAGTCGCTCCGGAACCGGCTCGTGGCATAATCGATGACCTGAGGGTTTGCCTGCCTCAACGGC
>Ga0155357_114_pt4 | contig 15577 bp, 11 predicted proteins | sample RifCSPhighO2_02_FD_106325 | JGI IMG/M metagenome (GOLD analysis project Ga0155357, IMG submission 106325) | Omnitrophica bacterium RIFCSPHIGHO2_02_FULL_63_14 | reverse complement strand
CTCGCCCGGATCGAGGGTCCGCGGGAGAACCGGCGCTTGAGGGTCCTTCGCGACCGCCTGTTGACTTCCTTAAGCCAGGGAACCCGCTGTGTGGTCAATGGCAGTCTCACCCGCAGACTTTCCAATAACCTAAACGTCAGCTTTGAGCGTCCGGTCCTGCCCGTCAAAGGCGTGGTGGTCTCGGCCGGGTCGGCGTGCCTGTCCACGAGCCCCGAGCCTTCCTATGTATTGAAAGCCCTCGGAGTACCCGAAAACCTACGGAAAAACGCCGTGCGGTTCGGCCTGGGACGGTTCACCACGAAGCGGGATATTGACCGGGCCGCCCGTGCTATAATAAAAAAACTATGTCGCTAAATCAGGACGAGATCTTAAGATACAGCCGCCATCTCATCATGCCCGAGGTGGGAGTGGAGGGCCAGGAGAAGCTGAAAATTGCCCGTCTGCTCCTCATCGGCACCGGAGGTCTCGGCTCGCCGGCCGCCATGTACCTGGCCGCCGCCGGGGTGGGCACGCTCGGCCTCATCGACTTCGACGTCGTCGATTTTTCGAACCTCCAGCGCCAGATCATCCACAGCACTGAAGGCGTCGGCAGACCCAAGGTCGATTCCGCCAAAGAGCGCCTGACCCAGCTCAATCCGAACGTCCGGGTCATCACCTTCAACGAGATGTTGACAAAAGAGAACATCATGCGGGTGATCAAGGACTTTGACATGGTCATCGACGGCACGGACAATTTTCAGACGCGCTACCTGGTGAACGACGCCTGCGTGTTCACGAAAAAACCGTTCATCTACGGCAGCATCTTCCGCTTTGACGGCCAGGTGACGGTGTTCTATCCGGGCAAGGGGCCCTGCTACCGCTGCCTGTTCGCCGAGCCGCCGCCGCCCGGCATGGTGCCCTCGTGCGCTGAAGGGGGTGTCTTGGGCATCCTGCCCGGCGTGATCGGCGTGATCCAGGCCACGGAGGCCGTGAAGCTCATCATCGGCAAGGGCGAGCCCCTGATCGGCCGGCTCATGCTGTATGACGCGCTCCGCATGAATTTCCGCGAGGTGAAATTCCGCCGCAATCCCAAGTGCCCCGTCTGCGGCGATCACCCCACCATCCAGTCGCTCATTGACTACGAGGCCTTCTGCGGCATCCCGCGGCGTGGCGAGGAAAAGAAGGAAACAAAGGCCGATGGCATTGACGAGATTACGGCGGCCGAGCTTAAAGGCTGGATGGACCGGAAGAAAAAATTCGTGCTCCTCGACGTGCGCGAGCCCAACGAGTACGACATCAACCGCATCCCCGGGTCGAAGCTCATCCCGCTCGGGCAGGTCGTTGAGCGCGCGAAGGAGCTCGATACGGCCGACGAGATCGTCGTGCACTGCCACTTCGGCGGGCGGAGTGCCAAAGCGGCCGGCCTCCTCCAGGGCCTCGGGTTCCGGAAGGTGAAGAACCTCGCCGGCGGCATCGACGCCTGGTCGCTCGAGGCGGACCCGTCCGTCCCCCGTTACTGATCCCTTGATCACGAACTCGGAAGAGATCCAGGCGCGATTCCAAAAGATCGAAGAGGCGCTGAAGGGCGTCAAGCGGCTCATCGTGCTCACGCACGACAACCCCGACCCCGACTCCGTCTCGAGTGCCTGCGCGCTCGCCCACATCATCCGCCACAAATTCAAGGTCCCATCGTCCGTCAAGTACCGCGGCATCGTGGGCCGCGCCGAGAACCGCGCGATGATCCGCGTGCTCGGCCTGCGCGTGACCCAGCTGTCGGACGCCGATTTCAAACCCGGTACCGGCTTCGCGTTCGTGGACGTGCAGCCGCGGACCGGCAACACCTCGTTCCCGAAAAACCGCCAGCCCGTGATCGTGATCGACCATCACCCCTTGCGGAAGGTCACGAAGGCCGATTTTATCGACGTGCGCACCGAGTACGGCGCGACGGCGACGATGATCACCGAGTACCTGCTCGAGAGCGGCCTCGAGATCCCGTCCCGCCTGGCGACCGCGCTGTCCTACGGCATCAGCTCGGAGACGCAGGACCTCGGCCGCGAGGCCGGCCAGCGGGACATCCAGGCGTATCTGGCGCTTTTCCCGGTCAGCAACAAGAAACAGCTCTCGCTCATCAGCCACCCGAAGCTCCCGCGCGATTTCTTTCTCACGCTGAACCGGGCGCTCCACCACAGCTTCGTGTACAAGAACGCGGTCGCGACCAGCCTGGGCGAGATCTCGAACCCGGATTTCGTGGCCTACACGGCGGACTTCATGCTGAACCTCGAACGGATGAACTGGTCGATCTGCATGGGCCGCCACGGGGGCCGCGTCGTGATCTCGATCCGCACAACGAGCCAGCGCGGGCAGGCCGGGATATTCTTGAGACACCTCGTCGGCAAACGGGGCTCGGCCGGCGGGCACGAGATGATCGCGGGCGGGCAGATCCCCTGCGAGGACCTCGATCACGAAAAGTGCATGCAACTCGAGGACGAGCTCATCAAACAATTCCTCAAGAAGCTCGGCTACGGCGACGTCGCCGAGATGACGCCGCTTCTGGTTGAGGAGCCGATTCATGGTTGACGTGCTATAATCAAAATCATATGACCACCGACTTTTTTGAAAGCGAAAGTTTTCTCCTGCCGTCCCAGGCCAAGCAGGATGTCGCGAACCGCCTGAAGGACACCCGATCGATCCACGGACTGGAGCTGCACGTGCACGGCGAGGGGCTGAAGAACGCCAAGGAATTCGCGGACATGCTGCAGACGCTGAAGCGCCGGGGCGTCAAGATCACGCATGAGTTCAACATCAAGCTCGAGTTCCCGGGAGGTCTCGGCCGCGACAAGACGCTCGAGATCGTCGAGAGCATGCCGAGGCCGCTGAACGGCTTTGTGAAGGTGCGCGTCCAGTTGGGGGAGGTCCCGTGAAGATCGATCTTCTCGCCGCCGGCGCGTCGCTGAAAAGAGCGGACCTGGCCGGTGTCGGCCGTTTCGAGCCGGAGAAAGACCGGCTCAAGGCCGGTTTTACGGGCAAGACGGGCGACACGCTGCTCGTGCCGAATCACACGGGCACGAAGGCGGGCGCGGTCCTTCTAATCGGCCTGGGCAAGCGCGAGGCCTGCACGCTGGAGACGGTCCGCAAGGCGGCCGCGAAGCTCGTGGCCGCGGCCAAGGGCTTCCGGAACCAGACGGCGGCCCTTCACCTCGACACGCTCTCGGGCGGAAAATTTTCTCCGGAAAAATTGACCGGCGCCGCGATCGAGGGCGCGAGGCTCTCCGATTATTCCTTCCGCCGGTACAAATCCAAAAAGACCCCGGACAGGCGGGTGGACCGGCTGTACCTGGTGTCCGAGCGGATCACGGCCGGTGCCCGGCGCGCCGCCGCCGAGGCCGAAAGGCTCGCCGAAGCCGTTTACTTCACGCGCGATATCGCCAACGAGCCCCCGAACGTGCTCTTCCCGGCCGAGTTCTCCCGGCGCGTGAAGGCCATGGCCTCGAAAAACGGCCTCGTCTGCCGCGTGATGGGCCGCGCCGGGATCCGGCGCCTGAAGATGGGGGGGCTTTTGGGCGTCGCCCAGGGCAGCGTGTTCGAGCCGCAGTTCATCATCCTTTCCAACCGCGTCGTCCGGCCGAAGTTCAAAGACCCCATCGTGCTCGTGGGCAAGGGCATCACGTTCGACACGGGCGGCATTTCGATCAAGCCGTCGAACGACATGGATAAGATGAAATTCGATATGTGCGGCGCGGCCGCAGTGGCCGGGGCGATGATGGCGGTTGCGAACCTCAAGCTGCCGGTCCGGGTGATCGGCGTGATGCCGGTGTGCGAGAACATGGTGGGCTCGAGCGCCCAGCGACCCGGCGACATCGTGACGATCTCCAACGGCAAGACCGTCGAGGTCCTGAACACGGACGCCGAGGGGCGTCTCATCCTCGCCGACGCGCTGGCTTACACCGCGCGGCTCAAGCCGAAGGCGCTCGTCGACGTCGCGACGCTGACGGGCGCGTGCGCGGCCACGTTCGCCGACCGCTGCTCGGGCCTCATGAGCACGGACCCCGACGTCGCCCGCCGCCTCATGCGGGCCGGCGAGCAGACCGGCGAGCGGCTGTGGGAACTGCCGCTCTGGGACGAGTATTTCGACCTCATCAAGGCCGCCTACGCCGACATCCAGAACATCAGCAAGAAATACGCCGGCACGATCACGGCCGGCATGTTCCTCAAGGAGTTCACCGGCCACACGAAGGCCTGGGCGCACCTCGACATCGCGGGCACCGCCTGGAACGAGGGCGCCCCGAAGCCGTTGTCGCCGATCGGCGCGACCGGCGTGGGTGTGCGCCTCTTCGTGGAATTCGTAAAAAGCTACTTATAAGCTCAAAGTTTCAAGCTCAAAGCTCAAGGGAATTTCCAATTTTCAAGGATCAAATTCCAAGTTTTGATAATTGAAATTTTAAGCTTCCTTTGGATTTTGAGCTTGGAGATTTGAGCTTATGAAAGCAGTTTATTTTGAGAAACACGGCGGGCCGGACGTCCTCAAGTACGGCCCGTTCAAAGACCCCTCCGTTGACCTGAACGACGTCCTCATCGAAGTCGCGGCGTGTGCCCTCAACCACCTCGACATATGGGTGCGTCAGGGCCTTCCCGGCGTCTCGATACCGCTTCCGCACATCCCGGGCTCCGACGTCGCCGGCACCGTGCTCGAAACCGGCAAGGGCGTCAGGCGCTTCAAAAAAGGCGACCGCGTGATCGTCTCGCCGGGTCAGCTTCCGCCAAACAGCGCGGCGGACGGCTACGCCGCCCGGGACAGCTACTCGCCCGACTTCCAGATACTCGGCCTCCAGACCCAGGGCGGATACGCCGAGCGCGTCGCCGTGAACGAGCGCTTCGTGATACCCGTTTCGGAAAAATACTCGCTCGAAGAATGGGCCTCGGTGCCGCTCGCCTCGCTGACGGCCTACCACATGCTGGTCACGCGGGCCAATGTCCAACCGGGGGAGACCGTGCTCGTCCATGCGGCAGGGTCCGGCATCGGGAGCGCCGCCGTCCAGATCGCGAAGTTTCTCGGCGCCACCGTGTACACGACCGTCGGCGACTACCGCAAGGTCGCGCGCGCGAAGAAGCTCGGCGCCGACGAGGTGATCCTCTACAAGACCAGGGATTTTTCCGAGGCCGTGAAGGAGCTGACCGGAGGCCGCGGCGTGGACGTGATCTTCGAGCACATCGGGCCGGAGACCTGGCAGAAGAACCTCTCGAGCCTCGCACGGGGCGGCCGCATGGTCACCTGCGGGGCCACCTCGGGGCCGAAGACCGAGATGGACATCCGCTATTTGTTCTCGAAGCAGATCAGCATCCTCGGCGCGTACATGGGCAGCTTCGCCGAGCTCCTGCGCGTGATCGCGATGGTGGAGAAGGGCGCGCTCGTTCCGACGATCGACCAGGTGATGCCGCTGAAAGACGCGGCCGCGGCCCACAAGCGGATGGAATCGCGCCAGAATTTCGGCAAAATCGTACTGAAGGTATGATACAATCGCACCTTTCAAGGAGTGACCGTGGCAGACAAAGCGAATAAATACCCCGACAACGCCCAAGGCGCGTTTTACGTCGACACGCAATGCATCGACTGCGACCTGTGCCGCCAGACGGCGCCCAATAATTTTGACCGCAACCAGAGCGGCGGCTACTCGTTCGTGAAGAAGCAGGCCGCCACGCCCGAGGAAGAGGCGCTCTGCAAGGAAGCCAAGGAAGGCTGCCCGGTCGAGGCCATTGGCAACGACGGCGCGTAACCTCATCATCATCGGGTCCGGCCCCGCCGGATTCACGGCCGCGATCTATGCGGCCCGGGCGAACCTCAAACCCCTGCTCTTCGAAGGCCTGACCAAGGGCGGACAGCCGGGCGGCCAGCTCATGCTGACCACCGACGTCGAAAACTATCCCGGCTTCCCCGAGGGCGTCCTCGGCCCCGAGCTCATGGAGCTCTTCCGCAGGCAGGCCGCGCGCTTCGGCACCGAGATCCTCGTCCAGGATGTTTCTTCCGTTGATCTCTCCAAGAAACCATTCCGTGTCGTTTCGGACGGTCAGGATTACCCGGCGAACGCGATTATCATCTCGACGGGCGCGGCCGCGAACTGGCTGGGGATCCCCTCCGAGAAGGCGCTCCAGGGCCATGGGGTCTCGGCCTGCGCGACCTGCGACGGTTTTTTCTTCAAAGGCAAGGACGTCGCCGTCGTCGGGGGCGGGGACTCGGCCGTGGAAGAGGCGACGTTCCTCACGAAATTCGCCGACCGCGTGACCATCATCCACCGGCGGGACGCGCTGCGCGCGTCGAAGATCATGCAAGGCCGGGCGCAGTCGAACAAGAAGATCGATTTCATCTGGGACAGCGCGGTCGAGGAAATCAAGGACCCGGCCCAGAAGAAGGTGACCGGCGTGGTGCTCAAAAACCTCAAGACGGGCCAACGGTCCGAGCGGCCGTTCCAGGGCGTGTTCATGGCGATCGGCCACACGCCGAACTCCCAGCTTTTCAAGGGCCAGCTCGAGCTCGATGTGAAGGGCTATATCAAAGTCCATGACGGCACGCTCACGAGCATGCCGGGGGTCTTCGCCTGCGGCGACGTGCAGGACTACAAATACCGCCAAGCCGTGACGGCCGCTGGCACCGGCTGCATGGCGGCCCTGGATGCGGAGCGATTTCTTGAAGCTTCGTTTCCCATCCTTTAAGTTCCCGCGTAAGAAAAAAGACACACTGCCCAAGAGCGCCTTGCCGCGCGTCCGCAGCAAGGAACTGCCGGGCTACCAGTCGGCCAAGCTCATCGCCGAACTCAAGCGCTTCGAATGCCCCCAGATCACGTACATCGGCGGCCCCATGCCGGTGTTTCTCGACCGGGGGCATGCCTGCAACCTCTTCGACGTCGACGGCAACCGCTACCTCGATCTGACGGCCTCTTTCGCCGTTGCGGGACTGGGGCACGGCCCGGGTGCGGTGACGCGCGCGGTCGGAGAGCAGATGAAGCGCATGGTCCAGGCCTTGGGCGACGTGCATCCGAGCGAGCTGAAGGTGCGGCTCGCGCGCAAGCTCTCCGAGATCACGCCCGGCAATCTCCAGCAGAGCATCTTCTCGACGACCGGTTCCGAGGCGGTCGAGTCGGCGCTGAAGACGGCCGTCATCCACACGAAAAAGACCGGTGTCATCGCGTTCACGGGCGCGTACCACGGTCTTGGCTACGGCGCGCTTGCCGTTACGCACCGCGAGGATTTCCGGAAGCCCTTTCTCAAACAGCTCGGGGGGTTCGTGTACCACGCGCCGTTTCCAGACGAGCGGGAGTACGAAGGCAAGGCGGCCGAGGTCTCGATGAAGGCCGTCGCGCGGATCGTGAAAAAGAACCGGCGCGGCCGTCACCCGGTGGGCGCGGTCCTCATCGAGCCCGTGCAGGGCCGTGGCGGCATCCGCACGGCCCCGGTTGAGTTTCTCAAAAACCTGCGGGCCTTCTGCGACGCGGAGAAGATCCTCCTCATCGCCGATGAGGTGTTCACGGGCTTCGGCCGGACCGGCTCGATGTTTGCCATCGAGAAAAGCGGGATCGTGCCCGATCTTTTGTGCCTCGGAAAGGGGATGGCCAACGGGTTCCCGGTTTCGGCGTGCGTGGGCCCGATACGGATCATGTATTCATGGGGCGCCTCAACCGGCGACGCGATCCACACGAGCACGTTCCTCGGCCATCCGGTCGGGTGCGCGGCCGCGCTGGCCGCCATTCAGGAGATCGAATCGAAGAAGCTCGTCGACCGGTCGAGGCAGATGGGGGACCTCTTCCGCAAGGAGCTTTGGAAATTGAAAGATAAGTTCCCGGTCATCGCCGACATCCGCGGCGCGGGCCTCATGATCGGCGTGGAGCTTTCCGAGACGCAGACCTGGGGCCGCAAGTCGCGCACCGTCCCGGCGACCGCGAAGGCGAAGCAGTTCGCCGCCGAGGCGCTGCGGCACGGTCTCGTCCTGCTTTTGTCAGGCGCCGACCACAACGTGATCTCGATCACGCCGCCCCTCATCATCGGTGAGAGGGAGATCCAGCACACGATCAAGGTCTTCGAGAAAGTGCTGAAATCAATCCCGTGATCAGAATCCTGCCTCTGCTGGCGCTGGTTTCGCTCGTGACGGGGCGCTCCGAGGCCGCGGAGCTCAAGAAGGCGGCCTTCGCCGCGGGCTGTTTCTGGGGGGTGGAGAAGATCCTGGCAGAGGTCCCCGGCGTGGTCTCCACGCGGGTCGGTTACGCGGGCGGTAAGACGGCCAATCCCACCTACGAGCAGGTCTCGGGAGGCCGGACGGGCCACGCCGAGGCCGTCGAAGTGACCTACGACCCCTCGAAGGCGCGGTACGAGGACATCCTCCTCAAATTCTGGCAGTATCACGTGCCGACCACGCCCAATCGCCAGGGGCCGGACATCGGAAGCCAGTACCGTTCGATGGTCTTCTATTATGACGCGGCGCAGAGGGCCGCCGCGGAGGACAGCATCCGCCGCCTGGACCAGGCCAGGATCTTCAACGATCCCATCGTCACCGAGGTCGTCCCTTCGGCCGAGTTCTGGGAGGCCGAACCCTACCACCAGAAATACCTCAAGAAAAACCCCAAAGGCTACTGCTCCCACCATTTCCAATCGGAAAAAATTGAACAGGTCTTAAAAAATAGCTAATTTTTTCCGATTCCATAAGGAGAAACCTCCGGTGACCTTCCCGCTTTCGACCCCCAGAAGGGGGACGCCCGGCACGGCTGTAACGGGTCCTGCCGCTGCGGACCCCGCCGGACGCTGCCGTAACTGGCGTTCGGCGCGTCCGTCGGGGGCCCCCCTCCGCGTCACCCGTTCAGCCGTGTCCGGCGTCCCTATGGAGAGCAGAGTACACCCGCTCCATGGCAAGGCTGCCGGCGTTGTTTCCGAGCGACTAAGACTTTAACGAGGCGCAGTGCGAGAAAAAGTCGGTCCCAACCACCCGTTAGTATAAAAGCCCCTCTTCTTAAGCCTTGTTCCACAGAAACGGGTGGTGGGACGGAGCGAGGAAACAATGCGGCGGCCAAAGAGATTGAAAAGCCAGTCTTGAAGGCGTAAGCGGAACCGCCTATAATAGCGGACTAACTATGCTTCATCTCCGTCCCGGTCCCCAGGGTCTGTATGATCCCCGGTTTGAGCGCGATTCCTGCGGCGTCGGCTTCGTCGTCAACGTCAAGGGCGTCAAGTCGCATTCCATTGTCCGCCAGGCACTTACCGCGCTCGTGAACCTGCGCCACCGCGGCGCCTGCGGCTGCGAGGCCAATACCGGCGACGGCGCCGGCATCCTGATCCAGGTGCCGCATGAATTCCTTAAAATTGCCTGCCTGAAGGAGAAGATCACGCTGCCGGCCCCCGGCCGGTACGGCGTCGGCATGGTCTACCTGCCGCCCGACGCCGAAGAACGCCGGCAGTGCGAAAAGATTTTTGAAGACATCATCGAATCGGAGGGCCAGCGGTTCCTCGGCTGGCGCACGGTCCCGACGGTTGACCGCTCGCTCGGGCCGACCGCGAAGCTCGGCGAGCCCGTCCTGCGGCAGATCTTTATCGCGAAGGGGAAGCTCGATTGGACCGACGAGCTCGCGTTCGAGCGCAAGCTCTACGTGATCCGCGCGGTCGCCGAGAGCCGCATCCGTTATTCCAAGGCGGTCAATAACAAGTTCTTTTACGTCCCGAGCCTCTCCTCCCGCACGATCGTCTACAAGGGCATGCTGATGTCCGAGCAGGTCGGGGCGTTCTATCCCGAGCTCCTGGACCCTTCGGTCGAATCGGCGCTGGCGCTCGTCCACTCGCGCTTTTCCACGAACACGTTCCCGAGCTGGGACCGCGCGCACCCGTACCGGTACATCGCCCACAACGGCGAGATCAACACGCTGCGCGGCAACATCAACTGGATGCACGCCAGGCAGGCCATGTGCGAATCGCCGCTCTTCGGCAAGGACATCAAGAAGGTCCTGCCGGTGATCCGCGACGACGGTTCGGACTCGGCGATGTTCGACAACTGCCTCGAGTTTCTCGTGCTCTCGGGCCGCCCGATCGCGCACGCGGTCATGATGATGATCCCCGAACCCTGGTCGAACCACGCGACCATGCCCGACAACAAGAAAGCGTTCTATGAATATCACGCCTCGCTGATGGAGCCGTGGGACGGTCCGGCGTCGATCGCATTCACCGACGGTGTGCGGATCGGCGCGGTGCTCGACCGCAACGGCCTGCGGCCCTCGCGCTATTACGTGACGAAGGATGACCTCGTGATCATGGCCAGCGAAGTCGGCGTGCTCGACGTGCCGCCGGAGAACATCCTGGCCAAAGGCAGGCTCCAGCCGGGCCGCATGTTTCTCATCGACACCGAAGAGGGGCGGATCGTGGCGGATCAGGAGCTCAAGTCGAAGTTCGCGGACGCCCAGCCGTACCGGCGGTGGCTCGTCGACAATCTCGTCGCGCTCGCCGATTTGCCCGACGCGCCGCACGCGCACGAGCCGGACCACGCGACGGTCGTGCTGCGCCAGCAGGCGTTCGGGTACACGTACGAGGACTTAAGGATCCTCATGGCGCCGATGGGCCAGGACGGCGTCGAGGCCGTCGGCTCAATGGGCACCGACACGCCGCTGGCCGTGCTCTCGAACCACGCGCAGCTTCTCTACAACTATTTCAAACAGCTGTTCGCGCAGGTGACGAACCCGCCGATCGACTGCATCCGCGAGGAGATCATCACCTCCACCGAGACGACGATCGGGCCCGAGGGGAACCTGCTCAAGCCCGTGCCCGGGAGCTGCCGGCAGATCAGGCTCAAGAGCCCGATCCTCACGAACGAGGAATTCGAAAAGCTGCGGTACCTGAAGCACCCGTCTTTCAAGTCAGGCACGTTCCCGATCCTGTACAAGGCCGCCGGAGGCGGGAAGGCGCTCGAGAAAGCGCTCGAAGAGCTCTATAAGCGCGCGAGCGCCGCGATCGAAAAAGGGACGAACATCCTGATCCTGTCCGACCGCGGCGTGGACCGCGAGACGGCCCCGATACCGGCGCTCCTGGCCGTATCAGGCCTGCACCACCACCTGATCCGCGAGGGCACGCGCACGCGGGTCGGCCTCGTGCTCGAGTCCGGCGAGCCGCGCGAGGTGCATCACTTCGCGCTCCTGGTCGGCTACGGCGCGGGCGCCGTAAACCCCTATCTGGCTTTCGAGACGCTCGACGACATGCTGCGGCAGGGGATCCTCAAGAACATCGACCACAAGACGGCCGTGAAGAATTTCGCGAAGGCCGTGGCCAAGGGCGTCGTGAAGACGATGTCGAAGATGGGCATCTCGACGATCCAGAGCTACCGGGGCGCCCAGATCTTCGAGGCCGTCGGCCTGAACAAAACCGTGATCGACCGGTATTTCACGTGGACGCCCTCGCGGATCGGGGGCGTCGGCGTCGACACGCTGGCCGAGGAGGTCCGCAGGCGCCACCACCGCGCGTTCCCCGAGATCCAGTCGAACGGGCAGGTGCTGGACCCCGGCGGCCAGTACCAGTGGCGCCGCGAGGGCGAGTACCACCTGTTCAACCCCGAGACGGTGCACAAGCTGCAGCTGGCCACGCGCACGAAAAACTTCAAGGTGTTCAAGGAATATTCGAAGGCCGTCGACGATCAGTCGAAGCACTACTGCACGCTGCGGGGTCTTTTGGACCTGAAGCCCGCGGAAAGGTCGCTGCCGATCGAGGAGGTCGAACCGGTCTCCGAGATCGTCAAGCGCTTCAAGACCGGCGCCATGTCGTACGGCTCGATCTCAAAGGAGACGCACGAGTCGCTCGCGATCGCGATGAACCGCATCGGTGGCAAGAGCAACACCGGCGAGGGCGGCGAGGACCCGGCGCGCTACAAACCGGAGCCGAACGGCGATTCGAAGAACAGCGCGATCAAGCAGGTAGCCTCGGGCCGCTTCGGCGTCACGAGCGAATACCTCGTGAACGCGCGCGAGCTCCAGATCAAGATGGCCCAGGGCGCGAAGCCCGGCGAGGGCGGCCAGCTGCCGGGGCAGAAGGTCTATCCGTGGATCGCCAAGGTGCGCCTCTCGACGCCGGGCGTGGGCCTCATCTCGCCGCCGCCCCACCATGACATCTATTCGATCGAGGACCTGGCCGAGCTCATCCACGACCTGAAGAATGCCAACACGAAGGCGCGCATCAGCGTGAAGCTCGTGTCCGAGGTCGGTGTCGGCACGATCGCGGCCGGCGTCGCGAAGGCGCACGCCGACGGGGTGCTCATCAGCGGCTACGACGGCGGCACGGGCGCCTCGCCGCAGTCGAGCATCAAGCACGCGGGGCTGCCCTGGGAGCTGGGACTGGCCGAGACGCACCAGACGCTCGTGCTGAACAACCTGCGCAGCCGCATCGCCGTCGAGACCGACGGCCAGCTGAAGACGGGCCGCGACGTCGTGATCGCGGCGCTGCTCGGGGCGGAGGAGTTCGGGTTTTCGACGGCACCACTGGTTTCCCTCGGCTGCATCATGATGCGCGTGTGCCACCTGAACACCTGCCCCGTCGGCGTGGCCACGCAGGATCCGGAGCTGCGGAAAAAATTCACGGGCGACCCGGCCTACGCGGTGAACTTCATGCAGTTCATCGCCCAGGAGGCGCGCGAGATCATGGCCGAGCTCGGGTTCCGGAACTTCACCGAGATGATCGGCCGCGTCGACCGGCTCGAGCCGAAGAAGGCCGTCGACCACTGGAAGGCGAAGGGGCTCGATCTTTCGAACATCCTGTACCAGCCGCAGGCGGGCCCCGAGGTGGGCCGCTACTGCCAGATCCCGCAGGACCACGGCCTCGCGCAGGCCCTCGACAAGACGACGCTCCTCAAGCTCTGCGCGCCGGCCCTCGAGCGCGGCGAGAAGGTCAGAGCCGAGCTGCCGATCCGGAACACGAACCGCGTCGTCGGCACGATTCTCGGCAGCGAGCTCACGCGCCGGTACGGCGCGAGCGGCCTTCCCGAGGACACGATCCGCCTGAAATTCAACGGCTCGGCCGGCCAGAGCTTCGGCGCGTTCGTGCCCGCCGGCATGACCCTCGAGCTCGAGGGCGACGCGAACGATTATCTCGGCAAGGGCCTCTCGGGCGGCACGATCATCGTGTACCCGCCGAAACGGTCCACGTTCAAACCCGAGGAAAACATCCTGATCGGCAACGTCGCCTTTTACGGGGCCACGGGCGGCGAGGCCTACGTCCTGGGCATGGCCGGCGAACGCTTCTGCGTGCGCAACAGCGGCGTGCGCGCGGTTGTCGAGTCGGTCGGCGACCACGGCTGTGAGTACATGACCGGGGGCCGGGTGGTCGTGCTGGGGCCCACAGGCCGCAACTTCGCGGCCGGCATGTCGGGCGGCCTCGCCTATGCGCTCGACACGGCCGGTGATTTTCCGCGCAATTGCAACCAGCAGATGGTCAGCCTGGGTCGGCTCGAGCACCCCGACGAGATTGCCGAGGTGCGCCTCATGATCGAACGCCACGCGCGCTTCACCGGGAGCCGGCGGGCGGTTTGGATCCTCGAGCGGTGGGGCGAGATGGTCCCGAAGTTCGTGCGCGTGATCCCGAAGGACTACCAGCGCGTGCTGACGGCACTCGAGCGCGTCAAGGGCGCCGGGCTGACGGGCGACGAGGCCATCATGGCCGCGTTCGAAGAAAACGCGAAAGACCTCTCGCGCGTCGGGGGCAATTGACCATGGGAAAACCCACCGGTTTCAAGGAGATCCCGCGCGAGCTGCCCCAGGACCGCCCGGTCGCCGAACGCATCAGGGACTGGGACGAATTCCACCACCACATGCCGGAGGACAAGCTCCGCGCGCAGGGTGCCCGCTGCATGGACTGCGGTATCCCGTTCTGCCACGACGGCTCGCTTGTGGCCGGCATGGCCTCCGGCTGCCCGATCCATAACCTGATCCCCGAATGGAACGACCTCGTCTACAAGGGCCTCTGGCGGGAGGCGCTTGAGCGCCTGCACAAGACGAACAATTTTCCCGAGTTCACGGGCCGCGTCTGCCCCGCGCCCTGCGAAGGCTCCTGCGTGCTCGGCATCAACACGCCCCCCGTCACGATCAAGAACATCGAGTGCGCGATCATCGACCGCGGCTTCGAAGCGGGCTGGGTAACGGCCGAACCGCCCGCGAAACGCACGGACAAAAAGGTCGTGGTCGTCGGTTCCGGCCCCGCGGGCCTGTCGGCCGCCGCGCAGCTGAACAAAGCCGGCCACCGGGTGACCGTGTTTGAGCGCGACGACCGCGTCGGGGGTCTCCTCATGTATGGCATCCCGAACCCGAAACTCGACAAGTCGATCGTCCAGCGCCGGATCGATCTGCTGGCCCGGGAAGGCGTCGAGTTCATCGTGAACACCGAGGTGGGGAAAGATTACGCCGCCAAAAAACTATTATCCGACTTCGATGGAGTCATTCTGGCGGCCGGCGCCACAAAGCCGCGCGACCTGCCGATTGAGGGAAGGCAGCTCAAGGGCGTCCATTTCGCGATGGAATTTCTGCACAAGAACACCAAGGCGCTCCTGGACGGCAGGCACGGGCCGGACCACATTTCGGCCAAGGACAAGCATGTCATCGTGATCGGGGGCGGCGACACCGGGACCGACTGCGTGGCGACGTCGATGCGGCACGGGTGCAAGGGCCTCGTGCAGCTCGAGATCCTGCCCAAGCCCCCGCTCGAGCGCTCGCCGGACAACCCGTGGCCGCAGTGGCCGAAGGTCTACCGCCTCGATTACGGCCAGGAGGAGGCGAGGGACCTCTTCGGCGACGACCCGCGGCGGTATCTTGTGACGGCCAGGCGTTTCCTCGGCGACGGCAACGGGAACGTGAAACAGATCGAGATTGTGGACATCGTGTGGGACCGGGACGAGAAGGGGCGCTTCACGCCGAAGGAAGTCCCGGGAAGCCAGCGGCTCATCCAGGCGGACCTCGTGCTCCTGGCCATGGGATTTCTCGGCCCCGAGGACCGGCTGCTCGCCGAGCTCGGCGTCGAGCGCGACGAGCGCTCGAACGCGAAGGCCGAAGAGGGCCGCTACGCGACGAACATCCGCGGCGTCTACGCGGCGGGCGACATGCGCCGCGGACAGAGCCTCATCGTGTGGGCGATCAACGAGGGCCGGGGAGCCGCACGCGCGCTCGACGCGTATCTGACGGGGCACTCGGACCTGCCTTCCTGAGCTTTATGGAAATCCGCTCTCTCGAGGAGGTCATGCGCGCGACCGTCAAGATCGCGAACGGCTGCGACGCCCTCTAGGCGAATTTCTGGCGGTAGATCCGGATCAGGACGAAAAAGAGCGACAGCACGACCGGCGCCAGAAAGATCCCGATCAGACCGTAGAGACGCAGGCCCCCGAGGATCCCGATGAAGAGGAGCAGGTAGGGGAGCTTCGTCCGGTTGCCGATGAGGATCGGCTTCATGAAGTTGTCGATGAGGCCGATCACGAAGGCGCCCACGCACAAAAGGACGGCCGCCCGTCCCCAGTCGCGGGCCAGCGCCAGGTAGATCACGATCGGGAGCCACACGGCCGGGGGCCCGAAGAGCGGGATCAGCGCCGCCAGGAACGTCAGCGCCGCGAAGA
>Ga0155357_124_pt1 | contig 16477 bp, 10 predicted proteins | sample RifCSPhighO2_02_FD_106325 | JGI IMG/M metagenome (GOLD analysis project Ga0155357, IMG submission 106325) | Omnitrophica bacterium RIFCSPHIGHO2_02_FULL_63_14 | reverse complement strand
TGTGCGGCGCGTGGTCGGTGGCGATGCAGTCGATGGTGCCGTCCCGCAGCCCCTCGATGAGGCCGAGGCGATCCTGCTCGGTCCGCAGGGGCGGGTTGACCTTCGCGTCGGTCTTGAATCCTTCGACCGCATCCTCGGTCAGCGCCAGGTGGTGCGGTGTCACCTCGCAGGTCGCGCGCACTCCCCGCCGCTTCGCCTGCCGGATGAGCTCGACCGACGCAGCGCTTGAGAGGTGCGCGAAGTGGACCCACCCGCCGGTCAGCTCGGCCAGTGCTACATCCCGCGCCACCATCACCGACTCCGCCTCCGCCGGCATCCCGCGCAGACCGAGTGTGGTCGAGACCAGCCCCTCGTGCATCACGCCGCCCGCCGCAAGCTGGGGGTCCTCGGCGTGCTGGATGAGCGGCCGGCCGAAGAGCTTCGCGTACTCGAGCGCGCGGCGCATCAGGAAGGCGTCGGCCACCGGGCTGCCGTCGTCGGAGAGCGCCACACAGCCCGCGTCGAAGAGCTCGCCGAAGTCGGTCAGCTCCTTCCCCTCCCGCCCCTTCGTGATGGCGCCGATGGGCCGGACGTCCGCCAGCCCCAGCCGCCGCGATTCCTGGCGCACCAAATCCACGATCCCCCGCTGGTCCATCGCTGGCTCGGTGTTGGGCATCGCGCAGACCGTCGTGAAGCCGCCGGCCAGTGCGGCGCGGCAGCCGCTCTCAATCGTTTCCTTGTCTTCCCGCCCGGGCTGGCGCAAATGCGTGTGCAGGTCGACCAGGCCCGGGACGACGAGCTTCTTCGACGCATCGATGGTCGCAGCCCCGTTGGCCGGGATCGAGGGCCGGACGTCGGCGATGAGCCCGCGGTCGATCAGGATGTCGAAGCGCCCATCCCGCCCGTTGGCCGGATCCACCACATGGCCGCCCTTGATCAGCAGCTTCGACATGGCTACAGCGGCTCCTCGTCCATCCGCGAGGCGCCGGAGACCAGGTAGAGCACCGCCATGCGGACGGCGAGCCCGTTCGTCACCTGGTCGAGGATCACGGAATAGGGCCCGTCGGCCACCGCCGAGTCGAGCTCGACCCCGCGGTTCACCGGGCCGGGGTGCATGATGAGCACGTCCGGCCTGGCGCGGGAGAGCCGCTCGCGGTCGATGCCGTAGCGGAGCCGGTACTCGCGCAGGCTCGGGATCAGGTGCCGCTCCTGCCGCTCATGCTGGATGCGCAGGAGCATCAGGACGTCCGCGTCGGGCAGAACCTCTTCGAGCCGGTGCGCCACCTTCACGCGCGCTTCGCCGTCAGGCGAGCCCAGCCGCTCGATCTGCGGCGGCATGAGCGTGGGCGGCCCGCAGACGGTCACGGAAGCACCCAGCTTCGTCAGCCCCCAGATGTTGGAGCGCGCGACGCGCGAGTGGGCGATGTCGCCGACGATGGCGACGCGCAGGCCGGCGATGCGGCCCTTCTTCTCCTGGATGGTGAAGAGGTCGAGGAGTGCTTGGGTCGGGTGCTCGTGCGCGCCGTCGCCCGCGTTGATGACCGACGCGTGCGCGCGCCCGGCGATGAGCTGGGGCACCCCGGCCGCCGCGTGGCGGATGACGAGCATGTCCACCTTCAGCGCTTCGAGGTTCCTGACGGTGTCGAGGATCGTCTCGCCCTTCGAGAGGCTGGAGCTGGAGGCGGCGATGTTGATGATGTCCGCGGAGAGCCGCTTGGCGGCGAGCTCGAAGGAGATGCGGGTGCGGGTGCTGGGCTCGAAGAAGAGGGTGACGACCGTCTTGCCGCGGAGTGCCGGCACCTTCTTGATGGGGCGCAGGGAGATCTCGCGGAACGACTCCGCGGTTTCGAGGATGAGCCGGATCTCCTCCGCGGAGAGCTCGCGCAATCCGAGCAGGTCCTTCTTCGTCCAGCGCGCCGTCTGGCTGGCGGGGCGGGTCGTGGTCGTCGCCATTACCCCACCACCTGCGCCTCACAGCGGCCAGCAAGATGACCGCCGTGAGCCGCTGTGACCAATGGATTGAATTGTTGGTTTTTCGCCATCATCATTGGGGCTCCGCCGGCAGCGGAGCCGGCGCAGGTGGTGGGGTCACGCGCCGCCTCCTGCCGCTACGGGCTCCTCGAGGACGACCTCTTCCTTCTCGTCGAGCTCGAAGAGCCGGACCTCCACGTGCTCCGCGAGGCTGGTGGGGATGTTCTTCCCCGCGTAGTCCGCCCGGATGGGCAGCTCGCGGTGGCCGCGGTCGACCAGCACCGCGAGCTGGATGGTGCGGGGCCGGCCGAGGTCGTTGAGCGCATTGAGTGCCGCGCGGATGGTCCGGCCGGTGAAGAGCACGTCGTCCACGAGCACGATGTCGAGGTCGGTGACGTCGAAGGCGATGTCGGTGGCGCGGACGATGGGGTGGGGGGCGATGCGGGAGAGGTCGTCGCGGTAGAGCGTGATGTCCAGGACGCCGACCTGGACCGGGCGGCGGTCGATGGCCTCCAGCTCGCGCGCGAGCCGCTGGGCGAGGATCGCCCCGCGCGTGCGGATGCCGACCAGCGCGAGCTCCTGGCCGCCCTTGTGATGCTCCAGAATCTCGTGGGCGATGCGGACCATGGCACGCCGGATCGCCTCGGCGTCCAGCACCTTGGCCTTCTCGCGCAAACTCATGGGGTCTGGCCCCAAAGAAAAAACCCCCGCCGTATGGCTGGGGTCTCTAATGTGGGCCGAAGGAAGTTATTCGTCATCGTCCTTCTCCGTCTCTCAGGACGGATTTAAAGGTGATAAACGTGAGTTCATTGTACTAAAGAACGGCCTCTCCTGTCAATGCCTATTTAGGCAGACTGCTGTCTGCTGCTATCCTGTCAGAGCTGGATTCTGCGGAGGCTTCTTCGGAAGGAGCGTCTCCTCTTCTCCGGCCTCGTCCGAGCCGATGCCTGCCTGCCGAAGCCTTGGCGTAGGCAGGCCGGCGCTGATGCCCCGCTTCGAGCCCTTCACAAATGCCACAATAGCTGCGGCTTCCGGCGACCGGCAGTCGCGCGCGATCACTTCGAGCGCGTGAGGCACGCTGAGCCCTTCGCGGTAGAGGAACCGGTACGCCCGCTTGATGTCCTCCCGCGCGGCCGGCGCCAGATCCGCCCGGCGCATCCCGACGACGTTCAATCCTTGAATCACCGCGGGCCGGCCGCCGCAGAGCATGAACGGCGGTACGTCCTTGTTCACCGCGGAGAGGCCGCTGACCATTGCCAGGCGCCCGATCCGGGTGAACTGGTGCACCACGATCATGCCGGAGAGCACGGCGCCGTCCTCCACCGTGCAGTAGCCGGCCAGCGTCGCGAGGTTGACGAAGACCGTCCGGCTGCCCACCTGGCAGTTGTGGCCGAGGTGGGCGCTGGCCATGAGGAAATTGTCATCCCCAAGTGTTGTCGCCGTGCCCTCTTTGGTGCCGCGGTGGATGGTCACGTACTCGCGGATAGTATTGCGGTTTCCGATCTTCGTGAATGTGGTTGCGCCGGCGAAGGCGAGATCCTGCGGCAGGTGGCCGATGACGGCACCCATGTGGAGCTGGTTGTCATCGCCGATCGTCGTGCCTGGCCCGACGTAGACGTTCATCCAGAGCCGGTTGCGCGAGCCAAGCGCCGCGCCGTCCTCGATGACGCAGCCCGGCCCGATCTCGTTGCCCTCGCCCAGCCGGGCGCGCTTGCCGACGACGGCGCTAGGATGAATCGCGTTGGCCATGCGTCCTCATCCGCTTGGGGGGCAGCACGACGACGAACTCTCCGCGGGGCGCCTCCTGCTCAAAGTGCGCGCGGAGCTCGCTCACCGGCCCGCGCCGCGTCTCTTCGAAGCGCTTCGTCAGCTCGCGGCTGACCGAGATGGGGATATCGCCGAAGATCTCTTCAACCTCTTTAAGCAGCTTGAGCAGGCGGTGCGGCGACTCGTAGAGCACCGCGGTGCGCGGTTCATCGCGCAGCGTCTCAAGCTTTGTCCGCCGCGCGCCGGGCTTCACCGGCAGGAACCCCTCGAACACGAACCGGTCGGTAGGAAACCCGGAGAGCACCAGGCCAGCCAGCGCCGCGGTCGCCCCAGGGATCACGGTGACCGGAATCCCGGCCTCGATTGCTTCATGGATGAGCGTCGTGCCGGGATCGGAGATGCCCGGCAGCCCGGCGTCAGAGATCAGCGCGATCCTCTTGCCGCTGCGCAGCTCGTCGACGAGGCGCGCGGCCTTGCCACGTGAGCTATAGCTGTGGTAGCTCGTCGTCGGCGTGGTAATGCCGTGCGCCTTGAGCAAGATGCCGGCGTGGCGCGTGTCCTCGCAGGCGATCAGGTCAACTGCGCGCAGGGTCTCCAGCGCCCGCAGCGTGATGTCCTGCAAGTTCCCAATCGGTGTCGCGACGACAAAGAGCGTTCCGGTCACGAAGCTTTCGCCGGCTGCTTCAGTTCCGAGAGCCGCTGGTACCCGATCCACAGCAGCACCGCGAATGCGACCAGGAGCACAGAGAAGCGGCCGCCCCGAGAGAGATCGCTCCAATAGTAGACGCAGCCTCCGCCGAACGTAAAGATCCCTCCAAGCATCAACCCGCCTCCCACAGCCTGGACGCGGATGAATGACCCGAGCAGCGTCACGATGATTCCAACGGGTGCGCCGACGAAGAAATGGATCCGTTCCGATTGATCGCGTCGAGCCTGCTCCGCGGTCTCGATGTGTTCGCGACGCGACCGAAGTGCCTCGCGGGCAGCGCCCGAAGCCTCCCGCTCCTCCTCTCGCAACCGGTTGAGCTCACGATAATGCTGCCTCGAATCGGATGTCGGGGCAACGACCTCGATGCCCTGGTGAATCAGCAAAGGCATGAGAATTGCGAAGCCGAAGCCCAGGATAATCTTTCTGGCCAGCATCTCGACCTCCCGTGGGTTATTCTACCGTCACGCTCTTGGCCAAATTCGGCGGCTGATCAATATCACACCCGTTGGCGTCGGCGATATAGTAAGCGAAGAGCTGCAGCGGGATCGCCGCCACGATCGGCGAGAGGAACTCTTCGGTCCGCGGGATCGTGAGCACGCTGTCCGCGGACGACCGAATCGCCTGGTCGCCCTCCGAGGCAACGACGATGCACTCGCCCTTCCGGGCGCGCACCTCCTCGATGTTCGAGACGACCTTCTCGTAGACCGGCGACTGCGGCGCGAGGAAGACGACCGGCCAGCCCTTGCGGATGAGCGAGATCGGCCCGTGCTTCATTTCGCCCGCCGCGTAGCCCTCGGCGTGGATGAGCGGGCAGATCTCTTTGAGCTTCAGCGCGCCCTCGAGGGCGCTCGGGTAGTTGTACCGGCGGCCGAGGTAGTAAAAGTTCCGGGCCGAGGCGTACTTGGCCGCGACGCCCTTGATCGAGTCCTCCTGCGCCAGGGCCGCCTCGATGAGGCGCGGCAGCTTCGCCAGCCCCTCGGCCATTCGCTTCCACGGCGCCGGGGCGATTTGCCGGCGCTGCTTGGCCAGGTAGAGCGTGAGCAGTGCCAGCGTCGCGACCTGCGACGTGTAGGCTTTGGTCGAGGCGACGGCGATCTCCGGGCCGGCGTGCGTGTAGAGGACCGCGTCCGACTCGCGCGCGATGGAGGAGCCCATCACATTGCAGATGGAGAGGACGTTCGCCCCCTGCTCCTTCGCGAGGCGCACCCCCGCCAGCGTATCCGCGGTTTCGCCGGACTGCGTGATCGCCAGCACCGTGGTGTGCCGATCCAGCATCGGGCCGCGGTAGCGGAACTCGCTCGCCAGGTCGACGACGACGGGGATGTGCGCGAACTCTTCCAGCATGTACTCGCCCACCAGCCCCGCGTGGTAGGCGGTGCCGCAGCCGAGGATGACGAGGCGGGCGCGCGGGCTGAGCCGGTCGAGGAACCGCTTCGTGCGCGCGTCGAAGACGATGCGGCTGGCCTTGGCGTCGAGCCGGTTCATCAGCGTCTGCTCGATGGCGGCGGGCTGCTCGTGGATCTCCTTCAGCATGAAGTGCGGGTAGCCGCCCTTCTGCGCCGCGCTGACGTCCCACGTGATCGTCGTGGGGGAGCGCCGGATGGGTTTGCCCTGCAGCGTCGAGAGGCGCGGCCCGGAGCGCGTCAGCTCCACGACCTCGAAGTCGTTGAGGTAGATGACTCGGCGCGTCCGGCCCAGGATGGCGGTGGCGTCGCTGGCGAAGAGCGATTCGCCCTTCCCGACGCCGACGATGAGCGGGCTGCCGCTGCGCGCCCCGTAGAGCGTGTCCGGCTCCCGTGCCGCGATGAGGCAGATCGCGTAGGAGCCGCGTACCTCCTTGAGGGCGCGCCGGAACGCCTCGGCGATGGGATGCTTCTTGGCGTGCTCCTCGATGAGGTGGGCCACGGCTTCGGTGTCGGTCTTCGAGCGGAAGCGGTGTCCGCGGCTGATCAGGCGGGCCTTCAGCTCGGCATAGTTCTCGATGATGCCGTTGTGGACGATGGCCAGCCGGCCGGTGCAATCGGTGTGCGGATGGGCGTTGGCCTCCGAGGGCTCGCCGTGCGTCGCCCATCTTGTGTGACCAACCCCTGTGGAGCCCTGGAGCGGGCGCCAGCGCAGCACCTCGGTGAGGACTTTCAGCTTGCCGACGCGCTTGCGCACCTGCAGGCCGCGGCCGTTGATGACGGCGACCCCGGCCGAATCGTAGCCGCGGTATTCGAGCCGGCTGAGCGCATCCAGCAGCGCATCGACAACCGGTGCTGAGCCAATGTAGCCGACGATTCCGCACATCTTAGAAAACCGTTCGGGGTTCGGGGTTCGGGGTTCGCCCGCCCCGGCACGGGTCGGGCCGGGGGGGTTCGGGGTTCTTCATCGTCCCTCTCGCCGATACACGACCTGTCCGCCTACCATGGTGAAGCGTACCTGAAAATCCCGGTCGAAGGCAACCAGGTCGGCCCGTTGGCCGGCCTTCAATTGACCTCGTTCGCGGCCCAGCCCGAGCAGCCGGGCCGGCGTTTCCGACGCCATGCGGACCGCGTCTTCAAGCGGGGCGCCGCCGAGCCGAACCGCGTTGCGCACCGCCCCGATCATGGTCAGGTCGCTGCCGGCCAGGGTCCCGTCCGCCGCGTAGAACGCCCCGCCTCGTCGGCGCAGGCGCCAGGAGCCCTGCTGGCCCCGCACGCTATCGGTGACCAGCGCCACCCGATCCGGCCGCTTCGCGCGGAAGAGCAGCCGCAGCGCCGGGGCCTTCACGTGGACGCCATCCGCGATCACCATCGCGCTCAGGCGCGGGTCGGTGAGCGCAGCGTCGACGAGCGAGGGCGCGCGGTGGTGCAGCGGCCGCATGCCGTTGAAGATGTGCGTCACCGCCGCGGCCCCTGCTGCCGCGGCCAGCGCGGCCTCGGCAAACGTCGCATCGCTGTGCCCCAACGACACGGCCACCCCGCGCCGGCGGCACCAGCGGATCGCCGCGATGCCGCCTGGGCGCTCGGGTGCTAGCGTCATCAGCCGCAGCCGTCCGCGGGCGGCCCGGGCGAGTCGCGCCAGCTCGCGAACGCTGGCCCGCCGCATCGCGCTCTTGCGCAGCACACCCCCGCGCGCCGGATTGAGAAACGGCCCCTCCAGGTGAACGCCAAGACATTCAGCCCCGTTTAACGTGACACGTTTAACGTTTAACGCGTCCAATCGCTGGAGCAGCCTCCGGGGCGCGTCGGGGCCGAGTGTTGTCAAAAATGCCGTCGGGCCACCCCGCGCCGGCGGCACCAGCGGATCGCCGCGATGCCGCCTGGGCGCTCGGGTGCTAGCGTCATCAGCCGCAGCCGTCCGCGGGCGGCCCGGGCGAGTCGCGCCAGCTCGCGAACGCTGGCCCGCCGCATCGCGCTCTTGCGCAGCACACCCCCGCGCGCCGGATTGAGAAACGGCCCCTCCAGGTGAACGCCAAGACATTCAGCCCCGTTTAACGTGACACGTTTAACGTTTAACGCGTCCAATCGCTGGAGCAGCCTCCGGGGCGCGTCGGGGCCGAGTGTTGTCAAAAATGCCGTCGCCCCGCCCCGCGCCGCGTCTCGCGACACCGTCTCCGGCGCGCCCCAGAGGTGCAGGTCAATGAACCCCGGCGCGACATAGGCGCCGCGCGCGCTGATGGTGCGCGCGCCGCGGGGTGCTGTCCGCCGGATCGCCGCGATGCGGCCATATGCGATCTGAACCACCCCGTTGACGATCCCGCGGGGCGTGACGAGTTTCCCGCCGACGATCCACAGTCCTGCTCTAGTGCGATCGCCCGCGCCGGATATCAAGGCCTTTCCGCCAGATGACCGGGATTTTCCAAATCGCCTTTTTCCCATCAAATTTTAGAAACCCAATCGCCCGAAGATCCTCGGCTTTCTGTTTCCATTCATCTCCGAGCTTTCTCTTTAAGTCGTCCTCGGCGTAATCGGAAAACCCCCCTCGAAAGGCCGAAATGTCATCTCTCAGATTAGGAAACTCGGCGAATAGAAACCTGTCGCGTTTATCTTTGCTCAGATCGACTAGTGCATCTCTAAGAGCCTGCTCTTCGATTAGCGTTTGCTGTAACCGCTTGTCAATTTTAAAAGTCTCCAATTGCCTATTTCGCGCATTGTTCAAAAGCTCGATGAGGTCTCTTGGGGTCACCTCGTCCTTACCATCCCGGAGCGAAGAAATGAGCCACTCGAATGTAGGTTGCTTTCCAATTTTCGCAGGAAACACCTTATAAAAACATTCCCTCTGGTAATCAGCGTTTCCATCAATGAGCTCCGGATTCAATCCATAAACTCCCGCGACATGCTCCATGCTTGCAAGCCGTTTTGTCACCAGATGAAGGAGGCCTCTTTTCGTCCAGGACATCACCCCAGAGCTTCGATCGCCAACGTGTGTCAGGGCGGTAAATCCTCCCCTTGAAAGCGTCTCAAAGATATCCTCCCTTAAAAGGACTTTTACTCGCAGCCTAGGCTCGGAGAACCTGTAGTGCGCCCTCAAGAGTGCCCGCAGCGCCCGTCTTTCGGTTTCGGACCTGCGATGAAATACTTCGTCGAGCCGATCCAACAGAATCCAGATCTTAATATTGGCGCGCTCAGCAATTCGGATGAGTCTTTCCTTTGCTTCCGCATTGAATTGAAACGGGCGTGACTTCAACTCCTTGGCTGCAATCTTGATCTTCGGTTTATAGATGACCTCGCCCGTTGGCTTAGTTTCAATTGTCACTTCCGGCTCAATGTGCCCGATATGTTTCAACCATTTTTCGACCTTTGTTCCAATCGAAAGAGGCCGATTCTCTTCAAAAATGGTCCCCGCTGCATCGCCGAACTGCTGTTTAATGAAATCAACATCCGTCGGACTGGGTTTAATAGCCTCTGCTTTCTCCGAAATCGCTTGGAGCGCAAGATAAACAAAGTAGCCGTACCAGAACTCCTCAAACTGTGCTTCCGTCAGCGCATCGAATGTGCTGGCATAAGTGGCGAATACGGGGTCGCCTTGCGGCTCAACACCAAAAGCCATCAAAATCCGATCGTCCTCGAGTGCCGCGCGCTGGAGATTGTATAAAACACGATAGAGAGCTGTCTTCCCGGCTCCCTTCACTCCCCGCACAAAATCCACTCGATCCTGAAAAAAGAGGTCGTCGAAATACTGCGTCCGAATCTGAGCCTTTTCAAGCAAGGGGTCATTTTCCGCAATGGAGTTACCAATATTGAACGAGCTGAGAAGAAAACCCTGGAGCTTGAGATCAATCTTCGGGGTATTAACTACCGCTGGTTGCATGGGTTGCTCCATGTCTTCCTCAAAAGCTAGTGTCCCCAGGGGGAATCGAACCCCCATTGTCAGCTCGAAAGGCTGTTGTCCTAACCGTTAGACGATGGGGACACGTGAATCCGCTATACCGGTTTGCGCGGACGCGATCAGGCGACGGAACGCCTCTCCACCCTTGTAGCTCTTGATCTGCCGTTCGCGCCGCATGGCCTCGCTTCGCGATTCGAATGGCTCGATCCGTACAATGTCGAACGGTCCCCGCCCTCGTACGGAGAAATCCTTGCCCCGATTGTGATCTGCGAGCCTCCTTTGAACGTCAGTCGTGATGCCAATGTAGTGTTGGCCAGACCGCTGACTTCGCAGAATGTACACAAACCAATTCATCAGATCGAACCCCCATCGCCCCGCCAACGGCGGGGTGTCCTGACCATTAGACGACGGGGACCCGCTACTTTTTTCGCCGAGCCGCGGCTTTCGCCGCGGGTTGCTTCACCGGCTTGGGTTTGGCCGACGCTTTGGCCGCGGGCTTTGCGGCCGGCTGCGACGTTCGCTTGGCCCCCGATTTCGCCGCAGGCTTCGGGGGCGGGGTCTTGCCCGCTTCTTCGTCGGCTGCCGCTGGCTCGCCGGACGGCGGCGCGGGTTTTTCCGGCGCTGCGGGCGGGATGGCGGCCGCGATCGGCTCCGCCTCGTCCTCCCGCTCCTTCGGCACGACCTTGGCGACCGACGCCACGCGGTCCCGACCCTTGATGTTGATGAGCCGCACGCCCTGGGCGGCGCGCCCGGTCATGCGCACGTCCTTCACCGGGCAGCGGACCATCATCCCCTCGTGCGAGATGAGCATCACCTCGTCCTGGTCCGTCACCGTCTTGGCGCCGACGACCGCGCCATTTTTCTTCGTCACTCTGATGTTGATGATCCCCTTGCCGCCGCGGCTTTGCAGCCGGTACGCCTCAAGCGAGCTGCGCTTGCCGAAGCCGAGCTCCGTCACCGTCAGAAACGACGCCTTCGGCTGGACCACCTGCATCGAGATCACCGCGTCGCCCTTGCCCAGGCGAATCCCCCGCACCCCGCGGCTCGCGCGGCCAACTTCCCGGGCCTGCTGCTCGGGGAACCGGATCGCCTTGCCCTGCCGCGTGATGAGCAGCACCTCCTGCCTGCCGTCGGTGAGCGTGGCTTCGATCAGCTCATCATTTTTCTCCAGCGTGATGGCGATGATGCCCGCCTTGCGCGGGTTCGAGTAGGCGTCGAGCTTCGTCTTCTTGATCGTGCCCTGGCTCGTCGCCATGAGGAGGAAGCTGTCGGGGTTGAACTCCTTCACCGCCACGAACGTCGAGTACCGCTCGTCCTTCTGGAGCGAGAGGAGGTTCGCGATCGCCGTCCCGCGCGCGTAGCGGCTCGCCTGCGGGACCTCGTGCACCTTCAGCCAGTAGCACCGCCCCTGGTTGGTGAAGAACAGCAGCGTCTGGTGCGTGGAGGCGACGAAGAGGTGCTCGACGAAGTCCTCTTCTTTCGTCTCCATCGCGGTCACGCCGACCCCGCCGCGCCGCTGCTTGCGGTACGCCGAGACCGGCAGCCGCTTGATGTAGCCGGTGTGGCTGATCGTGATGACGACGTCCTCCTCGGCGATGAGGTCCTCGATCTTGAAGTCCTTCACCTCGCCGAGGATCTCCGTCCGCCGCTCGTCGCCGAAGCGCTTCTTCAGCTCCTGCAGCTCCCCCTTGATGAGGTCGAGCATCTTCCGCTCGCTCGCAAGAAGCATCTGGTAATACTCGATCTTCTTGAGGAGCTCCTGGTGCTCCGCCTCGATCTTGTCCCGCTCGAGCGCCGTGAGCCGCTGGAGCTGCATCTCCAGTATCGCCTGCGCCTGGCGGTCGGAGAGCTCGAATTTCTTCACGAGCTGCTCCTTCGCCTCGGCCGGGCTCTTCGATTGGCGGATCGTCTTGATGACCGCGTCGAGGTTCGCGAGCGCGATCTTGAGCCCTTCGAGGATGTGCGCCCGCTCCTGCGCGCGCGCGAGCTCGAACCTGGTGCGCCGGGTGACGATCTCCTTGCGGTGGTCGACGAAGGCCTGCAGGATCTGCCGCAGGCTCAGGACGCGCGGCCGGCCGTCGACGAGGGCCAGCATGATGACGCCGAACGTCGTCTCCATCGTCGTGTGCTTGAAGAGCTGGTTCAGCACGACCTGGTCGTTGGCGTCGCGCTTAAGCTCAATGACGATCCGCATCCCGTCCTTGTCCGACTCGTCGCGCAAATCGGAGATGCCCTCGAGCGCCTTTTCCTGCACGAGCCGCGCGATGGACTCGATGAGGTTCGCCTTGTTGACCTGGTAGGGCAGCTCGGTGACGACGAGCGCCTGGCGGTTGCCCTTGAGCTGCTCCATCTGCGCCCGCGCCCGAACCCGGATGGAGCCGCGGCCGGTCTGATAGGCGTCCTTGATGCCGTCGCGGCCGCAGATGATGGCGCCGGTCGGGAAGTCCGGCCCCTGCACGCGGCGCATGAGCGCCACCAGCTCCAGGTCCGGCTTGTCGATCAACTCACAGAGCGCGTCGATGACTTCCCTCAGGTTGTGCGGCGGGATGTTGGTGGCCATGCCGACCGCGATGCCGCTCGAGCCGTTGACCAAGAGGTTCGGGAGCTTGGCCGGCAAGAGCCGCGGCTCCTTGAGCGAGCCGTCGAAGTTCGGCGCGAAGTCGACGGTGTCTTTGTCGAGGTCCTCGAGGAGCTCCAGAGCAATCGCCTGAAGCCTGGCCTCCGTGTAGCGATACGCGGCCGCAGCGTCCCCGTCGACGGAGTTATGGACAAAGACGCCGGCATCCAACAAAAAGTTGTGGTGCTCGTCAACGGTGATGTCGTATACGTCGACTCGCTCGTTGATCGCTCGAACAGTCACCACGCGGTGATTCCGTTTGCTAAGCATTGCCAACTCGTCAGCATTCTCAAAATATGTTAGGGCTTTTTCGTAGCGTGGAACCCAGTTCGGCCGACCTGCGTTAAAGACTTCTGCGGTCAGGGGACCGTTATTCTGTCGTTTCTCGGCCAGCGCACTAATATACGTAGCAACTTTTGAGCGGATGACCCGCCTGCGGTACATTGGGTCTTGCCAACGAACCACTAGTGTTTTCGCCGCGCGCTCAGCTAATCGTTGCATCATGGCGGGGTTGGCCGTCAGACGACGTCGGTTGCCTCGCAACACCCCTTGGCGATGGGCGCGCCGAAACTCTGGGTCGTTCCACTGCGCTCCAATCTTTTCACGATGATGCTTGACGGTTTCCGGTAGCGCCCACAACGCCTTGGCCATCGCGCGGTGATGGCCTGGCTGATACTTCGCCCGATACCCTGACTTTTGCCAAAGCGCCTTGGAGTTCTCTGAAATCTTTTGGCGGACAGCCGGATGCCCAAGCGCCGTCCTAATCGCACGAATCAGTCTCGCCCTCTTATCTGGATCCGCCCACATCCGACGATTCTTTGCCGCGATCTTCGCAGCGACCCGCAGTTTGGTTTCTGGCTTCAGCGGCGCCTTCTTCAGGCCCGTCAGCGCCTGCGACATGAGCGCCCTGAACGCCGCATCTTGCCACTTCACTTTCATTCGCTTTGAGGATCTTTCGACCTGTTCGGGGTGCTGTACGTAAAATCGCGCCAAAGACCGCACTCGGCGGGCCTCATTTTCCGCTGTACGGTAGCGGTTCGAGCGGTTCGCCTCAATGAAGTGCTGCCGACGAGCCTCTCTTATTTCCGGATGCGCCTTGTAGTAAGCCAGCACGCCGTTGCGTTGTTTGGAGCGAAAGGTATCTTGTTGCCAAAGCGTCTTCACGTGTTCCGCGTGCTTACGATTATGCTCCCGCATCGACAACCGCTCGACGTTGTCCGGCGAATTGTTAAACCGGTTGAAATCTTTGTGGTGCCGAATCCGACCAGCGCTTCGAGTATAGCGGCCGCGTAACAGATTGAAGGCGTCTGCCAGCCAGTGGACGAAAGTACGCATGCCATCCGGCTGCAGAATGCGGAGGTAGTCATTGGAGCGCTCCTCGCGCACCGGCGCCATATCGAAGTAGCTGGCCATCAAGGAGTCGTCCGGCGTCAAATCCTTCGCCTGTTTATAGCTGCCGCCTCTCAGCAGGAAGCGGTGGTCCGGCGTGCAGCGGACTTTCTCACCGCTATCCAAGGCGACTTCGACGAGTTCGGCATTGCGGCGCGTGACACGGGCATGCCGCCCAGTGCCGACGACGATTTGTTGCTCCTGATTTACGGAGTAGACGTAAAACGGTTGCTCCGGGGGGAGATGTGAGAGTTCTTCGAGGGTCTGGCTTGTCCCATCAAGCAACTTGATCTTCGTGTCACCTGTGAAACACCCGAAGTTGCCTTGTCCATCAATGAGCGGATACCGCAGCGAAAAATCTTGCACCATTCGCACGAGCGTGTCATAGACTGCGACGTCGCCATGAGGATGGTACTTGGCGAGTACTTCGCCTACTACTGCCGCGCTTTTCTTGTGCGGCCTGCCCGGCACAAGATTCAGTCCCTGCATCGCGTACAGAATCCGCCGATGGACCGGCTTGAGGCCGTCGCGTACGTCGGGGAGTGCCCGCCCGACGATGACGCTCATCGCGTAGGAGAGGTACGAGTCCTTGATCTCCTGCTCGATATCGCGCGGGACGATCTTCTCGCCGAGGGTGTACATCGGTTAGCCTGTTGGCCTGTTGGCCTGTTGGCCTGTTCGTGCACTACGCATCAAATATCCAGCTCCTTCACTTCAAGTGCATGCTCCTCGATAAATTGTTTCCTGGGCTCGACCGCTTCGCCCATCAGCGTGGTGAAGAGCTCCTCGGCTTTGACCGCGTCCTCCTGCGTGACCTTCAGGAGCGTCCGCTTCGCCGGGTCCATGGTCGTCTCCCACAGCTGGTGCGGGTTCATCTCGCCCAGACCCTTGTACCGCTGGATCGTCATGCCCCGGCGCCCTTCATCTTCGACGGCATGCAGGACCTCGCGCAGACCCGCGAATGCCTGTTGCGCATCCTCGCTCGTCAGCTTGAACGCCGGCTTGCCGTTCGCCGGAAGGAAGTCTTCAAGCGAGAGGTCCAGCTTCTGCAGCTTCTTGATCATCTCCTCAATCTCCGAGGCCTCGAAAATTTCCGCATATTGCCCTTTGGCCGTCGCCGAAGCCTTCTCGAGCTCGTCGAGGTCCAGGTCATGCTTCTTCGCGAACGCCGCGACCTCGTCGTCGTCGAAGAGCAAATGCTCCTGGCCGTCCATCCGGATGTAGTGCATCGGCAACCCCTTCTTCGGGGCGTACGCCTTTAGGAGCGATTCGGCGCTGAGCCGGTAGCGACCCACGCCCTTGAGGAGCGACTCCAGCTCCATGAGGAGCGTGAGGAGCTCCAGCAGCGCTTTGTCTTTGAACGTCCGCTTCGTCCGCTGGTGGATGAGCGCGCGCCCCTCGGAGCCCAGATCGAGCAGCATCCGGGCCATCTGTTCGTCGGTTTCCACGTACTCCTCGCGCTTGCCGCGCTTCACCTTGAAGAGCGGCGGCTGGGCGATGTAGATGTGCCCCGCCTCGAGGAGCTGGCTCATCTGCCGGTAGAAGAAGGTCAGCAAGAGCGTCCGGATGTGGTTGCCATCGACGTCGGCATCGCACATGATGATGATCTTGTGGTAGCGCAGCTTCGCGAGGTCCATCTCGCCGCCGATGCCGCACCCGAGCGCCGTGATGATCGTGCGGATCTCCTGATTCGTCAGCACCTTCTCCAGGCGCGCCTTCTCGACGTTGAGGATCTTTCCCTTGATGGGGAGGATTGCCTGAAAGCGCCGGTCGCGCCCCATCTTCGCGCTTCCGCCCGCGCTGTCGCCTTCCACCACGTACAACTCACACAGCGCCGCGTCGCGCTCCGAGCAGTCGGCGAGCTTGCCCGGCAGGCCGCCGGACTCGAGCGCCCCCTTGCGGCGCACCAGCTCCCGTTCGTGCCGCGCCCGCTCGCGCGCCCGCGCCTCGACGACGCACTTGTCGGCGATCTTGCGCGCGATCGTCGGGTGCTCCTCGAAGAACGCTCCCAGCTTCTCGTTGACGAGCGAGGCGACGATGCCCTCGATCTCCGGGCTGCCCAGCTTGGCCTTCGTCTGCCCCTCGAACTGCGGCTGGGGGATCTTGACGCTGATCACCGCCGTCAGGCCCGCGCGCGAGTCTTCGCCTTCGATGGCGAGGTCGTCGCCCTTGAAGAGGTTCTTCCCCTTGCAGTACTGGTTGATGGTCCGCGTCAGCGCCGACTTGAACCCGGAGAGGTGCGTCCCGCCGTCGACGGTGTTAATGTTGTTGGCGAAGGAGAACAGGTGCTCCGCGTAGCCGTCGTTGTACTGGAGCGCGACCTCCACCGCGATGGGGCCGCTCGCGCCCTCAAAATAGACGACGGTGTGGAGCGGCGTCTTGGACTTGTTGAGATGCTCGATGAACTCCTTGATGCCGCCGTCGAAGCGGAACGACGCCTGCTTATCGCTGCGCTCGTCCTTGAGCGCGATCGACAGCCCCTTGTTGAGGAAGGCGAGCTCCCGCAAACGGTTGGAGAGCGTCTCGAACGCGTAGACGATCCCGCCCTGGAAGATCTCCTTGTCGGCCTTGAAGGTGACGCGCGTGCCGGTGGCGCTCGCCTTCCCCATCGCGGTGACGCCCGTCGTGGGCTTGCCCCGCGCGTAGCGCTGGCGGTACACCTTGCCGTCGCGGTGCACCTCGGCCTCCAGCCACTCGGAGAGCGCGTTGACGACCGAGACGCCCACGCCGTGCAGCCCGCCGGCGACCTTGTA
>Ga0155357_118_pt10 | contig 17138 bp, 16 predicted proteins | sample RifCSPhighO2_02_FD_106325 | JGI IMG/M metagenome (GOLD analysis project Ga0155357, IMG submission 106325) | Omnitrophica bacterium RIFCSPHIGHO2_02_FULL_63_14 | reverse complement strand
CGAGCGCGTCGTAGAGGCTGGCCGAGTCCTCGGCAAGGCGCTGGTTGCCCTCGTCGCCGATCTCGCCGCCCTTGTGGCGCCAGCCGAAGATCCAGCCGATGTCGGCCTGTTCGGCCTCGACCACCCAGCCGTCGAGCGTCGACAGTTGGACGACGCCGTTCAGGATGGCCTTCATGCCGCTCGTGCCCGAGGCCTCGAACGGCGGCAGCGGGTTGTTGAGCCAGACGTCGACGCTCGAGGCCAGCATCTTGCCGAAGTAGGTGTCGTAGTTCTCGAGCATCAGCACGCGCAGACGCGAGCGCTTGGACGCGAGCGCGTCTACGGCCGCCAGCATCTGGTGGATGTGCGTCGAGCCGAGGTTGTCCTGCGGATGCGCCTTGCCGGCGAACACAATCTGCAGCGGCCCCGTGTTCTCGGCGATGGAAACGAGCCGCCTGATGTCCTGGAAGATGAGGCTCGGGCGCTTGTAACCGGCGATGCGGCGCGCCCAGCAGATCGTGAGCACGTCGGGGTCCATCTTCCACGGCTTGAGACGTTCGCAGAGCCCTTTTTTGTTTTCCTGATGCGCGGCCCACAACGCCCTGCGAAAGACGCGGTCATCGCGCAGATTCAGCACGCCCTTGAGACGTTCCGGGTCCTTTCGCCAGTCGCCGATCTCTTTCGGATAGGTGTCGAAGAGGGCCGCCACCGGCGCGCTGATCCAGGTGGGGGTATGGACGCCGTTCGTGATGGAGAGGATGCGGTCCTTGTGGCGCGGAAACTGGGCGCGCGTGACCTCGCCGTGCTTCCGCGCGACGGCGTTCACGACGCGGCTGGCGTTCATCGCGTGCTCGGTGAGGTTGATCATATCCGGCTGGTGCGGGTCCTGCCCGAACCGGCCGATGAGCTCGACCTCCTCGTCGCGCAGCGTCTCCGCCAGCACGCGCTTGTGAAAGCGGTCGTGCCCCGCGATCACCGGCGTGTGGCAGGTGTAAGCGAATTTTTCCGCCAGGCCGGCGAGCGCGTTCGCCGGCACGCCCTTGGCCTTCTCGACGAACGCCAGCGCCGCGTGGCCCTCGTTCAGGTGGTGGAGGTCGATCGAATAACCGAGCGCCCGGAGCGCCTTCATGCCGCCCAGGCCCAGGATCGCCCGCTGGAGGAGCTTCCACTCGGCGTTGTCGCTGCGGTAGAGCTGGTCCGTGAGCCGGCGCTCGAATTCCGAGTTCTCCCCGATGTTCGAATCCAGAAGGACAAGCGGCACCACGTGGCTCTTGTCGTACGAGTAGACGAAATATTTCCACAACCGCAGGTGGACCGTCTCGTTCCGGAACGGCACCTCGATGCGCCGCTCGAGCGGCACGAGCCCCGGAAACGAGCCCGGGTCCCAGATGTTCTCCTCGGGGACCTGCCCGTCCTTGAACCAGAAGTTCTGCTTGAAGTAGCCCTTGTTCCACAGGATGCCGACGCCGACGAGCGACACCGCCCGGTCGGCCGCGCTCTTCAGGGTGTCGCCGGCCAGCACGCCGAGGCCGCCCGAGTAGATCGGGAGGTCGAGCCGGTGGTCGGTGCGGAGCGTCACGTAGTAGTCGATGGCCCGCAGATTCGAGAAGACCCCATGCTCGTGCGAGAAATTCGAGTCGTCGACGGGCCTTTTGGCGTCGAACGCGTTGTAGGTGTTGCACGAGAGGCCGAATTCCATCGAAAAATACGCGACCGAGCGCGTAGCGGGGTTCATGAGCCGTCTTTCGGCCTCGATCAGGGGGGCGATGGGGAAGCCGAAGTACGTTTCGGGCGTGATGTCCTCCGCGTACCGCTCGCGAAAACCCTCAACCGGCACGAGAGACAAAAAAGAGTTCATGACTGACAAATTATACTCTGCTATACTGACTTCACTCAATCGATTTTTTAATTTTTTTAATTAAGAGGAGCCTTCATGGAAAATTTCCTGGTTTTTCTCGCGCAGACCGCGCCCACCGCTCGTCCCGTCGGACAGATGATGTCGCTCTGGGACCTCATCCGGGCCGGCGGCGTGAACATGATCTTTCTGGCGTTCCTGTCGGTCGTGACGGGGGCCCTCATCATCCATCATTTCGTGAACGTCACCGAGCGCAAGCTCCTGCCGCGCGACTTCACCGAAAACCTGTTGTCGCTCCTGGAGCGGCGCGAATATGAAAAGGCGGCGTCGCTGTGCCGCCAGCAGCCGAACCTCGTCGCCGACGTCGCGGCGGCCGGCCTCAAGAAGGTCCACAAGGGCGGCCAGGCCGTGGATGACGCGGTCCAGAACGAGGGCAAGCGTCACATCGAGCGGGTCTGGCAAAACTTGAGTTATCTCGGCGACGCGGCCGTCGTGGCGCCGCTGTTGGGCCTGCTCGGCACGATCATCGGCATGATCCAGGCGTTCAGTTTCTTCAAGGCGGGCACGATCAACCCCATCGTCCTCACTCAAGGGCTCGCGAAGGCCATGGTGAACACCGCGTTCGGCCTCGTGATCGCGGTGGTCGGCCTGTGCTTTTACGCGTATTTCCGCGGCCGCGTGACGAACCTCGCCACCCGGACCGAGGCGCTCGCGACCGAGATGGCGAATTCGATGAAAAAATAGGCGGGTGATGGAATGATCCGTTTCCAGCACTCCGAGCACGTCAAGCCGTTGCCCGTCGTCCAGATCATCTCGCTGATCGACGTGCTGTTCGTGAACCTGGCCTTCTTCATGGCGCTGTCGCTCCATTTCAACTTTGAGTCGGTGCTCGACATCTCGGTGCCGTCGGCCAAGACCGTCAGCGAGCCCGGCTACGTCGCCGAGGAGATCGTCGTGAACGTCCAGCGCGACGGCGCGGTGTACCTGAACCAGAAACACTTGAGCCTGCCGGAGCTGGGGGCGCTGCTGGCGAAGGCCGCGAACGTCAATCCGGGCCAAGCGGTCATCGTGCGCGCCGACCAGAAGACGTTCCATGGCCACGTGGTGCGCGTGCTCGATGAATGCGCGAAGGCCAGGATATGGAACATCTCGTTCGCCACCACTCGGGCCTGACACGGCCGCTGTTTCTCGCATTGGCACTGTTTTTACTGATGCCAAGCTCACGGGCGGCCGTGAGTTCGGAGAAACCCGGCGAAGTTTCTTCACCGCTCGATTTCGCCGATGGGCTCTACGCGCGCGGCATGTACAAGCCGGCCGCGAGCGAGTACTTGAAATTCATCGAAACCCACCCCGCGAGCCCGGAGCTCGCCTCGGCGTGTTTCCGCCTGGCCGATTCCCATTACTTTCTCAAGGAGTACCCGCAGGCACTCGGGGCCTTTGAGGCGTTCACGCGCGATTTTCCCTCGGACAAGCGCGTGCCGATCGCCCGGTTCCGCGTCGCGACCGCGCGGTTCAATCTCGGGCAGTACCGCGAGGCGCAGAGGCTCTTCTTCCGTCTCGCGCGGGAGTCCGGGGACGAAACCGTGCGGACGGGGTCGTTGTTTTATTTCGGCAAGATCCACGGCGAGCTCGGACGCCCCGGGCGCATGAAGCGGATCCTCGGGCGCATCGTGCGGAATCATCCGGACGCCGAATATGCCGTGTACTCGGCGTTCGCGCTCGGCGAGCAGCACCTGAAGGAAAAAAACGCGGCCGAGGCGCTGCCGCTCTTCCGAAAAGTGGCCGATGCCGGTAAGCCGGCGGAGCTCTCACTCGAGGCGCGCTACCGCCTGGCCGGGATCCATTTCGAGGGCAAGGACTTCGCCGCCGCCGAGCGCGGGTACGGGGCCGTCTATGTGGCGTTGAAACCGAAGCCGGAGCCGGCCGAGCATGAGCGGGAGCTTTTGAAGAATTCGCTCTTGGGGCTCTTCTCCGTGGACGGCGCGCGCAATGACGCGGCCGCCGCGTCGAGGCGCCTGCTGGACGAGTCGGACGTGATCGACCGGACGGGCATCCGCGACAAGGCGCTTTACCTCATCGCCGACATCCATTTCGACAAAAAAGAATACGACCGGGCCGCCGCGCGGCTCGACGAGATCCTGGCCGGACCGGGGGACGACGCGGTAAAAGAACAGGCCCGCGCGCGCGCCAAGCTCGAGCAGGCCCGGCGCCTCACCGAAGCGGGGAAGCTCGCCGAGGCGCTGGCGCTCCTCGAGGCCGTCTCCGCGCCGGGCGAGGGGGAGCCGGCGCGGCAGGCGGCGTTCGAGGCCGGGGGAGTGAAGCTCGAGATGGGCCGCCAGGACGACGCCGTCCGGCACTACGAGGCGTTCATCGCAAAATACCCGGGCTCCTATGACGCCGAGCGCGCAAAGCTCCAGATCATGCAGATCGACCTCGACGCCCGGCGTTTCGACAAGGCCCTGAAGGAGGCGGACGCGTTTCTCGTCGAGCGGCCGCCGGGCGTGTTCGCCGACGTCGCCCGGTACAAAAAAGGCCTCGCCGAGATGGGGCTTAAGGACCACGCGGGCGCAGCGGTCTCTTTCCAGAAAATCGCCGACGACCCGGGATCGGAGCTCGTACCCGAGGCGCTTTACGCGGCCGGCGTGAGCTTCGAGAAGCTGCCGGACCCCCTCGAGGCCGCGCGGCGTTACGAGACGTTCGTGAAGACCTATCCCGCCCATACGCTCCACCAGAACGCGCTCCAAAGGCTGGGCGTGCTCTATCTGCAGACCGAGCAGTTTGACAAGGCCGCGGAGCTCTACGAGGACGTTTTTTTCAACCGACGGGGCATTTCGCTCGAATCCAGGGTGGTCGTGTGGCTCATTCAGCATCGCCTGCAGAAGGGCGAGGTCCACCGTGCCGAGGCGCTGATCGCGAAGCTCGCCGAGCGCTTTCCGGGCGAGAAGCTCGAGCACGAGCGGTTCTATTTCGACGCCGAGCGCGCCCGTATCGAGGGGCGGCACTCTGAGGCGCTCGCTCTCTATGACCAGGCGCTCGCGGCCGCGCCGAACGGGCCGTTTATCGCCCACGTCTGGCTCGGCAAGGGAATGGCCGCGGCCGCGTCGGGGCGCCCGGCCGAGGCCGAGGGGCATTTTCAGGAGGCGCTGAAGATCCAGGGTCCCGCCGAGGTGAACCTGCGCGCGCGGTTCGAGGCCGCGAAACTGCGCGTGGCCGAGGAAAAATGGGAGGAGGCGGCCAAGGCGTTCATGCTCGTGGCGATCCTGTTCGAGGACGATCGGATCGTGCCGCAGGCGCTTCACGAAGCCGTTCAGGCGTTCGGAAAGGCCGGACAGACGGAGAACGCCGCGAAGGCCGCCCAGGAGCTCAACACGCGTTACCCCGACAGCGAATGGGCCAAAAAATGAGATTCACCGACATGCGCGGGCATCCGCTGTTCATCCCGATCGCCGGATCGATCGTGTTTCATCTGGCGGCGCTCGTGGTCTCGCTCTTCATTTTCATCCGGGATATCGAGAACATCACCGAAGCGATCACGCCGCCGTTCCGGCTCGAGAGCGTGAACCCGCGTCCCGGGCTCCCCTTGCGCAAAGGGCCGCCCGGGCCGAAGGAGCTGACAAAAGAACTCCGGTTTGCCGGTGAAAAGACCGACGCCGAGAAACAGGGCTACCCGGACATCCCCGCCGATCTCCTGAAAGACAAGGCCCTGGCCGACCGCCGGCCGGTCCAGGCCGAGACCGAACGCCGGATCCTGCCGGGCCCGCTGGGGCCGCTCGAGGACAAAGCGCTTTCGGACCGTATCCTCACCGAGGCGCAGGAAAAGGGCATGAAAGAACAGGTGATGCCGGTGCGGCAGAAGACGAGACAGGGCGCGGCCTCGGCCGTGAAGGACATCACGGCCAGGCCCGTGAGCGAGGAGGGGCTCTTCGAGATGCTGAAGCGGCCGCTCCTGGGCCTGGTGACCGGCGCTCGGGGCAACGTGGGGCTGGACCCCGAAGAGGGCATGCCGGGCTTCACGCCGGCCGGCAGCGGCACGCCGTGGGGCGGGGGCGGGCCGTTCAGCTTCGGCTTCGACGAGGGCGTGCGGGATTCGACGGGCAACGTGAAGAAATACGCGCCGCTCGACGAGTTTCTCGACATCGAGGTGTTCACCTACACCGACCCGTCGGATAGCTCCAAATATTTCATGATCGCGATCTTCGCGCGCAAGGACGCCAAGGCGCTTGAGCCGCTGCCGAAGGAGATGATCTTCACGATCGACGCCTCGCTCTCCACGAACCCGGAACGCCTCGACGAGGTGAAGAAGGGCGTCAAGTGGTGCCTCGAGCGTCTGAACCCCGGCGACGTGTTCAACATCGCGGCGTTTAAGGCGCGCGCGTTCTTCTTCAGGCCGGAATCCGTGGAGGCCACGCCGGCCAACATCGCGGCGGCCGAAAGGTTCGTCGCGGAGCTGACCTCCGACCAGCGGACGGACGTCTACGGCGTGTTCAGCGAGATCATCGGCAAGCCGGCGGCTCGCCGGCCTTCGTACGTGATGCTGATCTCGGACGGTCGGCCCACGCACGGTGTGGTAAATTCACGCGAGGTCATCAAGGCGATCACGCGGCTCAACCAGAGGACGCGGCCCGTGTTCTCGTTCAGCGGCGGCAAGCGCGTGAACCGGTACCTGCTCGATTTCATCGCCTACCAGAACCGGGGCTGGTCCGAATACATCAAGAAGACGCCGGACATCGACGCGGGCTTGGCCGCTTTCTACAAGAAGCTGAAGGACCCCATCTTCCTCAACCTGCGCTACCGCCTGAACGGTTTGGATGAATCCGAGGTGTTCCCACAGTCGCTGCCCGATTTCTACCGGGGTGCCGAGTTCACGCTGTTCGGGAAATACGAAAAAGAAGATACGTTCTCGATGCAGCTCCTGGGGGACACCGAGGGACAGACGCGGGAGCTCATCTTCTCGCGCGCTCTCTCGGAGGCGAAGCCGGGCACGGCCGACGTGATGAAAGGGTGGGCCTTCAACAAGATCTACGACCGCATCAGCCGTATCACCAACCAGGGCCCCGACCCGTCGCTCCAGGCCGAAGTGAAGGCCCTAAGCGCCCGCTACGTCATCGCCACGCCCTACTCCGAAGACATCGAACGAATAGATTAACTGTCTTGAAAATTGAACCCAGAATGGGTACAATTGTACCCAAAATGGGTACAAGATGAACGAAACCCTGTCCTTAACGCTATTCGGCAAGACTCGGCGTGCGTTATTGCTGTTGTTACTGACGCATGCGGATGAGGACTTTTATCTGCGCCAGATTGTTTCGGAGATCGGCACCGGATTGGGGGCTACCCAAAGAGAACTGGCGGCGCTCGCCAACGCCGGGATAATCGAGAAGCGGAGAAAAGGAAAACAAATTTTTTACCGGGCAAACAGCCAGTCACCCGTCTATAAGGAACTCCGTTCGATTGTCACCAAAACCGCGGGAGCGGGGGAAGTTGTGAAAAAGGCATTGCAGCCGCTCGCGGACCGCATTGATGTTGCTTTCTTATACGGCTCGGCCGCCAAAGGCGTTTTTCGTTCAGGCAGCGATATCGATTTGATGGTCATAGGTCGGATCGGTTTTTCAGAGATTTCGTCCGTTTTAAGGCCGGCTGAGGAATCATTGGGGCGAGAAATCAATCCGACGGTCTATTCGACGATTGAATTCAAACAAAAGCTGTCGGCCAAACATTATTTCATTTCGAACGTCATCAAACGGCCGAAAGTTTATCTCATTGGAGGCGAGCGTGAGCTTACAGAGTTGGGAAAAAAATAGCTGGCTTGTGAAGCACAAGCCCTATGCCAGAGAAATTGGCCAGATTCTGGGACTTGCGGATAGAGATTTGAAAGACTCTCAAGTGGAAGGAATCACCGCCGATTGGAAATTAACCATCGCCTATAACTCGGCATTGCAATCGGCCACTGCGGCTCTTCTGGCTTGTGGCTACCGGGCATCGCGCGAAATGCATCATTTCCGCGTGATAGGAAGTTTGGCATATACGATCGGCGCTAGCGCGGATCTTATTAACCGTCTCGACAAATTTCGCAAGAAAAGAAATATCAGCGATTACGAAATGGCCGGCGCCGTTTCAGAAGGCGAAGCCAAAGAGATGCTGCAATTGGCCAAAGTATTAAGAAGAGAAGTTGAGGAATGGCTTAAGAAGTCACATCCGGGACTAATGAGCAAGCGGTGACGCACTTTTCCTTGCTACAGCAGGATTTTAAGCCTTCCAGTTAGGAAGGGGGTTACAGCGCGGCAGCCGAGCCGGCGCGGTTGGGGCTCGCACCCTTGCCGCCCTTGGGGCCCGGCGGGTTCAGATGCTTCCACTTCATGCGCACGAGCTCCTTTTCGTGCGCGTCGATGGTGCCGTCGTTGTTGGCGTCCATCCAGGGCTTCAGGTGCGCGTGCTTGGCCTCCCAGGCCTTCCAGGCTTCGTCATCGGCATAGGCGGCCATCGATGTGACCATAAGCGCCGCCGCGATCAGGAATGCAGTTCTCATATCCGCACCCTCCGTATTTAGGCCATCGCTTGCTATAATACTCCCACATGCCCGGAAAATTGAAGATCCTCCATTTAACGACCCACCTGAACGTCGGCGGCATCACCAACTACCTCTTCATTCTCGGCTCGCGGATGATCCGGGAAGGCCATGAGGTCTGGGCGCTGTCGGCTGGCGGTGACCGCGCGGGGCGCTTCGCCGACGCCGGTTTCCGTCTTGAGACACTGCCGTTCCGCACAAAAAACTTTCTCGACCCGAGGCTCTTGCTGTTGGTCCCGGCCGCGGCGCGCCTCGTCCGGCGGGAGTGCTTCGATGTGATCCACGCCCACACGCACGTGGCCCAGGTGCTGGCCGCGCTCGTCTCGAGGCGCACGGGTGTGCCTTATGTGACCACCGCGCACGGCTTTTTCACTCCAAGACTCGGGCGGCGGCTCTTCGGCTGCTGGGGGACCCGCGTGATCGCGATCAGCCCGCTCGTCGGTGAGGACTTAAACCGCCGTCACCGAGTGGCCGAGACGCGGATCCGCATGGTCTTAAACGGCATCGACATCGACGGGCTTCGCCGGCGCGCATCGGAGAAAAATCCCGGGGTGATCCGGCGCGAATGGGGTATCCCGGAGGGCGCGATCGTCCTGGCGACGGTCGCGCGCCTCGTGGCCGACAAGGGCCACCGCACGCTCGTCGAGGCCGCGGCGCGGCTTAAATCCCGTTACCCGGGACTTTATCTTTTGTTCGTGGGGGACGGGCGGGAGCGCGAGGGCCTGGGGCGCCGCGTCCGCCGCCGGGGACTCGAGGGACACGTGAAGCTCCTGCCGTCGGAGGAGGACATCACGAAGGCGCTCTCCGTCACGGACATCTACGTGCACCCGGTGACGAGCCGCGAGGGCTTCGGTCTGGCGGTCGCCGAGGCGATGGCCTTGAAAAAGCCCGTGATCGTCACGGACGTGCCGGCGCTGAACCGGCTCATCGAGGACCGCGTGAACGGCTACGTCACCGCCCCCGGCGATCCCGTGCCGCTGGCCGACACGATCATCCGCCTCATCGAAAACCCGAACGAGGCGCGGGCCGTGGCCGGGCGGGGCGCCGCGCACGTGGCCGGGCGCTGCTCGCTCGAGCGCATGGTCCGCGAGACCGAGGCCGTGTACCGCGAGGCCATCGCCGCATGACCCAGACCCCACCCATCTCCGCCCCACACGGCCGCCGGCATTGTTTCCTCGCTCAAACGGACATTTTTCTCGCACGTCACCTCGTTAAAGTCCGGGGATACCCCTCGGAAAATTTCCGGGGTAAGTACGTCCCGAAAATTTTCCGTCTCCCCTTGGACTTTAACTCGGCTCGTGAACGCTCGAAAAATGCCGATTCGCTCGGAAACAACGCGGGCGGCCGTGTACCCAAAGCTAACCCTTTGGTTGTCCAGGGACGCCGGGACACGGCTGAACGGGTGACGCGTAGGGGGGCCCCTGGCGGACGCGCCGAACCGCAGTTACGGCAGCGTCCGACGGGGTCCGCAGCGGCAGGACCCGTTACAGCCGGCCAGGCGTCCCCGGATGTGGCCAGAAGCGAGGGGGTGGCGGGGTGAAGCGCATTGTGACGTTCGAGAGCCGGCACGCGAAGACGATGGCCGACCTCATCCGCGTGCGCGGCTACGAGCCGGTCACGGCCCCCTCGATGCGCGAGGTGCCGCTCGAATCCAACAGCGAGGCGCTGGCCTTCGGCGAACGGCTCTTCGCGGGCGGGGTGGACATCCTGCTTTTATTGACCGGCGTCGGAACGCGCACGCTCGTCGAGGCGCTCCAGACGAAATATCCGCGGGAGCGGATCCTTGACGGCTTAAAAAAAACAAAGATCGTCTGCCGCGGCCCCAAGCCCGTGCGGGCGCTGAACGAGATGGGCGTCCCGTTCGAGGCGGCCGTCCCGGAGCCGAACACGTGGCGCCAGGTACTCGAGACCTTCGACAAGCTGAAAGACCGTCTGCCGGTACAGGGCAGGCGCGTGGCCGTGCAGGAGTACGGCGCCTCAAACCCCGATCTCCTCGAGGGGCTTAAAGAAAGGGGCGCGGAGCTCATCGTGGTCCCCGTGTACCGCTGGGCGCTGCCGGAAGACACCCGGCTTCTCGAAGAGGCCGTCCGGCAGATCGTCGACCGGAAGGTGGACGCCGCGCTCTTCACGACATCGATCCAGATCGATCACGCGCTGGCCGTTGCCGCGCGGACGCGCCTCGAGGCGAAATTCAAGAAAGCACTCGGACGCCTGGTCATCGGGTCGATCGGGCCCGACTGTTCCGAGACCCTGCGTTCGCACGGCCTCCGCGTGGATTTCGAGGCCTCACCCCCGAAGATGGGCGTGCTCGTCGAGATGCTCGCCAAACGCCTTGGATAGCGTGTTTCTCAAGGCCTGCCGGGGGGAGCGCACACCGTACACGCCCGTCTGGCTCATGCGCCAGGCCGGCCGCTACATGAAGGAATACCGCGAGCTTCGGGACAAGATAAGTTTTCTCAATCTTTGCCGCAAGCCCGAAACGGCCGCGCGGATCACGGTGGAGGCCCAACAGAAGATCGGGGCCGACGCGGCGATCATCTTTTCCGACATCCTGCTGGTGGTGGACGCGCTCGGGCTGGGGCTGGATTATTTGAAGGGCGACGGGCCGCAGGTCCGCCGGCCGGTGCGAAGCACCTCGGACATCGACCGTCTGCCGGACGTGGAGCCGGGCGACAAGCTGGCCTACGTGTACAGCGCGATCCGCTCGGCAAAAAAATCCCTGAACGGCGTGCCGCTCATCGGTTTCGCCGGTGCGCCGTTCACGATCGCTTCTTATATGATCGAGGGCGGCGCCTCGAAGGATTTCGCCAGGACCAAGCGGCTCATGCGATCGGATCCGCCGGCGTGGGGGCGGCTGGCCTCGAAGATCGCCCGGCTCACGCTGCGCCACCTCGCCGCACAGATTGAGGCGGGGGCCGATTGCGTGCAGCTTTTCGACAGCTGGGTGGGCGCCTTGGGGCGGGACGAATACAAGGAGCACGTGCTGCCGCATTCGCGGCATGTGCTGAAGGGCCTCGCGGGGCGCGTACCCGTGATCCATTTCGGCACGGGGACGGGGCCCTTTCTCGAGGCGTTCGCCGAGGCCGGCGGGGACGTGATCGGCGTGGACCACCGCATGAAGCTCGCCGACGCCTGGAAGCGGATCGGCCCCCGGGCGATCCAGGGCAACCTCGACCCGCAGATCCTTCTGACCGATCCTGACCGCATCCGCGATGAGGCGCAGGACATCCTTCTCCAGGCCGCGGGCCGCCCGGGCCATATCTTCAATCTCGGCCACGGCGTCCTCCCGAATACACCGGTTGAGAACGTGATCGCGCTCGTGGACGCCGTGCATGAGTTAAGCAGGGGGTCAGACCCCGATTTAAACCAGTCCAAGCTTAGGGGTCTGACCCCAGATGGGTAAGCTGGCGGCACTCCTGGTCGGCTTCGGCGGACCCGTTTCGCGCGAAGAGGTCCGGCCGTTTCTTGAAAGCGTGGCCGCCGGCGCGGGCGTGCCGCCGTCCCGGCTTGAGGAAGCGGCCCGGCACTATGAGCGGATCGGCGCCTCGCCCTACAAGGCAATGACCGAAAGGCAGCGTTCGGCCGCCGAGAGAGAATTGGCCGCGCGCGGCATTCGCGTGCCGGTCCTCGCCGCCTACCGGCACTCGGAGCCCTCGATCGCCGGGGCGCTGACGGGCCTGAAAGAAAAGGGATTCGACGGCGCGGCCGTTTTCGTCCTGACGCCTTTCCGCTGTCCGATCAGCTACGGCCGCTATGTCGCGGCCGTGGAGCAGGCGCTCGAGACGCTCAAGGGCGGGGTGCGTCTTCGGTACACGCCGCCTTTTCATGCCGATCAGGGTTTCACGGAGGCTGTGTGCGCGAGGGTCCGCCGGATCGCACCGGCGCCGGATGACCGGACCTTTGTTTTATTCACGGCCCACTCGATCCCTTCGTCCGCCGCCGGGGCCGGCCGGTACGCAGCCGAGTTCAGCCGGAGCGCGCGGCGGATCGCGCAAAGACTGGGGCTCAAACGCTGGGTGATCGCCTACCAAAGCCGCAGCGGCCGGCCGCAGGACCCCTGGCTGGGGCCGACGGTCGACGAGGCGATCGGCGCGATTCCGCCGTCTTTTAAACGGCTCGTGATCGTCTCGACGGGGTTTCTCGTGGATAACGTGGAGATCCTCTATGACCTCGACATCAAAGCCAGGCAAACAGCCGAATCGCGGGGCCTTGTCTACGCCCGGGCGGCGACCGTGGCGGACGAACCGGGATTTGTCCGCCTGGTCTCGGACCGCCTCGCCGGGGCTTTGAACACGCTGGGGGCGTCATCTCGCACCTGATCCGCATCGAAAAAACGGTTTACGGCGGCGATGGCGTCGGCCTGCTGGAAGGCAAGGTCTGTTTCGTGCCGGGCGCTTTGCCGGGCGAGACCGTGAGCGTGCGGATCACGCAGGACAAAAAGAATTTCCTGCGCGGCGAGATTGTCGAGGTGACCGGGCCGGCCTCCGGGCGTGTCCGGCCGCCGTGCCCCTACGTGTCCCACTGCGGGGGCTGCCAGTACCAGCACGCCGAGTACGCCGAAGAGCTCAAACTCAAAGAGGCCCAGCTTCGCGAGATCCTGCCCGGCGCCATCATTGAGCCTATCGTTGCCGCCGCGGATCCCTACGGCTATCGCAACAGCGTGACTCTTCACCGCACGATGGCCGCTACGCCGCGGGCCCAGCGGCTGGGGTTCATCGGGCGCGACAACCTGACGCCGGCCGTCGTGGACCGGTGCCTGCTGGCCGACGAGCGCCTGTCGGCGGTCTTTCAAACAAAATTCCAGCTCGACAAAAAAACCGATCACATGAGTTTCAAGCTTTCCGAATCCGGCGAGATCGTCACCGATCGCGAAGAGCGCTTCTACCGGGTGCGCGTCGGCCCCGAGAGCCTGCTGACGAGCCCGCGCGGATTTTTCCAGAACAACCTCGCCGTGGCCCAGCGCCTGGCCGCCAAGGTCAAAGAATGGGTGGACCGGGCGGGACCGGAGGTATTTTTCGACCTGTATGCGGGCCCCGGGACGTTCAGTTTTCTTTCGGCCCGGCAGGTGCCCGAAATTTACTGCGTCGAGGACAACCGGCATTCGGTGGAGGCGCTTAAGATGAACGCGGCCGAGCGCGGCATGAACGTGCACGTCGTGCGCGGCCGCGCCGAGCGGGATTTTCCGCGTCTTTACGCCAAGAGGTCTTTCGGCCCCGCGGTGGCGTGCGTCGACCCGCCGCGTCAGGGGTTGGCGCCCGAGCTCGCGCGGTTCCTCGGCGCGCCCGGAGGCCCCGAAACGCTCATTTACATCTCCTGCGATCCCGCGACCTTCACGCGCGACCTGAAAATCATCATGGCAAAAGGCGCCCGCAGGCTCGTCAGCGCCGCGCCATTCGACATGTTTCCGCGAACGAAGCATATCGAACTGGCGGCGCTCATAGTATAATCAAATCTTACAACGGGAGGTCTCATGGACAAGTCGCTTGAAGTCGCCGAGGAGGCGCGTGAAGGCGTTTCCAAGCTCCCCAGTTTCGTCGGCGACCTCTTTGAGGGGCGCGTCCGCTGGGACCTCGTTTTTCCCTTCCCCGAGCAGGACCCGGCCGACAAAAAAATCGGCGACGAATTCCTCGCGCGGCTCGAATCCTTCCTGAAGGCCAACCTCGACCCCGACGAGGTCGACCGCACCGGCATCATCCCCGACACGGTCATGAAAGGGCTGGCCGAGCTGGGTTGTTTCGGCATGAAGATCCCCAAGGAGTACGGCGGTCTCGGCCTCTCCCAGATCAACTACAACCGCGCTGTCGGGCTCGTGGCGAGCTTTTGCGGTTCCACGGCCGTGATGCTGTCGGCGCACCAGTCGATCGGGGTTCCCCAGCCTTTGAAGATGTTCGGCACGCCCGAACAGAAGAAGAAGTGGCTTCCGCGCTTCGCCAGGGGCGCCGTATCGGCGTTCGCGCTGACCGAGCCCGATGTGGGCTCGGACCCGGCCCAGATGAAGACGGTCGCCGTCCCGACGCCCGACGGCAATCATTACATCATCAACGGCGAGAAGCTCTGGTGCACGAACGGGCCCATCGCCGACGTGATCGTCGTGATGGCCAAGACTCCTTCGAAGATCGTCAACGGTAAAGAGAAAACACAGATCACGGCGTTCATCGTCGAAAAGGAGACGCCGGGATACCAGGTCGTGCACCGGTGCCTCTTCATGGGCCTGAACGGCATGCAGAACGGGCTCATGCGTTTCAAGGACATGAAGGTTCCCAAGGAGAACATCCTCTGGGGGCCCGGCCAGGGGCTGAAGCTGGCGCTCATCACGCTGAACACCGGCCGCCTCACGGTGCCGGCCGCCTGCACGGCGATGGCGAAGCGCGCCCTGGCGGTCGCGCGCGACTGGTCGAACAAGCGCGTGCAGTGGGGCCAGCCGATCGGCCGCCACGAGGTGATCACCTCGAAGCTGTCGCTGATGGCCGCCACGACGTTCGCGATGGACGCGCTCACGTGGCTTACGAGCGCCATGGTGGACCGCGCCGCGACCGACATCCGGCTCGAGGCGGCGATGGCGAAGCTCTTCTCGACCGAGACCGCCTGGCGCATCGCCGACGACAGCGTGCAGATCCGCGGCGGACGCGGCTATGAGACGGCGGGTTCTTTGAAGGCGCGCGGCGAGGAGCCGATCCCCGTCGAGCGGTTCATGCGCGACGCGCGCATCAACCTCATCATCGAGGGCACGAGCGAGATCATGCACCTGTTCATCGCGCGCGAGGCGATGGACCCGCACCTGCGCCGCATCTTTCCGATCATGAACCCCAAGACGCCGCCCGGAAAAAAGCTTTCTTTGGCGCTGGCCGCGTTCAGGCATTACGCGTGCTGGTACCCGCGGCAATGGGTTTACTTGCTTTCGCCGGGGCTGACGCCCCACAGGCGCTATATCGAAAAGACAAGCCACCGGCTCGCACGCGATGTGTTCCACGCGATGGCGGTCCACCGGCAGGGCCTCGAGAAGCGCCAGCAGGTGCTGTTCCGCTTCGTGAACATCGGGACCGACCTCTTCGCGATGGCCGCCGCGTGCTCCCGCGCGGCGTCATTGACGCGGCAGAACCCGCAGGACAAGGGGCCCGGGGAGCTGGCGGACCTCTTCTGCAGGGAGGCCGTGCTGCGGATCGAGCGCGAGTTCCACGCCCAGCGCCATAACGACGATAAAATGATCTATAGGATCGGGCGGCAGATGCTTGAGGGCCGCTACCGGTGGCTGGAGACGGGGATCATTACGTAATGACAAATGACAAAGCATAAATGACAAATGAATGTTTAAATTTCCAAATATCCAAAACACGTTTTGGTCATTTATCGTTTGATCATTTGAATTTCATTTGTCATTTTAATTTTGTCATTTGACATTAAGGAGAGCAATGTGTCTAAGGTAGTTCTAATCGTGCTGGCTGAAGGTTTCGAGGAGATTGAAGCGGTCACGCCGATGGACGTGCTGCGCCGCGCGGGCCTCGACGTCATCATCGCCGGCGTCGGCGGCAAGGCCATCAAAGGCGCGCACGGGATCACCGTGAACGCCGACGTGAAGCTCGAGGATTACAAGGAAGTGCCGGACGCGGTGTACCTGCCGGGCGGCCTACCGGGGGCCGTGAATCTCGGCAAGTCCGCAGCCGTGCGTTCGCTGCTCCGCAAGATGAACGAACAAAAAAAGACGATCGCGGCCATCTGCGCGGCGCCGGCGGCCGTGCTGGCGCCGGCGGGCCTCGTGAAGGGCAAACGCGCCACCTGTTATCCCGGCTTTGAAAAGGAGCTTGGCGCGGGTGAGGCCTTTTTCACGGCCGACCGGGTCGTTCAGGACGGCCACGTGTTCACGAGCCGCGGTCCGGGCACGGCGATGGAGTTCTCAATCGAACTCGCACGGCAGCTGGCCGGGGAATCCAAGGCCGCCGAGCTCAAGCAGGGGATGCTTGCCGTTTAAGAAGGCGCTCGAGAACCTCTTCTCGTGGAGCAAGTCCCGCGACGAGGAGCTCAAGGAATGCCGCCGGAAGTATTTCTACAACCGTTACGCCTCCTGGGGCGGCTGGGACCCCGCCGCCCCGAAGCTCGCCCGTGACGCCTACGTTTTAAAAAATCTCAAGAACCGCTGGGCCTGGAAGGGCGAGACGGTCCATCACGAGATCGAGCACGTCCTCAAAGGCCTGCGCGCCGGCCGCGCGGTGCCGCCGGCGGCCGCCCAGGCGCACCTGACCGAGAGCATGCGGCGCGATTACCGCTCCTCGAAGTCCCGCCGGTACTGGGACGACCCCAAGCGGAGCGCGGGCCTTTTCGAGCACGAGTACGCCAAGGAGGTCTCCGACGAGATCTGGAAAAGGATGCACGATGAGTCGGCCGCGTGTCTGAAAAACTTCTACGAATCGCATCTCTACGCGGAGCTTCTCCAGGACGACCCGAAGACCTGGCTCATGATCGAGGACCTCGAGGAGTTCGATTTCGAGGGCTCGAAGGTGTTCGTGAAGCTCGATTTCGCCCGTTCAAGAGGCGATACGGTCGAGATCTTCGACTGGAAGACGGGCAGGCGGGAAAGGGGTGGCGGCGCCGGCGTCCAGATGGGCGCCTACGCGCTCTTCGCCATGGGGCGCTGGAAGGTGCCCCTCGAGGCCATCCGCGGGTACCTGGTTTACCTTGGCTACCCGATGCCGGTTCCGGAAATCCAACCGCTCTCCCTGGAGCTGTTAGAAGACACAAAAACTA
>Ga0155357_107_pt1 | contig 17305 bp, 19 predicted proteins | sample RifCSPhighO2_02_FD_106325 | JGI IMG/M metagenome (GOLD analysis project Ga0155357, IMG submission 106325) | Omnitrophica bacterium RIFCSPHIGHO2_02_FULL_63_14 | reverse complement strand
CAGTTGTGTCGCCACCCCGAAGACGGCCAAGAGGAGCGAGACGCGCGTGGACTCCTTGATGCCGATGATGTTCAGCGCCAGCAGGGCGCCCAGGATGAGCAGGGTGAAGGGGACGTTGCCCCCGACCCAGGTGATCAGCGCCGGGGCGAGGTTCTTCAGATACGGCCCGATCGAGTACGCGGAGATGGCGATGGTCACGATGTAGTCGAGGAGGAGAGCCCAGCCGGCGATAAACGACACGAGGTCGTTGAAGGCGTGCCGCGCGAAGCTGCAGGAGCCGCCCGACTCCGGCATCGCGGTGGCCAGCTCGGTGTAGGTGAGGACGGTGCAGAAGAAGACGATGCCGGCCAGCGCGAGCGCTAAGGGGGCGGCCCCGAGGGCGTAGAGCGTCGTGACCCCCAGGGCGTAGTAGATGGAGGAGCCGACGTCGCCGTAGCCGATGGCGAAGAGTTGCGGCGTGCCGAGGACGCGGTGGAGGCTGCCCCGGTCCACCACCGCGACCCGCGACTCGTCTTGGTTGGAGAAATCGATCGCGTTGTCGTTCGCCATTATTCAAGGGAAAAAGCTTTTGGAGATTCCACAGATTTAAAAAGCGGATTACGCGGATTCAATCCAATCCGCGTAATCAGTTGTTCTAATCCGCGAAATCCCGCCTGCGTTTAGTTCGTCGTCACCTGCGAGACGAGCTGGTCGAAGGCGCCCTGGTCCGTGACCGCCAGCTCCGCCAGCTGCTTGCGGTTCAAGGCGACGTTCGCCTTCTTGCAGGCCGCCATGAAGCGGCCGTAGGTCAGGCCCCGCGCGCGGGCCGCGGCGTTGATCCGGATGACCCACCAGTTGCGGAACTCCCGCTTCTTGACCTTGCGGTCGCGCGTGCTGTAGGCCTTCGCCCGCATGACCGTCTCTTTCGCCTTCAAGAGATGCAGCCGGCGCGCGCCCCGGTAGCCCTTGGCCTGCTTCAGCAGCCGCTTCCGCCGCCGGCGCGAGGCCACGGCCCATTTCACCTTTGCCATCGTTTCCTCCGTTTAGTATATTTCACAATCAAGATGATTCCGCCGATTGTGGCACGATTTCGCCGATGGACGTCGTATCTGCGACATCACCTCGAAATCTGCGAAATCCACCAGGTGTTTACACTCTTAGCGGACATACGGGATGAGCGCGCGCACCTGGCGGGCGTCCGCCGCATACAGGACGCGGCGGCGCCTCAGGTGGCGCTTGATCTTCGCGCGCTTGCCGCCCAAGAGATGCCGTCGCCCGGGCCGGTTCCCGATCAGCTTGCCGGTGCCGGTGACCCTGATCCGTTCTTTGACCCCTTTGACCGTCTTGATCTTCGGCATGGTCGCTCTCCGTGTCTTCACCCCGTACCACGCAAGCCCCGCCTGTTAAGGCGGGGAGGAACTGGGCGCTTTTCCCGAAGGGTAAGACCCCGAAGTCACGGCTGTGCAGCCGTGGTACGGGGTTCAGGATGCCGGGCGCAGCGAGGCGGCGCTCGAGCCCGTCTCGCCGGCGCTGGCCGGCTTGGCCGCGCGCTCCACTTGCTGCCGCGCGCGCGCCAGCTGGCGTTCCAGCTGCTTGATCTTATCGCGGTCCGGCCCAAAGACCATCGTCATGAACCGGCCGTCGAGCATCGGGTTGCGCTCGACGCGGCTCATTGCCTTCAGGTCCTCGATGAGCCGGTCCAGGATTCGGCGGCCCAGCTCCGTGTGGGCGAGCTCCCGCCCGCGGTAGACCATCGTGACCTTCGCCTGGTCGCCCCGCATCAGGAAGCGCTTGAGCATCTCCAGTTTCACGCGGTAGTCGTGCTCTTCGATGTGCGGCTTGAACTTGACCTCTTTGAGCTTCGCCACGTGGTGCTTCTTCTTGGCCTCGCGCTCCCGGCGCTGCTCATCGTAGCGGAACTTGTTGAAGTCCATGATGCGGCACACCGGGGGGGTGGTCTGGGGTGCCACCTCGACGAGATCCAGCCCCTGCTCGCGCGCCAACTTGATGGCGTCGGCCGGGACCATCACCCCGAGCTGCGCCCCATCCGCCCCGATGACGCGGACCTGGCTGATGCGAATGCGCTCGTTCACCCGCAGCTGTCTCAGCTGGCTTGCCCTCCTGTGTAGGATGACGCCGACTCGCGGAGCAACGACCCCGCTCCCCTATGAATCCGCGTCATCACGTTACATCGCGCGGGTTGCGTTTTCCCGGCTCACGCGTTCCGCGAACGCGTCCCGCGTCATCACGCCCAGGTCGCCTTCCCGGCGGTGGCGCACCGCCACCGACCCGGCCTGGGCCTCCCGATCGCCGACGACGGCCATGTACGGAATCTGTAAGAGCTGCGCGTCGCGGATCTTCGCCTGCATCTTCTCGCTGCGCTCATCAAGCTGAACGCGCGCCCCCACCGCTCGGAGAAGTTGCTGCGTCTGCCGCGCGTAGTCGAGCAGGCGGTCCGAGATGGGGATGACGACCGCCTGCACCGGCGAGAGCCACACCGGCAGCGCCCCGGCGTAGTGCTCGATAAGCATCCCGAAGAACCGCTCAACGCTGCCGAGCAGCGCCCGGTGGACCATGATGGTCCGGTGCTCCCGCCCGTCCTCGCCGGCGTATGTGAGATCGAACCGCTCCGGCAGCGCGAAGTCGCACTGGATGGTGCCGCATTGCCAGCTCCGCCCGATCGCGTCTTTGATCGTCACATCGATCTTCGGGCCGTAAAAAGCGCCCTCGCCCGCGCGCACCGCGAACGGAAGCTTGCGCGCCTCCATCGCCTGCCGCAGGGCGGTTTCGGCGTGCGCCCACGCCTCCGCCGTGCCGATCGCCTTCTCCGGCTTGGTGGACAGCTCCAGCTCGTACTCGGCGAAGCCGAAGGTGCGCAGCACGTCGAACTCGAAGTCCAGGATCCGGCCGATCTCTTCGACGAGCTGGTCCTCGCGCAGGAAGATGTGCGCGTCGTCCTGGGTGAAGCCGCGCGCCCGCAGGAGCCCGTGCAGGACGCCGGACTTCTCGTTACGGTACACGGTGCCGAGCTCGAAGAACCGGAGGGGCAGCTCGCGGTAGCTGCGCGTGCGCGCATTGTAGATGAGCATGTGGCCGGGGCAGTTCATCGGCTTGATGCCGAAGGACTGCTCCTCCGCCTCGAAGAGGAACATGTAGTCCTTGTAGTAGTCCAGGTGGCCGGACTGCTTCCATAAATCGGCGCGGAAGATGTGCGGGGTCGCCACGAACTCGTAGCCGCGCGCGCGGTGCTCCTGCCGCACGTAGTCCTCGATCAGCGACCGCACCAGCGCCCCCTTCGGATGGTAGAACACCACCCCGGGCCCGGCCACCTCTTCGAAGCTGAACAGCTCCAGCTCCTTGCCCAGCCGCCGGTGGTCGCGCCGCTTGGCCTCCTCAAGTCGCTTCAGGTATGCGTCGAGCTCGGCTTTTGAGCTGAACGCGGTGCCGTAAATCCGCTGAAGTTGGGCTTGTTTCTCGTCGCCGCGCCAATAGGCGCCGGCCACACTCAGAAGCTTGAACGCTCTCAGGTCGCCGGTCGAGCCGACGTGCGGCCCTTCGCAGAGGTCGACAAACTCCCCATCCGCGTAAAACGAGACCTGGTCGTCCGTGATGCCGTCCACGATCTCGACCTTGAACCGCTCGCCCTGCGCCTCAAGCCGCTCGCGCGCCTCGGCTCTCGGCAGCACGGAGCGTTTGAACGCGTGGTTCTCCTTGACGATCTTGGCCATCTCGGCTTCGATCTTCGCCAGGTCCGCGTCGGTGAGCTTCTCCGGCAGATCCAGGTCGTAGTAGAACCCGTCCTCGATCGGCGGGCCGATGGCCAGCTTCGTCTGCGGGTAGAGCCGGCGCACCGCCTGCGCCATGACGTGCGCGGCGCTGTGCCGCAGCGCGTAGAGCGGGTCTTTCGTTTTCAGTTCTTCGGTCTTGCCTGCGTGGCCCATGTGTGATCGTTAAGATAGCGCTCGTGTAACGTTTAACGTGAAACGTGTCACGTGAAAGCAACGCAGACCCGTCACGTTACACGTAACACGTTTCACGTTACACACCGTCATCTCCCGGGAAACAATGGGCGATAGAGGACTCGAACCTCTGGCCTCTTCCATGTCAAGGAAGCGCTCTAACCAACTGAGCTAATCGCCCCCTGCTCGCCGCGCAGCGCTCTAACCCCCGCCGAGGGCGGGTCCGCCTCCGGCGGAAGCTGAGCTAACCGCCCGCATCTGTGCCCGTCACGTGACACGTTCCACGTTAAACGTTACACGCCTGGCCGTTCCAAGACGATGCCGGGGGTGGGAGTCGAACCCACACGTCCCTTTCGGGACAACGGGTTTTAAGCCCGTCGCTTCTGCCAATTTAGCCACCCCGGCCCATTCAACAAAATTCGCTGTGGGCTCAGGGCTGCGGGCTCCGGGTAAGAGCGCTCAGGGTTTTGATTTTCCCCCGATCCCCCAGCCCCGAACCCCGAGCCGAGCTATTTTCCGTCGATAGTGGGAGGCGGCGGCCGGAATCGCCCAGCACCAATGGAAAAGCAAGGCGCGGATCGGAATCGCCCCGCACGCACGGGACAAGCAAAGTGGAGGCGACGACCGGATTCGAACCGGTGAATAGCGGTTTTGCAGACCGCCGCCTTGGACCACTTGGCTACGTCGCCGCGTCCCTACGTGTCTTTCGTCAGCACTGCGGCCGTGCGTGCGGGGTTGCAGACCCTCGCCTTACCACTTTCCGCCTCAATGTCTTTGTATTTCCGCTGGGCGGACCCGCCACGTCTTGTGGCGGGGGCTACGCCGCCCCGTCGCCGACCCCCGCTCGTGCGCCAGGTCCGCCGCCGCAGACGACAACGCCGCCGCGCCAGCGCCAAGGTGCGAGAGGAATCGCGCGGCGTGCGGCGACGAGAGGCGAGGCGTCAAAATTCGCCGTCGGTCTGGAAGTCGACCTGGCCGCCGACCCGGAGGATATTCACTCCATCCGGGTGGTTGCCGTCTTTGTCCTCGACGATCGGCTCGGTCGAGCGGCTGGCCGGGGAGAGCCCGGCGTGGTACTCGTAATCGCCGCCGGCGGGCGCTGCGGGCACCGGGCTGGCGGAGGTGGGGCACTTGAACACTTCAAGATCGTCGACGTAACGGTCATGGAGCTCGTCCAGCGATGCCGGGTACTGCTCGTTGTGGTCGTCGCGGTAGGCCGAGATGGCGTAGTAGATCTGCTTCATGTTGTTCTGGCACTTGGAACGCCGCGCCTTCTCGCGCAGCTTCATCGCGCCCGGCGCCAGGAAGCCGATCAGGATGCCGATGATCGCGATGACGACCAACAGCTCAATGAGCGTAAAGCCCGATGCCTGTTTAGGTTTCTGTTGCATGAGTGGCCTGGCGGCGCCTGGGTTGACCGTACCAGAGCGCCTCGATTTTGTCAAGGAGCGCCCGGGCGACGGCCGGCTTCGCCGCCCACCCGAGGTCGGTCACGCGCCCGCCTCGCTCGACCAGCCAGGCCCGGACTTTCCGGCGGCCAAACGGGAAGCCTCTCCTTGCGCTCTGTGCGACGAGCAGATCCAGCTGTTTTTCGCGCAGCTTCCGCGCGGCGTGCGGCAACACCCGGGCGGTTTCCAGCGCGAAGCCGGCGACCACCCGGCCCGGTCGGCGCGGCAGGCGGGCCACGATGTCGGGGGTGGCTTCCAGCGTGAGCGTCAGGCGCGCGCGGCGCGGCAGCTTGGTGCCGGAGGCTCGCGCCGGACGAAAGTCGGCCACCGCCGCCGCCATGATCACCGCATCCGCCCCGCGCGCCTGCCGGCGCATCGCCCGCTCCATCTCGTTAGCACTCGTCACCGGAATGATGCGCGCCCCGCGCGGAAACGGCTCGCTCGCCGGACCGCGCACCACCGTCACCCGATGGCCGCGGAGGAGCGCTTCAGCGGCCAGGCGCGCGCCCATGTACCCCGTCGACTCGTTCGACAGATACCGCACCGGGTCGAGCGGCTCGCGCGTGGGGCCGGCGCTGATGAGTACACGGCGTTGTTTCATTGCAAAGAGCGCGTCAGATCACGAGGACGCAGATGTCCGCAGATGGAAGAGCGCGGATTTCCGCTGATCTGCGGTTATCTGCGCACACATCCGCGGGAATCTGCGTCCTCCAAGCTCTGTACAACGGCGTTACCGTTTTCGTCGCTTGGCCGTTCGCGCAGGCTTCTTCGAGGCCGGACGCGGCGCGGGCCTGAGTGGGATGGCGCTGCCCTGTCCCGCGCTGACGGGCACGAGCTGCTTCACCGCCTGGAGGATGTCTTCCGGCTCCGCCAAGTGACCGATCGCCTCGTAGCCGCAGGCCAGCTTCCCGACGTCGGGCCCGACGAACCGCGCCCCCAGCCGCTTGACCGCGGTGACATTGCGCTGGACCGAGGGGTGCTGCCACATGCGCACGTTCATCGCGGGCGCGAAGAGGACCTTCGCCCGGGTGGCCAGCAGCGTGCAGGAGATCAGGTCGTCCGCGATGCCGTTCGCGTACTTGCCGATGATGTTCGCCGTCGCTGGTGCGACCAGCACGAGCTTCGCGTGGTCGGCGAGTGCGGTGTGAACGATGTGCGGGCTGTCGAGCTCGAAGAGATCGGTGTGGACCTTCCGCTCCGACAGCGCCTGGAGCGTCAGGGGTGCTAGGAACTTCGCCGCCCGCTGCGTGAGCACACAGGTGACCGCGTAGCCGGCGTCCTTCAAGAGCCGGACGACGTCGCAGGCTTTGTACGCGCTGATGGATCCGGTGATGCCCAGCACGATTTCCGGTGCGTTGGTCATTTAGGCCGCCTTTTTCTTGTCCGTTTTCTTCACCCCGCGAAGCGAGCCCGCGCCGGCGGGCGAGCGGAGTGCCGAATCGCGAGAGCGATTCGGCCGCCCCCGCTTGCCGGAGCGACCCTCCGCTTCGGCCGAGTCCCCCTTGTACAGGACTTTGCCCTGCAGGATCTCCTCCAGCGCGACTGAGGTCGCCTTCCGGTGGCGCGTCTCGACCAGCGGCGGCGACCCTTCCGACAGCTCCTTGGCCCGCTTGGCCGCCAAGATCACGAGCCGGTAGATGCTGCCGCACCGCTTCAACAGAGCTTCAATCGGCACTTGCGCCATGAGTCGGCTGCCCCTTTCGTTGATCCCTAGCGCCCCGAGCCCTTGAGTTCCCGCGAATAATGGCGTTCATCGTCCGCACCGTCCGGTCCAGCCGGTCATTCACGACGGCGTGGTCGTACCACCGCGCGCACGCGATCTCGCGGCGCGCCGCGGCGAGACGCCGCCGGATGGCCGCGGGCGATTCCGTCCGCCGCCGCAAGAGCCGCGCGCGCAGCCGGCGTATCGACGGCGGCAGCAGGAAGATCAGCACGGCGCGCGCGCCGAGCACCCGACGGACTTGGCGCGCGCCCTGCACATCGATGCACAGCACGACATGGCGCCCGCGCGCAAGCGCGCGGAGCACCGGGGCTTTCAGCGTTCCGTACCACTCGCCGTGAACGTTCGCCCGCTCCAGGAGCCGTCCGCTCCGCTGCAAGCGCCGGAAGGCGGCGGGCGTCACAAACCGGTAATCGCGGCCGTGCCGCTCGCCAGGACGCGGCGGGCGCGTCGTCACCGACACCGACCGCGAAAGCCGCGGCGCCGCGCGCAGGAGCCGCTCGACGACGGTGGTCTTGCCGCCGCCGGACGGACTCGAGATGACGAAAATGCGCCCCGTCTGCCGTCGAGAAACCATGCGCGCCTATTTCGGATTTCGGATTGCGGATTTCGGACCGACTGCCCGAATCTCCGAAATCCGAAATCGCAAATCCGACATTCCAGCGCTCATGCGCTCTGGCTCTCGGTCAGCCGCTGCACCACCGTGCCCGGCTGCAGGCTCGAGAGCACGACGTGGTCGGAATCGGTGACGATGACGGTCCGGGTCCGCCGGCCGTTCGTGGCGTCGATCAGCTTCTGGTGGCGGCCGGCCGCTTCGCGCAGCCGCTTGATCGGCGAGGGATCGGCGGAGACCACGGCGATCACCCGCTCCGCCGCCACCGTGTTGTCAAACCCCACGTTCACGAGCGTCACACCCATTTCCGGCTCGGGGTTCGGGGCTCAGGGCTCGGGGTCATACGACACGTCTCTCGACGGAGCAGTCAGCCATTGCCCAGAGCCCCCAGCCCTGAGCCCAGAGCCACAAATGGTCTTTACTCCAAATTTTGGACCTGTTCGCGGATCTTTTCGATGCAGCCCTTGATCTCCACCACGTGCTGGGCCGCTTCGGCGTCATTGACCTTCGCACCCATCGTGTTCGTCTCGCGCATCAGCTCCTGGGCGATGAAGTCGAGCCGCTTGCCGACGAGCTCGCGGCCGGCGAGGCTCTGGCGCACGTGGGCGAGGTGGCTGTCGAGCCGCACCAGCTCTTCATTGATGTCCGCGTCTTTGGCGAGCGCGGCCGCCTGCTCGAGCTGCGAGGGCGACGCCGGCGAGCCGGACCCGAGCAGCTCCTGCAGCCGCTCGCGCAGCCGTCGCCGCTGCTGCTCGAACGCCTTGGGCAGCCTCCGCTTCACGGCGCGCACGTGGCGCTCGATGGCGGCGAGCTGCGCGCGCAGGTCCTGCACGAGCTTCGCGCCCTCGCGCTGGCGGGACCGGACCAGCTCCCGCACCGCCGCCTCCGTCGCCTGCCGGATCGGCTCCCAGAGCTCTTCGGTGGGGGTGCGCTCCTCGGAGATGGCTAGTGCTTGCGGCAGCGCGAGCAGGTGGTCGAGCGTCACCTCGCCCTTCAGGCCGAACCGGTGCTTGAGCTCGACGAGTGCCGCGTGGTAGCGTTCCAGCAAGGCCGCGTCGAACGACACGCGGCGCCGGTCGCGTCGGTCGAACTGGACGGCCACCTGGACTTCGACGCGTCCGCGGCGGATCTGGCGCCGCACCAGCGCCGTCAACCGGCCCTGTAGCGCGGCCAACCCGTTGGGCAGCCGCGCATCCAGCTCGAGGTAGCGGTGGTTGGTGCTGCGCATCTCGACGGTGACGTCGCCGACCGCGGTCCGCTTGGCGGAGCGCCCATACCCCGTCATGCTCAGAGGAATGGACGCTGTCGCCCGCTTCATCGTCTCCTCGACGCGGAGACCGGCGCGCCCGAGGGGTCGCGCAGCAGCTCCTCGGGCTTGAACCAGAGCGCAATTTCGCGACGGGCGTCCTCGGGATTCGAGGACGCGTGGAGAATGTTCTCCATCAGCCCCGTCGAGAGATTGCGTCCGAAGGCGCCCCGGATCGACATCGGGTCTGCTTTCTCGGGGTTCGTCGCACCGGTCGTCTGGCGCACCCGCTCGATGGCGTCCGGCCCCCACAGGACGAACGCCAGCACATAGCTGACTCCGTGGACCGTGCCCTTGAGATGCTCCACCGTCTCGCGGAAGAACGGCTTGTCTTTGATGTGCTGGTAGTGTTCCTCCGCCAGCTCCTGGCTGACGCGCACCGCCTTGGCGCCGATGATGTCCAGCCGCAGCGGCTCCAGTCGCGACAGCACGGCCCCCGCGAGCCCGCGCTGCAGCGTATCCGGCTTGATCACCACCAGCGTGGCTTGGTCCGGCATCATCCCACCGCCCCCAAGATGGTCAGGAGGCGCGTCAGGTCCTCCTGAGAAAAGTACTCGATCACGATGCGCCCGCCCTTCTTGCGCGCCGTCAGCGTCACCTTGGTCCCCAGCGCGCGGCGCAGCTCATCCTCCAGCCCCTTCAGCTGCGGATCTTGGCGCCGCGCGCGCCGCCGCTTCGGACCGACCCACGAGCCTGCGAGCAGCTCCGTCTGCCGCACCGACAGCTGCTCAGCCTTGACCTGCTTGAAGAGCTCCAGCTGCTTCACCCGGTCCGGCACGCTCAACAGCGCCCGCGCGTGGCCCATCGTCACAGCACCATTTCGCACGCCCTGTTGAATCTCCTCCGGCAACGAGAGCAGCCGCAGGAGGTTGGCGACCGTGGCCCGGTCTTTGCCCACCGCCTCGGCGACCGCTTCCTGCGTATAGCCGAACTCGTCGAGCAGCCGCTCATACCCCGTGGCTTCTTCGATGGGGTTGAGGTCCTCGCGCTGGATGTTTTCGACGAGCGACAGTTCCAGCGCCTCTTTATCCGTCAGCGTTTTGACGATCGCCGGGATTTCCGTCGCGCCGACCGCCCGGGAGGCTTGAAGCCGCCGTTCGCCGGCCACCAGCTCGTAGGTGCCGTGCGCCACCGGCCGGACGAGGACCGGCTCGATCACGCCGGATTTCTTAATCGAGGCTTTCAGCTCTTCCAGCGCGGCATCGTTGATCGTCGTGCGAGGCTGAAACCGTCCAGGCCGGATCTGGTCGATGCGCAACGCCACAAAATTCTGGCTCGGCGCGCCAGGCTGCTGCGGGCCAGGCGCAATGATATCCGCCAATCCTCGTCCCAGCCGCTTTGTCATGACGCGCCTCCCAGCTCTTTTAACATAACTTCTTGTGTAAGAAGACGATACGCAATTGCCCCTGTCGAATTAGGATCATAGAGGCAGATCGGCTTTCCGAAGCTCGGCGACTCCGCCAGCCTGATGTTTCGTGGAATAGCGGTGGCGAAGACCAACTCCTTGAAGAACCGCTTCACCTCATCTGCCACTTCTCGAGCGAGATTCGCACGAAAGTCGGTCATCGTCAAGACGATTCCTCCCACCTTCAGGTCCGGGTTGAGGTTTTTCTTGATCAGCCCGACCGCCTGCATCAGCGAGCTGAGCCCTTCCAGCGCAAGGTATTCGCATTGAACCGGAATGAGGGTGCTGTCCGCGGCGGACAGCGCGTTGATGGTCAGCCCCCCGAGCGACGGCGGGCAGTCGATGATGATGAATTCGTACTGTGACTTAAGCGGTTCGCATGCCCGCCTGAGCATGAATTCTCTTCCTTCGACGTCAGCGAGGTACGCCTCCGCTCCCGCCAGGTCGAGGGTTGACGGAATGATGTTGAGTCTGGGAATCGCCGTTTGCACGACCGCGTCGACGGCCGGTGCCCCGTTCACCAGCACTTGGTAGATGTCTTTTGCAATTGACGTTCGATTGATGCCGCAAGTGGTGGAGGCGTTGCCCTGCGGGTCAAGATCGATCAGCAGCGTGTTGTGGCCGGAAAGCGCGAGGTAGGAGCCGACGTTGACAGCGGTGGTGGATTTCCCAACTCCGCCTTTTTGATTACAGACCGCGATCGTTTTGGCCATGCTCTGAAATGTTCCACGTGGAACATTCTGCTCAATAACCTCAGCGGTGCTCATTCTACCCGTCTCAATGGGAAACTCAAGAGGGATTTTTGTGGTTTCCGATTTTCGGCGTGAACCCCGTACCACGGCCTAACGGCCGTGGCCTCTGGAACGACCCTTCGGGACGACCACGCCATTCCTCCCCGCCCTGACGGGCGGGGCGTCCACCGTGGTACGGGGTGAATCGGCGTATAGATCAGCGCTGATCAGCGATTATACACACCTGTGGAGAAGCTGTGTACTTACTTGACGAGCTTGTACAACGCCATTGACATCAGGCTGTTCGTGAGCCAGTAGATGACCAGCCCAGATGGAAACTGGTAAAACATAATGCCGAAGACGATCGACATCATCGGTCCGGACATCATCTTGGCGGTAGGGTTCGTTTGGGTTGACGCCATGCTTCCTTGGGAGGTCTTCGTCTGGATGTACATGGCGGCTGCCATGATGAGCGGCAGGATATTGAGGTCGCTGCCAAGCACCGGGAGCGAAAACGGCAGCTTCGCCAAACGGTCCGGAAACGAGAGATCTCGAATCCACAGAAAGGATTTCCCTCGGAGCTCGATGAAGTGCGAGATGGCCTGGAAGAGCGCGATAAAAATCGGCATCTGCAGCAGCATAGGCAAGCACCCGCTGAGCGGATTGACTCGGTGCTGCTTATAGATTGCAAACACCTCTTTGTTCGCCCCGGTCGGATCTTTTTTGTTGGCCGCCATGATCCGGTCGATCTGCGGTTTCAGCTCCTGCATTTTCTTCATGGATTTCAGGCTCATGAGCGTAAACGGCGCGGTGGCACAGGAAACGAGGCAGGAAAAGAGAATGATCGCCACGCCGTAGTTGCCGGTCAGTTTTCCGATCCAGCTTAAAAACATCAGAAAAACCAACCCGATCTGCCCAATCGCTCCCACAGGGATGGCTTGAGCAAACTTGGCTCGGTCGAGATAGAAATAGTCTCTCGGGCCAAGATACAGATCTGCCGTGTATGAAACGCGTCCACTGGTATCCGGTGAGGCAATAGCCGTTGCGGTAAAGGCCGCGGTTCCATCAGGAGAAGGAACGAGCGAAACGGCGAGGGTACCAGTGGAGGGCTTCAGGGAAGAGCAAAAGTATCGTTCTGCTAGCGTGGCAAGCAATGTTCCACGTGGAACAATTTTCTCTTTCCTCCACGGGGAGATGTGGCGTTCGTGCTTCGACTTTCCTTGTCCGAGATCCGTCAGCAACACCGATTCAAGCGCATTGTTTTTTCCGTCGAGCTTATCGCCTCTCGCCCAAGAGGATATAAATACTATCTCCGTCGGTGACGAGACGGGATCCGCCGAGGACACTTCAATGTGGAGGATTGGATTCTTGCTGTCAATGGCATATGAAAGATGGTAATTCTTATTTGATGAATCTATCATATTAAAGCTTGTGCTGCTTATAGTTGTATCATTTATGTTCTCCGAAATCTTTCCAGAACCTATTTGGATAGAAAGCAGCGGTAAAGAATCGCCGAACTGAAGAAGCGAGTCGTTTGAGCTTGATCGAAATTTCTTCAGCGTTGCGCTCCGGATGGCCCCGCTGGAGGCTCCAATTTCAAGCCGAAGCTCTCCAGACTCAATATTTATAACATCTTCTTTGATAAGTGGTTGCAATGAGCTCGCCGTGACAGGCTCGAGGGGTGTTCCTGGGGTTGGCGTTTGGCCTGTCACGGCGGCCGCGGGGCTTCCTCGTCGATCCGATGGACCATACCACCGAGACAGCATCTGGGAATACCCGGCAAGAAACAGCGCGGAGAGAATGGCGGCGGCGAGGACGCGTTTTTCGCTCATCGCGGCACCGGGTCAACACCGAATGCTGCGAGGGGGTGGCAGCGAAGGAGTCGTCGGACGGCCAGCCAGCCGCCCTTCAGCGCTCCGTGCCGGCTCACCGCTTCCGCGGCATAGCTGGAGCAGGTTGGCAGAAACCTACATGAGTCTATCATCAATAAAGATAAAGAGTTACGATATATTTGAATGATGGCAACCAGGAGAGGGCTTAGGCGAGGGCGCCAGCGCGCTTGCATAGTCCGGTCAGCTCTATTCTCAGCGAGTCGGTAGGGGTGGGAATGCGTATTGGGTGGATGACGATGACGACATCGAACCCTTGGCGCAAGGGCAGCTTTCCCTCGTAGATAATCGCACGGAGCTGGCGCTTGAGCCTGTTGCGGACCGTAGCACCCTTGAGGCCCCGGCGCGTGCGGAGGCCAACGCGCGTCTCGGCCCGCCGGTGTGGTAGAATCCCGACGGACAACGATGAGCCCCGGGTCCATCGTCCCCGTCGGTAGACGGCGCCGAACGCCTCGCTGCGTTTCAATGGCGCTGGGGCTGGCGGGGGTTCGACGATCGGGAGGATCCGGCCTAGGCTGGAATAAGCTGTCGGCGCCCTTTCCGCCGACGGCGATTCAGCGTGCGCCGCCCGCCGCGGCTTCTCATGCGCCGGAGAAACCCGTGAACTTGCTTCCGCTTCCGGTTGGATTTATTCCGCAAATGCTTTTTCATTGACCGCATTATACGAACCGTGCTCCGGAGAATCAAGGAGAAACCGCTTGAGCGGTCGAGGCGCTGTTGGTATAATGCGCCTGATCCTGTTCTGCCGCGCATCCCATTGCCTGTGTAAAACGTGTGGAAACTGTGCAAAACTCCCCGTTCGACTGGGTCGGCGCCAGGGAAGCGCTCAGGAGCCGCCTAGGTTCCGAGGTCGTTAGCCGGTGGCTTGACCCGCTCACCGTGGCGCAAGCCAGCGACCGGACGGTCGTGCTCGAAGCCCCCAATCCGTTCTTCAGGGACTGGGTGCTTTCCCACTACCTTGAGGCGCTTCGGGCGCAAGCCGGCGGCCGGGACCTGCAGCTCGTGTGCGCGGATGCCCTGTCGGCTGCTCCGGCCTCCTCGGCTCCGCTCCGTCCGGCCCCGCCAAAGCAAGCTGTCGTGTCCGCTCCGGACGCCGCCTGGGACCATGGGTTAAACCGGAAATACACATTCGACCGGTTCGTCGTCGGGGCGAGCAACCGGTTCGCGCACGCGGCCTCGTTGGCCGTCGCCGAGTCGCCTGCGAAAGCCTATAACCCGCTCTTCATCTACGGCGGCGTCGGGCTGGGCAAGACGCACCTCATGCAGGCGATCGGGTATGCGATCCTGCAGCGCCATCCGGCGCGGCGGGTCGTCTACCTTTCCAGCGAGCGGTTCACGAACGAACTGATCGCCGCGATCCAGACCAGGACGACGACGAAGTTCCGCGACCGGTATCGCACCGTCGACGTCCTCCTGGTGGACGACGTCCACTTCATCGCCGAGAAGGAAGCGACGCAGGAGGAGTTCTTTCACACGTTCAACGCACTCTATGACGCGCACAAGCAGATCGTCATGTCGAGCGACCGCTCGCCGAAAGACATCGCCGGGCTTGAGAACCGGCTCGTGTCCCGGTTCGAGTGGGGGCTCGTCACGGACATCCAGTTGCCCGATCTCGAAACGCGCACCGCCATCCTGCGCAAGAAAGCCGAGGAAGCCGGCATCGACGTCCCGGATGCCGTGACCGGGTTCATCGCGCAACAGATCACTTCTAACATCCGCGAGCTGGAGGGGGCGCTGATTCGCGTCACCGCGTACTGCAATCTGTTCAACCAGCCGCTTTCCGCCAGCATCGCAAGGGAGGTGTTGAAGGACATGGTGCGGGAAGTCAGTGCGCGCCTGACCCTGGACGAGATTCAGAAGCGGGTGGCGGACTACTTCCAGGTGGACGTGAGCGAAATCCGGGGCGCTCGCCGGCACCGGTCCATCCTGTACCCGCGTCAGGTCGCCATGTTCCTCTGCCGGCGCCTGACGGAGGCGTCGCTGCCGGAGATCGGCCGCGCGTTCGGCGGGCGGGACCATACCACCGTGATGCACGCGGTGGGAAAAATCGAGCATGAAATCACACAAGATGCCCACAAGAAGCAAGCGATTGACCAGCTGAACCAGCTCGTGCTGACTCCATCCAGCCGAACGAGCTGATCGAGCGGTTTTCCACACAATCCACACCACCGGTTACTACCACGAAGGTGCTTTGATATAGAGATTTGGTAATAGTACCCATCATGCAACGCCAAACCTGTGGACATTAACCAAGGAGTGCTCATGCGCCTCACCATCCCCCAACCTCAACTCCTCAAAACACTCCAAATGGTCGAGCGTGCGGTGAACGAACGCAGCACGCTTCCTATCCTCGCCAACGTGTTGCTTGAAACCAAAGGGAATGAGCTAACATTGACGGCCACCGATCTGGATGTCGGCATCCAGTGCCGGTTCCCGCTTGCCGCTCCGGTGGAGCAGGGAGCCGTGGCGCTCCCGGCGCGCAAGCTGACCACGGTGATCCGGGAGCTCCCGGAGGAGCTGGTGACACTGGAGGCGAAAAAGAACCATACCGCGACGGTGAACTGCGGCGCCAGCTCATTTCGAATCCCCGGCCTGCCGGCGGAGGACTTTCCGGCATTGCCGCTCGCCGGCGAGGGCGAAGGCATCGCGGTCTCCCAGCAAGGGCTCAAGACGCTGATCACACGGACCTCGCACGCGATGTCCGTGGAGGAAACGCGGTTTATTCTGAACGGGTCGCTCTTTACCACCCAGAAGAACGACCTGGTGGTGGTGGCCACCGACGGCCGCCGCCTGGCCGTCGCCCACGCCGCGCTGAACCGGCCCGCCAAACAGCCGCTGCGCGCCATCATCCCATCCAAGACGGTGCGGGAGCTCGGCCGGCTGCTCCAGCAGGACGACGGCGAGGAGGAGGTGACCCTCACGCCGCTCAAGGACAATCAGGTCGCGTTCCGATTCGGGCCGGTGTCCATGGTGACGCGCCTGATCGAGGGGGAGTTCCCGCAGTTTGAAAAAGTCATCCCGCCGCCATCCAAACAGACGTTCTCCTGCGACCGCCAGCTGCTCATGAACGCCGTCCGCCGGGCAAACTTGATGACGACGGCGACGTCACAGGCGGTGCTCTTCGAGTTCGGGCCCAACGCGCTCGTGGTGTCCAAAGAGTCGGCGGAGCTGGGCAGCGCGCGCGAGGAACTGGCGATCGAGTACCGCGGGGGGCCGCTCACCATCGCGTTCAACCCCGAGTTCTGGATCGACGTGCTGAAGACGCTCGATGACGAGGAGATCACGGTCGAGGTGGCAGGCCCCGACCGCCCAGCGGTCATCCGGCGCTCGGACTTCGTCTATCTTGTCCTGCCGATGAAGGTGGCGTGAGCGCGAAATAGCAAAGCGAGAGGATTCCGCAGATTTTGTGATGATTTCGCCGATACCGCGCTTTATCTGCGAAATCAACTCATAATCTGTGAAATCGTTTTCAGCTTCTGTGGCTATGGATCGACACAAGCCGGAGCGGCTCGATGCGCTGATCCCCGGCGTGCTGCGCAGGATGGAGGAGCGGCACGGCGCGCTCTTCGAGATCCAGCGCGACTGGAGCCGGCTGGTCGGCCGCCGGCTGGCGGCGCACACGAAGCCGGCCGGGCTGCGGCGCGGCGTCCTGACGGTGCACATCGATCGTCCCGGGGACGGGTTTGCGCTGAGCTACCGGAAACCGGAACTGCTGGAACGGCTGCGCTCGGCCACACAGGGGAAGGTGGAGGAAATCGTCATGCGGCCCGGCGACATCCGGCGGAAGAGCTGAGGAGGATTTCGCAACGAATGCCGTATCTGATTGATCGGCAAGTAGCGTGGTGGACCGGCGACCTCGTCGCCGTCGTCACCGGCGCGCGGCGCGGGGAACGCAGCCGCGTGACGCTGCGGGACAACAGCCTGCGCCGCACGGCGAGCCGGTCGAGGGCGCTGGTGAAAGCAGGCCGGCGCTACCCGGAAACGGTGGCCCGCCTCGGCGCTCGCCGCCGGGCCGGGAGCGCGGACACAATGGAGCGGGGACGCAGCAAGGGAGCCGCGTGGTGGAAGCCGCAATGATCCCACCACCTGTGTGTTGGCCGCAGGCCGGTCGCTGGGCCTCAGGCCTGATCACCACCACAGGCCCAGCGACCTGCGTCCCGCCTCGGCGGGACGCCACACAGGTGGTGGGATGACAGGGAAGCGACGCTCGAAGGCCGCGCCGGCCTCCGAAGCCGACAAGCCGTCGGCCTATGAC
>Ga0155357_103_pt2 | contig 17692 bp, 18 predicted proteins | sample RifCSPhighO2_02_FD_106325 | JGI IMG/M metagenome (GOLD analysis project Ga0155357, IMG submission 106325) | Omnitrophica bacterium RIFCSPHIGHO2_02_FULL_63_14 | reverse complement strand
GCACCTTCCTGGACGCCCGTGGGGCGGAACCGCTCCGAAGCCACCCTCGCTTCGCCTTCCTCCCCGCCCAAGGGCGGGGCTCGCCTCTGCGAAGCCGGAGCTTCGCTCCGGCGAAGCAGGGCGTCCGGCGAAGGAGGGTGAACTGTCCGCGGCCATGACCCCTCGTAACCGCCGGATGGGCCTCGCGAACCGCGCGAGGGTCGAGCGGACGTTCGGCACGAGCAGCGGAGACAGCGCACAGATCGTAGGATAGAACAGGATCCCAGGCCATCGGCGGATTCGTGGCGCCAGCCGCACACCAGGGCCGAGCCACCGGTCCATCATGCAGGCGAGGGCTCCGGCCTCGTCCGCAGACATCGCGAGGCCGGACTGGAGATTCTCGAGGGTCTCACCGAGAGCCTCAAAGGCGCGCACGAGCCGTGTTCTCGACTTCCACTCCGCCCAGAACGCGCCGTCCATCCAGAGCAGTCGAGCAACATCTTGAAGAGCCTCCGCAGGACAGAAGGGCTCGATCATCTTCTGCTGGGCCCGGCGGATGTTCTGACGCTGTGTCGTCGCCTTGGTCACTGACTGCTGCCCCTCATGGACGCGATACAACATGAGCGGCTGGGGAATCACATACGCGTTGTGTCGTGCCAACGCCAGCCGGGTCCACAGTTCCACATCCTCGGCTGGCGAAAACGAAGGGTCGTAGCTTCCGAGCTCCGCGACCACGTCACGTCGAAACATCACGGATGGGTGGCAAACCGGACACGGCCCAAGGAGCAAGGACCCCACGAAGCTTCCGTAGTTCCTCAGAGTTCTTCCCAGCAAGACCTGGCGGCGCCCACGCTGGTCGATGCCGCACATGAGGGTTCCGACAACGGTCACGGCTGGCTCCTTGTCAAGGACTTCCACCTGTCTTTCCAGACGCTCGGGCAAACAAATGTCATCTTGATCGAGGCGCGCGACGTACGGTGCGCGGGCCGCCACCAATCCTCTGTTGAGCGACCACGCCTGGCCCTGATTGCGGTCGTTCCCTAAGAGACGAAGGCGAGAATCTGTGTAGCGGCGAAGGCGGGCCATCGAGTCGTCGGTGCTGGCGTCATCGATGACGAGTAATTCGAAATCGGTGAACGTCTGGCGCAGGACGCTCTCGACCGCCTCTGCCACATAGGAGGCTCCATTGTAGACCGTCATCAGGACGGTCACGCGGGGCGACTGTGCCATGCTCGGAGCCTCTTAAACCGCCTGGGAAGCTGACAAGATTGGCATCAACTCCGTCTGGAGGTATTCACGCAGCGCCTCCTGCCATGTCCGCATCGCATCCAATCCAAGGAGTTCGAGTTTGAAATTCCGCATCGCCTCCGACCGGGCGCGGGGGGCCGGGAGCGGGAAAAACGCCGAGGAGACCGGCGCCACATCGATCTCTGGACGCTCCAATACCTCTCGGATCATCAACGCCACGTCATACCGCGAGCAACAGCCGTGGTTTGCCATGTGGTACAAGCCGTAGTAACCGGTCTCGAGGAGCCGTCGGATTCCCGTGAGCAGATCCTTCGCGTAGGTCGGGCTGCCCCACTTGTCGTTGACAACACGCAGAGGATTCACACCGTCCAGGATTAACTTCGTGATCTTTCCCACAAACTTCTTATCCCTCTCACCCCCTCCCGCCATCCACCCGGCTCGCACGATATAGAACCGCTGAAGCAGAGACGTGACAATCTGCTCGCCGGCCAGTTTCGACTGCCCGTAAATGTTGGCCGGATTCGGAGTGTCAAACTCGACGTACGGGTCGAGCTTGTCGCCCCAGAACACGCCCGCCGTACTGATGTAGACCAGGACGGCTCCCGTCGCCTGGCAGGCCAGCGCCACGTTCTGCGTTCCGATCGCATTCGTCTGGAAGGCGATGGCGGGTTCCTGCTCGCACCGGTCGACATCGGTCGCCGCCGCCAGATGCAGCACGACATCAGGCTTCGCGCTGGCCACGGCGTCCATGACAGCCGCCGGCTGACACACATCCACGCGGGGGTGGCCCTTGACGATATCCGAGAGAATAAGCTCGTAATCCGAAAACACTTCAGACACGTAACTCCCCACCATCCCCCCCGCCCCCGTGACGAGTATTTTTCGCATGCTCACAACTAGCCTTTACTTGGCTCCTTGAGCGATAGGTGCGCGTCCCGCCGCTGTCCCAACAGCGGCGTCTTGTCGCTGAAAGTGCTCAACGACCCGTTTCGCGCATTGATACTCCATCGCCGCTCGAGAGGCTTTGGTCAGCGTCGCGACGTGGGGCGTGCACAGGACCTGCGGCAGCGTCGCCAGCGGCCCGGTGTACGGCTCGTCCCCGAAGACATCCAACGCCGCGCCGGCCAGATGCTCGCGCATGATGGCGTCGTAGAGTGCGGCTTCATCCACAAGGAATCCGCGTGCGGTGTTCACCAGATAGCTTCCCCGCTTCATCATCGCCAGTTCGTTCCGGCCGATGAGGGCCCCCAGCTCTCGGTCCCGAGACACATGCAACGAGACGAGATCGGATTCCGCCAACAACACGGCCAATTCTCGCAGTTCCACGCCCTCCGGTATATCGCGCTGCTGCAGAAACGGATCGCAGACCGCGATGCGGGGTCGAAAGCTGCTGAGGTGCCGGGCAACCGTTCTGCCGATTCGCCCAAAGCCTACGAGGCCAATCGTCCACTCAGCGAGCAGAAACCCCGTCCGCTTGGTCCATCGTCCTTCCCACGCATCTTTCGCATGGAGGGGCAGATTCCTGGCAATGGCAAGGATCATCGCGATCGTCAGTTGTGCGACCGGCTCCACCACCTCATTGGGCGTGGTGTAGACCGCGATACCCTGCCGCGCAGCAGCGTCCAGATCGATGGAGTCGGTGCCAGTGCCGCAGCGGCTGATGCACCGCAGCCTCGGCAGTGCGGCCAGGAGTGCCGCGTCGTACGGCTCGACCCCGGCCAGCACCGCATCGGCCCCCTGGAGCGCCTCGGCCATCTCTTCCCGACGCAGCCGCCGGCCGAGGGTGTTGTGACGGACCTCGAAGCCAGCGGCCTCAAGCGCCTGGCGCGGGCGGACGTCCTCTTCGCAGAACTGCTGCAAGGCGATATAGGCGACTACGCGACCCATGCGAGCATCTCCTGAAGGACCGCTTGCTGCGCGGGATCGCGGTCCAGGTACTGCTCCACCAGCGCGACCTCACGAGGCTCGTTGATGCCCGGATAACCTTTGGCAAACGGCACCGCACGGAGACTCACGTCGTGCTCGATAATGCGCGACTGATCGATCCCTTCCGCCTGCTCAAGCGGCGTCCTGGCCAGCCGGCCGTACCGCTCCAAAAACGATCGCTCGTAGCCCAGGATGCCCAGGATCATGCGCAGCGGCTCAAAGCCGGGACCGAGCGCACCGCGCAGCCAGGAAAAATCCCGCGAACAGAACAGGATCCGGCCGGCGGCGGAGACCGCGCACTTCACAACGGAGCGATCGCTCAACGCCTCCGACGCCTCAATCGGCGCCACGGCGTTCCAGGCCAACACGGCCGGCTGCGCCGCCATCGCCTGAACCATCGCGTCGAGGTCTTGAGGCAGGATGAGAATTTCATCCCCCTGAACATTGACGACGTGCGTGCAGTCCAGATGCGCCATGGCCTCGGCCACCCGGTCCGTCGCGGCCGGGTGGTCCGGCGAGGTCATGACGCACCGACCCCCGGCAGATTCGACGACCGATGCGATCTCGTTGTCGCACGTGGCGACCACGACCTCGGAAAACGCCCGGCACAGGAGTGCACGCCGTCTGACGTGCTCCACCATGGGCAGGCCGCGGACGCGCACAAGGGGCTTGCCGGGAAACCGGCTGGAGACCATGCGCGCAGGAATCACCGCTGCGACACGAACGCTCGGCGTGGCCATGTTATTGAGGCAACGTCCCGCAATCCACGTTCACGCACTGCCCGGTGATAGCCGAAGCGGCCGGGCTGGCCAGAAAGTAGACCGCCTCTGCCACTTCCTCCGCGGTTGGCAGACGGCCCAGCGCCGTCTGGGACGCGGCGAACTGCTTCAAATAGCCGCGGACGTTCCGCCCGCCGGCCGGCGAGGCCGACTCGGCCAGCGCTGCAAGGATCTCGTCCGTCGTGACGTACACCGGGCAGACGGCGTTGACCCGGATCCCGCGGGACCCCAGCTCCTTGGCCAACGATTGGGTGATGCCGTTGACCGCAAACTTGCCCGCGCAGTAGGCGCTGTTGTTGGCGCTGCCGCGCTTGCCGGCCAGGCTTGAGAGGTTGACGATAGACCCGCCCCGCTTCATCACGCGCGCCGCCGCCGCACAGCTCCACAGGGTCCCCAAGACGCTCGTTTCCAGAACCTCCTCGATGAACCGCTCGTCGATCTGCTCCAGGCGCCTCCAGCGCGAGACGCCGGCGCAGTTGACGAGGACATCGAGCCGGTGAAAGCGGCTGATGACCGAGGCGACGAACCGCCCGGCGTCCGTCCGCCGCCTCACGTCGGCCGGCTCGCGCAGGACGCCGCGCGGCAGCGGGCGCTCGCCCGATGAGCGCGAGCAGACCGCGACCGCGTCTCCGCGGCGGTGGAACAATCTGACGATCGCCAGGCCGATGCCCCGCGTACCGCCTGTCACCGCCACCACGCGCCGCCAGCCAGGACGCGTCATATCGTCATGGCGGTAAAGCCGCCATCGATGGTGACGACCGAGCCTGTCACGAAACTCGCCGCATCGGATGCCAACCACAAGACGGCCCCGATCAATTCCTCCGGACGGCCAAAGCGGCCCATCGGCGTATGCCGTAGGATGTCGCGCTTGCGCTTGGCATCGATGAAGCGCTTCAGGCTCCAGGCGGTTGGAAAAAAGCCCGGCCGCAGGGCGTTGACGCGGACGTTGTACGGGGCCCACTCCCGGCCCAGGTTCTGGGTCAGATTGCCGACCCCGGCCTTAGCCGTCGAATAGATGAATGCCTTGGACAGCGGCGGCCCCATCGATACCGACGCGAAGTTGATGATGCTGCCGCTGCGCTGGGCCACCATAGTCTGGCCGAACACCTGGCAGCCGTACAGCGTCCCGATGAGGTTGACGCCCACGATGTCCTGAGCCTCCTTGAGCGAAATATCGAAAAAGGGGGTCGGGGCGTTGGTGCCTGCGCCATTGAGCAGCACGTCGATGCGCCCGTACCGCTTCAGGATCCGGTCCCGGCAGCGCGTGAGGCTGGGCTTCGAGAGCACATCGCAGCGCAGATAGAGGTCCGGCTGCCCGGCCTCTCGCTGTGGCGCGCGGCGGTCGAGGACCGCCACCGACATGCCGGACTCCTGCATCGCCCGGGCAAGCGCCGAGCACAGGAAGCCGGCGCCGCCCACGACGGCCGCCACTTTGCCCCGGAGGTTGAACCGCTCATCAAGGCTTTTCATGACACAGGGGCGGCCTTACCAAGCCTTAGGCGAAGGGCAGCCGCCAACTCGCGCATGCGCTCGCTCCACTTCCAGAGGATGAACACATCGGAGGCGAGTACGACGAACGTATAGCCCATCTCGAAGGCGGCCTTGACATTCTCCGCCGTCGGTTCCACGATCTGGGTTCCGCAGCCCTTCTTGTGGCGGCGGCACGCGTCGATCACCAGCCGGGCCGCCCCAGTGACGCGGGGATGATCGAGCTCACCCGGGACGCCCAACGATCCGGAGATGTCATAGGGACCGATCATCGCGCCATCGACCGCCTCATGCGCCACCAGCTCATCCGCAGCCTCGGCGCCCCGGATCGACTCGATCTGAATCACCACTGTTGAGCGCGCATTCCACCCGGCCACATACTCGTCGAAGGTACACCCATAGCCTTGCGCGCGGGCCACGCCGAAACTCCGCGCTCCTACCGGCGGGTACTTGCACCAGTTGACGATCTGCGCGACCTGGGCCGGCGTCGAGACGTTGGGCACGATCACGCCATCGGCCCCCGAATCCAATAGCCGCGCGATCTGTTCCTTGTTGTGCGACGACACGCGTGGCAGGCACGCCGCGCCGCCCGCATGGGCTGCCGCGATGATCCGCTGCGCCTGCTCCTGGCTGATCGTACTATGCTCCAGATCGATTCCGATGAAATCCACGCACGCACGCGCAAACGTCTCGGTAATCGAAGGGTGCCCCAGCGAGGTCCACGCCCCGAACACCGGTCCTGCCTTCAGATCTAATGCCGCTCGCTGACTCATCACAACCTTATCCCGCCGGCGCTCCATTTGTTAACGAACGCCGAACCCAGATCTCATTGCTACTCCGCCTCCCTGGCTCCCACCAGGCCCGTTGGAGGCCCGCATCGGAGAGTCGACTGGCACATGACTCCCGTACCTTGGCATCCATCTCGATGATCACTGAGCGCAATCCTTCCGAGCACAGCATCTGGCTGCCGCCTTCCAGCACCGCCAATTCCGCCCCGTCCACGTCGATCTTCAGCCCTTGCGGTTGCCGGCCGGTCTCTTCGCAAAATCGATCCAGGGTGGTCGTGTAAATCCCTTCCCGCCAGATCACGGGGAGCTGACTATCCGTCACCGCAAGGCGCTCCCGCGACTCGCTATGCAGGGCAGCGCCCGGCGTCAAATCCTGGAGGTGCAGATAGCTTACCCCGGAGTGGTTGCTGAGCGCCAACCCATACACGTCCACGCGGCTCTGAAGACCGTTCTCTACCACGTTGTCCTTCAGCAAGTGCAGGTTGGCGTATTCCGGCTCAAAGGCGACCACCTTCGCCTGGGGATGCCGCAGCGCCATGTAGAGCGAATACACCCCAATGTTCGCGCCGATGTCAAAGATCGTGTCGCCGTCGTGAACCCAGCGATCAATCCAGTCCAGCATCTCCGGTTCCTTCGCGTTATACGTCTTCCATCGGTAATGCGTGATCCGATTATCGCATTGAAGCGTGAGCCGCAATCCGCGCGAGCGGACGATCCGTCGTGGAGTGAGCGCCCGAACAGCCTGCCAGCGCATGTTGAGGAAATACCCGTACCAGTCTTTGTTAAACACCACAGCTCCCACTGCAGCAACCATCCGCCGCGGCTTGCCGCGCACGTCCTGAGCTCATGTGCGAGTGTAGAAGTCCTTATCGCTGTCCGCGCGTCCCCAGGACCGACGCAGACGCCACGCGTAGAGATTGCCGAACCCGGAGCGACCCTTGAAGCACTCCTTCGCCAGTCGCGCGCCGGAGAGGAACCACCCGTCCCCATTCAACCGGTAGTCCAAACCGCAGGCTCGCCGACCCACGTACCGAGCAATCGCCTCCACATCCACCCTTGCGGCCAGGATCGGATCAGCCACGAGCTCAAGACAAAAATCGTGGAGGTCATAGAGCGCCGCCACCAGGAGTAAGGCCTCCAGGCGGTGCGCGCTCCACGCGCGTCTGGCCTCTGGCTCGAGCGTCAACGGATCGCGCAGGTACAAGGCGTCCGCTGCGATTAACTGGCCCGCGCTCACCGCCGGCCGTTCGGCGCAGACGTGCCGCACCCACGACTTACGACGCAACTTGAACAAGGAGAACCCGCAACTGGCCAAGAAGGCGTCGATGTCGCGAAACAGCGGCTGCCCCTCGTACACCGGAGCGAATTCCACCTCCACCTCGAGACCTACGACCTCGCGATCCAGAATCTGCCGCGCACACTGGAGGACGTCCAGTTCGGCGCCTTGGATATCCAACTTGATGAAGTCGATGGCGGGTGGTATCGGTAGAGTCGGATCCTGCCGGAGGGTGTCGAGCGCGCGCACCGGAACCGTCTGCGTGCACACCACCTCGTAGCGCGCTGGGTCGGGAAACCGAGACAACCATCGATGATTGGGTCTGTAGAGTGAATTCGCACCCCGCGAACGGCACACGTGGAATGTCGCCTGGCCATCTGAACCGCCCAACGCAAACGGCAAGTAGCGCACCGAGCGCCAGGAGACCGTTGGCGGCTCGGCCTGCAGCCGAGCGCACTCCTCACGATCCGGCTCCACCCCGAGGGCATGGACCAGGGGTGCAATCGCCCGGAAGAGCGGGTGCAGCCCGTCCCGCGCGCCGACGTCAAGCAACCCCAGGCCCTCACGCTGGAGCGTGTGGAACCCCTCGGGGATGGCGCCAGCCGCCGGCTGTCTCGTTGCCATCACCGCCGCCCCGCACCGCCGGGCTTGCGCGTGCCAGGGCCGAAGAGTTTCTGGGCGTCATCGAGGAACATCTGGACCGTTTCCTTGCTATAGGGATGGACCAGCATCCCCTCGAGGAGGCCGGGGGCCGCCGTCACGATGTCGGCGCCGGCCTCGAACCACTCGACGATGTTGAGGACTTCGCGCGTCGAGCCGACGATGATCTTGGCGGAGCTGCCAAAGGCATCCAGCAGACCGCGCAGGCGCCGCACTTCCTGGCGCGAGTCGTAGCCCATGTTGTTGACCCGCCCGCCAAAGAGGGAGACGTACGTGGCACCCGCCATCGCCGCCAGCAGGCACTGCTGGGCGCTCATCATGGCGGTGACGTTGACCCGGATGTCGTGCTCCGTTTCCAGCTCGTGCACGAGCCGCAGGTTCTCCACGCCCCCGTCGGGTCCGTGGATCGGGATCTTCACGTTGATGTTCTTCGCCCAGGCGGCGAAGGTCTTCGCCTGGCGCAGCATGTCCGGCTCGTCATTCGAGGTGACTTCGACCGACACCGGCAGCGGAGCCACCAGCCTGGCGATCTGCCTGCACCGCTGTTCGACGCCCTTCCATCCGCCGACCACGCCGTCCTTCACCAGAATCGTCGGGTTGGTCGTCACCCCACGGATGACGCCGAGCACATGATATTTACGGATCTCGTCGAGATTGCCCGTGTCCAGGAAAATTCCTATCAACCGGCCCGTCATGATGACTCCTTCGCTAAGATGACCAGATCCTGACAGCCTTCCGGGTAGGCTTCGATGGCCCCCTCTACGTAGGCCAGCAACCGCAAGCCAGTGACGGCCGGCCATCGTTGCAGCACGTAGTCCTTGCTGATCACCGCTAGCCCGTATTCCGACGTCGAGGGGTCATCCACCACGTAGTGGAAGCCCCTCCAGTTCGTAATGAACGTCTCCACCCGATCGGACAATTGGTATTTGGGCAGTTGGCGGGGGCTAAACTGCGCCATCCGCCGAATCGACTCGCACGAATGCGTCGTGTGCAGCATGACGCCACCTGGCATCAAGGTCCGCGTCAGCTCCTTCAGCCACGCCAGGTGGTTGGACTCGGAGAGGTGGGTGAACACGCTGTATGAATAGATCAGATCGAATGCCTTCTCCTCAAAGTCCAGGGGCGGAGTGGTAGCATTTTGGATTACGGTGCTGCCCGCGCACCGGTGACGACATTGCGCGACCGCCATGGGGGATACATCGCATCCAGAGAACGTTGCCGACGGCACCAGCTGCATCAGAGGCTGCAGGAGCCGCCCTGAGCCGCATCCGAAATCCAAGGTCGACCGAGCCTGTTGGAAGGACCGACTGCACTGGTTCAGCGCGGCTTCAAAGCATTGGAGTTGGTTGAGGTTGTAGCGCCGCTCGTACTCTGTCTTCGTGAAGCGGCGGTTGTGTCGAGGACGCAAGAGCTGCCAGGCGTTCACCGTCGGCTCGTGGCGGAGGCGCTCGCCGTCTCCCATTTGTTCCCCTGGATCATGAGGCGCGGGTCGCACACAATCGCATGCCACACGACCGCCTGAAAGGCTTCGGCATGCGGCGTCACATGCTCGGGATTGCTCGTCGGAATCACCACGACGATGTCGCCCCGCTGCTTGGTGTAGCCACCATCACGTCCCACGATCCCCACCACATCCATCCCTCGGGCTTTGGCTTCATCGATGGCCGCGACGAGATTCACGCTGATGTTGCGCTCACGGTCTCCGCCCCCCACCGACAGGACCAACAACACATCCCGCTCGGAGGCGCGGCTGACTTTCAACCATGCCGCAAAAACCGTCTCCCAACCCTCATCATTTGTGCGGGCCGTCAGTTCCGAGACGTTATCGACCGGGCTGGACGCGTCGATCCCGGCGAGCTTGCGGAAGTCGTTCACTGCGTGGCTACAATTCCCCGCACTCCCACCGACGCCGCACAGAAACAGACGGCCGCCTTCCTGACGCAACCGCACCAACCGCTCCACCATGCGGTCGATGGCCCCAATGTCTAACCGCCGCGCCACCTCAGCAGATTCCTCGAGGTATCTACGCAGAAATGCTTGACTCATGGCCGCTTCCTACCGACGATGCGCGCAAACGAGCTTAAGCCTCGTTGTTGCAAAAACGTCTGGAACGTCTCGTGCGTTTCGCTGTTGGCATTGAGGAGCTGCCGTTCAAATGGGGACAAGGGCAGCGAGGGCTCGCGCTGCAGGTGCGCCTTGACGATCTCCACATCGAGCACCCCAGGGGTGCTCGCCTCCAGCAACGAGAACCCGCTGCGTGTCAGCAACTGTTCCAGCCCGCGTAGGCTGAAGCAATTGGCGCGGTCTGGCGGATACAGATAGAGGTTGCGCAGTCCCAGGACGGCCATATCGAAGCCGGAGCAGACCAACGCGGTAATAAAGAGCAGTCCTCCGCTTGCTAGACAACCCGCCACCCCGCGTAGGAGCGCTGCTGGATCATCGACTCGATCGAGCGACTCCAGCAGTACCGCAACGTCAACACGCCGACGATCATCGCGGCGCGCTGCGTGGGCCGCGATCTCCATTTCATCAACTGTCTCCACATCAGCGAACACCCCGCTCTCACGCAGCAGTGTCGTGAAGTCGCTGGGCGGCGTCGCAACCTCCAGCACCTTTGGATGCATGAGCTCCTGCAGGCGCAGGGTGTCCTGAATCCACGTGATCTTGGGCGCATAGATGTTATCCGTTCGAGACTGTGCCAGGCCAACGTGAAATGCATCGGGCGAGTGCCGATAACGGTTCACTTCCGCCAGGAGAGACGCCCACGTCGCTGCATCGGGGAGGTCGGAGAGAAACAGGCTGCCGCTCTGAGGGCAACGGGCGTACGAAAACCCTTCCATCGTCCCGAATGGCTCAAGCGGCATTCCGTCAACCGGTGACCGCTCGCGGCGATGAACCTTTCCCCCGAGCGCCCTCCGTGTCGCCTCAAGACAATACGCACGGTAACTCAGCAACCCATCCAGCGGTTTGACCGAAGAAAGTGAAAACGTGTAGCTGGTCTGGATGGATCGCATTAGCGTCTCCTTCCGGCCGGCGTCCGCTCGGCCATCGCATACACGTCCCGGATGATCTCCATCACCCGCCCGGCTTCCTCAAGCGTCCCATGAGTTGCCGGCCGGCCTTCCGTCACAGCGCCAATAAACTCCTCCACCTCCTTGTCCCACGAGTCGTCCCGGTCGAAGTGAATGATCTCTTCTCGCGGATTACCGAGGGCCAGCGTCTCGTCCTCAAACTGACGCTTGCCGATCACTAACTGCTCCCGGCCGTAGCTGCCCGTTTGGGAGAGCAGACCGGAGGCGACCAGGTAGCCATCGCGACACCCGATCTCAAGACGGAAGGTGTGTTTCCAGAATGTCGCAGACGAGTGGACGAAGGCGGGAGCTCCCTGCTCGGAACGCAAGAGCACAAATGCGTTGTCTTCAACGCCGCAGCTCCAGAACGAATCACTCAGCACCGCATCAACAACCGTCACTGGACCCAGGAAGAACTGCAGAAGGTCTAACATGTGGATCCCTTGATCCAGCAAGATTCCTCCGCCCGATACCTCACGGTTATTGCGCCAGCTCTCTCGGTACCGAACGCCTCCAGATTTACCATAGGTTCCCTTGATGTAGAGGATCTCGCCCATCCCACCCCGGCCAATCAGCGCTTTCGCCGCCTGCACTGAAGGGTGAAGCCGGTGGTTGAATCCAAAGACAAGCTTGTGATTCGGTATAGCGGCCGCCGCCTCGGCGATGCGGCAAAAGTCCTCCCAGTTGCGCCCGGGCGGCTTTTCGCAAAACACATGCCCACACCGACGCAGCCCCTCAACGCAGATCTCCGCCGTCACGTTGTTCGGCGTGCAGACAAAGACCGCATCGGTGCGGTCCCACGGAATCCGGTCCGCCGGAGCCATCACCAGCCCCTCCGAACCCGCGGTGGCCGCATCCACCATGGGATCAACAACTGTAATACTGCGCACATCCGGGTGTCTCCGGAGCGCCTGGTAGCGAATCCTGCCCATGTAGCCGTATCCAAAAATGAGGCAATTCATGGCGATCTCGACACCTCGATGCCAACATCCTTGAAAAACTGCTCAATCCGTGCGTCTTCAACGGGAATGAGATAGTCTTGCACGTACTGGGCTGCAGCGCGCCACTCGGCTTCCCGTTCCTCAACCGGGGCCTGCTCGTAGTGCCTCAACAGGTTAACCGCTTCGTCGGGTGTGCCGCAACACTTCCGCCATGTGTTGAGCGCATAGACGGGGTCCGAGTTAATGGCTGTCTCGGCAGAGACGAATATTGGAAGCAATCCATTCGCGATCGCATACAGCACAGAGGACGAGCCCCGGTACATGAGGACCGACGCCCGGGCGAAATCTTCATCGATACTCCGGTTCTCTGAGACCACCATATTCGAGTGACGGCCGACACGGCAGCCGGCAAGCTCCAATGCCCGCCGCATGGGAAGCTCAGGGTGGGACCTCAGAATAAACCTGTAGCCTGGCAGACGCTGGGCGCATGCGGATGCAAAAGAGAATAGGAACTTCACCTCTGACGCGATCCCCTCCGGTGTGACAAGCACTGTCCGCCGTGCCGGATCCGCAGCATGCTTCGCTGTGGCCCCGCGGTGCCGGAAGCTCCCAAAATTCATCATCCTCACACCGTAGCGCTCGTGGCCGAGGCGCATGAGCTCAAGCGGGGCTTGGCCCAGACAGAGCACCACATCTGGCAGTGAACCCTCCGGACCATCTGGCGATGGCTGGGTCAGCGAAAGACACTCGCGGAACACGACCGTGTGCTGATAGCCCACCGTCCGGCAAGGAAACCCAGCGGCCTTCACCCCCAACCAGGCACACCGCTCCCACCCCCGTCCCTCATACAGCGTGACAAAGGCACGCGGCTGCCAGCGGCGCACCGCCGTCTGCGCGACCCAGAACAAAAGACCCAGCCGGGTGACAGCCGCAGAAAGACAGTCCTCGCCGGCCTGCCGGCAGATCTCCTTCGTGAGCGGGTCAGACATTCTCGCGCCAAGACGCCGCAGCCGTAATGCGCTCCTGAGCTGTTGAGCCAGCATCTGGATCGGTCTGAAAGGGTGAACCAAGGAGAGCTCCGGAATCCGACAGAGCGGCTCGGTTGAAAGCTGTCCTTGCGCAAACGTCTTCCAATCACACCCCGTGACATCGCCGCAGAGCAAAAGCATCTGAACGCCTCGCCGTGCACTCTTGGCCTGGAGATCACCATAGTAGAAATCACGGTCATCTCTGGGACGCTCAACCCCGAAACACCAGGTCTTCGCGATGAGATCAAAATGCTTGCGCTTGAGTCCGGCGATTTCCCGTCTTAGGCAGAGCTGAAGGCGCGCTAAACGGTGGCTCAGCCACATCGCATACAGGGCGCTATAGCTCACGAGGCCCGCGACCCTGATGCTGGAGCGAAGGCTGGCTGCCCAACCCTGCCTGCCTCCGGTTTGAGGCGCGGCCGGGTCACCGAAGCCCTCGCCCCGGAGGAAGCGCTCCTGGGTCTTATGAATGGGATGGCTCATGTGCATCCATGGAATGGCGAGGACTGGCAGCTCAGGGCACAGTCGCCGGACCGTGTTTAATGCCGCTGCAAGGCGGGTGAGCGACTCGGGCTGCATCCAAGCCACATCCTCAGGCTGACCAGCTCGCTCCTCCTGGCAGAACTCAGAGACCCCCTGGGTTGAGGCCGTAGGTTCCTTGAGTTGAGCGCTTGTCATGATGGTTTCCTAGAAAACCGTTGGCGCAGCCGAACGCGCATGCGATCCGGGATTGGATAGGCGGCAAGTCCTCTCAGCGTCCTTGTGGGAGACGCGCGAAACGCGCGGGCGAGGTCTTGTAGCAGCTCGCCGTATTGCCGCTGCGCGGCCCAGCCTTTCGCTCGAGCAAAGTAGGTATAGGCCAGACTCCTCCGAAGAACCGTTTTCTCCTTAGGGGTGTACTCGGAGCCGACAAGCATACGAGAGAAGATCTCGATATTTTCGTCCGTGGCCACGTTGGAAAACGAGCCTTGGCTCTCATGCCATCGAATCCCCAGGAGCTGCTGAGGGACATTTGCAGCCGGATATCTTGTGAGCAGGCGGTTGTACAAATCTCGATCGGCCGAATACCGATAGCGCTCATTGTAGGCTCCAACCTCGAGCAGCGCCGCGCGCCTGATGACCAGGCTCCCATGGATCATCGGTGCGCCATGTAACAGTCCGCGCCTGATCGCCGCGGAATCCAGAGGACGTTCGATCGTCCCCTCCACCATGTGGGGGTCATCGCGGAAAATCCAGGCGAACGTCCCCACACACGTCAGCGATCCAGACTCATCAAGCAAGCGCATCTGCTCTTCGAACCGCGTCGGGGCTGAGTAGTCATCCGCATCCATGCGGGCAATCCACGGCGTTGAGGCATGGCGCAGGCCGATGTTCAGGGCAGCGGTCTGTCCCACATTTCGCTCAAGGCAGAGCAGCTCGATGCGTGGATCATCGTAGGAGCGCACGATGTCACGCGTCTCATCCGTGGACGCATCGTCAACGATCAGGAAGTGGAATCTACGGTACGTCTGCTTCAGGATACTCTCGATTGCGGTCCGCAAGAACGGCATGCCATTGTGGACCGCCATGAGCACTGTAAGCTGGCAGGTGGCGTCACGCATCGAGCCGTACGGATTTCCCAACCGGCTGGCCAGTGGTTGTCGCCAACGACGCCGGGATGGGATCGCGCGCCTGAGCTACACTGACGCGTGCACTCAGTGGTCTGCCTCGATCGTTCAGAAAGCGTTGCAGCCCCTCCTGGCACCCAGGGAGCCGCATGCCCGTCAGGCGTTGAAACCGCTCACAGCAAAGCGACATGTCTCTCGGGCGCGGGGCGCCCAACGCGGCCTCATCGATTGATCCCACCCGGACATGGTCCATTGAGGCCTGAGCCAGACTCGCCATGAGGGCGCCAAACTGGTACTTAGAGACGCGCTCTCCACCAGCCAGGTGAAACCGCCCTCGGTGTCCTTGCTCGATGAGCCGGATCAACCGTTCAACGACATCGACCACATAGATTGGGGTGAAGAACACATCGTTGAACAGCGTGACGGGCTGTCTCGTCTCCAACACATGGTGCAGCCATTCCGCGGAGGTTTCCTTTCGACCCGATGACCAGCCGTAGAAGTTGGTCCGAACGATCAGGTGGCGCTCAGTTCCCTGCTCAACCTCCCACTCCCCTTGAAGTTTGGAGCGGGCATAGACGCCCCGGGGAGATGGTAGTTCTTCCTCGGTCGCAAAGGGTTTCTCACCCTTGAACACACTGTCAGTAGAGATGTAGACCACCAAGCACTCCGGAGAGACCGCACGAACAAGCGCGTTGGTCGCCTGCGCATTGCAGGCATAGGCCTGAGCTGGATCCTGCTCACAGGCTTCCACATTCACCATGGCCGCGCAGTGGATCACGATCTCCGGCGCGACGGAGGCCACGGCATCCGCAAGAAATCCACGTGCCGCTACGTCCCCCATCAACAGCGTTATGGGCTCGTCCCCCCACCAGGGATGGCGGTCAATGCCCACGACGCGATGCGCGTGTGAGAGCGCCGCGATGAGGTGCGCGCCGAGCAGACCGGAGGAGCCGGTGATGAGGATCGTGGACATGAAACGGGTCAGCCCCCCACGATGAAGCGCGGCTCCGTTGGCATCGGTAACCCGTACTCGCTCACATCGGCTTCGACCTCGGCGACCAACGCCGCAATGTCATCCAGACTCAGCCGCCACGCATTGGTGTCGCTGCTGTACGAGAAGCCGTCCGGACACGGCTTCCCTTTGTTACGACCATCCATGAAATCCTTCCGGTTCCAAAACGAGTGGCTCGGTTGAATCACGTAGGAGTCCTCGAACTCAGTCGTCAGGTGCGCTTCATCGCCGGGCACCAGCGTCTCATGGAGCTTTTCCCCTGGTCGGATCCCGATCACGTCCCGCTCACAGTCAGGCGCGATCACCTGCGCCAGGTCCACCACCTTAGCGCTGGGGATCTTGGGGACAAACAGCTCACCGCCGACCATGATCTCGATGCAGTGGAGCACGAAGTCCACGCTCTGATCAATGGTCATGAGAAACCGCGTCATCCGCTCATCGGTGATCGTGATCCGTCCGGTAGAACGTTGCGCCAAGAAGTAGGGGATCACGCTCCCGCGGCTTCCCACCACATTCCCATAACGCACGACGCTGAACCGCGTCTCGTGGAGGTCGGCCGCGTTGGCGGCCACGAACAACTTGTCCGCACAGAGCTTGGTGGCCCCGTAGAGATTGACCGGGTTGGCGGCTTTGTCAGTACTGAGCGCGACGACCCGTTGGACCCCCCGATCGATCGCTGCGTCGATGAGGTTCGCGGCGCCAAGGATGTTCGTCTTGATGGCTTCCAAGGGGTTGTGCTCGGCGGTGGGAACCTGCTTCAGAGCCGCTGCATGAACTACCATGTCGACCCCATCCATGACTCGGGAGAGGCGCTCCCGGTCGCGCACGTCCCCGATAAACATCCGCAACGTTGGGAAGCGCTCAACAGGAAACTGCTGTCGTAGTTGGAACTGCTTGAGTTCATCCCGACTGAACACGATTAACCGTTCAGGCTTCCACGATCCCAGCACGCGAGTCACAAAGCGTTTCCCGAACGAGCCCGTCCCACCAGTAATGAGAATATTGGCGCCATTGAGATTCATCGTCCTCTCACCCCCTTGTCGCCAGGCGAACTCCGTCGTCTCTTGCCAACTGAGCCCTTGAATCTGCCCACGTCTCTGGCGTGATATCCAGTCGCACAACCTTATCCTGACCCCAAGTGGCACTATAGCGCTCCGCGGCATCCGCCATCACCGTTTCTCGTGGCAGACCGGCTCTGAAGCCCTCCAGCAACCAAAGGAGGTATGTTCCCATGCGCTCGGCCGCACGTCCATCTCGGAATGGATCCAACTCCTCGAGCAGAGGCGACCAGTCTCCAAACCCCGGCACGCCCCTTGGCTGTTTCCAATGGTCCAGACAGGCCGCCCAGAGGCTGGGCCAGTCGGTGAACACGACGCGCCCGACCCCGAGGCGATAGAACGGGCTGATTGACCAGCCCTCACGGTCCATCAGCAATGTCGGCACGCCGGCCAGCGCCGATTCCAACCCCGCGGTGCCGGCGCACAGATGGCCATGGACCATCACGTCGGCGGCCAGCGCCGCCAAAGCCGGAGGGACCGAGCTGTGCAGCGCTCCGCCGTCGTAGACGAAACAGCGCCCGGTCGCTTCGGCGCGCCTCAGGAGCTCGGCCACCGGGCCGAGCCGCCGGCGCAGGGTCGAGGGCACTTTCGGCTTGACGATGAGGCCGAACCACGGCTCCTGCAATACCCGCTCAAGGAAAAAGGCGTGCTCCTGCCGCTGCATCTCATGGCCGGTGTGCCAGCGGGCGTCATCCGCTGAATTTTCATCTGCGAAGGCCACAATTCGCGTGGCCCCGCACGATTGGATCGACCGCCGCACGCGCGCCGCCTCGGACCGCAGCGGGGCAAACCGGTGATCGCCGAGATAGCCGGTGATCACGTAGGACCCGA
>Ga0155357_155_pt2 | contig 19946 bp, 14 predicted proteins | sample RifCSPhighO2_02_FD_106325 | JGI IMG/M metagenome (GOLD analysis project Ga0155357, IMG submission 106325) | Omnitrophica bacterium RIFCSPHIGHO2_02_FULL_63_14 | reverse complement strand
GACAAGCCCCACCAAGTTGTCGAGCTTCACCGCCGTCTGGCCGTCGAGGTCCCATTCGATGGCCACCGCCAGCGTGCCGCCCGTGCCGTTGGGGGCGCCGTCGGTCGTGACGGCGTCGGTCAACACCCACGTGTTGGCCGTGGTCTGCTCGATGAGCCACGTGCCGTTCGCGTTGACGTTCGTCGCGTGGCTGGCGATGCCGACCATCTGGCCGTCGGAGAGACTATGGGCGGTCATCGTCATCTGGATCAGGTCGCCGCTGGGGTTGGACGACGACGTGATGGTCGGGCGAAGGTCCGAAGTGCGCGTGCCGGCGGTGACGCCGTTGCCGGCCGAGCCGAGGAGCGCATACGTCGTCGTGGACAGCCAGCGGATCCTCCACCATCCGTTGGCGGCCGTGTTGCCCGTATCGCCCCGGTTCAGGATCGTCTGGCCCGTGTCGCGGTTGTGGGTCGTGCTCGTCGTGGTCACGATCGGCGTGGCGTTCGTATTGCCGTTGTTGGTTTCGGTGTTGTCGCCGCCCGCCATGATGCTGGCGTAGGGCGCGACGAACCGGCCTGTGTTGGCGGTGGTGCCGTTGCCGGCCACGGGTACCGTCAACGCGGCGTCCTGATAGAGGTTGAACGTAGTGGCACCGGTCACGTTGGCGTACCAAAGGCCGTTGGCGGCCGTGTTGCCCGTCGTGAGCGAGACCACGAGCCGCTGGCCGTTGGTGAATAAATGGTTTTGGCTCGTCGTCACGGCGATCTGGCTGGCGTTCGTCGCGGCGAAGGTCAGCCATTTGCCGCCGTTGGCCTTGGTGCGCTGGCCGTAGCCAAGCTCGCTTCTGACGTAGACCTTTCCGGTCGCGGCGCCGTTGTCGTTGCCGTCGACGGGGACGCTGAACGTGGTGCCGCTTAAGCGCGTGATCGTCCGGGTGCCGTTGATGGCCGTGTTGAGCAAATGCCCGACGATCTCGACCGACTGCCCGCTCTGGAGGCCGTGGGCGGAGGCCGTCGTGACCACGGCCGGGTTGGCGTCCGTGGACGACTGGATCGCGATCTCGGTCAATTCCCCGAAGTCCACGACGTAGTAGCAGACCTCGACCTCGGTGTTGTCCGTCAAAGGCGCCAGGCCGCGCGTGAAGGCGACCGTCGTGCCGTCCTGGATCACGCCGCGCGTGAATAGCGCGGTATCGATCCCGGAATGGGCGTTGCTCGTGTTGATGCCGCCCGTGAAGTAGGTGAAGAGCAGGGCGTTCGCGCCGCCGTTGGTCAAGGCCGGCGAGAGGGCGGGCGAGTTCGAGCCCGTGCCGTCGTTGGTGGCCTTCTGGTTGAACACATTGGAGGCACCCGGGTCCGGCAGGATGACCGTGCCGGTGTGCACGTAGGCGTCCTTCAAAAACTCGATGACCTGCCAGGTGATCGAGATCGGCTTGTCGGTGCCGGTCGTGCTGGCCGTGTAGCGCTCAAGCGTCAGCTCCGTGTTGCCGCCGTTCTGCGCGAGCGTGGGCAGCGTGAAGAACTGGTCCGTGTTCGCATAACTGGTCGTGGAATTGCCGCCGGTGTTCGTGCGGAACTGGATGATCGGGACGGACTTGGAGACGCTCCCGACGGCCGCCGGCAGCGTGATGACCTTCGTGAGGTCGCCCTTCGGGACCGTCGAGATGCCGGCCTGGACGTTCACGCCGTCCTCGAACTCGATCACCTGCCAGGCGACGGCCGCGGAGACGTTCGAGGCCGCGCGCTCGATCTGGACCGTGTCGTTGCCGGCGAACTGCGCGGCGCAGAAGAAATTCCGCTCGCCGGTGCCGTTCGACGTCGTGTTCTGGGCGTTCGAGTTGAGCAGGATGATCGACTTAGAGCTGTTGACGGAGGCGCCGATCGGCACCGGCAAGAGCGTATCGCCGCTCGCGAACGCGTTGACGCCGCGGTAGATCTTCTTGATCTGGACGGCCTCGGCCTCTCCGGCGAGAGGACCGATCAGACCCAGCAGGGACACAAAAAGACAAACGACTAAGGGGCTTCGCTTAACCATCGTCCGGTCCCGCTTCGAGGTCGTCGTCATGCTCTTCCGGCGGCTCGGGCGGCGCCCGCTGGACCAGCTCAACGCTTCTTAGAATGCGCTTCTTCGTTTCCTCGAGCTCCTTGTAGACGACCCTCACCCGGTCGCCGTCTTTAAGATCCATGATGGAATTGACACCCGAGAACTTGACGTCCTTGACGAGATTGAACCAGGTCTCTTTGGAGGACTGGCTCTTGGGATCGGTCCCATAGGCGACGCCGATGCCGTAATAGCTCCTTCCGCCGACGGTGCCCTCGAGTGTCACGTCCTTGCCCTTGGCCTTTTTGTCCTCGGCGTCCATCGCGGGCAGGACGATCTTCCCCACTTTCGCTTTCTTCGAGGGCGGGGGGACGGCCGGCCGGGCCGTTTTGATCTCGCCCTCTTTGCTGACGAGCGCGGACGCAGGCGAGACTTGAGCCAGCGCGAATCCGAGGGCCAGGGCCGCGGTGAAGAAACGCCTCGTCATCGTGCGGCCCCCGCGTAGGACCACGTCACGGAGAAAAACGAGAAATCCCGCGAGCTCTGTCCCGCGGGACGGATGACCATGACCCCTTTCATCGCGTCGCCCTGCCAATCGCCGCGCCAGCTCACGCTGTCGCCGCCGGGCTTCGACTGAAGCGTTTCCCAGGTGTAGCCGCCGCCCGTGCGCAAGGTGAGCGTGAAGCGCGTCGCGCGGTAACCATCCGCGGCGAGGCGCTCGGAGCGGAAGAGGCCGTCCGTGAAGCTGATCCGGTCCTTCTGGAGGCCGCCCTCGCCGCCCACGGCCGCCGGCAGGACCTCGATATCCCACTGCGTGCCCTCCAGGTCCCGCAGTTCGAGCGGCGAGCGGTTCTCAAAACGGGTCACTTGGGCGAACTGCGCCTCCCTGTCCCGGAGCAGGGTCTCGTAGTGGCCTTTGAGCGAACGCTTGCTTATATAAAGGTAGACGGACGAGGACGAGGCCGCGAGGATGCCCATCCCGACGATCATGACAAGCACCCGGTTCGGCCGCTTGGCCAGGGCTTTCTGGGCCTCGGCGAATTCGGAGAGCTTCTTTTTGACCTCCTCGGCGAACGCATCGCTGCCGAGCACCAAACCTCTCTTGAGGCGTTTTTCGAGCTCCTCGATCCCGTTCGCGTCGGCCTCGAGGCAGTACCTCTCATAGGCATCCGGGTCGTCCTTGTGCTCCAAGAAATCCAGCACCTCCTGCACCTCGCCCGAGAGGTTCAGCCCGTCCGGCGCGGCCTTTTTTACGTAGACGAGATAGCTGGAATAGGGATAGTTTTCGAAGTCCACGCCCGGCGACCGGTGGATGTGCCGGGTCATCTGGAGCAGGTACTGCGCCTTTTCGACGAGAACCGAGCGGAAGCGAGACTCAAAAAGATGGCCGCGTTTCCCGTAGCGGCCGTTGTAATATTTCGTGTACAGGGAATTGAGGTCGTGCATGATATCCGAGATCGTGGCGTCCTCGCCGGTCTCGATCAAGAGATACAGCTCCTCCGGCAAAAGGCAATAGGAGAAAACCTTGAACTGATGCTGGGTCTTGTATTTCGTCAGGAGTTCCATGTACATCTGCTGGTCCGCTCTGTCCCTGAATACCTGCTCACCCTGAATGGCCCTCGAGGTCACAAAGTATATTGAACCGTCGATCCGGATCCGCGGAAGTCTTGGCATTTAGTCCTCATGCCTGCCTATCGGCAGGTAGGTGCCAGGCACTTTCGGCGTTCCGAGCGCTTCGTGCCTGGCACTTTCGTATTTTTCCAAAAAAAACCAGGCAACCAACCGTGCCTGGTCTCCTTTTTAGTTCGTGGCAACCTGCCGTCCCGCCATGAAGGCGGGAGCACGGTTTTGCGTCCCCGGATCGCTCCGGGTTTGCTCTTTTCAGCGATTTATCAAGCTTATCAAAGAATTCACTTCATTAGTCAAAACATACATCATTTTTAACTTTTTGTCAAGCAACTACACGGCACTGTTACCTGGGATTTGTCTATCGACTAACAGGAGGGAACGGCTACAAACCGAATTGTTTCTTCTTGGGAGTAGTTTCCGAGGCGGCTTTTTCTTTGGAAACAAGCGCTTGGAGGGATCCGGATGCGGAGGCGGGGGCGGCCGCCGATGGGATCGGCCACTCTTCGGAGGGCTTGTCGGTGGTGGGCGCGATGGCCGTTCTTTTGGCGGTCGTGAAGTAGTATTCCTTGGTCTTCCCCCCCTCGAGTTGCTGGGTGACCTGCCCGCTCATGGCCTCTCCCTGCCACTCGCCGCGGATGAAGACAATGCCCTCTTTTGAATTGGAGCTGGTCTGCATGGTCTCCCAGACGGCCCTGTCACTGCCCTCGGGAAGCGTGATCGTGTAGTTGGTGGAGGCAAAGCCCTTGCCTGTGAAAAACTGGGAACTGAACCGGCCGTTCTGGAAGGTCAGCGTGTCGGATTCGGGCTTCTCGGTCTTGTCGCTCGACTTGAGCTCCACGTCCCACTGCGAGCCGTTGATCTCGGTCTTTTTGTTCTCGACCGTTTTGCGGTATTGCTGCCTTTTCTTCAGCTCTTCCTTGGTGTACTGGACGGGTTTCGGGGCTTCCGGCGCGAAAGAAGACACAAGAGCGGACGGCCCGGCCGCGTCCTCGGCATACAGAGGGACGACATTCCACAACAACAGAAGGATCACGACTGATGTCCTTAATAATCGGGATTTAGGCATGGGGTGTATTTTACCTCCTTTGCGCTTATCGTACCACAATAATTTCATCCTTCAATAATTTCATCCTCGAGCGGCCGAAAGACCACGCCGAATCCCGCGGTGAATTTCGGGGCAAGACTCAACTCCTCCTGAAAAAGCCAGTAATTCACGATGAGACGCTTCGACTGCCAGATCTCTTTGAGCGGCGCTTCCTCTTCGGACCGGCTGTGCTCGGGACCGAATTCGCGCTCCAGATACGCCCGCATCTCCTCATCCAAGCGGTCGGGGTCTTTATCGCTTACGAACACGTGATAGGCGAAAAACCGGCCGTCAAAAAAGAGATACCCGACCCGCGCCCGACGGTTCAGGAACGGCACGCCGTCCTGCTGAAACCATTGAAAACGGCTCAAATCCTTGATGCGCGGGGGCGGCGTGTAAAACCGGCTGATGTCCGAAAACGGCCGGAGGGACACCCCGTTGGCCTGCTCCACCGCGGCCCTGGACATCCCCCAACGGGCGTCGAAGAAGGCCTTTTCCGGAAGCGTTTCCCTTGGAGCGGGAGCAACGGCCGGACCCACCGCTTTTGGCGGCCGCGATAGAACAAAAAAAGCGGCTGCGAGCACGGCCGCTACAAGGATAATCTCCGTAATCTTTTTCTTAATCTGTGTAATCCCTCTATGCAGTTTTTGCCTTTAAAAACGTATCCTTGTCTTTCTTCAACTGCGGCTCCAAATGCCTGTCCGCCAACTCGTACACGACGCCTCCCGGCATTACCTTGACCGGATAGGCCTGCTTGTCCTTCAAGCGTTTTCCGACGTAGAGCTCCCAGTGATCGGGCCTCTGGCCCGAAGAAAGCTGGAACCGGACCCATGGTTTCTCGCCGAACCCGTGGTCGGCGCCGGCCGGGTCGAGCACCGCGCCGGCGTAAAAATTGTTCACGACATAGAGGAAATCGTTGGTGACCTTGCCGGTGTCCAGTTCCGGGGCCGAATCCCCCTCGCCGAGGCGCCAAACCTCCGGCTTGTCCCCCGTCTTCGGCGTCTTGACCAAGGTGATCGGTCCCGACTTTTCCGTCGCCAGCTCCACGCGGAGAAGATGCGTCGTGTCCATCACGATCATCCGGTGATCGACGAAATCGTCCGGCTTGATCTTGTCTTTGTCGGTAAAAATGCCGAGCGTGCCGAGGATGTCCGTGTTCGTGGAAACAACGGTGTTCGAATCGGCCGAACGGACGAAATTGCGCGTCCCGCCGGGCCGCAAGGGGCTAAGGAACAGGTCGGACAGCGTCTGTGCTTGGGCGCCCTCGAGCCGGATCCGGAAGGCGAGGTCATCGGTGAGTTTGTAATCGCCAAGCACCTCCTTTTCGTCGGCGACGGGTTCTCCCTGAATGGCCGTCAGGTCTTTCAGCAGCGGATCGATCTGGCCGCTTTTGGCGCGCACGCCGTACCGGCTCTCTACGACCCATTGACCCGTCGCCTCGTCCTTGCGCAGAACGACCTTCTGGTCGGCATCGCCGCCGCGGGAGAGCGTGATGCGCGTGACAAAGGCCGCCGCAAGGTCCCGGTTCAGCACGATGGCCGGCCCCGAGACCCTGGCCTTTTCGGCACGTTCCCGGCGGACGCTCCCGACCGACTTCACGACACCGGCCGCGACGAGCACGGCCAGGATGAGGGCTGGAATTATAAGTTTCTTGGGGCTCATTACCGGGCTTTCAAAGCGGCCATGTAAAATTCTTTTTCCTTCCGCCGCAGCAGGGACCGGCCGATCGCCGCCACCGCCAGCGCGAGCGGCACGAGGACCAGCGTGAAGAACTTGTACCAGACCTTTTCGATGTTCGAGACCTTACGGATGTCGCGCACAACGATCGACTTCGAGCGTATCTTGAGAAGGTCCTCGCCGAGCGTGTAGCCATCCACGATGTTCGCGAAGAAATTGATATTGCCGGGGTTCTGGATCAGGTTCTCCGCGAAGATTTGCGAACAACCGATCACGAGAAGCCTGCCGGGCTTCGGCTCGCCTTGCGTCGGATAGACCTCGGCCGTCTCCCCTTCTTTCCAGGGCGGCGCCGCGGTGCCGAGCGGGTTCTGGAACGGGCCCTCGAGGAGCACCCCGAGCGGGAACTTGCCGGGCGAGCCGGCGGCGGGGGGTCTCGTGTTCTCCTGCGTCAGTTTCGTGGTGCCCTCGTTCGGCGACTTCCAACTGCGGGGGCTCGAGTGGAAAAGCACCGTCGATTTCAGGCCCTGTTGTTGGAAGACGTCGGGCGACAGGTCGAGCGCCGACCCCCACAGATAGGCCAGCGATGGGACGCGGTCCATCACCGCCGCCGAGCGGTTCAGGGAGCTTTCGCGCACGTTGATCTGGTTCGGGAACTGGATGGGCATCTCGAGCGCGAACGGCCCGATGCGCTGGCCGGTCGTGAGCGCGATGACCTGCGAATCTTCGTCGAAGAGCACATCCGGGCTCACCTTCACGCCCCACTTCTCGATCAGACCGTTCACGTCGAGCGGAAGCTTCTCCGGTTTCGCCTCGATCCCCTTGTCTCCGCGCTCGAACGTGTATTCAAAGCCCTGCGCGGCCACGACGACCGTCCCGCCCTCGGTCAGGTACCGGCCGATCTCAAAGCGCTGGCGTTCGGAGAGCTTGCCCGGCTTCAGGACGAGCAGCATATTCGTCTGGGCGGGGATCGGGTCGCCTTTCGTGAGCGCGACGCGGCGCACATCGTAGCCGTTGTTGCGCAGAAGTGCGGCCGCGGTCTTGTAGTCGTCCTCGTACAGGCGCTCCCCTTTCTGCCCGGCCGCCTCGAGCACCTTCGTCAGCTCCGGCGTGAGCTCGTTCTCCTTGAGCGGCGCAACCATCGCGATCTTCGGCCGCTCTTCGAGCGTCATCTTGAAAACACGGGAGAGGATCTGGTACTCCGTGTCCTGCAGCGAACCGGGCAGCACGCGCGGGATGATCTCGAGGGGCTTTTCCTTATATTCAAGCACCAGCGTCGAGAAGATGAGCTTCACCCCCACCTCGTCGCGCTGCACCGATTCGACCTGGAACGGCGTGACACCTTGATTCTGCAACGTCCGGCGCATCGGGTCCTTCTCGTCGGGGACGCTCTCGAGGCGCACGACGCTCCACTGGACCTTGTCGCCCGACGCCGCGCGAAGCGCCTCCAGCTTGTCGGATACCTCCTGCTCGAGGCTCTTCAGCATCGTCGGCATGCCCTCGCGCGCGGACACGTAGTACTTCACCCGGACCGGCACCTTCAGGCCCTTCAGGACCTTCACCGAGTTCTCGGAGATCGTGTGCACGCGGGCCTCCGTGACGTCCCAGCGGCCGATCCGCACGTCCTGGATGAGCCAGTTGACGAGGACAACCGAGAGGGTCACGACCGCCACGGCGGCCGAGAAGACCAGGCGCGCCTTCGGACGGTAGCGGCCTTCGAGCGAGAGCCCGTTCAGGAAAAGGAGGGCCCCGATCGCGAGCACGAAATAGACGATGTCCACGAGGTCGATCACGCCGCGGCCGAAGTCGACGAGACGGCCGGCCATGCCGAGATTATTCTTAAGGAACGTGCCGGCCCCGGCGACCCAGCCGTCCAGGAACACCGCGAAGAGGTCCGTGCCGACGAAGTAGAGCGCGAACGTGACGATCATCGTGACGATGAACGCGACGATCTGGTCCTTGCAAAGTCCTGAGAGGAAGATGCCGATCGCCAGAAAAAAACCACCCAGAAGGAACACGCCGAGATACCCGCCGATCACCGGTCCGGGGTCCGCCTTGCCGACGAGTGCGATCATGACCGGGATCGTGAGCGTCGAAGCGAGCGCAAAAAGATAAAAGAAGAGGCTTGCGAGATATTTGCCGAGCACGAGCTCATGCGGCCGCATCGGAAAGGTCAGCAAAAGCTCATAGGTGGCCGTCCGCTTCTCCTCGGCCCAGAGACGCATCGAGATGGCCGGGATAAAGATGATCAGCGCGAACGGCAGAGAATTGAAGAAGAGCCGCATGTCGGCCTTGCCGATCTGGAAAAACTGCAGCATGAAAAGGCCGTTCGCGAACACGACGAAGACGATCACGAAGATGTAGGCGATCGCCGAGTTGAAATAGGAGCCGATCTCCCGGCGGAAAATATTACTCACCTTTTTTCGCCCTTTCTGAAATAGCTCAAAAACACGTCCTCAAGCGTTGCCCCCTCCCCCAGGCCGCTTCCAGCTTTCAACTGGGCAAGCGTCCCCTGGGCGACGATCCGCCCCTGGTTGATGATGAGGATGCGGTTCGAGATCGCCTGCGCCTCCTGGAGGATGTGCGTCGAGAAGAGGATCGTCTTGCCCTTCGCGAGGTCCTTCACGAGGTTGCGGATGCTGATGATCTGGATCGGATCGAGGCCCGACGTCGGCTCGTCGAGAATGATCACTTTTGGATCGTGGATCAGCGCCTGCGCGAGGCCCGCGCGCTGGCGGAAGCCGAGCGACAGCTCATGGACCGCGTGCTTCCACACCGGGATGAGGCCGCAGACCTCGGCGACCCATTCCTTGCGTTCTTTGAGCCTGCGTCCGGCCAGGCCCCGCGCGCGGCCGACAAAGTCGACGTACTCGTCGACGCGCATGTCGGTGTAAAGCGGCGGCGTCTCCGGCAGGTAGCCGGTGTTCCGGCGGACCTCGACCGGCCGCGTCGTGATGTCGGCGCCTGCGACGAGTGCCGTGCCTTTCGTGGGATAGATGAACGTCGTGAGGATGCGCATGATCGTGGTCTTGCCCGCGCCGTTGGGGCCGAGGAGGCCGACGATCTCGTTCTCGCCCACCCGGAAAGAAACATTGTCGAGGGCACAGGTGGAGCCATAGAACATCGTTAGTTCTTTGGCTTCTATCATACGTGTATTCTTATTTTATTTTAACGGGGGGAGTTGTCAAGCCCGCTTTAGCGGATCCTGGCCGGCTTGTTACCCATGGTATTTCTCTCTAACAAGTATTGGCGCAGCGGCTCGGATTCCTTGGCTTGGGGGTTCATGTCCAGGTAGCGCTGGAAGTGGGCGAGCGCTTTATCGTGCTGGTCGAGCTCCTCGGCGTACAGGTAGCCGAGGTTGTAATGGGCCTTCGCGTTCTTCGGATTGATCTTCAGCGCGCGCTCGTACTCGAAGACGGCCATCGAGACATTCTGGTTCCGCGTGTAAAAGACGCCGAGGTTGTAATGCATCTCGGACGTCTCCTTCTTGAGTGCCTTGTTCTCCTGCGCCATGCGGTTCAGCGAGACGGGCGCCTGCTTCGTGGCCTGGTTGACCTGGCGGTTCGTGGTCACGAGCTTCTGGTTTTCTTTCTTCAGTTGACGGAGGTTCTTTTCATAATTTAGGATCTGCTTCTTCATCTTCAGCTCGCGGCCGGCGATCTTCTTGTTCCGGTCGAGCGTCTTCTCGAGCTGCGAATTCAAGGATTGTATCGCGGCCTTCTGCTTGGCATTCTCGGCCTGCAGCGCGTTCGCCCGGCCGGACAGCGCCTTGAATTCCGGCGCGTTCTGCACGCGCTCCGAGAGCGAGCGCTTGAGGCTCACAGCCGACTGCTCGAGCCCGTCCGAGCGCACGCGCAGCGCCTCGTAGAGCGAGCGTGTCTTTTCGAGGTCCGCGCTCAAGCCCTCGCGCTCGCCGCGCAGCTTCTCGTTGACCGAAAGGAGCTTGTCCTTCTGCTGGGTGATCACCGCATTCGCCTTCTCGAGCTCCGCGTGGGTCTCCTCGAGCTCGATCAGCTTCGTGCGCTCCGCCAGCAGGTGCTTCGTCTGCTCCAGCACGTTGTTGCGGTCGGCCTCGAGACCCGCGTACTTGGCCTTCGCCGCCGCCAGCTCGCTCTCGAGCGTCGCCCTCGTCTTCGCCAGACTGGCCATCTGCGCCGTCGTCTTGCGGGGTTTGACGTTGGCGACGAACGCCAGCGCGCCCACGCTCACGGCAAGGGCCGCCGTCAGGCCCACGGTGAACGCGTTCTTCTTCATCCACGGCATCATTTTGTTTTCCATCAGGCCCTCACGGGAGATGTGTATTCGCTGTAGCCGAGGAACGGCTTATTCAGCGGGGATTCGTTGCCGGACACGAGCTTGTCGCCGTAGACGACATGCGGCGTGATGAGGATCAAAAGCTCCGTGCGCACGAAATGATCGGTCTTTGAGTTGAACGGCAATCCGATGATCGGCACATCGCCAAGGCCGGGCACTTTCTTGTGCGAGACGACCCGCTCGTCGCGGCGCAGGCCGCCGATGATGATCGTGACCCCGTCCTTGACCATGACCGAGGTCTCGGCCACCGAGCTGTCGATGATCGGGATCCGGTTGCCGGACGGCGTCGTGAGGAAGCTCGTGACACTCGATATCTCGGGCTTGATCTTCATCGTGACGAAACCGTCCTCGTTGATCTGCGGCGTGACGTTCAGTTGGATGCCGATGTCGACGAACGTCACCTGCTCGGCCGTCGTCGTCGTCGTCTGGCCGGTGGTGGTGGTCGTTGTGACGTAGGCCTGTTTCTCGCCGACGTGGATCTTGGCCTCCTGGTTGTTGATGACGGCGAGCTTCGGGTTCGAGAGCACCTTCGTCTCGCCGAGTGTCTTCAGGAAGTTGATCAAGAGCTCGAACGCGTCGTTCTGGTCGACTTGGCCGAGGAACAGGTTCTCGGTCAGCGTGTTTTTGGTCCCCGCGGTCGGCCGCGCCGTCGGCGCGATGTCGACGAAGTCGTCGATGAAACTCGTGCCGGTCCGCGCGAGGTTCTCGAACGGGTGGTTTGAGATGAACCGCGTGCCTAATTTGCCGATGCGGTTGAAGAAGCCCTCCCACTTGATGTCGGCGTCGAAATTGTCGGTCAGCGTCACCTTGATGATCTTGGCTTCGATGAGCACCTCGCGCGTCTTCTGATCGAGCGCATAGATAAGCATGTCGATGTCTTTCATGCGGCCCGGCAGTGTTTCGACGATCACGGAGTTCGTTCGCTCGTCGGCCGAGATGAGACCCACCTTCTTGTTGTCGAGCTGGGACTTGAGGCGCGTCTCGACGTCGAGCGCCTTCGCATACTTGAGGCTGTAGACCTTCACGCTGCGGCGCTGCTCGAGTCCCTCGAGTGCTTTTTCCATGCGCTCGATGTTCTCGGCCGTGTCCATGACAAGCACCGTGCCCGATTCGGGGTCGACAAGTAGGCGGCCGATGTCGCTCTTCAAGACCTCGAATAGCGAGAACGCCTGGTCGGGGATCGCGTATTTGAGGCGGAACACCTTCACCTTGCGAATGTCGGAGAAGCGCCGGCCGTAGCGCTCCTTGTACTCGGCCTCGGACATGATGTTGAACACCTCGCCCGTCTTGTCGAAGGCCAGGCCGTTCGAGACGAGGATGATGTCGAGGATATCGCGGATCGGCACGCTGTTGAGCAAGAGCTGGACGCGGCCCGATACGCTCTTGGATATGGACAGGCTGATGCCGGCCTTCTGGGCGAGGAACCGCAGGGCCTCGGTGATCTCGATATTTCTCAAGTCGAGCGAAACGCGCTCCTCGAGCCCTGCCGCTCCCGGGATCAGCGCCTGGCTGACCGTATCGGGCTCGGCGGCGGCAAGCGGCGTGAACGAACCCTCGGGGGCTGGCTCTTCCTCGGGGGCTGGCTCTTCCTCGGGGGCTGGCTCTTCCTCGGGAACCTCCTCCTCGGCGGCTTCCTCCTCGGGATTGGCCTCCGTGGGCTCGTCCTGCGCCCAGGCCAGCCACGGATGATTCAGCCCGCTGCCGGTGAAGCACCATATAAAAAGTACCAACCACGCCAGCCGTTTCATCTCAGCTCGAATTCCTGGCCGTCCTTGCTCAAGACGACCTTGTCCTTGAAGATGGCCTCGACCTTGACATTTCCTATCATCTGTCCCCGTTTCACGAAATAGGTCTTCTGCTTGTCCTTGTCCTCGACGATCGCGTCGGGGTTCGACGACCACGAGATGCCCACGAGCGAAAGGCTCTTCGTCTCGTTCGAGGCCACGGCCGGCACCGGCTTCTTTTTCTCGATGCGGCGCACCTCCTTGAAGATGTCTCGGGAGTTCACCTTCTGCAGGTAGTAAGACGCCTCTTTCAGCGCGGGCGCGGGCGGCGGCGCGTACGGCGCCGCCTGTTCGTTCTGGAACGCGAACTGCGGCACACCCTTCATGTTGATCGCCGAGGCGACCGTGTCGCCCGTCACGTACAGGACGAGCGCCGCCGTGACCACCGTGAGCACGCGGTTCACCGAGCCGAAATCGACGCGGAGCTTCTTGCGCGTCTTGCCGATCTTTTTCTTGGCGCTTCGGCGGAAGAACGACAACCGGGCCGGCCAGGAGAACAGGTTCAACCCCTTCCGCTTGAGCTTCGCGGAGGCCTCGGCCGCGGCGGGCGCGCCCTCGGCGCCCTCGATAAGCTTCAGAAGCTGTTTTTCTGGAGTAGTCTGTCCGTCTGCCATCCCGATCGAACCTCTTCGCCGACGAGCTCCTCGATGAGGGCGCGGTCGACGGCTGGTTTGTTCCGCATGAGCGTTTCCTTGAGCGCGCGGTGGCAGAGCATCGTCACCTGGCGCGGATAACCTTTTGTGTACTGGTGGATCTCCTTCAGCGCGTCCTCGAGGAACAGGTCCATGCGCGCCTTGTAACCAGCCTGGGTCATGCGGAAGAAGATCATCTCCTTCATCTGCTCATAATCCAGCGGGTTCAGCATCGTCTTGTAGCTGATCCGGTCGAAGAAATTCGGAATGCCCTTGATCATCGGCAGGAGCTCGACCTGGCCCAGCAGAACGAGCTGCAAGAGCTTGAACTGGTTGGTCTCGTAATTCAGAAGCAGCCGCAGGACTTCAAGCGAGACGGGGTCCAGCTTCTGCGCCTCGTCGATGATGAGCACGACGGTCTTGTTCTCCACGACGCCCTTCTGGAACAGGAACCGCTCGAGGGCTTCCCTTAGATACGTCAACGACAGGGGCGCGCCCGCCTCGAGCGGCACGCCGAAATTGCGCACCAGCGAATGCAGGAACGTCGAGCGGTCCTCGAAAGAGGGGTCGAGCAACATGTGGAAGACGCAGTCCTCGCGGCTTTTCAGGTCCTGGATGAGCTTTCGCGACAGCGTCGTCTTGCCGGTACCCACGTCGCCGAGCACCACGCTCAAGCCGCGCTTCAAGCGCAGCTCGATGAGCACGTTCGTCAGGGCCTTCTCGTGCTCGCGTGAAGAGTAAAAGAACTCCGGGTCGGGACTCGTCGAAAACGGCTCTTTTTCGAAGCCGAGGATCTTGTAGTAGCTCATCTGGACGCCTCCTGCAGCCCCGCCTCGATCTGCTTGCGGATCAACCGGAGCGGATAGCCCTCGTTCACGAGCCGCGAGACCAGGTTCAGCCGGTCGCGCACCTCACTGCCGCTGTAAAGACGCTTGTTGCCGTCCCGCTTGACGATGGAGAGAAAACCAAGGTCAGTGTAGTGGTTGATGGTGGGATAGGCCAGCTTGTATTTTTTTGAAATATCCTTGGCCGTCAGCAAATTGCCGCCTGGTTCCATGTCCTCTCTCCCGAGATGATGCTGACCTTATGGAGTTTGGTCCCCATAAGGTCATACTTTTGGCAATTTAAGTACTTACCTTAAGTGCTAAAGGTTTCGAGATTCTATCACACACGTAATTATTGTCAAGAGAATTATAAAAAAGTTTAGATTTTTTTTTAAATTATAAAGAAAGCATAACAATTAGTTGAGCTTATCTAAGTATTTTTAGCACTAAACGCTCAATCCATTGGGGGGACAGGTTAACCAGGTTAACCTGTCCCCACTCGTACCAGGTTGACCAGGTTCCTATGGTACTAGATGTATTTTTGCCAGTCTTTAGAACGGAGGGGGTGAGGGATGGTCCGGTGGGCGATCTTGATGAAGGAACCCTTGCGATATTGCCAGGTTTCCATTTTATAAAGGTCATACTCGAAATGAGGCAGCGCGACACGGCTGGGCGCCCCCCGCCCCGCCTCGATCCGGCCGTCGGGAAGGCAGCGGGCCACCCCTTCATTCTCGCCGACGAAGGACTTATAGAGAAGGACCTGGCCCTCGATCAGCTTGAAGATATCGAGCACTTGCTTGAACCCGTTGCCCCATAAGAGATTATAACGGACCCAGATTTCGGGAGTGCCGTCGGCGTCCAGGTCGTGAAGCTCGGGCTTCCATAGATAATGGAGCGAATGGGTGCCCGTTCCGATGGGAATCGGGGGGAAGCTGAAGAGGGTTGTCTTGCCGGTCCTGCGGATAACATGGAGCCAGGCCCCGCGTTTGCCCGAGCTGCCGGCCGCGATCAGATACCGTGACCGGCCCCCTACCGGTTCCGCCGGGTACCAGGCCTCCAAGATGGGCTCGGCCACGACTTTGACGGTATAGCCCTCGTTCTCGCCCGAGGCGATCTCGACCCAGCCGTATCGCTCCTGGGCCGGGCCTCCCCATCGGGGCCAGACCGACCGCTCCATCCATTCGAGAAAGGCGAGGTCATAGCCGGCCGAGAGGAACCCCGACGGCGCGAGACGCCTTTCCTCGATGACCGCTTCGGGAGATTCAACGCCGCCCCTGGCGGCGGCCTCGCGCACGAGTTCGAAGTCGGAAACGGCCGCCTGGCAGGGCCCCGTCGCCAGGAGCATCCAGACGGCCAGGGTCGCGGCGGCTATCAATAGACGAAGATATAGGCGGCGCGGCCGCTATCGGGGTCGTAACGCACGTCCACGGCCGCCCCGCTCCGGAGGGCACCGACGTTCAGATCGGCTTCAGTACTGGAAATCTTCGTGCGCTCGTCGATCATCACGTTCAGCGTCTCGCCCTTGCCGGCCCCGTAGGGTTTGAGCTGCATCCGCCCCCCCGCAGCGTCCACCGTGAGAATCTCACCCGAGAGAAAACTGGTTGCGGGCTCCGTCACTAAAGCGTCGGCGGGCTGCTCGGCCTTCACGGGTGCGGGGGTGGGCTCGGGCACGATGATCTCGGGTTCTTTTTCCGGGAGCGGCGCCAGCTGGGCCGCCTCGGCCTGCGCCTCGTCGGCGGCGAGGCGGGCCGCCCGGGCGTCGTTCAGGCTCTTCTTCGATTCGGCCAGGAGCCGTTGAAGCTCGGGGTGCTCCGAAAGGTAGGGTGTCAGCACCTCCCACTGCTTGAGCGCTTCGTCAAAATGCCCTTGAGAGAAAAATTGCTGGCCCTTCGTGTAGACATAATCCATCCATTCCTTGCGCTCGTTCAACCCCTTCTGAACCAGGTTGACTCTGGACTGCGCCTGCTCGCCCTGGCTCTTGAAAGATTGGTTCACCTGCTCGAGGTACTTGCGCATCTCTTCGTCGGAGGCGAACTCGACGGGAAGTTTCTGATCAACCGGCCCGATATCCTCGACGGCGCGCTTGGCGGCGAGCGCGTTCGTGTAACTGCGCTTGATCTTCTCAAGCAGCCGCGAAAACTCCGCATCCTGGCCCAAGTGCGGCGCCAGGCGCTCCCATTGGTCGAGCGCCTCGTCGTAACGGCCCTGCTCGTAGAAGATCCTTCCCTTGTTGAACGTCGTATCCACCCACTCGCGGCGCTCGGCCAGCGTGCGCTCGGTCTCCTGCTGCTTCTGACGGTAGTCGGCGGTCTCCTTCATAAGCTTGAGGTCGGCCTCCTGCAGCATGCGGGTCATCTGGTCCTTGTACGTCACCTGCAGCCCACGGTACTCCTCGGCCGCCGCCTCGACGGCGGTCTTCTTCGCCTCGAGGGATTCGGTCTGATTTTTCTTCACGCTCTCCAGAAGCTTCGACGCAGGCGATTTGGGATCGAAATAGGGCTCAAGTTTCGACCATTCGTTGACGGCGGCCGCGATCTGGCCTTTGTCATACAGCGCCTTGCCGTCCTGGAAGGCCTGCTGGAGAAAGGATTGACGCTGGCCGAGCGTGGCCTGCGCCTTTTGGGCCTGGCCCTGCGCCTCGAATGTCTCGTTCTTCAGCTGCTCGCCGGCCTGGATGAGGTAACGATCAAGGCCCTCGGGGGGCGCCAGGCGCGTGTCCGATTCGGCACGGATATCGTCCGCGGCCTTTTTGGCCTCGATGTTCAGCCGGTAATTTTCCTCCAGCTCATTGAGGGCGTTTTGAATCGCGGGCGTGCCGCTCAAGTGCGGCAGAAGGCTTCTCCAAGTATCCAGCGCCTCCCTGTACTGCCCGAGCTGGAACTGGCCCCGGCCCTTTTGGTAGCCCGACTGGACGAAGGCTTGGCGCTCGACCAGGCTCTGTTCGAGCCGCGACCGCTCGCCGAGCGCCTGTCGGCCCTCTTCTTTGAGCTTCGCGTTCATCTCCTGCAGCAACTGCAAAAGATCGGACGGAACCGGGAACTTGCCGGCCTGCTGCAAGGACGCTTTGTCCAGCGTGAGCCGCGCATCATTCGCGGCCAGATACGTCGATTCCGCGGTGTCGAACCATTCCTTGAGGTTGGCCTCATCCTGGATGAACGGCGCGATCTGGCGCCACTCGCCGATCGCCTCTTTGACACGGCCCTCGTCATAAAGCGACTTGCCTCTTTCGAACGTCTTGCGGATCCACGCCTGGCGGTCGGCCACTTCCTGCCCGATCTGGGCGGTCTGGGTCTTGGCCTCGAACGTCTTTTCCTTCAGCCGGTTGACCGCCTCCGACAACAGGATCTCCAGCTCGGCCGGCGCCGCAAAGCGCTGGTCCTTGCGCGAGGCGGCCTGGTTGGCCGCCGTCTGGGCCTCGAGGGCACCCTGGTGCGTCTCGGCGGCGGCTTGGATCAGTGCCTTCATCTGCGAGCCGTTCTCGAGGTAGGGCACAAGCGTACCCCACGTCTCGAACGCTTCTTTGAACTTGGCTTCGTCATAAAGTGCTTTGCCCTTTTCGTACGTCTGGCGTATCCATGCCTGGCGGTCGGAGAGCTCCTTGTTCACCTGGGCGACCTGCGTCCGGGCCTCGAAGGTCTGTGTCTTCAGATTTTTCTGTGTCTCACTCAAGAGAAGATCCAAACCGCCCGGCGCGGCGAAACGAGCGTCTTTTTTGGCAGCCGCCTGGTCGGCCTCGGCCCGCGCGGCGGTCGCTTCCTGGTGCGCGCCGCGGGCGGCGGCGATGAACGCCTTGACCGCCGGCTCGTTGTCGACGTAGGGCGTCAGCGTGTCCCAGGTCTCCAGTGCTTCCTTGTACCGGCCCTGGCCGTAGAAATCCTTGCCTTTGGCGAACGTCGCCTCGATCCACGCCTGGCGCTCGGCGAGGGTCTTCTCCATCGCGGCGCGCTCTTCCCTGGACTTGCCGGTGCGCGCGCGAAGCGCCGATTCGATTTCCTTGAGAAGTGCCGTCATCTGGTCGGCGTAGGGGACTTTAAGGTCCTTGTATTCCTTGCCGGCAAAATCCGCCGCGGCCCCGCGGGCGGCCTGGGCTTCCGCATTCGAAACGCGTGCTTTTTGGATGAGGTCCGGAAGCCCTTGGGAAGGATCCACGCGGGTCTCGAGGCCTTCGATGACGCGGAGTGCCCCTTCGATGTCGCCTTTTTGATGCAAATCCTTGGCCTGCTGGAAACCGGCAAGCACGGCCGCCTGGCGGGCGACCACTTCTTTTTCGAAACGGGCCCGGTCATCGGCGCTCCGGCGGGCCTGGGCATCCATGTCTTTCTGGACCTGCGCAAGCAGGTTCACGAGCTCCTGCGGGGCCTTCTGGGGAGCTTCAGCGACGGCCCTGGCCTGGATGGCCCAGCTGCGGGCATCGTTCAGCGCCTGGTCGGCTTTTTTGGCGGACCCGATGAGAGAGCCGATTACATCGGGGTTTTCCAGCTGCGGCACGAGGGGCTCCCATTGCTGAATGGCCTCACGATAACGGCCCTGGCCAGCGGCCTGCTTGCCGGTCTCGAACGCCGATTGAATCCTCTCCTGGCGGGCGCGCAGCGCGCGTTCGGATTCGGTGCGCGCGGCCGAAGATTCAAGCCCGGCCTGTCGTAAATCCGCTTCCGCCTGCCGGAGCCATTTCTCGAAACCTTCGGGCGCCGGCTGGGGCGCCTGCTTGCGCGCCGATGCGCCCTGGGCCGCCTGGCGAGCATCGAGCGAGGCGGCGTGCGTTTCTTTGAGCGCATCCAGCCGCTTCTGAAACGTCTCCGGATTTTCCAACTGCGGCACGAGCGTCTGCCAGGCCTCAAGCGCGGCCGCGGTGTCGCCCTGTTCGTGAAGCTGGCGACCTTTGTCGAACGTCGCCTGGATCCAGGCCTGCCGCGAACCCAGTGATTTTTCCAATTGCGCGCGCTCCTGGGCGGCCGCTTGCGCGCGGGCCGCGAGGTCGCGCTCCGCCTGCTCCATGAGAGTCTTCAATCCCTCGGGCGGGGCCAGGCGCGCCTCGCGGTTCATCGCCGCTTTCTCGGCGGCGGCGCGGACCTCGCCAAGCGCCGTGTGGCGCTGTCTCAAGGCGTCGACCGCCTTTTTCAGATCGGACTCGTTGACGAGGAAGGGCCCCAGCTTCTCCCATTCGTCGATCGCGTCGCCGTAAAGGCCTTTTTGGTGAAGCGCCTTCGCGTTCTCGATCGTCTTGAGAATAAATTCCTGCCGCTCGGAGCGGACGCGTTCGCTGGCGGCCGCCGCCTCGCGCGCCGTCTGGGCCTCGCCGGTGAGCTGTCTCTCAGCGGCGCCAAGAAGCGCTACGAGGTCCGCCGGCACTTTGAGGCCGCTGTATTCTTGTGCGGCGGCCTGGACGGCGGCCTTCTTCGACCGGGCGGCCTCCTGCTGGTTCTGCCGGGCGGTGGCCAACGATTGGGCGGCCGGTGATTTGGGATCGATGTACGGATCGAGCTTCGCCCACTCGGTCACCGCTTGCGCGTGCTGGCCTTTGTCATAAAATACCTTGCCGGCCGCGAACGTCTGCTGAATGAAGGCCTGGTTTTTGGCCAACGTCGCCTGGGACTCTTTGGTCCGGTCCTGCGCCTCGAGGGCCTCGGTCTTCAAACGTTCGCCATTCTGGGCCAAAATGGCTTCAAGCCCCTCCGGCGCGGCTAGGCGCGACTGCGCTTGCTCTCTCGCGACGGCGGCCGCCGAGTGGGCCGCGGCGCTGTCGGCGCGGCTGTGCTCGAGGGCATCAAGGGCCTCTTTCAGCGGGCCGCTTTTATCCAGATACGGCAGAAGGGCCCTCCAGCTCTCGAGCGCTTCTTCGTAATTACCCGATTGCAGCTGCTTGCGGCCCTGTTCGTACGTCGATTGGACCAGGGCCCGGCGCTCGGCTAGCGACTTTTGAAACGCGGACTCTTCCTGGCGCGCCTGCTCGGCCTGTTTTCTCAAGGTGGCCGTGCCTTCGGCC
>Ga0155357_108_pt2 | contig 22239 bp, 20 predicted proteins | sample RifCSPhighO2_02_FD_106325 | JGI IMG/M metagenome (GOLD analysis project Ga0155357, IMG submission 106325) | Omnitrophica bacterium RIFCSPHIGHO2_02_FULL_63_14 | reverse complement strand
CACAGGGCCGCCTTCGACCGGGCCGTCAAAACAGTGATGCGATCGGGGCGGTTTATCCTGGGACCCGAGGTCGAGGCATTTGAGGCCGAATTCGCGCGGTATTGCGGTTCGAAGAACGGTGTCGGCGTCGCGAACGGCCTCGACGCGCTGCACCTGGTCCTGCGCGCGTGGGGGATCGGAGCGGGGGACGAAGTGATCGTGCCGTCGAACACGTACATCGCGACGTGGCTGGCGGTCTCAATCACCGGGGCACGGCCGGTGCCGGTGGAGCCGGACGAACGCACGTACAATATTGACCCTGCGCGCATCGAGCGGGCGATCACGCGGCGCACCAAGGCGGTGATCCCGGTGCATCTCTACGGCCAGACGGCCGACATGGACCCGGTCCGCCGGCTCGCGCGAAGGCACGGACTCAAGGTGCTCGAGGATGCGGCGCAGGCGCATGGCGCACGCTACAAGGGCCGGCGGACCGGGTCGCTCGGCGACGCCGCGGCGTTCAGCTTCTATCCGACGAAGAACCTCGGCGCGTTCGGCGACGCCGGCGCCGTCACGACGGACGACAAGAAACTGGCGGACCGCCTGCGGGTTTTGCGAAATTACGGGTCGCGCGTGAAATATCACAATGAGATCCAGGGCTTCAATTCGCGGCTCGACGAACTCCAGGCGGCGTTCTTGCGCGTGAAACTCTGCCGGCTCGAGGCGGGGAACGCCGCCCGCGCGCGTCTGGCCCGGATTTATTCCGTTGGTTTGAAAGGGCTGCCGGGCCTTGTCCTGCCCGCCGTCCCGGCCTGGGCGGAGCCGGTCTGGCACGTCTTTGTCGTGCGCCACGCCCGGCGGGACGCGCTCGCGGCGCATCTTGCCGCACGGGGCACCGGCACGCTCATCTATTACCCGGTGCCGCCGCATCTGTCCGGCGCCTACCGCGCGGATTTCAAGGCCGGACGCTTCCCGGCCGCTAAACGGCTGGCCGATACGGTGCTAAGCCTGCCGATGGGCCCCCACCACACCGCTGGCCAGGTCCGCGCCGTGTGTGCCCAGGTGAGGCGTTTTTTTGCCTAAGGTCAGCGTTGTCATCACGAGCTACAACGGCGAGCCCTTCCTCGAGGCGGCGGTGCGCAGCGCTCTCGGGCAAACGCACTGCAATCTCCAGGTCATCGTCGCCGACGACGGCTCCGCGGACGAAAGCCCCGAGATCATCCGCTCGTTCGCGGCCGCCGATCCGCGTGTCATCGGGTTGTTTTCCGACTCCAATCAGGGGTTGTCCAAAAACTGGAACCGCGCCGTCGCACGTGCGGAGGGCGATTATGTGGCTTTGATCGCCTGTGACGACCTGATGTTGCCGCAAAAGATCGAACGGCAGCTCGCGTTCATGGAGGCGCACCCGGAATACGGGATCTCGACGCATGACATGGAGGTGTTCGATTCACTCACCGGTCGAAAGCTCTATTTCACCGACGAGCGTTTCCGGCCGCCGACGCCGGACTGGCGGGGCGTGTTTGCGACGAACTGGTTCTTCGGCAGGCAGATGAAGTCGATCCCCTCCTCGATACTCGCGCGCCGTGAGTTCCTCACGGCCGCTTTCTTTGACGAGCGCTTCCGCATCTGCAATGAATGGCTGCACATGATCGAGTGCCTGGCCAGGACAGGTCTGAAATGGGGGCATCTGGGAGAGCGCCTGGGCCGGTACCGCATCCATGACAGCCAGCTTCACTCGAGCCCGGAGGCGAACCGGAATTCGTTCGCCGAAACGATGGCCCTCCTGGACCTGACGGCCCGGCGCTACCCGCGCCTGGCGGTCCTGGCGAGGCGCAAGCGCGATTTCACCTATTTCGAGCATCTTTTTTATGGTTGGTTTCCGGCGAGTGAGCTCTCGAAGCGTGAGATCGAATTTCGCAGGGAGGCTGGATGGCTGAAGTGGGTCTATTTACGGTTCTGTCGTGCTTATAAAAAAAGGCGCGGCCTGTTTGAGGCGACGCGTCCTTTGAGAAAGTGGGTCGAGCGATTCGCTGCGCGTTAGTCATTTTGAACTACAACGGCCGGAAGCATCTCGAGGCGTGCCTGTCCTCGGCATTGGAGGCCGCGCGGGCCTATGGGGAGCCGTGCCCGGTAGTCGTGCTTGACAACCAAAGCACCGACCCGGACGCGGCGTTCATCCGCGGGCGGTTCCCGGAGGTGCGCGTAGAGCCGGCGCCGGCCAACGATATCCTCTTCTCGTACAATTGGCTCCTGCCGAGGATGGAGGAGGAGATCATTCTTATTTTGAACAACGACATGCGCTTCGACCGCGATTTCATCCGGCCGCTCATCGGGCATTTCCGGGACCCCGAGGTCTTCGCGGTCACAGCACGGGTGAAGAATTGGGAAGGGACACAGGTCACGACGGGACGCCGCCTCGGGTACTTCCATCATTTCTGGTTCTACAAGAGATGGGAGTTTGACGTCCGGAAACCCTGTTTGACGCTCGACGCCGGAGGCGGATGCGCCGCGTTCCGCCGGGACCGGGTGCTCGAGCTGGGCGGGTTCGACACGCTCTTCCGGCCGGGGTATTCGGAGGACACGGACCTCTCCTACCGCGCCTGGCAAAGAGGATGGAAGGTTGTTTACGAGCCGGCCTCGGTGATCTATCACAAGATCGGGGCTACGCTCGGCGACATGTTGTCCGGCGATGAGGGGCGCACCCGTCTCATCCGGCGCAACGAAGTGCTTTTCGCCGTCAAGAACTGCGGCGGGACAGCGTTCCTGGCCGGCTATCTGCTGTTCCTGCCGTTCCGGGCCCTGCGGAGCTTTTTCAGCAACCGCCCGCTCACGCGGGGGATTCTCGACGCGCTGCCGCGGATCCCCGCAGCGCTTGCCGCGCGGTTTCGCGAAGGCCCGAAAAAGGCCGTGAGGGACAAGGAGTTTTTGAGACGGATACAAAACGAAAGGGCTTTTTCATGACACAGATGGCCGGATTCAGCGGAAGGCGCATCCTGATCACCGGCGGCACCGGGTCGTTCGGCCGGACGCTGGTCAGGCTTTGCCTCAAAAAGGGCAGACCGCGCGAAGTGATTGTCTACAGTCGCGACGAGCAGAAGCACGTGGCGATGCACAGGCATTTTCGGGACCGCCGCTTGAGGTCCGTGCTGGGAGACGTCCGTGACCTCGAGCGCCTGCGTTTCGCGACACGCGGCGTGGACATCGTGCTGAACGCGGCCGCGCTGAAGCACGTTCACTTTTCTGAGGAGCACCCGATCGAGGCGCTCGCGACAAACGCGCTGGGTGCGCAGAACGTCTGCCAGGCGGCGCTCGAAAACGGTGTCCGGACGCTCGTGACCCTCTCGACGGACAAGGCCGTGGAGCCCGTAAATGTCATGGGCATGTCGAAGGCCGTGCAGGAGCGGATCGTGGCCTCGTTTGCGGGTCGGGGCATGAACGTCGGCATTGTGCGCTACGGCAACGTGCTCGCCTCGAACGGGTCCGTGATCCCGTATTTCAAAGAGCTCCTCGAAGGCGGGGCCCGCGTCCTGCCGGTGACAGACCGGCGGATGACGCGCTTCGTGCTGACGCTGGCCGATTCGGTGGACCTGGTGCTCCATGCCGTCCGGCACGGCCGCGCCGGCGAGACATTCGTGCTGGACCTGCCGATGTTCCGGATCTGGGACGTGGCCGAGGTGATGGCGGCGGACTGTTCGAAGAGGCTCAAGAAAAAAGTCCGGGTGACCGAGACTGGCATCCGTCCGGGTGAAAAACTGCACGAGACGCTGATCTCCAGCGAGGAGATGAGGCGCGCGTCGTGCCACGGCAGTTTTTGGTCCATCCGCCGTTATCGATCGGGCGAGGAGCTTTTCAGGCCGTCGCGGGAGGAAAAGAGCCTTACGAGCGGCTCGGCCAGACGGCTCGGCCAGGCCGAGATCCGCCGGCTTCTTGAAAGGGAAAGATGCCTTCCGTTCTCGTGATCGGCGCCAGCGGCATGCTGGGCTCGCAGGTGTTCCTCGAGGCGCGCCGGCGCCATGGCGCGGCCGCCCATGGCACGTACCGGATGCCGCGCGCGCGCCTGGCCCCGTCGGCGCAGCTCCACCGGGTGGATTTGGAAAACACCGGACCGATCGCCTCGCTCGTCCGGCGGCTTGAGCCGTCGGCGCTGATCAATTGCGCGGGCATCGTGCGCGGCATCTGCGCGGACGAACGCCAGGCGACGGCGATAAACACCGAGTTGCCGCATTATCTCGAAAGGCTCGCAGACGAGACAGGGGCGAGGCTCATCCACGTCAGCACCGACTGCGTCTTTTCGGGAAAAAAAGGGGATTACCGCGAGACCGACACACCCGACCCGACGGACCTTTACAGCCGCACGAAGCTCTCCGGCGAGGTCCGCGGGACGCGGCACCTGACCGTCCGCTCCTCGTTCATCGGATTCGAGCTGGAGACCCGGCGCGGGCTCCTCGAGTGGTTCCTCGCGCAGAAAGGCCGTGTCAGGGGTTTTCGGGGTGCCGTCTGGTCGGGCCTCACCACACCGGCCCTCGCGCGCCTCCTGCTGGACCTCGCCGCGCGCGGCGAGGTCTCCGATCTTCTGCATGTCTCGGGCGAAAGGCTGTCGAAATATGATCTCCTGACGCGTCTGGCGCGCGTGTTCAAAAAAACGGACGTGACCATCGAACCGGTCGACGAGCCCCGGGTCGACATGAGCCTGAACGCCGAGTGGCTCGGTTCACTCGGGGTGCGGGTCCCGCCCATGGATGCGATGCTTGAAGAATTGGGAAAGGCCGCGTGAAAGACTTGATCGCGAGGAACCTGGATTTTATCGCGTGGGAAAACTTCCGGTCCCCGGCCGTTTATCTCTATTGGCTCGCCGCGTTTTGTTTCGCGGCGGTGTTCCTGTACGCCTGCCTGCTCGCGGCGGGTTTCCTGAGGAAGCGGTTCCGGTTCAGGGACGCCGCCGAGGAGACGGCCGTCTCATTCGCGATCGGCAGCGCCTGCATCAGTTTTTTCATCTCCTTCTTGAGCTTCGCGCGGATCCTGAAAGCCGAGGTCATCCTCCTCGCGTTCGCGGCGCTCGTCGCGTTGAATTTCAAAAAGGCCCTGGAACCGCTCGGGGTGATCGGCCGGGCCCTGACCCGGGAGCCCCTGCTGGCGGCGCTTTTCGCGCTAAGCTCGCTGCCGGTCCTGCTGCCCCCGTACCGCTGGGACGAGATGGCGGTCCACATCCCCTACGCGATGGATTGGCTGAGGGCGGGGGAGATCACGATCAGGCCCGAGCTTCATTATCCGCTCTTCAGCTTCAACTTTCACATGCTCTACGTGACCGGCATGATGTTCGGATCCACGACGTATTGCCACGTGCTGACGTGGCTGACCGGCGTCATGGCGGCTTTGATCATCCTGGCCTGGCTAAGGCGCTGCGGAGTGGCAGCCCCGCTCGCATACGCGGCGGCGTGTTCGTTTTATCTGTCACCGCTCATTCAGCGATACCTGACGATCGGGCAGATCGACGTACCGCTCATGTTCTATTACGCGGCGGCCGTTTACCTGCTTTATCTTTGGGGGACCGGGGACGGCGGGGCGGCGCCGGCCGTGTCGGCCGCCGTTGTGTGCGCCATGGCCATGGGCGTCAAGAACACCGGTTTCCTTTTCCTGCCGCTCTTCGTCGGCTGGGCCCTCGCGGCCAGGCCAAGGCGTCTGGGGCTTTTTCTGGGGGTGCTCGTGCCGCTGGGGCTTCTTTGGAACATCAGGAACCTCATCATCAGCGGTGATCCCATCTGGCCGTTCATCAATTTGAACGTCCGTCACAACGATATCTTTTGGACCATGGGGGACTATCGGGAGCAGATGCGCGAGATACGCGGCGGCCTGCCGAGCACGCTCGCGGACCTCGTCAAACTGCCCTGGCTCATGGTCAACTCCTGGTTCGACAAGCCGCTGCGTGACGTGCCGCTCCAGGGTTTCGTGTACTTGGCGGCCGTGTCGCCTTTTCTCCTGGGGCATTTCCACCGGCACCGCAGCCGTCTGGCGCTGGCGGCCCTCATCTACGGCGCGGCCGTCTGGATAGGGGTGTCCTGCCAGATCCGTTACGCCTGGTTCGCCGCGATCGCGGCCGTTTGCGCGGGCCTGGCGGCCGATTTTTTTTCCAGGAAACTGGCGACGGCCCCCGTCACGGTCCTATTGGTCCTGATCATGCTGGGACCGAACTTGAACATCCCCCGCTACTTCAAAAACGCGTTTTCGCGGCCGGTGCCCGTCGACCGGGCCACCCATGAAAAGTTCTATGAGAACGTGGGTATGCCTTTTTTGCCTCTGGTCGAAAGATTGTCCCTGGTCGACGAACCGTCCGTTCCCGTCTACGGTTTCGGTTACGCGCATGTGCGCTATTATTTCGAGGTACGCGGACGGAAGATCCTCGGGGCGGGCGATGGCTGGTATCGGGAGGACGATTTCGCCGAGGCCGTCAGAAACAGGACCCTCCATCACTACATGGACTCTATCGGCGTGCGCACGGCGTTCATCAGCCTCGATCGGATGGCGGATTACGGTTTGTCCTTTGCGGACCTGGAGAAAGCGGTTTTTTCGGACCGCCGCCTCGCGTTCGATTCCGCCTGGGAGCGGTCGGTCATCGTTCGCCGGAACGAGGTGAAATAAGGCATTGGAAACGCACTTGAACTACTACCGGAGATGGGGCCGCCTGGCGAAACCCTATTTTGAATGGCAGTTTCAGCAATTGGCTCCGTATCTCGGCAATCGGGTGGCGGACGTCGGCTGCGGGCTCGGGAACTTTGTCGGCTTATTGAAAAACAAGGAACTGTATTTCGGCCTTGAGCCGGATGAGGAATTGGCCGCAGAGTTTCGGGCGAACCAGTCTTCCGGTAACATCCAGATAGCATCGAACGGGGATATCACCGGTGAGCCTATCGTCCAGGAGTTGCGGGATCATCGGATCGACTCCGTTATTTGCGTTAATGTGCTGGAACATATTAAGGACGATAAAACGGCCATGGCCCATCTCGTCAACGGGGTGACGAAAGGCGGGCATATTTGCATCTTGGTCCCCGCGCTGGCCTGTTTGTACGGGACAATCGATCGGTTCGACGGCCATCATCGGCGCTACTCGAAAAAGAGCCTGCTCGCTTTGACGAACGGCCTGGCGGTGAAAGTCGTGGACCTCTATTACATGAATTTCATCGGCATGTTCGGCTGGTTCATCAAGGGCCGGATCTTGAAGAGCGAGTCGTGCAGAGACGGCGATTACAAGGCGATGAACAGGATCCTTCCGATTATGGCGCGGCTGGAGAAATGGATCAGGCCGCCGGCGGGGATGTCGCTCGTGATGATATTGAGAAAGGAATAGAGATTGCGGCGGATCTTGATCCTCTCTCTTGTCGCGCTGGTCCCGTTCTGGCTGAAACCTTTGGACCCGCCGCACGACGTCAGCTTTCAGCTGCAGGCCGGTTATGATCTGGCAAAACACGGGACGCTGTACCATCAGTGGACGGGGGAATGGCCGCTTGAGTTGTCGCGGGAGCGGCTCTCGGCGCCCTATGATAAGGTATGGCTCAAGGGCTGGCCCCCCGGCTTCAGTCTCCTCGTGGCGGCCGGCGTCCTGTTGGGGAATCCGGTCCTTTGGATCAAGGCGGTCTTCACGCTGATGTTCGTTTTTGGATGGTGCGGCTGGTTTCTTATCGCCAGACAGCTGGCGGAGGATGCGCGTTTCCGCCTGCCGGGAGCGATTGTCGAGATGTTTCCGTTCCTGCCGCTCCTGGTCGCGATCGAATCGATGGGCATCTTCCCGCGGCTGGTGATCAGCCTAACCGATTGGATGGTTTTTCTGCTCGTGCCTTTCTGGTATTTGAACGCGCGCCGGTACGCGGCCTCGGGGTCCCTGCGGGCGCTCATCCTGGCGCTTGTCCTGGCCGGCGTGGCCTTCCACATCAAATTCACGGCGGCATTCCTTTTCATCGCGCTGGGTTTTCTGGTCCTGTCGAGACTGGCCGCATGCCCGCGGAGACTGAACGGGGTCAGAGATCTCTTTGTTTGTCTGGCGACCGTGGGAATCGTCTGGCTGCCTCTCATGATGATGCCGGGAAAGAACCGGGCCGAGGCCGGCAGCTTTGCCGACTTTTTCGGCAACATCCGGGAAAACCTGCCCTTTACGGTCCAGGAGATGGTGAAATACGTCTACTATGACCTGCTGCAGGCGTCCGGGCTGGGATCGATCGCGTATAGCGCCGGTTATCACGTCCCGATCTTCCATCAAGCCGGCCGGGCGGCGTTTCTGGGCCTGGTCGTTTTCCTGCTTGTCTCGGGTTTCAAGCACCTCCGGCAATGGAAGGGCCCGGGTGGCATCGACGATGATTCCAAGACCCAGCTCGCGGCAGTCGGGGGCCTCTTTTTATTCCTGTCCTTCGTGACGGCGTTGAGCGGGAGGCATGTCTCCTCCGTCATCGGCCCATGGAGCTATCTGAGGGAATACCGCTACGTCCTGCCGGTGACGCTCTTCGTGTTTTTCAATTTCTGGCGGTGGCTCCTGGCGGCCGCGCCGGGGTTCAAGCACCTGCTCCGGCTGGCGATCATCCTGGCGGCGGTCCAAAGTGTTTTCAACCAGGCGGTCCCGCTCGCGCCGGCATTGGCGGCTCACGGGTTGAGAGACGGCATGAGCCTTTATTCGCGGGAGGATTACGCCATTCAAGGCGCGATGGTCGGCGCCCGGGATTTGGTCAGCGGCAGGCATCCGGGTCTGAAGGTGATCTGTTTCCGTTTCGAGATAGACCGGGGATTCGACCGGTACGGGCCGTTGCTCGGTTACGAGCTCCGCAAAGAGATCGTCGGACGCCCGTTCAACGCCGAGGACCCGATCATCGTGCTTCTCGCAATCCCGACAGAAAGGTCCCCGAAGGCCGTCATCGCGCCGCGGATCGATCTGTCACGCTACCGCCGTCTCGAAGGAAATGGGGCGGCTGACCATGAATTCTATTACCGGATCGAGGGGCCGGGAACTTTCAATATATGAACAGGATGCGCCGGGCCTTCCGTTTTATCGCCGATTCGTTCTCGTTTTCAAATCCGCTCGAGCTGATCGCCGTCAAGGCGCTGACACACGGCGCGTTGCTGACCTACCGGTATAAAGGCTACCGGATCGCCTCATGCGAGATTGCCTGCCGGGACGACATGGCCGTCAAGGAATGTCTGGTGAAAAAAACGTATAGGGCCGCGCTTGAGCGGTCGAGGCCTTCGGGGCGCGGCCGTTATGTCAACATCGGCGCCCACATCGGCGCGTTCGACGTGGCCGCGCACGGGACATGGGGGCGCGAGACCCGCGGCGTCAGCGTGGAGATGAACCCGTGGACTTATGCAAGGCTCGTGCACAACATTTACTGGAACCGACTGAACGTCAGACCCGTCCACGCGGCCGTCACCGGGCAAAAGGGCGTCGTGATGGTCGACCCCCTGCGGAGCCATACCGGTCAGTCCATCTTTGACCGCGCGGAAGGAAGCGGGCTCGTCGAGGTGCCATCGATACCTCTATCCGATGTCCCGGACCCGGAGCCCGGGGCGCCCATCGATCTTTTAAAGATCGACTGCGAAGGGGCCGAATACCAGCTCGTGTTGGGCGCAAGGCCCGAGGACTTCGGACGCTTCAGGCACATCGTGATGGAATTGCATGCGCCCCCGCCGGGCCGCGAAAAGCAAGAGGTCATCCGGCATCTCCGGGAACAGGGCCGTTTCCAGGTGGAAACGCTGACGGAAGGTATTCATTCACTGATATTCTGCTTTCGGAAATGAAAAACCTGGTTTTCTTCTCAACGCTTACGGCCGGCAGCCTTCTGTGGAAGTCGGGCGCGGTCTTCCGGCGGGGACGCGTCCGGCGCGCCGCCGAGACGCTCGGCCGGAAGCCTGACCCGCGGCTGGCCGTCTACCATCAGGGCGGCATCGGCAGCGGCCTGATGCTGGCGCCGATGCTCGCCGCGCTCCGGCGGGCCAAGCCGGGCTGTGCCATCCAACTTTATTCCCACCAGGAACAGGAAGGCTGGTTTCTAAAGGCCGGTGGTCTTGTTGACGGATTTTTCGTCATCCCGAGAGCCGGGCGCCCCGCGCAAATGGGCGGTCCCGCCTATGACGCGCTCCTTTCAGCCGCCAGGACCTACGACGGCGCCCGGGCGGCCGGAGGCATTCGCGCGAAATTAAAGATCGGGTTCCACCATCCCGTCGGATGGCATGCCAGAAGCGGCCTTTACCAGGACATCACCATCCCCATTTCCTATCAGGAGCATGAGGTCCAGGCAAACATGGGTCTTCTGGCGCCGTTCGGCGACGTTCCACCGGTCCCGCCGGAAGTGCTTTCTGATGACAGCCCGCTTTTCTCCGGGGGGCCGGCCCCCGCCGTGCGGGCGGGAGTAGCGTTTCATCCGGGAGGGGGAAAGGGCCTGGCATGGAAGCGGTATCCTCTGGAAAGGATGATCGAGGCGGCGGTGCTGATCCGGAAAGAGCTCGGGGCGGACATTTTCGCGGTTGCCGGTCCCGACGAGACCGAAGAAGCCCGCGTCATGGCGGACAGACTGGGGCAGGGTTCGCAGGTCTTCCGGACCACAAGCTCCCTGGTCGATACGTTCAATTTTTTGAGGACCGTCCGGTGTCTGGTGACCAGTGACAGCATGATGATGCATCTGGCCGCCGCCGCCCAATGCCCGCAGGTCACCCTCATCGGCCCGACGAACCCCTATTTAAGCGGCCCTTGGTGCGGGCCTAGCCTTTGCCGGATCGTCAGCCACCCTCTTTACTGCAGCCCTTGTTACAAGCTGTACAGCGGGTTGTTGAACTGCATCAACCGGCATCACCTGGAATGCCTGGACGTGATCTCCCCACGGGAGATCCTGGAAGCGGCGAGGTCCCTGTGCCGGGAATAAGCCTGTTCTTTCCCTGCTACAACGACGCGGGCACGATCGGTGGCATGGTCGCGGCGGCCGACGCCGTGGCGAAGACGCTCACCGACGATTACGAGATCCTCGTCATCGATGACGGCAGTACGGACTCGAGCCGGCGTGTGCTGGAGGGGTTGAAGGCCGGCTGTCCGCCGCTGCGGCTCATCTTTCACGAAAAAAACCAGGGTTACGGGGCCGCCTTGCGCTCCGGCTTCCGGAACGCCGCGAAGGAGCTGGTGTTTTACACGGACGGTGACGGCCAATACGATGTGACCGAGCTGAAAAAGCTCTTCACGCTTCTGACTCCGGAAGTGGACGTCGTGAACGGCTACAAGACGTCGCGGCACGATCCGCTCTACCGCGTGATCTTCGGCGGGTGCTACCAGCGGCTCATGCGCCTCTTGTTTCTTCTGCCCATCCGCGATCTCGACTGCGATTTCCGGCTCATCCGTCGGACGTTTCTGGGGGCGATTGAGCTCAAGGTCTCGAGTGGCGCCATCTGCTTGGAGCTTGTGAAGAAGCTCGAGTTTGCCGGCGCCCGGTTCGCCGAGTGCCCGGTTCATCACTATCCGCGGCTGAACGGCCGCTCGCAGTTTTTTAAACCAGGTCGGATCCTGCGCACGATTCTCGACGTGGCGGCGCTCCAGCGGGAGCTGGGAAGGCGGGGGTGCCATGCCCGTTAAAGCGGCCCTGGTCACCGGAGGGGCGGGGTTCATCGGCTCGCACGTGGCGACCGAACTCGTCAAGCGCGGTCACTGCGTGGTCGTGCTCGATGACCTGTCGGGGGGTCAAAGGGACAACGTGCCGGCCGGAGCGCTTTTCGAGGAAGGCTCCGTCCTCGACTCGGCGAATATCGAGCACCTTTTCAAGAAGCACCGTTTCGAGTCCGTGTTCCATCTCGCGGCGTACGCGGCCGAGGGCTTGAGCCACTTCATCAAACGTTTCAATTACGAGAACAACCTCGTGGGGTCGGTGAATCTCATCAACGCCTCGGTGAACCACGGCGTCCGGTGCTTCGTCTTCACGTCCTCGATCGCCGTCTATGGTTCCTCGCAGATGCCGGCGACGGAGGACACGCTGCCGCGTCCCGAAGACTCCTACGGCATCTCAAAGGTCGCGGTCGAGATGGAACTGGAGGCGACGCGCCGGCTGTTCGGTCTCGACTACGTGGTCTTTCGCCCTCACAACGTCTACGGCGAGAACCAGAACATCGGCGACCGCTACCGGAACGTCGTGGGCATCTTCATGAACCAGATCCTGCAGGGAAAGCCGATGAGCATCTTCGGGGACGGCAAGCAGACGCGCGCGTTCTCGTATATCGCCGACGTGGCCCCTCACATCGCGGCATCCGTGGATGTTCCGGCGGCCCGCAACCAGGTGTTCAACATCGGCGCCGACACGCCGTGCACGCTGAACGACCTGGCCGTGGCGGTCGCGAAGGCCATGGGTACGGCGCCGCGTGTCGTCCATCTCGACGAAAGGCACGAAGTCAAGCACGCGTTCAGCTCGCACGAGAAATTCGCGTCCGTGTTCGGCCGGCGGGAAGCCGTACTGCTTGAGAAAGGCCTCGCCCGAATGGCGGCCTGGGTAAAAAAGGCGGGTGCGCGTGAAAGCCGCGCCTTCGGCGCGCTCGAGATCGAAAAAAACCTTCCGCTGTCATGGAGGAGCTCAAAAGAATGAGCGCCGACGACAAGGGTTACTACGAATCGCGCTTTTCGCCCGACCCCGGCAGGGACCGCGTGTGGCCGGTCATCTGCCGCTACCTGCAGCGTTTTATTCCCCCTGACGCCTCGGTGCTCGATCTGGGGGCGGGTTACTGCTCGTTCATCAATCACATCCGCGCCAGGGACAAGTTCGCGCTCGACCGGCATCCGGATCTCGCCCGGTTCGCGGCGCCCGGCGTGCGGACGTTCGTCCGGGGTTGTGAGGACCTCGGCCCCTTCCGCGACGCCACGCTCGACGTCGTTTTCGCGAGCAACCTCTTCGAGCACCTGGACGAGGACACACTCGCCAAGACCGTGGACGAGACAAGGCGCGTGCTGAAGCCCGGGGGCCGGATTATCCTGATCCAGCCCAATTTCAAGCACGCGGCGCGGGAGTACTTCGACGATTATACGCACAAGAAGGTCTTCACCGACGTGTCGCTGGCCGATTATCTTCGGTCGCGCGGCTTTGTCGTCAAGCGGGTCGAGCCGCGCTTCCTGCTGATCTCGATGAAGGCACGGGTCCCGAAACACCCGGCGCTCGTCGCGCTTTATCTCCGGCTTCCGTTCCGGCCGTTCGCCAAGCAGATGCTCGTTATGGCGGAGAAACCCTGAAGATGTGGCAGTCAAAGTCGGTCAGCGTTGTTCTGCCGTGTTACAACGAGGAGTTCGGCATCGCCCGGGCGGTCGAGGACTTTTTCGTGCCCGGCATCGTCGACGAGATCGTTGTTGTGGACAACAATTCGCGGGACCGGAGTGCCGAGATTGTGCGCGCGACAAGGGCGCGGCTCGTGACCGAGAAGCGCCAGGGATACGGCCACGCGCTCCGGCGCGGCTTGGCCGAGGCCGGGGGCGATTACATCGTGCTCGCCGAGCCGGACGGCACGTTCACGGGCAGGGACATCCTCAAACTGCTTGTATACGCGGACGACTTCGACGTGGTGCTGGGTACGCGGACCACGCCGCAGCTCATCTGGAACGGCGCCAACATGGGGCTGTTCCTCCGGTACGGCAACTGGATCGTCGCGAAGCTCACGGTTTTTTTGTTCAACACGCCTTCGATCTCCGACTGCGGGTGCACGATGCGTCTTTTCAGCCGTCGTGCCGCCGCGCTGGTCGGGCCGCGGCTTACCGTCGGCGGTTCCCACCTGCTGCCGGAGACCGTCATCGTCGCGAAGCTCCTCGGCCTGCGGATGATCGAGGTGCCCGTTCATTACGGCAGCCGGCTCGGCGAATCGAAGATTACGGGGAACCTCTGGAAGGCGGTGCAAGTCGGCTTGAACATGATCGGGCTGATCCTGCGTTACCGCGTCGTCAGTTGGCTCGGACTTTATAAGGTGAAAGGTGCTTAAGACGCTTTTTTGGGGTGCGCTCCTGCTGAGGCTCGGCGGGCTGGCCTTCAATGGCCAGGGGGATATGGACGAGTTCATCTTTTCATGGGGCACCCGCGTTCAGCACCTGGGCCTCGTGAAGGGTTTTTTCCATAATTACGGCATCTTCTCTTACGCGTTTTGCGGATGGGCGGCGGACCTGGCCGAGCTCATGCCGCGCTTCTGGTGGGCCCCACTCAAGCTCATGGAGATCGGCTTCGAGACGGTGATCTATTTTGCGCTGACCGCGCTTCTGCCTGACGGCAAAAAGCGCTTGGCGCTTTATCTTTACTGGCTTAACCCGTGGTTCATCGTCCACGGCGCGTTTCACGGCTTCTGGGAAGTGCACACCCTTTCGGCGCTCGCGGCGCTCCTTGTGGTCCGGCGCGGGCCGGGGCCGTGGACCTGGTTCCTGGCCGGAATGGTCCTCATGGCCGGGGCGATGTTCAAGCCGCAGGCGCTGTTTTATTTCGTTCTGCCGGCGGGGATCTATCTCGTCGTGCGCGCGCTGCGCGGGCGGGGAAATGAATGGGTCTGGTTTGCCGCGGGCGCGTCGGCGCTGACCGCCGCCGTCGCGGCGCTGTTGGCGGCGGGCGGGGCGCCCTGGACGGCGATCCCGCGGAATTACCTGACCGTGGTGCGCGTGATGCCGCACCTCTGCAACGAGTGCATCAACGTCTGGCGGCCTGTCACGCGGCTCATCATGGCCTGGCAGGGACAGCCGGGCGCGACCTATCTTCTTAAACTGCCGTTGGCGATGGACGCCGCCCTCCACAGCATGAGCTTCGCCGCCGCGCTTGGCCTCATCGCCTTTTTCAGCGCGGCGCTCTCACGGCGTTTCGAGAAAGCCGGGACCCGCGACCTGTGTTTCGTGATGGCGTTCGCCGCCGTCGCGATCCCGCAAATCGCGACGAAGGCGCACATCAACCACGGTTACGCGGGCCTCGTCCTGCTGGTACCGGTCATCGCGGCCGTTCCAAGGCTCCTCGGGCCCTGGTGCGCGATGGTGGCCATCCACCTTTACGCGCACCTGGCCGATTTCCAGCTCGGCCGGGCCCGCGCCCACGATACGCCGCTCGATTTCTTCCCATGGGGCCGGGACCTTCTCGTGCGGGTGAACGAGGCGTTTACTCAAGCTCCAGACGCGCTCCTCGGCGTTCACGCGGCCGTGAACGGCTTCCTGGGTCGCCTGCCCCGGGAGCCGCTGGTGACTTATTTGTCGGCCGCGCAATTTCTATGCGCCGTTTATCTGTTAAAAGTGCTTTATGATGACAGCCGCGCTTAATCGATTGAGGGACAACACGGCCCTCATCGGGGTCCTCGTTCTCGCGTTCGCGATGAGGGTCATGAATCTGGGCTACGGGCTGCCTTATTTTTACGCGGATGAGCCCGTCTTTGTCGGGCCGACGATTTACATGCTTTCCAGCCTGGACCCCAACCCGCACTGGTTCGGGCACCCGGGGCACTTTTTGATGTACCTGCTGGCGGGCTGGTTCATCCTCGTCTCCCTCGGGGTGCTGGCCTTCCGGTTCCTGACGGGGCATATCCACGGCCCGGCCGACGTGAGCGCGCTGTTTTCGGCCGAGACCTACCGGGAGGTCCTGCGGCCGGTTTATTATCTCAGCGGCAGGTTTCTCATGGTGCTGCTGGCGCTCTTGGCGATTCTTCTCACCTACCGGATCGGCAGGAAACTCTTCGGAAAACCAGCCGCACTCCTGGCGGGCCTTGCGCTGGCCGTGTCGCCGATGCTCGTGGCCGGCGGCCGGTTCATCCGGACGGACATCCCGGGCGTGGTGCTCATCGTCCTGTCCCAGTTTTTTCTGCTCAATTTCATCGAGGAAAAGAAAAACAAATGGCTGATCGCGGCGAGCCTCACGGCCGGTTTCGCCATCGCCGACAAATACACGCTGGGCCTGTTCATGCTGTTGATCCTGGCCTACGCGGTCGAAGACGGCCTGAAAAGACGCAAGGCCGCCGTGAACCTCTTGACAGTGTTGGCCTTCACATTCATCGGTTTCTTTGTTTTTGCCCCCTTCGTCCTGCTGGATTTCAAGCACGCGATCGCGGACATCCTGCTGGAGACCGAAACCACCCATCTGGGGGCCGACCGCCTGCCGGGCCTTCAGAATTACTACTGGTATTTTAAATACGGTGTTTATGACGCCGTCGGTGGAGCGTTTTTCATGGCGTTCGCCGCGGTCGGATTGATCCCGGTCTGCCTCAAGGGAGATTTTAAAAAAAGGTTTTTCCTGGTGTTCCCGCTGGTTTATTTTTTTGTGATGGCTTCCGCCTCCATCCGGTTCCAGAACCGGCTGATGCCGGTACTGCCGTTTGTGGCGGTCCTCTTCGGCGCCGGCGTTCATGGGACGCACCGATTTATTTCGGGCCGGATCCGGCCCCGCGCCGCCGCGCGGGCGGTCCTGATTGTGTTCTGGGTATTGACATTCGCCGCCCTCGTCTCCGTGGCGGTCCGCGATTACCGGTACGCCGAAACGTTTTCCAGGACCGACAGCCGCACGATCGCCAAGGAATGGATCGAAAGCCACCTGCCGGCGGGGTCGAAGATCGCCTACGAGGATTACGCGCCTCAAATGCAGGTCAATCCGAAGCGGCCGTTTGTCCTCTTGGACAGGGGGTATGATAAAATCGTGTCGCTGCCTTTGAGCGCCTATGAGGAACAGTCGGTGGATTACATCATCATCACGGATTCGTTCCGCTCGCGGTTTTTCGAAGAGCCCAAAAAATACGGTCTCGAGATACAGCGCTACAAAGAGCTCGTGAAGAAGACCGAGCTTGTCAAAGTGTTCTCCTATCCGGACCACCCCGGGCCCGTCATCCGGATCTACCGGTTGAAGGGGACGACCGGGTGAATCTCGAAGACCGTGAAGTCGACCGCATGCGGTCGGTCGAGGACGATTTCTGGTGGTACCGCGGCCTGCGGGGGCTCGCCTGCCGGCAGGTCGTCCGCGCCGTGCGGGGCCTGGCCGCGCCACGGGTCCTCGATGCGGGCTGCGGCACGGGCGGCATGATGCGGGCGCTTCGCTCGGCGCTGCCGGAGGCGGACCTCACCGGTGTGGACTTAAGTTCCCGGGCGGTCGAGCTGGCCGGACAAAGGGCCGTCGGCGCGATCCTCGAGGCGCCCATTGAGTGCCTGCCGTTCGGCGAAGGTTCGTTCGACGCGGCGGTCTGTCTGGACGTGCTTTACATCGACAGCGTCAACGAGCATACCGCTGCGCGGGAGCTCCGGCGTGTGCTTAAAACCGGCGGGCGGCTGATCCTCAACCTGCCGGCATTCGAATGCCTGCGCGGGGAGCACGACCGCGCCGTCCATACGGCGCGCCGTTATACGAAGATGAGGGCGCGCCGGCTCCTCGAGGAGACCGGTTTCATAGTCGAGAAGCTGTTCTATTGGAACGCGCTGTTTTTTCCCGCACTCGCCGTCTGGAGGCCGCTGTCCGGGTTCCTGTCACGGGGCAGGGAGCGGGTGATTTCAGACCTGCGGCCTTTTCCAAGGCCTCTCAATGCGGCGCTTGGGGCCTATCTGGAAGCCGAGACCCGCTTCGCCGCCCGGTGCGGGCTTCCGTTCGGTTCCTCGGTGTTTGCGGTGGCGGTGAAATGAGGATCCTGGTGCTCGAGGATGAGCTCTCGCCGCGCGGCGGCCAGGAATTGAGCCTCGTATCCGTTTGCGAAGCGCTTTCGCGGCGCGGACACGAGATCATTCTTTTATACAAAAGCGGCGGCTCTCTCGAGGCGCGCTACAGGGCCTTTTGCTCCCGTCTGATCCGTGCCGGCGCCTATTCAATCGACCATCGGAATTTTTCCGGCTCCGTCGCGGGTTTCTTCGGCGCGCTGGCCCGGTCCTGCGCGGCCAGGCCGGGCCTCATCTACGCGAATCAGTACCAGGACAGCCTTCTGGCCGGTTGTGTTTCTTTTTTCTGCGGCGCGCCGTTCGTTTGTCATCTGCGCATCCCTTCACCCAAACGGTTCTGCAACCAGCACCGGCTGGGGCTCTCCATGGTCAATAGGCTCATCGTAATTTCAAAAAACATGCGATCCGATTGGGAGCGTCACGCGTCCCTTCGCGGCCGGCTCGAGCTTGTTTATAACGGCATCGACGCCGGCATCTATCCGTTCTCGGACGATCCTCGGCCGGCGCGCCGGCGGCTGGGCATCCCGGAAGGCGCGACCGTCATCATGTACGCGGGCCGGGTCCACCCGCTCAAAGGGGTCGACATGCTCGCGGACACCTTCATGGAGCTGAAGATGAGGATCCCCAACCTGTTTCTCGTGGTTGTCGGCCGCGAATTCGACATCCGGGACTTCATCAGCGACCTGAAAGCGCTCCTGGAAAAGCGGGGTTTCGCGGATTCCGCGCTGTGGATCCCGCATACGGACGACATGCCGGGACTTTACGCGGCGAGCGATCTTGCGGTGCTGCCCAGCCGCTGGCCCGAGCCCTTCGGCCGGACCCTCATCGAATCCATGGCCTGCGGCACGCCGTCGATCGGCAGCGACGCGGGGGGGATCCCGGAGGTGCTGACCGGCGAATTCAGGAAATTTGTTTTTCCTGCCGGCGACACGCGCGCGCTGACGGCGCTGGTGGAGCGCGCGATCGGATGGCGGCAAAGCGATCCGAAGCTCGGGCGCCGCGCGCGCGCCCATGTGGAGCGGAATTTTTCGTTGGAGAAAACGGTGGACGGCGTCGAGGCGGTCTTCCGGAAGGCGGGAGGGCGCTAGTGCGCGTCGCGGTCACGGCCGATCCCGAGATACCGGTGCCGCCGTTGCTCTACGGCGGCGCTGAACGCGTTGTCGAAACGCTCGTGTGCGGTTTGAAGGCCAGGGGTCACAGCGTGACCCTCTTCGCGAACGCCGCTTCCCAAGTGCCCTGCGAGCTGGTGCCTTATGCGGGGGCCGGCAGCGTTTCCTGGAGCGATACGCTGAAAAATATGCGGCTTGTCGCGCGCACGGTCGAACACGGAGGTTTCGACGTCGTGCATAGTTTCGGCCGGCTCGCGTACCTCCTGCAGCTCCTGCCGAGGCGCATCCCGAAGATCATGAGCTACGGGCGGTGGGTCAGCGCCCGGTCAGTTATCCTCGGAAACATCCTTTCGCGCGGTTCCCTGCGCTTCACGTCCTGCAGCCGCTTCATGATCGAGAAGGTGAAGGGCCTCGGGGCGTGGTCGGTCATTTACCACGGTATCCCCCTGGACCGGTACACGTTCTGTCCGGCCGTTGCCGCCGACGCCCCGCTGATTTATCTCGGCCGTATCGAGCCGTTAAAAGGCGCGCACCTGGCGATCGAGGCGGCCCGGATCAGCGGCCGGCGTCTCATCATCGCCGGCAACGTGGAGAAGGAGCACATGGGGTATTTCAAGCGGGCGGTTGAGCCGCATCTGGGCGACCGTGTCCGGTACGTGGGCCCCGTGGATGACAGGCAAAAGAGCGGGCTCCTGGGGGAGGCGCTCGCGTTTCTCATGCCGGTTCTCTGGAAAGAACCGTTCGGTCTCGTGATGGCCGAGGCGCTCGCGTGTGGCACGCCGGTCATCGCCTTCCGGAACGGCGGCTCGCCGCCCGAGATCGTGGAGGACGGCATGAACGGGTTCCTGTGCGATGACGCGCGCGGGATGGCTGAATGCGCCCGCAAGGCGGGTATGATCGACCGCGCGGGGTGCCGCCGCTCGGCCGAGGCCAGGTTCAGCGAGGGCGCGATGGTCGGCGCGTATGAAAAACTTTACACGGAGCTGGTATGGCGATCAAAAAAATCTGCCTAGTCACTTCGGGGCAGCCGTCGACCAATCCGAGGGTCGTCCAGTCGGCCGACGCCCTGTGTGAGGCCGGTTACCGCGTCCACGTGATCGCCTCTTATTGGGCGGCCTGGGCCGAGGCGGCAGACAAGACGCTGATGGCGAACAGAAAATGGACTTTCGAGTACGCCGGGGGTACGCCCGGGACCGCCAAGATCCGCTATTACCGGACGCGTCTCCGTTACAAGGCCGCGCGCGTTCTGGCCTTCTGGCTGCCCGGCGTGGCCGCGCTCGAGGACGCGGCGATCGGTCGCGCGACGGCGGACCTCGAACGCGCCGCCGTGAGGAACCCGGCGGACCTGTACATCGCGCATTACCTGCCGGGGCTGGTCGCCGCCTCGAAGGCCGCCGCCAGGCACGGGGCCAGGTTCGGCTTCGACGCCGAGGATTTTCACAGCGGACAATTGAGCGCCGACCCCGGTTCGCCGGAGGCGCGATGGGCCGCCGGCGTCGAGAAAAGGTACATCCCGGGGTGTGATTTCGTGACGGCCTCGAGCCCCGAAATCGCCGGGACCTACCGGGACCTTTGCGGCCTGGCCGCGGTCCCGGCCGTTCTTTTGAACGTGTTTCCGCTCGCGCTGGGCCCGCAGGAGCCGCCGCTGCCGGCCGGACGGGGCCCGCTCACCCTTTTTTGGTTTTCGCAGACGATCGGAGAGGGAAGAGGGCTCGAGGACGTCATCCGGGCGATGGCGCGCCTCGGTGGGGCCGCCGAGCTCCACATCGCGGGGAGGTTTTTTCCCGGCTACCGGGAAAGATTGAGCGCGCTCGTGGAATCCGAAGGAGTGGACCCGTCGTGCGTCGTCCCGCACGGGATCGTGCCGCCGGAGGACCTCGCGCGTTTTTCCGCCGGATGGGATGTCGGCCTCGCCGCCGAGACGTCGAACGACCGCAACCGTCAGCTGGTCTTGAGCAACAAGCTCTTCACGTATCTCCTGGCTGGGAACGCGGTCGCCGCAACCTCGACGAGCGCTCAAGCGGCCATTGCCGCGACGCTGGGAGAGGCCGTCTGGCTTTACGCCCCGGGCGATCCTTCCGGATTGGCCGAGGGACTCCGGCGGTGGATGAGCGATCCGGAGGCGCTTGCGCGCTCGCGCCGGGCCGCGCGCGCCGCCGCCGAAAAAATCTACAATTGGGACAGGGAAAAGGAAAAACTGCTCGCGCTCGTGAAAGGCCTCGGATGAAGACGGTCCTGATCGTGATGCCCCAGTTCGCGCCGTCGAGCTACCCGAACGTGAACCGCGCGCGTTTTTTCGCGGCCCATCTGCCGGAGTTTGGTTGGAAGCCGGTGGTGATCGCGGTCGAGCCGCGTTATCTTGAGGAACCGCCCGATTGGGAGTACGCAAAGCTCGTCCCGCCGTCCGTCGAGGTGGTCCGCACGAAGGCCTGGTCAGCGCGCTGGACGCGCCTTGTCGGCGTCGGCGACATCGGCATCCGTTCACTGCTTTACCAATGGGGCGCGGCGCACCGTTTGATTTCCGGCCGACAGATCGACGCCGTATTGATCCCGGCCCCGCCGTGGCATCCGTTTCTTGTCGGCCTTTGGGCCCGCCGCCGCTTCGGCGTGCCGTATATCCTGGATTACACGGACCCCTGGGTGACCCCGCGGAGGGAGGGGCCGTTTAAAAAATCATTCTGGTTCCGGCAAATGGCGCTTTGGCTCGAACCGGGCGTCGTGAAGGAGGCCGCCCACATCGTGACTGTCTCCGACGGCGGGGCCGATGACCTGCGACGGCGGTACCCGTTCCTGCCGGAGGATCGGTTCACGACGATCCCCCTGGGCGCGGAGCGGTCGGACTTCGATTTCTTGAGGAAGAACCGCCCGCGGAACCGGTTTTTCAAGGGAGGCGGCCGTTTCCGGTTTGTCTATACCGGGGCGATGCTTCCCCGGGCCTATGACACGTTGAGGGCGGTCTTTACGGCCCTGGCCGGCATCCGCGATGAAAACCGCGCGCTCTATGACCGCCTCGAGTTTTATTTTGTCGGAACGACCTACGCGGTCGATCCGAAGACGCCGCTCGTGCGGCCCGTCGCCGAGGAGTTCGGCGTGGCGGACCGTGTCATCGAGCACCCCAAACGCCTGCCCTATCTCGAGGCCAACGGGCTGCTGCTGGACGCCGACGCCGTGCTGGGGCTGGGTACCACGGAGAAGCATTACACGGCCTCGAAGATCTTCCCGGCGATCCTTTCGGGAAGGCCGCTGGTCGCCGTTTACCACGAGGCCTCGAGCGTCACTGAAATCGCCCGGCAGACGCGCGCCGCGGAGCTCGTGAGCTATTCGGACGCGGAGCCGGTGGGGACGAAGGTCGCCGAGATCCGCCGGGTGATTGAAAAAGTCGCGGACCCCGGCTACCGGAAGCCGGAGACGGATTGGGCGGTGCTTGAGAAATACTCGGCGCGGAACATGACCGGAAGGCTGGCCGCGGTCCTCGACCGCGCGGCGGCGGGTGGTGAGCGGTGAAGGCGAGGCTGGGCATCC
>Ga0155357_171_pt1 | contig 22925 bp, 22 predicted proteins | sample RifCSPhighO2_02_FD_106325 | JGI IMG/M metagenome (GOLD analysis project Ga0155357, IMG submission 106325) | Omnitrophica bacterium RIFCSPHIGHO2_02_FULL_63_14 | reverse complement strand
GGCGCGCCGCGTCCAGCAGGAACTGGTGACGGATGCGGCGCGCGCCGTCCTCCAGCGACCACCCCTCCCGCGCGCATCGCTCGCCGACGTCATGCCGCTCGATGCTCGTCTCAATCTCCAACCGCCGGCCGAGGTGCTTGACGAACTCGGCATCGTCGCCGGAGTCCGGCCGCAGGGCATGGTCCAGGTGGGCGATGAAGAGCTTCAGTTTCCAGGCCGGCCGGAGTGCTGCGAGGGCGTGGAGCAGGGCGACGGAGTCGGCGCCGCCGGAGACGGCGACCACGACGCGCGCGCCGGGGTTCAGCAGGCGGTGCGCGGCGAGGGTCCGGTTCACGGCGGCCTCAAAGTTGTCCATTCAACATGCCATCGTGTGATTCCGCAGATTGTGGATCGATTACGCCGATAGGACGTCTTATCGGCGACATCATCTCACAATCGGCGAAATCCTGTTAGTGGTTTTGAAATCGTTTACCCATCGCCGAGCCGCTTCATGGCCAGCGCCAGGACCCGGCGCACGTTGCGGTCCCGCTCCCGTCGGTTTCGCGCCCGGATGGCCGCGCGAGAGCGCGGGTCGTCGATGCGGCTGACGATGTCGACGGCGGTCATCCGCACCTCCGGCTTGCGGTCTCTGAGTGCGGCGATGAACGCCGGCAGGATGTAGGGGGCGGCGCGGGCCAGCGGCTCCAGCCCCAGCAGAGCCGCCCGGCGGACCTGGGGGTGCTGATCGGTGCGCAGGATGTCGAGGAGCTGCGGCACCGCCGGCGCGCCTTGGATGGCCGCCAGCGCCCGAACCGCTTCAGCTCGCCGCTCCGGGTCCTTGGCCGTAAGATAGGGGCGGATGGCGCCGACCGTGCTGGGGTCCCGCAGCGCCTCAAGCCGGAGGAACCCGACCTGCCGCTGGTAGGGGTCGTTGGATTCCAGCAGCACTACCGCGTCCTTGGCGCGCTGGTCCGTCGGGCCGGGCTCATCGGCGCAGACGCGCGGCGTCACGCACGAGCCGACGAGCAGCAGGGCCATCAGCAGCGTCCCATCGCGGGGTTCACCCCGTACCACGCGGAAGCCCCGCCTATCAAGGCGGGGAGGAACAGGGCGCTGTTCCCGAAGGGTAAGACCTCGAAGCCACGGCTGTGAAGCCGTGGTACGGGGTTCACTGCGCATTCACGCTCTCCTCCTCCGCGCCGACCCGCGCGCCGGGGCGGTTGCGCTTCGAGCGGCGGACGAGCCGCTCATGGCGCCTGGTGGCCTTGCGCTTCTCCAGCTGGCGCTCGAGCTCGGCGAACGCGCGCCGGATGGCCGCGCCGGGAGAGCGCTGCTCTTCATGCGCCGCCACGGTGTGTCCCGGCACGTGGCAGGTGACCGCCGCCCGAAAGAGCGCATGGCGGCCATTCTCTTCGAACAGCACGTGGAGCGAGACGGCATCCGCCGTGAAGTGCCGGAGCTTATGCTCCAGCCGGTCCATGAGCTCCTCCAGCAGTCCGCGGACGTGGTCCTTGGCCTTCACGTGCTTCAACTCGATGAACCGTTTCACGATCCCCTCCAGTCTTCTCCAGCCAGCTCCAACTCGTCCACCGCATACGCGGCCCCGCCGTCGGCGCCGGCGGTGTCCCGCCGGTCGTCTTCCCGCCGGCGGCCCTTCTCGCTCACCCGGAACTCGAGGCTCCCGCCGAGCATGAGACGGGTCTGGGCGTCCAGCGCCGGAAGGGCGCTGAAACAGGTGCTGATGATCGGGATGAGGAGCCACTCCAGCGCATGCCCGATCCTGGTGAGCGACGACCACCGCACCGGCCGCTTGGGCAGGAGCGACAGGCTCAGGATGATCGTGGTGGCCAGCGAGATCGAGGCCAGGCCGAAGATGGTCGCCGTGATGCGGGGCGCGCTGTAGTAGAGCACGGAGTCCGAGAACTCCCGCCCGACGAGCAGCGCCGGCAGCCAGCCGATCACCGTCAGCAGAAAGCCCCACGTGGCCCACGAGACGTTGGTCTCAAACAGCTTGAAGCCGTGCCGGAGCCTGGCGGAGAGCGGAATCGTCCGGCTGGTCACGAACGCCCGCATGACGACGGGGAAGTTCTCCACCCCCCACGCCCAGCGCCGCTTCTGCCGGTAGACATGGCCGACCGTCTTCCACCACGACTCGGCGGCGGTGATGTCCATCGACACGGTGATGGGCAGGGGCACCACCCGGTAGCGGCCGTCGAACCGGATGAACGCCTTCCAAAAGATCGCCGAGTCATCCGAGATCATGTCCACCGGCCAGTACCCGGTCTCGACGAGCGCCGCGAAGCTCATGCTGTGGCTCGAGAAGGTCACCAGCCGCTCCGGGTCGGTGGCCTCGATGAGCTGGAAGAAGGAGGAGCCGATGTCGAGGACGCGGGCGAAGCTGGGCACGTCCCAGATGTTGTTGTGGTAGACGGGAATCGGCTGGAAGCTCGCCCGGGTCCGCTCGGGACACGTGAGGAAGCGGTAGGTGAGGCAGGCGACGTACTGGGGGTCGACCACCGTGTCCGCGTCGAAGCAGGAGGCCACGACGTCTTCGACGCGGATCCCGCGCTCCGCCAGGAGTGCTGCGGCCGCCTTGGCGGCATACGTCGCGTTGGCGCCTTTCACGCGCGCTTCGCCTGGCAGGCCGTCCGGATGGACCACGACGAGCAGGTCGAGGAAGACGGCGCGGTAGCGCCGTTGAAGCTCCCGGACATCCGCCTTGACCGCATCGGACGCGCGCTCTTCGACGGCCAGCACCACCAGGATCCGCTTCGGGGGAAACGTCTGCCGGGCAAGGCTCGCCAGGCCCGGCGCGAGGATGTGCCTGGACTCTTTCATGATGGGGATGAGGACTAGATGGACGATCGTCTCCGATGGGGGGAGCGGTTCCTGAGCGCGGACCCTCTGCAGCTCCCGCAGATGGAGCCAGCGGGAGAGCCGGCCGCGCAGCGAACGCCCCGCCGCGCTGCGGCGCAGAGCCGTCAGGTAGGGGTCGAGGCGGTCCAGGCCGCGCACGCGCTCCATCCAGTCGGTGTCCTGCTCGAGGGAGAGGCGCAGGTAGGACAGCACGAGGAAGAGCGTCATGAAGAGCAGGCGCAGCAGCCAGTACAGGTTGAACGCGATGACGAGTGCCGCCGCCAAACGAGGCTTGCCGACCGCTAGGCCGATCATGCCGAGCAGGATCGTCCAGCTGGCCAAGCCGGGCAGGATGCTGAAGAGGCGGTGGAGGACGCGGTCCCGCCCGGTGGTCAGGTGGGGAGAAAAGCGGAAGTTCATGGCGATCCCCCCGAGGAGGTCGTCCGTTCCTGAAAGGAGAAGCTCAGGAGGTCTCGCCGGGGCAACAGGGTCATGGAGCAGAGCGCTCCGGCTGAGGGCTCCAGATAGAACAGGATCCCCGCGTCATCGTCGTACGCGAAGGCGCTGCCCGGCCTGACCGGAACGAGTGTCTGGACGGCCGCCACTCTACCCCGGGTCAGCTCGAGCAGCTTGGCCTCGTCATCGTCGTGCACGAGGAGATGAGAGCTCTCGTGGACCCAAAAGGCCTGGGTGATGCGGCGGCCCTTCTCCAGCACCCATCGCACACGCGCGTCGCGCTCCGGCGGCTCGCCCCACTCAATGAGGCCCAGCCGGTCCTTCTGCCAGACGGCCGCGCGCTGATGGCGCGCCTCCCAGGCCAGCCCGAGCACGCCATGGCCAATCAACGGGGCGGCGGCTCTGGAGGTGAACCCCGTACCACGGCCTAACGGCCGTCGCCTCTGGAGCGACCCTTCGGGACGACCACGCCATTCCTCCCCGCCGTGGTACGGGGTGAACAGCTCGCCGTGGGCGCCCAAGAGGAGGAGTGCTTCTTTGCTGAATACGGTGATCTCCAGCGGACGCCGCGCCGATGCGCGCGTCCCTTTCCCAGCCGGCTTATCGACGACCGGCCGCCTGAGCTTCCCCTCAAGATCCATCTGCACGAGCGTGCCCGTGTCGTTCAGGACGTACAGGGCCCGGTCGAACAGCCCGAACCCCTGGACCCCCTCCAGGAGGAGTGTCACCGTCTGTGACGGCAGGTGGAGCCTGACGAGCGCGCCGTCCTGCAGGAATAGGAGGTGCCGGCGGTCGAGCGGATCCCACGTGATGTGGCGCGCGCCCGGTGGCAGCAGGCCCGTCAGATCCTCTAGGCGCGGCTCGTCCGCTGAGGGTTCGATCCAGAGGACCCACTCGTCAGCCGGCACGCCGAGGCGGACGAGAAGCGCCGGGCTGCCGTTGACGGTCCCGATCGACAGCACCCGGGCCTCGGCCAGCGGCGACGCGGGGGCGACGAGACGCTGCGCATCACCCGTTTTCCAATCGTAGAACCAGTGATCGGACAACATCGGGCCGCGGCGCAGGACGAGCCATCGCGTGCCCGGCAGCGGCAGGAGCTCTTGGAACGGCCCCGGCAAGAGCCGCTCCTGCTTCCATGCGGCGGGCAGGAGCAGGATGCGCTCGAACACGGCGGACTTTTCCGCCTCGACCGTCACGGTGCGCACCCACGGCTGGTAGCCCGGCAGGCCGACCCGCACATCGTAGGTCCCTGGCAGGAGGCCGCGCAGGATCGTCGGCGTCGTCTTCGTATAGCGCCGCTTGCCAAGATACACCGTGGCGCCCGGCGGGGTGGTGGCAAGAGAGATCAGCCCGGTCTTCACGATGCCCTGCTCCGCACCGGGCTTGAGCGAGTAGCCGAAGGCTTGGAGCAGGACGAGCGGGCAGGAGACGAGATACACCGCCGCAAACACGATAAAGGCCAGTTGTCGCACTCGGCGCATCAGTGGGTGGCGCTCGCTGCCGGTTCGGGACGGTTCATGCCTCACTGGCCGATATCAGAACAGATGGCGGCGGAGGGATTCGGCGCCCTGCGCTCGCCCCGCTCCAGGCGGGGCTCGCTCCGGGTCGGCCACCCGCCGCTCCCAAGGAAGGCCGGCGTTCCTGTTCGTCGCGCCGGCGTTTTACAAAGATGTCGCGGCTCCCTTCGAATCCCTCCGCTCTTCGAAGGGAAAAAATCTGGCGGCGGAGGGATTCGAACCCCCGACCTTGGGATTATGATTCCCCTGCTCTAACCTCCGCCAACGGCGGATCCGCCTTCCTCAAGAAACCTGGCGGTGACAGGACTCGAACCTGTGACCCGCTGATTATGATTCAGCTGCTCTAACCAACTGAGCTACACCGCCTTAATTCCTACACTCCATTGTTGGCGGAAACTGAGCTACACCGCCGAGAAAGATTTCGTCTCTTGCAATCTGGTCGGCGCCGCCGGGGTGGTAGCCGGATCGATTGACGCCGACCGATTCAAATCCAAGCCGTTCGAATTGCCGCGCAACTGCTAGGCACAGCGTCGCGTCCTGGAAGCGGCCGACCTCATCGGCGCCAACCTCGATCCTGGCATGCGTTCCAAGGTGGCGGACTCGCACCTGGCGGAACCCCTGGGCGCGCAGAAACGACTCCGCCTGCTCTACCTGCCGCAGCTTTTCTTCCGTCACCGCCATGCCGTGAGGGATGCGCGAGGAGAGGCAGGCGTTCTGCGGGCGGTCCCAGTTCGGCAGGCCGAGCGATTTCGCCAGCGCCCGCACCTCCCACTTGGCGAGTCCCGCCTCCTGGAGCGGTGCTTGGACCCCGAACCTCAACGCGGCACGCTGGCCGGGCCGCTCAGCGAGCCGATCGTCGGCGATGGCGCCGTAGAGGACGGCGGACATCCCCCGCTCTTCGGCGAGCCGTTCGAGCTCCTCGAAGAGCTCCTGCTTGCAGAAATAACAGCGGGACTCGACGTTCACCCGGTAGCGCGCGTCCGCCACCTCGCGCGTCGCGATGACGAGGCGCTCCAGGTCAAGGTCCGCCGCCAGCCGGCGCGCCGCCTCGAGGTCTTCCCGCGCCAGCGACGGGGAATCCGCGGTGACCGCCAGCGCGTTCGCCCGGCCAAGGACATCGCGCGCCAGTTTGGCGACGAGCGTCGAATCCACCCCGCCGGAGAACGCGACCACGACCCGTCCGTATCCTGCCATGAGCGCCTTCACGTGCTCCAGTTTGTCCTGCAGCGCTCCCCCTTCGCTGTGGACCGAGGTTGTCTTATCCATGACCGGTAATCCACCCCCCGCCCAGAACAAGGTCGTCATCATAGAACACCACCGCCTGGCCCGGCGTGATGGCCAGCTGCTCTTCATCGAACTCGACGCGGGCCGCTCGGTCAGGAAGCGGGGTCACCGTCGCCATCCCACCCTCATGGCGGGAACGGATCTTCGCCAAGGCTCGAATCGGACGCTCCGGCGGCGGGATGGAGAGCCAGTTCACCCGCTCCGCCGTCAGCATTCGCTCCAGGAGTGCCTTCTGCGGGCCGATGACCAGCCGGTTATTCGGCTGGTCCAGCGCGACGACATACATGGGCCGGCCCACACTGATCCCCAAACCCTCCCGCTGGCCGATGGTATAGCCCAGCAGGCCCCGGTGGGTCCCGAGGGCGTTGCCCGCAAGGTCCGTGATCGGTCCCGGCTCATCGCCCGCCCCCAGCTCGCGCCGCAGGAACCCGTCTTTGTTGCGGTCGCGCACGAAGCAGACGTCCTGGCTATCGGGCTTCTCCGCCGTCGAAAGATTGAGCCGCTGCGCCAGGAAGCGCACTTCGGTTTTCCGCATCCCGCCCAGCGGAAAGCGGACCTGTGAGAGCTGGGCTTGGCTCAGGTTGAAGAGGACGTAGGACTGGTCCTTGCTTCCATCCACGGCGCGCGCGAGCGTATAGCGTCCGGCGTCCGCATCGAATGCCGCGCGCGCGTAATGGCCGGTGGCGATGAGCCCGGCCGAGCGCCGGAGGGCGTGCTCGAGGAGGGCCCCGAACTTGATGTGGTCGTTGCAGGCGATGCAGGGATTCGGGGTCAGGCCGCTCCGGTAGCCGTCCACGAAGTAGTCGATGACCCGGCTGCGGAAGACCTCGGCGAGCTCCAGCGTCTCGTGCGGGATGCCAAGCCGCCGCGCGACCGCCCGGGCATCCAGCGCGTCGCGGACCGAGCAGCACAACCGCGTGCCGCTGGAGACGCAGACGTCCTTCCCCCACAGCTGCAGGGTAATGCCGATGACGTCATAGCCCTGCTCGTGGAGCAGGGCCGCCGCCACGGAGCTGTCCACCCCGCCGCTCATCGCCACGACGATGCGCTCAGCCATGGCTGATTATAGCACGGCAGGCCATGTGGTGAGGACGCAGATGACCGCAGATTACTGTGCAGATGACCGCTGATCTATCTGCGGCAATCTGCGCTCTTCGATCAGCGGATATCTGCGTCCTCCTGTGGCGGGGACGCGGCAGGCAGATCTGCCTGCGCCGTGGGCGGGGCAGGCAGACGCTCCGAGAGGGAGAAGAGGTAGGCGACCAGGGCGTCCAGGTCCTCTTCGGAAATGCGGTCCTTCCAGGACGGCATGTAGAGCCCGGGCTGAGGGCGCGTGGTCTGCGCGCGGGGCACCGGCTGGCGGCCGGTGCGGATGAGGCGCTTCAGGCTCTCGACGTCGTCGCCGTAGTAGGCCTTCGCGTGCAGGAGCGACGGGGCCTCCTCCCCGAGGCCGGCATTCCAGTTCCGCCGGCCGCCGACGCCGTCGATGCCGTGGCAGGCGGCGCAGCCGAACTTCTCGAACACCGCGCGGCCGCGCTCCACGCTCGAGGCAGAGACGGGCTGGGGCTCGGGCGTTCCGGGCACCACGTAGGAGGCCGGCGGGTCGAAATCGGTGAGGCTCAGCAGATACACCGTCAGCGCCTCGACCTCGTCCTCGCGCAGGCCGAAATGCGGCATGGCGCTCGGGAACACCTCCTCTTCCCCCTTCGGCAGGCGCTCCGGCGTGACACCCGGATTGAGCATGCGCGGGTGGGCAAGCTTGCGCTGGAGCCAGTGGATGCGGTTATGCGGTAGTTCCATCATCTCGAAGTCGGCTTCGAGCAGCAGGTACGACTTCGAGCCCACCTCGGTGAGGTCCTGCGACACCGTCTGGCCGAAGTCCTTGATGGCGTGGCAGCCGTAGCACCCTTTGGCCCGGAAGAGCGCCCTTCCCTTCAGGAGGAACGGCACGTGCGGCCGGATCTCGTTCAGGTTGCCATGGCACCGCGCGCAGGACGCCTGCACGAGCCCCCCGCGCAGCAGCGGCTGCTCCCAGTGCGGCACGTCGCCGTGCGCGGCCTTCGCCTCGGTTGCCAGCCCCTGGCCGCCGTGGCAGACGGTGCAGCCGAACTTCTCCACCGGGTGCCACTGGAGGAACTGCCCCGGGTGCGCGGTAAACGGCTCCTCGGCAAGTGCGAGCTGCGGCTTGTCGATCGCCAGGTGGCAGGTCGTGCACCGGTCCACCCGGTCGAGGTTCTTGACCAGCACCTGCTTGATACCGCCGCTGAGACCCCGGCGCTCATCCTTCGCCAGCGTCTTGAAGAACCGATGCTGCGTGCCTTTCCACTCGCGGGTCATGTCCTGCCCGAGCGCGATGAAGAAGAGGAGTGTGAGCGCCGCGGTGAGCAGGAGGAAGACGAGGCGCTTCATGTAGAGTGCCTTTCAACACCGAAGATGGATTTCGCCGATTGTGGATCGATTCCGCAGATGGCCGTCGTCATCGGCGAAATCTCCTCGAAATCTGCGGAATCATTCTGATGGTTGTGAAACACGCCTTAGATATTGAAGTTGAACGCCGGCAAGCTGATGAGGTACTTGATGCCGAAGAGCAGGCGCAGGAGGATCTTGCCCAAGACCCCCACCATCATGAGCAGCAACCCCATGACGATGGCGTACTTGATCGGCCCCAGCGTTTCGTACAGCGTATCCTTGAATTTCCCGAAGGCCATCCCGAGCCCGCCGAGTGCTAGGCCGATGACGCCGATGCCCGCGGCGATGAGCGCGTAGCCGGCTGCGCCGAACTGCTGGACCAGCTGATACATCGTCGAGACCACCGGCGAGTTCGTGGAGCGGCCGAGTGTTTCGAAGAGCGTCGTGTACCGGCTGCGCAGCGGATAGTCCGCATCGGGCGACACTAGGAGCGGGATGAAGGTGGCGGCGGCGATGACGATGCCAAGCCCCATGTGCAGAGCGGCCGAGACCAGCACCGGCGCCTTCGGGCCGGCTTTCGACGTAAGCCACTCCTTCGCCTGCTTCGGCACCGGCGTGCCGAGGAGGAAGTAGCTGCCCAGCACCAGCCCGCCCCAGAGGTTGGGCAGGTTTTTGAGCGTGAGCTTGGTCAGCCGCCGGTAGCTCCACGGCTCCCACGGCCAGTACCACTCCCAGTTCGGCCCCCGGCAGTACGTCCCGATCGTGATCAGGGCGAACCACAGGATCGTGCCGAGCATGAAGACCGAGACCGCGAACGGCCGCTCCTCCGGGTACCAGACCGGCAGCGGACCCGCCCGCTTCCAGCGCATCTTCGGCCAGGCGCCGACCCCCTTCGGATTGACGTCCACGTACGGGATCGCCATCAGGCCGATGACGATCAGCGTGGGCAGCACCACCCCGGCGATCCACGGGTCGAAGTAGACGAGAAGTTCCTGGAGGCCGAGGAAGTACCAGGGCGCCTTCGACGGGTTGGGCGTCACGTTGAGGTTGGCCTCGGCCTCCAGCGGCGCGTTCATGACCAGCGACCAGACGAACAGGATGACGGTGACGAGGAGCGCCGCCAGGAACTCCCGCGAGACCAGGTGCGGCCAGACGTCCACCTTCTCGCCGGTCTGCTTGGAGAAGCTGTCCTTGCGCACCCGCCAGAGGTGGACGCAGAGGAAGATGGTGAAGAGGAACGGCACGGCGATGCAGTGCAGGACGTAGAACCGGATGAGCGTCGCATCATTGATGACGGTGCCGCCGATGAGCCCGAAGCGCGCGTCGTTGGCGGCGGTGATGAACGGCAGGCGGAACGGCCCTTCATTGCCGAGGAGCGGCGAGGCGGCGGCCATCTGCGCGCCGACGGTGACCGCCCAGAGCGCGAGCTGGTCCCACGGCAGGAGATAGCCGGTATAGCTGAGGAAGAGCGTCATGACCAGCAGGAGTATTCCCACCACCCAGTTGTACTCCCGCGGCGGCTTGTAGGCTCCGGTCAAGAAGACGCGCACCATGTGGAGGATGACCACGATGACCATGAGGTGTGCCGCCCAGCGGTGCATGTTGCGCAGCAGCTGGCCCAGCGTCACGACGAAGGACAAATCCTTCATGTCCTGATACGCCAGCACGCTCGCCGGCCGGTAGTAAAACATGAGGAGGATGCCGGTCACGGTCAGCACGAGGAAGAGATAAAACGACAGCCCGCCCAGCCCCCAGGTGTAGGGGATGCGGATGGCGTCCTTGGCGATCCGCACCGGGTGGAGGTGGAGGAAGACGTTGCCGAAGATGCGCACAAGGCGCGTGCGCGGCGTGTCGGCGAAGTCGTGCCGGAAGATCGACTTCCAAATCTTGGTTTTCTTGAGGGTCTGCTTCAGCGAAGGGGTGGCGTCGGCCATGGGGCGGTCGGTCAGGCGCTCTCGAACGGGAGGAAGAACTCCCCCTGCTCCCGCAGGCCGGGCCGGTTCTCCAGGCGCGCCTTGTCGATGAAGAGCTGGCCGTCGTCAGCCAGCGTGATCGCGCAGCGCCAGAGCGGGTTGGGCGCGGGTCCGGCGATCACGTCGCCGTTCTGGTTGAAATTGGACCCGTGGCAGGGGCATTTGAACCGGCCTTCGGCATCGAACCAGTTGGGCGTGCAACCCAGATGGGTGCAGCGGGCCCAGAAGCAGTAGAAGCCGTCCTGCGTCCGGACGACCCACGTCCGCTGCGTCTTCTTCCACTTTTCGCTGATGCCGAACGGGTAGTCCTCCGGTTTGCCCGCCTTGAAGGCGAGCGTCGGTTCATAGAGCACGTTCGGGAACAGGTAGCGGAGGTTGGAGAGGAGCCAGCCGCCCAGGAACACCCAGAAAAATGCCCAGCCGGATTTCAGCAGGAAATCCCGGCGGCCGAACCGCTCCTCCAGCTTGCGCCAGAGGTCGGCCTGTCTGCCGCCCAGCGGGGCGGGCGGTTGTACGGATGACGCAGGAGGGTGGGTTGCCGATTGAGGCTCCATGCCGCTAGTGCCGTTCCAACTCGTTCCACCAACCAGTGACAAGGTTGCCACCCGACGTGCAATATGCAGTCCTGATCATGGTAGCGTTCGGCCGTAAGAGTTGGAACGGCATTAGCGTTTCTCCGATGGTTGGTCGTCATCGTGCCGTCCGCCGCGGAGTGCGTCCTGGAACTCACGGATCGCGTGACCGAGCGACCGGCCCAGCTCCGGCAGCCGGCGCGCCCCGATGATCAGCAGCACGATGGCGAAGATGACGACGAGTTCACCCCAGCCCAGGTTCATCATCAGCTCCTCCGGGTGACGGCGTAGTCTGCCAGGTCTTGGTAGCTGCTGCGCAGGCCGTTCATCCCGCCAGCCGTGAGCGCCTCATCGAGCAGCGCACGGGCCCGTTCCTGCGCCTTGGCGATCGCTCCAGTCTGGCGGGCGGCGGCGGCGACGCGTGCGAGAAACGCAGGATTCACGTCCCCTCGGCGCAGCGGGGCGAAGAGCCGCATCCGCTCCCGCTCCGAGAGCGACCGGGCAAGGTAGATCACCGGCAGTGACAGCGCCCCCTTGTCCAGGTCGGTGAGGATGGATTTGCCCAGCTGCCGCTCATCGCCGCTCAGGTCGAGGCAGTCGTCAATGATTTGGAACGCCAGGCCGAAGCTCATCCCGAACGCCGCCAGCCGCTCCGTCGTCTCGTCGTCGCAGCCGCCCAGACGAGCCCCGCACCGGCAGCAGCCGCCGATGAGCGAGGCGGTCTTGTCGCGGATGATGTCGAGGTATTCCGCCTCGGTGAGATCCAGCCGGTAGCGGGCTTCCACTTCCCGCAGCTCGCCGCGGCACAGCTGCCGGCAGACGTCAGCCATCGCCTGCATGACGAAGCTGTCCTGCCGGGCGATGAGCGTGAAGGCGGTGGCATGGAGGTAGTCGCCCATCAGCACCGCCCGTTCCGTTCCCCAGCGATGGTGGAACGTGGGCTGCGCGCGGCGCAGGGGTGAGCGGTCAATAATGTCGTCGTGGATGAGCGTGGCGGTATGGATGAGCTCGACCGCCGTGGCGATCTCGATCAGCCCGGTGCGGTTGGGCGCGGGACCGGATGCTCCGGCGAGGAGGACGAGTGCGGGCCGGAGCCGTTTGCCGCCGGCGGCGATCAGATAGACGACCGTCCGGGCGACCGGGTCGGCCAGCTCGGCGAGGACCATGGCGCTGACGGCTTCGAGGCCGTCCTTGACCGGCGCGAGCGCGCGGTCAAGCGCGTGGGCGGCGCCGTCAGCGGCCGGGCCCGCCGCCGGGCGGGGCGAGCGGGCGCGTCGGGGTGCCGTGGCTATCTGTGGTGGCATCAGGCCTTTATCGCAATAAAGAGACTGGCGAGCCCGTACGATAATGGCACGTATTCTACCTGAGTTCGCAGACTCTGCAAGCGCTCCGCCATCTGTTCGGGTGTGAGGAACCCACGGACCGAGCGCGCCAGATAGGTGAACGGCCAGGTCCGTCCGGTGAGCAGGAACCCGATGAGGCGCACCCCGGTGAACAGAAACGCCTGGTACGCGGCGCGGAGCACCGGGTTGGCGGGATAACCGGTCTCCAAGATGATGAGCCGCCCCCCGGGGCGCAGGACCCTGACCATCTCGCGCAGGCCGTCCATCAAGCGGGTCAGGTTGCGCGTGGAGAACCCGATCATCACGCGGTCGAACGCCCCCTCGGGGAACGGCAGCGACTCCGCCTCGCCCTGCACCCAGCCGATCGCCAGCCCCAGCGCGCGCTGCTTGCGGTGCGCGTGGGCCAGCATCGCGCCGTTCATGTCCATCCCAACGACGGTGCTGGGCCGCTGCCCCTGCGGGTGCTGCGCGCAGAGCACCGCGAGGTTTCCCGTGCCGGTGCACACGTCCAAGACCTGCTGGCCGGGCGTGATGCCTCCACGCTCGAGCGCCTGAGCGCGCCAGCCCTGGTCCAGCCCCAAGCTGGCCAGCCGGTTGAACCGGTCGTAGCGCGGCGCGATGCGGGTGAAGAGCCGCTGGACGAACGACCGCTTCTCCACCCCTCCGAACCCCTCATCGCCCTTCATCGAGTGGTTCTTGCTAGATAAAATGCGAGGCTTTCCATCTCGATGGCCAGGTCCACGACCCGCAGCCAGACCGAGGACGGCACGTCCAGATGCACCGGAGCGAAGTTCACGATGGCCCGCACCCCGCTGGCCACGAATTGGTCGCAGACCGTCTGGGCCGCCTCGATGGGCACGGCAATGAGGCCGATGCGGATGTCGTGCCGCTTCACCAGCTCCGGCAGCCGGTGGGAGGGTGCCACCGCCATGCCGGAGACGGCGCGTCCGACCTTCTGAGGGTCGGTGTCCACCGCGACCTTGAACAGGAAGCCCCGCTCGCGGAAGCCGCGGTAGGCGAGGAGTGCTGAGCCGAGGTTGCCCACCCCGGCCAGCGCGATGTTCCACGTGCGACCCGAGACACCCAGGATCGTGCTGAGCCGGTCACGGAGCCGCTGCACCTCGTAGCCGCGCCCGCTCGTGCCGAACTGTCCGAAGTAACTGAGATCCCGGCGCACCTGCGCGTCGGTGAGGCCGAGCTGCTGGGCGAGCCGGCGCGACGAGATGAAGCCGACCTGCTTCGAGCCGAGGCGGCTCAGCTGTCGGACGTAGAGCGACAGCCGCGCCACGCACGCTTCGGACGCCGGGCGCTTGATGGCGGCGTGATTCGTGCTGGAGAGGGTTTTCGGCATCGGCCGGTTATCCCGCGATGGCGGCGAACGCCCGGCTCGATGCCGCAAGCCACCGCTCGATGTGGGCGTCCGTGTGCGCCGTGGAGATGAAGAGCGCCTCCCAAGGCGAGGGCGGGACCAGAATTCCGTCTTCTCGCAGCGCGTTCGCCCATCGCGCGAAGCGCTCGGCGCTGGCAGCCTTCGCTTCGACGGCGTTGCGCACCGGCGAGGCGGAGAAAAACAGCGTGAGCATGGAGCCCGCCCGGTTGACCTGTATTGGCACGCCGGCCTTCCGCGCCGCCTCCTTCAATCCCTCAGCCGCCCGCCGCGCGATCCGCTCGAGCCGCTCATACGGCGGGTGCGCCATCAGCTCATCCAGCGCCGCGACGCCAGCGGCCATGCTGAGCGGATGGCCGGCGAACGTCCCGGCGTGGTACACGTCGCCCTCGGGTGCTAGCCGGCGCATCAGCCGCTCCGGTCCAGCGATGGCCCCGATCGGCATGCCGCCGCCGATGATCTTGCCGAGCGTCGTCAGGTCAGGACGGACGTTGAGCCAGGCCTGGGCTCCGCCGGGGCCCAGGCGGAAGCCGGTCACGACTTCATCGAAGACGAGCAGGGTGCCGTGCTGTGCGGTCAGGGCGCGCAGCCGCTCCAGGAAGTCCTTCGCCGGCGGCACGACGCCCATGTTCGCGGCCACAGGTTCCACGATCGCGCAGGCCAGTGCTCTGCCCGCTCGCAAGAAGGCCTCCTCGAGCGCCTTCATGTCGTTGTAAGGGACCGTCAGCGTCTCCGCGGCGATCGAAGCCGGAAGGCCTGCGGTGTGGCCGGCCATGAGGCTGTCGCCGTGGCCGTGGTAGCAGCCGGCGAAGACCAGGATTTTCGTCCGGCCGGTGTGGGCGCGCGCGAGCTTCACCGCGGTCATGCACGCCTCGGTGCCTGACACGGTCAGGCGCACCCGCTCGGCCGACGGTACCGCCTCCGCAATGCGCCGCGCCAATTCCGCCTCGGCAGGGTGGGTCAGGCCGAGCAGCCAGTCCGACGCGAGGGCGCGGGTGAGTGAGCGCAGAACCGCCGGGTGGCGGTGGCCGAGGATCAAAGCACCCCATCCCGAGATGAAGTCCACGTAGCGGCGGCCGCCGGCATCCACGACCTCGGCCCCTTGTCCCGCGACCAGCGTCAGCGGCTCGGCGCCGACCTGCCGGAAGGCGCGAACCGGGCTGTTGACTCCGCCAACTAGATATTGCTGAACAATGGAATTTTGGATTTTGGATTTTGGATTTTGGATCGCGCGGATCTTAGCATCCGCAATTCGCAATCCGCAATCCGAAATTCCGTGAGTTCTCACTGCTTTTGTCATGATTTTTTGAGGAGCTTGGCCGCTTCCCTGGCCCAATACGTAATCAGGATGTCTGCGCCGGCCCGCTTCATGGCCAGCAGCATCTCCATCCACGTCGGCGCTTCGGGCAGCCAGCCGCGCGCGGAGGCCGCCTTCACCATGGCGTACTCGCCGCTCACGTTGAACGCCGCCACCGGCACGTGCAGCGCCTCTTTGACGGCGCGGACGATGTCGAGGTAGGCGAGCGCCGGCTTGACCATGACGACGTCCGCGCCCTGCTGGACGTCTAGCGCGGCTTCCCGCACCGCCTCCTCGGCATTGGCCGGGTCCATCTGGTACGTCCGGCGGTCGCCGATGCAGGGTGCTGAGTCCACCGCGTCGCGGAACGGGCCGTAGAACGCCGAGGCGAACTTCGCCGCGTAGGCCATGATCGGCGTGCGCTCGAACCCTGCTCCGTCGAGCGCGCGGCGCAGGCACCCGACGGTGCCGTCCATCATGTCGGACGGGGCGACCATGTCCGCGCCCGCGCCGGCGTAGGACACGGCCGTTTTCGCCAAGAGTTCCAACGTCGCGTCATTCTCAATGTAAAAATCCTTCTCGGTACGGGGTTCGGGGTTCGGGGTTCTGGGCTTGCTTCCCTTCTTGCCCCCCACCCCCAACCCTGAACCCCGAACGATTTTCAACACGCCGCAGTGTCCATGGCTCATATACGCGCACAGGCACACATCGGTGATGACGAAGAGGTCGGGTGCCGCGCGCTTGATGGCGCCCACCGCCTGCTGGACGATGCCGTCCCTGGCGTAGGCGCGGCTGGCCCGTTCATCCTTGCGGTCGGCCAGCCCGAAGAGCAGGACCGCCGGCACCCCGTCCTCATGGAGCTTCCGGCACTCCTCAGCCGCCGCGTCCACCGACAGCTGGAACTGGCCCGGCATCGAGGGGATCGGCGCGCGCACGCGCGTGCCCGGACGCACAAAGAGCGGCATGACGAGCTGCTCGGCCGAGAGGCGCGTCTCGCGCACCAGGCCGCGGAGTGCTTCGCTTCCGCGCAGCCGGCGTGGACGGTTTGTCAGCGTATCGAACCGCGCCGGGCTCATCGGTTCGTCCTCACCATGGCGCGGAGCAGCCCCTCGACGGTGGACTCGCCGGCCTCGACGGCCACCCGGCCGCCCCGGGAACGGGCCTCGGCGGACGTGACCGGCCCGATGGAGGCGAACCGCAGGCGGCGGAACACCTGCGGCCTGCCGGCGGCGCGAAGCGCGTCAGCCAGGTGCTCGACGCAGCTCGCCGAGGTGACGGTGACAAAGTCGAATGGACGCTCAAAGAGCGTCGCGATGCCCTGCCTGAGCGTCCGCGGGACCACGGTTTGGTAGATCGGGACCTTGGTCACGCGCATCCCCCGCCGGCGCAGGCCTGTTTCGAGCGCATCGCGGCTTTCTTCCGCGCCGAGGATGAGCGCGCGCTTGCCGCGCAGGAGACGCCGCGGGAAGTCCGCCAGCACGCCCTCCTGGCTGAAGCGCTTCGGGACGAAGTCGACGTGGAGGCCGTGCGACTCGATCGCCGCCGCGGTCTTGATGCCGATGGCGCCGATGTGGCAGCCGGCGAGCACGCGCAGGTCCCGGTAGTGCGGCCTGAGCAGCTTGGAGAACCAGCCGATGCCTTCGGGGCTGGTGAAGAACACCCAGTCGGTGTGCGGGAGCTCCTTCACGGCGTTGTTGAACGCGCCGTTGGACCTGACGGGGGCGAGCTCGATGGCTGGCAGCCGCTCGACCTCGGCCCCGAGCGCTTCGAGCTGGTCGGCGAACGGCTCGGCCTTATCCGAGGCTCGCGTGACGAGGACGCGCTTGCCGAACAGCGGTCGGTGCTCAAACCAGGAGAGCCGCTTCCGGAGCCTCGCCACCTCGCCGATCACAGCGACCGCGGGCGGGCGGAGCGCGGCGCGGCGGACGCGCGAAACAATGGTCGCGAGCGTGCCCGTCACCGTCCGCTGGCGCGGGGTGGTGCCCCATTCAATGACCGCGCAGGGGGTTGAGGGCTTGCGGCCATGGCGGATGAGCCGGGCGGCGATGCCCGGCAGTGTCGAGACGCCCATGAGGCAGACGAGCGTGTCGCAGGCAGTGGCCAGGCGGTCCCAGCGGATGGCGCTCTGCGGCTTGGCCGGGTCCTCATGGCCGGTGATGATGGCCAGGGAAGATGACAGGCCCCGATACGTGACGGGGATGCCGGCGTACGCGGGCACGGCCAAGGCGCTGGTCACGCCGGGGACGAGCTCAAACCGGACCTTCGCGCGCGCGAGCTCCAACGCCTCCTCGCCGCCGCGGCCGAAGAGGACCGGGTCGCCGCCCTTGAGCCGCACCACAATCTTGCCCTTCTTCGCCTCGCGGACGAGCAATCGGTTGATGGCTCGCTGGCTCGTGCTGGGGTCAGACCCCAAGCGTGAACGTTGCCGCATTTTCGCTTTGGGGTCTGACCCCACCTCTTTGCCGGCGTAGATGAGCTTGGCGCTTGGCCGGCAGTGGCGCAGCAGCTGGGGGGCCACGAGGTGGTCGTAGACCACGACGTCGGCCACTCGCAGCAGCTCCTGAGCCCGGAGTGTGAGCAGCTTCGGGTCGCCGGGTCCTGCGCCGACGAGATAGACGGCCCCCGCGCTCATGGCTCGATCCAGTGGTAGACCCGGCGGCCCTGCTTGTCCCGGAAGGAGCCGATCACGATCATGACGAAGTCCACCAACGGCCAAATGCCGGCGAATCCTCCAAACGTGAGGATCGTCAGGATGGCGGTGCCGTGCTTGCCCACGTAGAAGCGGTGGGCGCCGAAGACGCCGAGCAAGAGGCAGAAGAGCAGCGCCCCAAGCCGCGACTTGTCGGAGTACGCCTCATCAACCATACACGTCCCCCGGTATCTATGTTCGTGTTACGTGATACGCGTCACGTGTTACGTAAGAGCGACCATAAACACTTTTACGTGACACGTGACACGTAACACGTAACACGTTCCACGGGCCACTATCTCCTGGGAGAAAAAACGCGCCCGACGGGGATCGAACCCATAACCTCTAGCTCCGGAGGCTAGCGCTCTATCCAATTGAGCTACGGGCGCTCGCTCCGCACCAGCGGCGTGCTGGTACGGATGGTACCACTACCTCACATCGTAACCGGAACTCTCAACCACACGTGTTGGCCTGGCGCGGAGCTCTATAGGAGGGGGAAACGAAGTTTCCCCCTCCTATCGCCCCGCCTGCGGCGGGGCTGGTCTCCCCCTTCCCAGCCTGCTGTCTAGACTTGCGAGAGGCCTCAACAATATCCCATGTTTTTTGGTCAATATCTGGCGACCTGCCAAAACATTTGATAACTGCATTCAACGTTTGCTCGCTCACCAATCCCACCACAGTATAATTCCTCTGCACAAGAGACTCTTTTAAAATATCAGCCGTCGTAAATAACCATCTTCTATCAAGACGAACAAAGGTCAAATGGTCAAACCAATCTACCTTGCCTGGTTGAATCACGTAATACGTTTCAAAGCTGTGATGAAAGCACCCCATTTGTGCTTTTCGCCAATCTTTCTGAACCGAAGTAGTAACGACCAGAACCGCAGGGTCTTCGTCTGTCGCATCGTTTAGACAGATGAAAAACTTGTTCGCACGCTCACCATCCTCAAATTGATGCCAACGCTGGATAATTTCACCAGCATTCATCCGAAGAGTTCTTTAGCTTCGCGGTCATCAGCCACTCGCTCAAGATAGGCTTCTCGCGGAAGGCTTCTTGGACTAGAGCTAAAACTAAATTCATAAGGAATTGGCTTCCACATTCCAAATTGACTCTTAGCGCGTTCCCAAGGATCATTGGGAAAATGAGTCGCCAAAACCATTTGTTTCGCTGTTGCGTTTTTGAATGTGAACGCGACATCTTCGACGATTCGTAACTCTCTTGGAGAAAAGTATTCTGCTTGGAACTTGAACGTTCTCTTCGGAACGATATTCAAGCGTTCGCTTTCGTCAAATTTGGCTACGGCAAACGTCGTTCTAAAATCTTCTTCGGGACTCTTTAATTCTTCAAATAGTTCTACTGGAACAGGACCTTTCGGCCACACCGAATAGAAGAGTCCTGTTATTGGTCTGCCTGTCTCCTGAAAATGACGGAAGTCGGCATAGAAAAGCAACTTGAATAATTTCGTTTTCCCGCAGTTACGGGTATGTTTGGCGAAATAGCCGATGAGGTTCAAAAGTTTTTCTCGGCTATGCTCGATAAGCATTTCGCCTTCTCATTTCTCCTTGTAATTGAAACTGAATCTGGAGAGATTCGTCCATTGGCAAATCTTTAGGTATTCTGGAAACTCGCGGATCGACTTGAGGTACTCCTAATAGATGGCTCTTACTCTTGAACATTGAACACTTGGCAGCATACCCCGTCCACTCATAGCTAACCCACAACCTTTAGCTCCAGAGGCTAGTGCTCTATCCAATTGAGCTGCGGGCGCGTCACGCAGCCAGTGACGAATCTACTGGGAGCTGGCTGTGCTCCTCGCTGATTCCCCCTTGTCGTTTTCTCAACCGAGCCGGTTCTTTGTCCAGCCCATCTTGGTCAGATGGGTGAGAAATTCTCTCCCACGTACAGTAATCCGAATTCTACCGCCGTCTTCGCGAATCAGCACTCTATCCTTCAAGAATCCGAGCCACTGTTCAAATGAATAGTTCTTGTAAAGCACCGAATACTGGCTTGCGACAAGACTATAGAATGGCCTCAAAACATCTATCGGCTGGCCATCTGCTTGCTCATTCAGGTAATCGAGCAAACCCATCTGGCTCCCGTACAGTTGGTGATAAACCTCTTGGAAAGAATATGCAATGGAGAGCGCCGCAAAGTATCGGATAAGCACGAGTATGCCATTCGCATCGAGAAGCTTCTTCTCCTGAAGAGCCTTAGTGAGTAAGGCCTCTTGTTCTCGGATAAGTTCGTTATCGAGCTCGCGTATTAGTGCCTCGGCTTCTGCGCGAGGATCGCGATCTCCCCCGCTTTCCTGCCGCTCCGGACCCAGGTCCACCCCATGGATTTTCCTAATCCGAGGAAATAATTGCCGGATATCGTCCCGGAAGCAGATGGCGAGGAAGAAGCAAACCACGAAAACAGATCCGACGATTGCTACTGCTGTCCACATGCCTCTCTCAGAAACGTAAACTCATGGCCTCGTAATGTATCGCGCAATCCGAGGAGGGTTTCCCCTTATCGGTCGTCGTCCCGCCAGCGGACGGCAAACCACTTGTGGAGCTGGCGGGACTCCTCCCTGGTCTCCCCTCCCCACGTAAAAACAAAACAGATATATATGCTTTGCGTCATGTTCTAATACGTCGCCTACTTCGAGCATGACTTCGCCACCTGAAATATTCTTCCAAGTTTTTGTACGGCGCTTCTGAGTCAATATCTCTCGCCATCCCCCTCGTGAGATAATTCATCCAATAATCATCAAAAACCTCTTCACCATACTTGGCAAACGGCCCTTGACCTGCAAGTAGGGTCTTAATATCGGTTTCCGAGCCGATGTTTTTTGTGTTGCCGCTTCCTGGCCGCGCACTTGCAATTCGCCACTTCTCGTGCAGTAGAAATTCAAAACTCTTAGCAACCGAAACAACATCGCGGAGATCTTTTAAAGAAAAAACACGACGCTCCGCTCCCGTAGTAGCCTTGCTTCGACTATAAATGACCCCAAGGACAAGATGGGCAGCATATTGACCATAGGGAAACGTAACGTTCTTGGCCGAATTACGTTGCCGAAAGTAGCCAGTAAAAGAACCGAGCGTGAATCCATTCGCTCTCTCACGATTAGCGCGATATGTGCTCTTAACATCAAGAGCAATCTTTACCCCGTTTCTTGCAACAAAGCTAATGTCGGGGTAGTGGTTTTGATGTTTCCCGAGCTCGATCTTCAATTTATGTCTATCAGCAAAATTGAAGAGGGCTGGTAACAACATCAACTCAATTATTTTGGATATGACTTTCGTATCAGAGGAAACCGGATAGATGTTTTTGTAAATATCTATGAAACCCTTAACCACCCAATCTCCATTATCTGATACGACAATCCGATGGAATTGCTTGAACTGTTTTAATAGTGCCTGCCTAAATTGTGAGACGGTCATCAAAAAGCGTATCCAGAAAATTAGGTTCCAATTAAAAGAAGTTCCTTCGTTTCCCCGTTCTTGCTCAGAACATATTTGTATTGGCCGAAATGTTCAACTCGCACATAAGATTTGTATTTCTTCAGCAGCATCTTGAGTTCGGATTCAGACGGAATCCCATCGTTGCGATATGAAATAACCAAGATGCTATCTCGGTACCTTTTAAACAACTGGTCAAACGCTATATAGATTTGCTTCTTATCTGTCCAGGCGTTCGGCCTCGGTTTAAGCCGACGGTGCTTCGACTTCAAATCAATCTCGTTAAGCCATCCGTCGTACATCGTTAGCCCTTCTAAGAAGTGATAGAAATCGAAGTAATTGACCCCTACCCCACCTTTTGAAATATAGGGCGTGTCAATATATACCAAATCATATTTGCCGGGTACTTCGAGAGCATCGAAATTTAACGCTCGGTTAATCCTTCCATTGTTAAAGACCGCTTGATTGATTTCGTCTATGAACACCCGAAACCACTCATCGAACGACCTATCCCAACTAGCCTTATTGCCAAAGGAGCGCTTTACATCTGAGAGACGCATATAGAGGTTTTTTCTATGGAAGAGATTGTAGGGTCGCTTGACGATGCAAGCCTGACATAAAGCGAAAAAGGCGAGAGCAAATTTATAGGGATCGTCAAGCTGACGAATATTTGTAATAGTTTGGTCTATCCACACGTTCTCAGATTTCGTGAAGTAAATGTTTTTGAAGTGTTCTTGAACGAAATTCGGATACTCAATATTGGAGTGCCTTGTCAGAATCCAATTCACTTCCACAGAACTTAGTCGAGTATCCTTGTTTTCTACGAGGGCCACTCCGATGTAGTAGTTAAATCGGAGTAGGTCGTTGTATGTAACTTGCTTATCGGCCTTCTTGAATCTGTAAGCAACGGCTCCTGTCCCGCCAAAAGCATCTAGGCAGCTATGGAAATCAAGTGCCGCAACCTGTCCCCAGATCCATTCTGAAAGTTTTGCCTTGCTACCCTGGTAGCGAGTTGAAGGAAATCTGGATAAGAAATCTGGAAACAAAACAATTTGTTTTTCCTGTAGCCTCTTCATGACCTTCGCCCTTCAGTCCATCCAGTAGAAGAACAGGACTTGCAGTGACGCCAGCCTATTTTTCCTTTCCCCCTGCAAGCCTGACATTTTTGGGCCGGGAAGCCTACCCTAACTTTTCCTGTACCACTACAGACGATGCACGTCCGCTTTTCAGGTGTGAGTTGAACACTACCAGACCCGGAACAGAAGCCGCATCGCAATATTGTAAGCCCACCTTTATCCTTGATAGTTCATCTCCTGTAACAAAAACAAGATTAAGACTTCAGTAAGGCGGCGGCGCCTTGGGAAGCGAGTTGTGCCGCAAGACGCTCGCCGAGGGCGACCGGCTCGGTCATCGGGCCACTGAGGCGGCCGCGCCGTTCGTCCCGTCCGTTTGGGGCGATGACCGCTCCTTCAAGCTCCAACGTTCCTCCCTTGACCGACGCGTAGGCGGCGATCGGCAGGCGGCAGCCGCCGCCGAGTGCTTGCAGGAACGCCCGCTCGGCTTCCACACAGGCGCGGCTCACCGGATCCTCCAGCGACCCTGCCGCCTCGAGCGTCTCGCGGTCGTCGGCGCGCGTTTCCACCGCCAGCGCCCCTTGCCCCGGCTCCGGCAGCATCTCGGAGAAGTCCAGCAGCTCGGTGATCCGCTCCTCCAATCCGA
>Ga0155357_145_pt1 | contig 23999 bp, 26 predicted proteins | sample RifCSPhighO2_02_FD_106325 | JGI IMG/M metagenome (GOLD analysis project Ga0155357, IMG submission 106325) | Omnitrophica bacterium RIFCSPHIGHO2_02_FULL_63_14 | reverse complement strand
GTGATCTTCGTCGTGGACGCGAGCGCCTCGGGCCGGTACGGCACGCGCGGCAAGACGAAGTCCGAGCTCATCGCCGAGTTGTCGGCCCTCTTGGCCTTCTCGGCCGTGAAGAACAACGACCGCGTCGGCCTCATCATCTTCTCGGACCAGATCGAAAAGTACATCCCGCCGAAGAAGGGGCGTCTCCACGTTCTGCGCGTGGTGCGCGAGATCCTGTCTTTCGCCCCGAAGCACCGTAAGACCGACCTCAACGTCGGCTTGAGGGCGCTCAATGATCTCGTCACGAAACGTTCGACGGTGTTCCTGTTCTCGGATTTCCTCGCCGACGGCTACCAGACGCTCCTGAAGATCGCGCACAAGAAGCACGACGTCGTCGCGATCGTGGTGGAGGACCCCACGGAGCGCCAGTTTCCCGCCTTGGCGGGCGCCGTCACGCTCGAGGACGCCGAAACGCTCGAGGTCATCACGCTGAACGCCAGACGCGGGTTCCGGGAGAAATTCGCGGAAGCCTGGCGCAGGCGCAGCCAGGCGCGCGACCGGGTCTTCGCGGCCGTCGGGCTTGACCACATGGAGATCCAGACCGGGTCTCCTTATATCGACGAATTGATCCGGTTTTTCAAGATCCGCAAGAAGCGGTTTCATTAGCGATGAACAGGCCTTGGATCGGCGCCGTTTTGGGGTTGGTGCTGTTGGCGGCCGGCGCGTGGGCCCAGGACGTGAGTGTCAGCACGCGTGCCTGGCCTGCCCGGGCGAAGCTCGGAGACGAGATACGCCTGCTCATCCACGCCACGGCGCCGCCCGGTTTCGACGTGCGGCCGCCCTCCCCAAAGCAGTCGCTCGAGCCCTTCGAGATCAAGAATGTCGAAGAGCGGAAGACCCGCAAAGGGGAGCTTTTCGCGCTCACACTCACGGCCTTCGAGCTCGGCGAGCTCACCATCCCTTCCATTCCTCTGGTCTATACCGACGCGCGGGGCCGCTCGGGACAGGTGGTGACCCAGCCCCAAAAGGTCCGTATCGAAAGTGTCGGCCGGAAGCCGACGGATTCGAAAGACATCCGGCCTATCAAGGGGCCGGCCTCGATGAGTCTCCGCGCGCTTGTGACCGCCGCGCTCGCGGCCTGCGCGGCGATCCTTGCGGGCATTCTGGCGATGCTCATTTACAACCGGTTGAAGAAAAAACGCATCGAGGACCTGGAGAGCCTGAAGCCGCCGCATGAGCGGGCGATCCTCGAGCTCGGCCGGCTTCACCAACGCGGATACCTGCACGAGAAGAAGCCAAAAGAGCACTACGGCGAGCTCGCGGACATCCTGCGCCGGTACCTCGACAGGCGCTTCGGTCTCGACTCGATGGAATGGACCACGCATGAGACGGCCGCGGTACTGAAGGAACGGCCGTTCGACGGGTTGTCGGCCGCGAAGGTCCGTGAGATTTTGGAAGCGTGCGACCTCGTGAAATTCGCGAAGGCCCAGCCGCCCAACAGCCTGGCCGAATCGCTCAAGACCGGGATACTCGGCCTCATCGAGGCGACAAAACCCCTGCCGGAGGCCGGGCCGAAGAAATGAGATTCAAGGACCCCGCCTATTTTCTGCTGATCATCCCGGCGATCGTCTGGTTCTGGCTCTATATCCGGCACCGGATCGGCAAGGAGGCGGTGCTCACGTTCTCGAGCGTGCGGATCGTGAAGGAGGCCGGCGCCAAGACCATCCGGGCGGGACGGATCTTCTCGGGGCTCCTGAAGCTCACGGCGATGGTCCTTGTGGTCCTGGCCCTCGCCAGACCGCAGACGGGCACCGGCGAGGAGAAAACGACCGAGCACGTGGTGGACATCGTGCTGGCACTCGACATCTCGGGCAGCATGGCGACGCTCGATTTCTACCCCGACAACCGTCTGGTGGCCGCCAAACGCCAGGCGCGCCGTTTCATCGAGGGCCGGAAATATGACCGCATCGGCCTCGTGGTGTTCTCGGGACAGAGCATCACGCAGTCGCCGCTGACGGTCGACCGCCAGGCGCTCTTCACGCTGCTTGAGAGGACCCGGATAGGGCTTCTGGCCGACGGCACCGCGATCGGCCTGGGCCTGGCCAATGCCGTGAACCGCCTGAAAGATTCGGCGGCCAAGAGCAAGGTCATCATCCTCCTGACAGACGGCATCAACAACGCCGGCGAGATCGATCCGCTGACGGCGGGTGACTTGGCCAAGCAGTTCGGCATCCGCGTGTACACGATCGGTGTCGGCAAGGAGGGAGAGGCCATCCTGCCGGTGGAGGACCCGCGTTTCGGCACGCGGCTTATCAAGGTCAAGACCGAGATCGACGAGGAATCGCTGAACCGGATCTCACTGAACACCGGGGGGCGCTATTTCCGCGCCGAGGACGAACGGGGCCTTAACGAGATCTTCGGCGAGATCGACCGGCTCGAGAAGACCGAGATCACCGTGGAGCGCCTCACGCATTTCGAGGAACAATACTTCTGGTTCCTCTGGCCGGCTTTGTACCTGCTGTTGATCGAGCTGGTCTGGTCGAACCTGATAAAGGTGAAAATACCGTAATGGAGTGGGGTCACCCGGAAAACTTCAAGTGGCTGTGGGCCGTCGCGGGGGCGATCGGGCTTTTCGCGCTGGCCTCGGCCCGGAAACGGGCCCAGGTCCGGGCCTTCGGCGAAGAGGCGCTCGTGCAGAAGCTCTCGGCCTCCTATGACCCGCGCCGGCGCTTCGCCAAGCGCGCGCTGGTCTCGCTGGCGGTCATTTTCACCGTGCTGGCGCTTTGCCAGCCGCATTCGCGGACGCGCGAGATCACCGTGGAGCGCCGCGGCGTGGACGTGATCATCGCGCTCGACGTCTCGAACAGCATGCTCGCCAAGGACATAGCACCCAACCGCCTCGAGAAGGCGAAACTCGAGCTGGCGAGCCTCATCGACGCGCTCAAGCAGGACCGCATCGGCATCGTCGCGTTCGCGGGAGAGGCGTTCATCCAGTGCCCGCTCACGACCGACAAGAGCGCGGCCAAGCTCTTTCTGCAGGCGGCCCATCCGAACCTGATCCCGACCCCAGGCACGATGATCGGCGCGGCCATCCGCGTCGCGACGCAGGCGTTCACGGAAAAAGAGAAGGAATACAAAGCGCTCGTCCTGTTGACCGACGGCGAGGACCAGGGCTCGGACCCGATGGGGGCCGCCGCCAAGGCCAAGGCCCAGGGGGTCCGGATCTTCGCGATCGGCGTGGGAACTTCCGAAGGGGGCACGGTGCCGGGCGAGACGGCCGAGGGCGGGTTCAAGCGGGACCGCCGGGGAAATGTCGTGCTGACGAAGCTCGACGAAGGGCTTCTAAAACGCATCACGGTCATGACAGGCGGGGACTATTTCCGGGCGTCGAAAGGCGAGGTGGAGATCGACCGGGTGGCGGCCGAGATCCGGCGGATGGCCCAAAAGGGCCTGAAGACCGAGAAACGCTTCGAATATGAGGAGGGTTTTCAGCAGCTCCTCTGGCTCGCGCTCCTGATGCTCTTCGTGGAGATGGCGCTGTCCGAGCGCAGGAAATCAGCCCGCCATGCCGCACTCCTGGCGCTGATCCTTCTTCTGGTCCCCTTCGTGAGCGGCTGGAAATTCTACTCCGCCGCGCGCAACGAAGAAGGAAACAGGCATTACCTTAAAGGCCGGATTGGCAAGGCCCAAAAGGCCTATGAAACGGCGCTCAATGCCTCTCCGGAGGCGCCTGAGGTTGCATATAACTTGGGCAACGCCTATTATAAGGAAGACTCATTCGATAAGTCCCTGCAGGCCTATAGTAAGGCGGCAAAAAACGCCGGTCCGGCGCTGCAATCCGGGGCCTATTACAACCTGGGCAACGCGCTGGTCCGGAAAGAAGACAAGAAAAAGGCCATTGAGGCTTACAAGCAGGCGCTTCGCCTGAATCCCGCTGATCAGGACGCCAAATTCAATCTCGAATTGTTGCTGAAGGAGGAGGGGGAGGAAAAGAAAAAGGACCAGCAGCAGAAACAGGATCAACAAGAGCAGCAGAAACAACAACAGAAAGATCAGGAAAAAAAAGAACAGCAGCAGCAAGAGCAAAAACAGGATCAGCAACAAAAAGAACAGGAACAAAAGCAGCAAGAGAAGGATCAGCAGGAACAGGGCGAAGAAGAAAAAGAACAGGAACAGGCGCAAGAGAAGGAGCAAGAGGAGCAAAAACCGAAGACCCCGGAGCAACGCAGGGCCGAGCAAATTTTAGATGCGCTTCAGAACCAGGAACGGCAGGTGCTGAAGGCACAAACAGGAAAGAGGGCCGGAAACGTCCGCCGCTATGTCGAAAAAGACTGGTAACGGGGTCAGACCCCAGGGGGTCAGACCCCTCTTGAAACGATTCTTAAGAAATAGGGGTCTGACCCCCGTTGTTCTCGCTTTTTTATTGTTTTCTACGGTAGCTCACGCCGATGTCTCCATCGAAAGCTCCGTCAGCCGGGCGCGTCTGGGGATCGGCGAGGAGCTGACCTACGACATCATCGTCACCAACGCGCAGGGCCGCATCTCGAAGCCGAATTTCACACAGATCGAGGGTTTCTCGTCCTACTCGCAGGGCCAATCGCAGGAGATATCGATCGTCAACGGCCAGTCCTCCTCTCGCAGCATCTTCAGCTACGTGTTGATCGCGAACTCCGAGGGGAAGAAGATGATAGGATCGTTCCAGGTCAACATCGGCGGGAAGGATTATGCGGTGCCGCCCGTTGAGGTCGAAGTGGTCCGGTCCCCGGCCGGCGCCCAGCCATCTGGGCCCGTCTATTCGCCCCCGCCGAGGGCGCTGCCGGGGCGCGAGGTGCGCAACGAGGACATCTTCGTCAAGGCCTGGCTCGACAAGGACCAGGTCTACGTGAACGAGCCGGCGACGCTGACCTACACGGTGTACACGCGCCTGTCGGCGACCTACAAGGGTTTCGACAAGGAGCCTGCCACGACGGGGTTCTGGGTCGAGGACTTTCCGCCGGAGATGACGGCAAAAAAGACCGAGCAATTCATCGGCGGACAGCGCTACGTCGTCGCCGACGTGAGGAAGCTAGCGCTCTTCCCGACCCAGGCCGGCGTGTTCACGATCGATCCGGGCACGCTGTCCACGGTCGTCGAGGTGCGCCAGCAGAACGATTTCGACAGCTTCTTCTCTTACAATATCTTCGGCCGCCGCGGCGGATCGTTCCCGCCGGCCTTCGTCTCGCAGGTGTTCTCGAAATCCCTTTCGACGGAGCCCGTCACGGTGACGGTCAAGGCGCTGCCGGAGACCGGCCGGCCGGAATCGTTCAGCGGCGCCGTGGGCGAGTACGCGATCGAGAGCTCCATCGACAAGCGGCACCTCGAGGCGGGGGACCCCGTGACCTTCCGTGTGCGCGTGTCGGGCCGGGGCAACATCAACACGGTCCAGACGCCGCCGCCGGCGGCGATGGAGGATTTCCGCATCTACGATTCGGCCAGCTCCGCCAACGTGCGCAAGGAACGTCTCGTCGTCGAGGGTGAGAAGACCACGGAGACCGTGCTTGTGCCCCGGAAGCCCGGCACGTACACGATCCCGCCGCTTGAGTTTTCCTTCTTTGATCCGAAGACGGAGTCCTACCGTGAGCTCCTGACATCGGAACATAAACTCGATGTCCGGCCAGGCCGTGCGGAAGACGAGGAAGCCCCCCAGGGCGCCCCCGGCGCCCTGCTTCCCGCCGAGAAACAGGACGTGATCCTCATGGGACGCGACGTGCGGTACTTAAAAACGGTGTCCGGCGGGCCCGTCGACGGCGCGCCGGTCCACCGCCGCGGCGCCTACTGGCTGCTGAACGCGCTGTGGCTCGCGGCCTGGGCGGGCTTCGCGTTCGCCGCGTCGCGCCGCGCGGCAGAAAACGGCGATATCAGCGGTCTGCGTTACCGTCGTTCGCACCGGCTGGCGCGCCGGCACCTCAAGAAGGCGGCCGAGTACCTGAAGAAGGGCGACCATGACGCGTTTTACGCGGAGACCTCGCGCAGTGTTTACGGCTACTTCGCCGACAAGCTCAACCTTTCGGCGCAGGACGTGAGCGCGGAGCGCGTCGAGGCCCTGGCCGGCGACCGGGCCGAACCGCAGCTCACGAGCGAGATCCGGGACCTGTTTCACGCGCTCTCGTTCGGGCGTTTCGCGAGTGTCGACAAGAACGAAGAGCGGATGCAGCAGGTTTACGAGCAGGCGGACCGGGCCATCACGCGTTTCGAGAAGGTGAAGATCAAATGAGGCATCTCGTTCTGCTGTTCGGATTACTGGCCGCGACGGCGACGCTGGCTGACAACTCCACGGCCTTCGTCGAGGGTGGCGCCAGGTACCAGGCGGGCGATTTCAAGGGTGCGGCCGCGCTTTATGAATCGCTGGTCGATGCGGGCCTCGGCACGGCGGATGTCCACTACAACCTGGGCAACGTGTATTTCAGGCTGGGCCTCGAGGGCAAGGCGCTGGCCGCGTATGAGCGGGCGCTTCGCGTCAGGCCTCGCGACGCCGACGCGCTCTGGAACCGGGAGCTTTTGAAAAGCGTGCTGGCCGACCGGATCGAGAGCCGTCCGCCCGGCTGGCTGGTCTGGCTCGAGGCCGTGAGCATCGATGAGCTGGCGCGCGTTTTTTCGGCGGCCCTCTGTCTTTGCGCCCTGCTGGCGGTCGGTGGCTACTTCAAACCCGGCGCGCGGGCTTGGAGGCCCCTGCGGACGGTCGCGCTTCTGCTTCTCCTGGCCGCGGCGGCGCTTTTCGCCGGTAAGTGGTCTCAAGTCAAAGACCCCCGCGCGGTGGTCATCGAAAAAGAAGTCACCGCCCGCTACGGGCCCTCGGTGCGCGAGTCCCGCGCGTTTGTACTGCACGAGGGTGCCTTGGCCCGCGTGACGGACCAGACCGATGAGTGGTACCGCCTGATGTTGCCCGGCCGCCAATCGGGGTGGGTCCCGAAGAATTCAACCGAGCTCGTGTGAAAAAGAGCGGGGTGAAGGCGATTGTCTTGATCGGCCACGGGAGCCGGCAGAGGGGCTTCCAATCCGCGATGCGGCGGCTCGCGGGGGCGCTCCGCGCCCGCCGCGGGCCCGCGGTGGCCTGCGCGTACCTCGAGATCACGCGGCCGTCGATCCCCGAGGCCGTGGACGCGCTCGTCGCCAAAGGGGCGGCCGAGATACGCGTCCTGCCTTATTTTGTGTTGTCGGGCTGGCACGTGCGGACGCACATCCCGCGGATCATCTCGGCGCTGAAGAAGAAGCACCGGGGCCGCTGCCGGATCCTTTTGAGCCCTTATCTTGGTTATCATGAGAAAATCGCCGACGTGGCGCGAATGAGACTGAGGAAGGCCCGGTGATCGTCGAATGTGGCGTCGCGATCATCCGCAAGGGCAGCCGGGTCCTGATTGCCCAACGGCGCGCGGATGACACGCTCGGCTCGTTCTGGGAATTCCCGGGCGGAAAAAAAGAAGACGCCGAGACGCTGGCCGCCTGCGTCGAGCGCGAAGTGGCCGAGGAGCTGGGTGTGCGCGTGGCGGTCGGGCGAGCGTTCATGGACGTCAAGAAGCGCTACAAGGGCCGGACCATCCACCTGAATTTTTTCTTGTGCGAGCATCTGGCCGGCGAGCCGCGCACACTCGACTGCCAGCGCGCGCTCTGGGTCGAGATGGGCGATCTGCCGAACTACAAATTTCCTCCGGCCAACAAGCCGGTGATCGAACAGTTGCTCGGACGCCGTCCGGAGGGGAGGCATTAGCATGGAATCGCGTCCGGTAGGTTTGGTCATCGTCTACACGGGTGACGGCAAGGGCAAGACCTCGGCCGCGCTGGGCGGCGTGTTCCGCGCACTCGGCCACGGCTGGAACGTCCTCGTGATCCAGTTTTTCAAAGGCGACTGGCCGGTCGTGTTCGGCGAGCTCGAGAGCGCGAAATGCCACAAACGGCTCGAGATCCTGCAGCTCGGCAAGGGCTTCGTGAAGATCATGGGCGACAAGAAGCCGTTCGAAGAGCACCGGATGGCGGCGGCCGACGCGCTGGCGCTCGCCCGGTCGCACATCCTCTCGGGCAAGTACGAGCTCGTCGTGCTCGACGAGGTCAACTACGCGGTCGACGAGAAGCTCATCGGGCTCGAAGAGCTTCTGGCGCTCGTCGACGCGAAACCGTCCGGCACGAACCTGATCCTCACCGGCCGCAACGCGCGGCCCGAGCTCATCGAAAAGGCGGACCTCGTCACGGAGATGAAGGAGATCAAGCACCCGTTCCAAAAGGGCATTCAGGCAAGAAAGGGGATCGATTACTGATGAAGATCCTGGCCCTCGACCTCGGCACGACCGGCAATCGCGCGATCGTCTTCGACGGCGGTCAGCGCGTGGTCGCCTCGGCCTACGAGGAATTTACTCAAATCTATCCGCGGCCGGGCTGGGTCGAGCACGATCCCGAGGCGATCTGGCGAAGTGCCCTCTCGGTGGCGCGCCGGGCGCTCAAAAAAGCGCCGGACGTGGCGGCGATCGGCGTCACGAACCAGCGCGAGACGATCGTCCTGTGGGACCGAAGGACCGGGAAGCCGGTCCACCGGGCGATTGTCTGGCAGGACCGCCGCACAGCCGGGATGTGCGAGCATCTTAGGAAAAAGGGCCTCGCCGGCCCGGTCCACCGCCGCACGGGCCTGTTTCTGGATCCTTATTTCAGCGGTACGAAGCTCCAGTGGCTTCTGGAAAACGTGCCGGGAGCCGCCCGGCGGGCCGCCCAGGGGCGCCTGGCCGCGGGGACGATCGATTCCTGGATCATCTGGAAACTCTCGGGCGGCCGCGCGCACGTGACGGACACCTCGAACGCCTCGCGCACGATGCTGTTCAACCTGCGTTCGAAGGGCTGGGACCCGTGGCTTTGCCGTCTCTTCGGCGTACCGGAGGCCGTCCTGCCCCGGATCGTCCCTTCATCGGGCGAGGCGGCACGGAGCGCCCACAAGTGGCTGGGCCGTGAGATCCCGATCATGGGCATTGTCGGCGACCAGCAGGCGGCTGCGTTCGCTCAAGGGTGCTACGCGCCCGGCATCGTGAAAAATACGTACGGCACGGGCCTTTTCGCCGTGGAAAACACGGGGGGCTCCCTGAAATTTTCGAAAGACCTGATCACGACCGTCGCCTGGACCATGGACGGGAGGACCGAGTACGCGCTCGAAGGCAGTGTGTTTGTGGGAGGGGCGGCCATCCAGTGGTTGAGAGACGGCATCGGCATCATCCGGAACTCGGGCGAATCGTCGCGGTTGGCGTCAAAACTGAAATCGAACGACGGCGTGTATTTCGTGCCGGCCCTCGTGGGGCTGGGCGCGCCCTACTGGGACCCGTACGCGCGCGGCACGCTCCTCGGCATCACGCGCGGCACCGGGCCCGCGCACCTGGCGCGCGCGGCGCTCGAGGCCATCGCGTACCAAACCAGGGATATTATTGAGATCATGCAGAAGGGCGTAGGGGCGCGGCATGCCGCGCCCCTACGGTCATTGCGCGTTGATGGCGGCGCCGCGGCCAATGACTGGCTCATGCAGTTCCAGGCCGATCTCCTGGGCATCCCGGTCGAGCGGCCGCGGATCCTCGAGACCACCGCACTCGGCGCGGCGGGCCTGGCCGGCATCGCGGCGGGGGTGTGGAAGGACCGGGAAGATTTTAGCCGCGCCAGGAAGGTGCAGCGCGTATTCCGCCCGCGCGGGCCGCGGATGGTCTTTAATCGCCTGTATGAAAAATGGAAAAAAGCGGTCGCCCGCGCGCGGGATTGGGATGTATAATCTGGATTGTTGCGGCCAGCTTTGTCCGGTGCCCATCCTCATGACCGAGGAAACCCTCTCGGAGCTCAAGAGCGGAGACATCCTGGAAGTCGCGTTCACGGACCCCGGCGCGCGTCCGGACCTGGACGCGTGGTGCCGGGCGACCGGCAACGCGTTATTGGAAATCATAAAAGGAAAAGACAAGTGGTTCGCCTACGTAAGGAAAACATAACGGAGGGGATGAGTGACCGGTCTCGAAGAAAGCATTAAAAAAGCCGTGCAAGCCGTTCGCAAGGCGCGTCGGGTCATCGTGGCCTGCCACGTGAACCCCGACGGCGACACGCTCGGCTGCCAGCTGGCGTTGGGCCTGGCCATCATCCTGCTCGGCAAGAAGGTCATTCTCTTGAGCCAGGACGGCGTGCCGACGCGCTTCCAATTCCTGCCGGGCAGCGAGCTCGTGCTCTCCGAGACCGACGAGACGGCCGACGTGTCGATTGCCGTGGATTGCGGCAGCGCCAAACAGCTGGGCACCGTGAAGACGGCTTTTTTCCGCTCAAAGGCCACGATCCAGATAGACCACCACGATTTCGGGCAATCGTTCGGCAAGATCCAGGTCCTCGAGAACGAGGCGGCCGCCGTCGGCGAGATCGTCTACGAATTCATCAAAGCGCTCAAGGTCGAGGTGACACCGGCCATTGCCACGTGCCTCTTGACATCCATCATCGTCGATACGGGTTCGTTCCGGTTCTCGAACATCCGGCCGAAGACATTCCAGATCTGTAGTGACCTTCTGAAGAAGGGCGTCGAACTCCAGCACCTGATCGAGGAGTCCTACTGGAAGAAGAGCCGCGCGATGGCCCGGCTCTCCGGTTGGTGTGTCTCGCAGACCGAATTCTCGAAGGACGGCAAGGTCGCCTGGGCCACGGTCTACCAGAAGGACTTCAGGAATTTCGGCGCCACCCTGCCCGACGTCGACGCGGTTGCCGACGACCTGCGCTCGATCGAGGGCGTGAAGGTAGCGGCGATCTTCCGCGAGACCGAGAGGAAGAGCTTCCGTGTTTCCCTGCGCTCGAGTTACGGCATCAATGTGGCGCAGGTGGCGCAGACGCACGGCGGCGGCGGGCACCACAACTCCGCCGGCTGCGCGATCGGAGGCACCGAAAAGGCGAAGTCGAAGCTGCTGGCCGAGCTTGAAACGCTTGTCATCTGAAGTCGACACGCTGATCGTCGGCGCCGGGTTCGCCGGCCTGGCGACGGCCTGGCAGTTGTCGCGTCTTGAGCCTTCCGAACGTATCCTCATCCTCGAGCGCGAAAAAAGGCTGGGTGGGCAGTCCTCCGGCAACAACGCGGGCATGCTCCGTCAGGCCGTGGCCGACCGCGCCATCGCGCGCCTGGCCCGGGAGGGCCGCCGGCTTTTCAATTCGCTCAAAGGGCCGCGGTGGCGCGGCCTGCGCCTCGCGCCGTCCGGGTCCCTCCTCCTGGCCTCGAACGGCTGCAAGGAATGGCGCGAGATCGAGGCGGCCGCGGGCGCCGAGCGTGTGGACCTGCGGATCCTCGACCGCGATCAGGCTGCGTGCCTGGTGCCGGTCCTTCAAACTTCTGTTTTCCGCCGGGCGCTTTTTTGTCCCGGCGACGCCTCGCTCGACATCCGCGGCTTTCTGAAAGGCTTGACGCGCGAGCTCCGGTCGCGCGGGATCCTCATCCATCTTGGGATCTCCCCGCAAGGTATCTTCAAAACGAAACGGGGTTTCCTCGTCCTCGCGGGCCGGGGTGTCTTTCGGGCGCGCCGCATCGTCAACACGGCCGGCGCCTGGGCCGGCGGGATCGCCCGCATGGCCGGTGCGGCGCGCATCCCGTTCAGGGCCTATCGCCGGCATCTCTACACGAGCGGTGCTTTTAAGGGCGCCGGGCCCTCGTGGCCCTTCGTCTGGGACCTCGAGAAGAAATTTTATTTCAGACCATCGGGTTCGGGCTGCTCGCTCATCTTGAGCCCGTGCGACAAGGAGTTCTTCGACATCAAGAGGCGCCGTTTCGGCCTGGACAACCGTACGGACCCGCGGCTGCGCCGGGTCGTGAGAAAGAAGATGGAGCGCTTCTCGCCGGCCTTCCGCGGGCTCAAGCTCACGGCCGAACAGGCGGGACTGCGGACGATGGCGCCTGACGGGCGCTTCGTGATCGGCGAGGACCCGCGTCTCGAGGGCTTTTACTGGGTCGCGGGCCTGGGCGGCCACGGCGTCACGACAAGCCTGTCCGCGGGCCGCATGGCCGCCCGGCTCATCCTCGGGAAGAAGACCGATCCGTTCCTCGAGCGCGCGTTCTCGCCGCGGAGGTTTCATGCTGCCTAAAGTCGATTACCACATGCATACGCCGCTGTGCGGCCACGCCGTGGGTGAGCCGCATGAATACGTCGAGCGGGCGCTTGAGGTCGGCCTGGCCGAGATCGGTTTCTCGGACCACGCGCCGCTGGTGACCCACGAGGACACGCGCTACACGATGAACGTCCGGCAACTGCCCGAGTACCACCGGATGATGGAGGCGGTGAGAGGGCGTTACCCGGGATTCACGATCAAGGTGGGCCTCGAGGCCGACTACGTGCCGGGATTCGAGCGTAAGACGGCCGCCATCATCGCCGGCTACGCCTACGATTTCGTGATCGGCTCGATCCACTTCATCGACGCGTGGGCGTTTGACGATCCGGGCGAGCAGGTCAAATGGAAGGAGAGAGACATCGACGCCGTTTACCGCGATTATTACAAGCTTCTCCGCCGGTCGGCCGAATCGGGGCTTTTCGACATCATGGGCCACGTGGACCTCGTGAAGAAATTCGGCCACCGGCCGCACGGGGACCTTCGCGCGGAGGTGGAGGCGACCGCCGCGGCGTTCCGCAAGGCCGGCGTGACGGTCGAGATCAACACCTCGGGCCTCCGCAAGCCCGTGAAAGAGATCTATCCCTCACAGGATGTTTTGAAGATCTACCGCCGGGCGGGGGTGCCGATCACGTTTTCTTCGGACGCGCACGACCCGAAAGACGTCGGACGCGACTACGACAAGGCGAAGGCCCTCGCCGAGGCCGCCGGCTACACGGAATACCGTGTCTTCAAGGCGCGGAAGGTTGAGCGGGTGGAAAAATTATAATTCAGGTCCGGGGCATCGACCACGTCGGCATCAACGTCAAGGACCTCGACCGCGCGATCGGGTTTTACTGCGGCGTGCTGGGCCTCAAGATATCCGACCGGGAGCGGCAGAAGCCGGGCAAGGAGTTCTTCCTCGACTGCGGCCCGTCGCTTATCGGCCTCATCCAGGCCGATAACTCAAAGTCGTCCCACCCGTTCGCGGACGCGGGGCCGGGGGCCAACCACGTCTCGTTCCGCGTACCGGCGGCGGAATTCGACGGCGTCGTCTCGGAGCTCGAGGCCCGCGGGATCGAAATCACATTCGTGAAGAAGCGGGAGTTTTCGTGGTCGGTTTATTTTCTGGACCCGGACGGCAACAAACTGGAGATGACGGCTTGGCCGAAGGAGGACGGTCATTCCCCGGCTGGCGTTTAAGAATCAGGGCATCGTCCTCGACGTGCCGGCCGGCACCTCTATCCTCGAGGCCGCCCTTGCGCACGGCGTGAACCTCTACCACACCTGCGGCGGTAACTGCTCCTGCAGCACCTGCCGCGTGATCGTCCTGAAAGGGGCGCAGAATCTTTCCGGCATCGAAGACGCCGAGGCGCAGGTGCTTGACGCGTTTGAGCTCAAGACCCCGTACCGGCTCGGCTGCCAGGCGTTTTTGGAGGGCGACGTGGAGGTGGAGATACCCGACCGGGACCGCCCGCCGCGTGTGAGCAAGATCCCGCCATTGCCCCGTTAGAATTTTGTCCCCACGATGCAGTGAGGTAGCGCAATGATATTTCAAAATTCTAACGGGGCGAGCCCCAATACTTTTGCCATAAGTACGGTATGTCTTGGGATTTCGATTGCTGTAAACGCGGCCGTGATCATTAGTCTCGACCGGGCGGCCGTCACGAGTTGGCAGCTCATCGCGAAGAAGACCGAGGCCCGGGAACGCCGGGGCCCGCTAGAATTCGAATTCGTCGAGGCGCCTCCAAAAACCATTCCCGCTCCTCCGAAAAAAACCAGAAAAGTGGCCGCGCGCGACGCGCTGGCGCAGGACGTGCTGCCAGATAAGGCCGGCAAGGCGGGCCCGCCGGCCGCCAGGGCGATAGGCCCCTCCGACCAGCTCGAGCAGAGGATGGGGAACGCTCAAGCACCCGTTCCGGAAGTGAAACTCGTCGAGGCCCAGCCCGCCGCCGCATCCGCGCAGGCCCCCAGCGGGCAAACGTCCATGGACCCCCAAGCGATGAAGGTCCCGCAGGAGGTCCAGGCGCCCCAGACACCCCAGGCCGCTACTCCGCCGACGACTGAAGGCTCCGACCGCATCTCGACGAGGGAGCTGGCGAAGCGGAAATCCGCCGGCGCTTCGCTCTTCGGCGTAACCTCCTTCGAGGCGACGGGATCCGGGATGGGGGAGTACCTGAAGCGGATGAAGGAAAAGATCTGGTTCGCGTGGTACCCCTACATCGCGTTCCAATATCCGAGAGACTTCCAGCCGGCCGACGCGCTTCTAAGCTTCACGCTCGACGCCAAGGGTGAGGTAAAGCGCGTGGAAGTGATCTCGTCGGAGGGGGATGGGCTCTTTACGACGTTTTGCCTCCGCGCAGTCCAGGAGGCCTCGGGTTTTGGGCCCCTACCGGAAGAGATCAAGGCCCTGATCGGGAAGGAAGAATTAGAGCTTAAGTTCGGCTTCCATTACCGCTAGACCCCTGCTCCTCAAGTAAGTCGAACACAAATTCCTGATATTTCCTGCAAGAAAATCCCGCCCTCTGTCGTCTAGTTATGTGAAGGATCAAATAGTGGGCAAAATTAATATGTATATTTATATTTACAAATATACGTAAGTGAGGTAAACTCTCCATGGATGTGATATTTGAGAACTTCATCTGGGATGTCGGGAAAGAAACCGCGAACATTCAGAAGCATGGCGTGAATTTTATTACCGCAGCCGGCGCCTTCTCGGACCCGCGTAGAAAGATATACGTTGATTTAAAGCACAGCTCCGTCGAAGAAAGGCATTTTTGCGTCGGCAGGGTTCATGGCCGTATTTTGACAGTCCGGTTTGCGTATCGAGGCGATATGGTCAGGATTATAGGGGCCGGTTATTGGAGGGAAGGGAGACAGACATATGAAAAAGAAGATTGACCCGGATATGCCGGTCGGCAAGCTTATCCGCATTAAAGATTTCTTACCGCCGCCGAACGAACTGGCGCTCCCCAGTGACACCGTCAAGATCACGATCTTCCTGAAAAAATCGAGCGTGGAATTTTTCAAAAGCCAGGCCGCGAAGCACGGCACGAAATATCAGCGCATGATCCGCGAACTGTTGGATAAATACGCCGAACAGTTCAAGGCGGCCTGACGCAAGACCCCATTTACAAATCCCTCCGAGGCGGGCTTAAACCTTCTGGTAGATTTCCCCGCCTGATTTTTTGAATTCTTCGGATTTTTCCTGCAGCTTTTTCTGAAGCTCGGTGTACTCCCGCACGTCCTGGGTGATCTTCATCGAGCAGAACTGCGGCCCGCACATCGAGCAGAAGTGGGCGACCTTGGCGCCCTCCTGCGGCAGGGTCTCGTCGTGGAACGAGCGGGCGGTCTCGGGGTCGAGCGAGAGGTTGAACTGGTCCTCCCAGCGGAACTCGAAGCGGGCCTTCGACAGCGCGTCGTCCCGCAACTGCGCGCCCGGGTGGCCCTTTGCCAAGTCGGCGGCGTGGGCCGCGATCTTGTAGGCGATGACGCCGTCTTTCACGTCCTGCTTGTCGGGGAGACCCAGGTGCTCCTTCGGCGTCACGTAGCAAAGCATGGCACACCCGTACCAGCCGATCATGGCGGCACCAATGGCCGAGGTGATGTGGTCGTAACCGGGCGCGATGTCGGTAGTCAGGGGGCCCAGCGTGTAGAACGGCGCCTCGCCGCATTCCTCGAGCTGTTTGTCCATGTTGATCTTGATGAGATGCATCGGCACGTGGCCGGGGCCCTCGATCATGACCTGCACGTCGTGCCGCCAGGCGGTCTTCGTCAATTCACCGAGTGTTTCGAGCTCCGCGAACTGCGCGCGGTCGTTCGCGTCGGCGATCGAGCCGGGGCGCAGGCCGTCTCCGAGCGAGAAGCACACGTCGTAGCGCTTCATGATTTCACAGATCTCTTCGAAATGCGTGTAGGTGAAATTTTCCTGGTGGTGGGCCAGGCACCACTTGGCGTGGATCGAGCCGCCGCGTGAGACGATGCCGGTCAGGCGGTTGGCCGTGTAGGGGATGTAGCGCAGGAGGACCCCCGCGTGGATCGTGAAGTAGCTCACACCCTGCTCGGCCTGCTCGATGAGCGTGTCGCGGTAGGCCTCCCAGGTCAGCTCCTCGGCCTTGCCGCCGACTTTCTCGAGCGCCTGATAGATGGGGACCGTGCCGATGGGCACGGGCGAATTGCGGATGATCCATTCGCGCGTCTCATGGATGTTCCGGCCCGTCGAGAGGTCCATCACGGTGTCGGCGCCCCAGTGGACGGCCCAGCGCATCTTCTCGACCTCCTCCTCGACCGTCGAGGCCACGGCGCTGTTGCCGATGTTCGCGTTGATCTTCACGAGGAAGTTGCGTCCGATGATCATGGGCTCGAGCTCCGTGTGGCGGATGTTCGCGGGGATGATGGCTCGGCCCCGGGCGACCTCGTCCAGCACGAGCTCGGGGGACACGCCCTCGCGGAGCGCGATGAACTCCATCTCCTCGGTCACCACGCCTTTGCGGGCGTAGTGCATCTGCGTGACGTTTGGGCCCGTGTGGCCGGCCACCCAGGCCTGACGGACGGGGGCGAGCCCCTTTTTCACGTCGATGCGCACCGCGGGATCTGTGTAGGGCCCGCTGGTGTCGTAGACGCGGACGGGGCCTCCCGTCACCTGGATCTCTTTCATGGGGACGCGAAGGCCGGGGTGAAGCTTGCCGGAGATGTAAATCTTGCGTGTCATCGGTAAAAGTTTAGCATAAAGCCTTCGGACTAATCTATAATTCATTCATGAAAAAGGCCTGGTTTTTCGCCGGCGTCTATTTTTTTATCCTCGTTTTTCTCGACCGGCAGCTGCTGGCCGGCTTGCTTTACGGCAACATGGACCTGGCGCTGAATGCCCAGATCCTCTGGAACCTGGCCCACGGATCGGGGTCTTCTTCCATCCTGGGCGTCCACTTTCTCGCGAACCATTTCATAGCGGCCTATTATCCGCTGGCGCTTGTTTACCGGTTTTGCGGCGGTCCCTTGTTCCTGCTGGCGCTCCAGGCGTTCGCGCTGGCCTCGGGCGGCCCGCTGGTCTATCTCATCACGCGGCGCAGGCTCGGACCCCCGTGGCCGTTGCTCGGAGCGCTTTTCTATTACGCCTATCCGCCGGTGTTTTACGCCGGTCTCGACGAATTCCACAATTCCGTGATGGCCGTGCCTTTTCTGCTGCTGATGATCTATTTCTACCAGGAAAAAAAGCTCGCGTGGTTCTGCGCAGCCTCGCTGGCGGCCATGGGCTGGCAGGAGAACTATGCGTCGCCGGTTTTCATGTTCGGCGTCCTGGCGCTCATCGAGCGCAGGACCCGGAGCTGGGCCCTGGCCCCGATGGCGCTCGGCGCCGCGTGGTTTGCGGCCGTCGTCTTCGTCATCCAGCCGCGTCTGAACAACGGAAATATCGACATGACTTCGAACTACGCGCACCTTTTCACTCATCCGGCTGCGTGGCTCGATGCCCGGTTTTTCGGCGAAGGGGCGGCCTACGCCGTGAAGCTATTCGCGCCATTCTTATGTCTGCCGCTTCTGGGCTGGAGGTTTTTGCTGCCGGCGTCGCTCTTGTTTCTCCAGCATTTGTTCTCAATGAGCCCGTGGGAAAGGCATCTCGCGAGCCACTACTTCGCGGAATTCGCGCCGTTTCTCATCGTCTCGACGATGGGCGGCATAGCGTTCCTCGCCGGCCGCGTGCCGGCCGGGAGGCTGCGTCTCCTCGTGGTCCCGGGTGTGCTGGCCGGCTGTCTGCTCGCATTCTTTGTTTCCTATCGCGGCTCCATCCCGTTGGCGCAGTTGAGGTCGTTCGAGCCCGGCCCGGCCATCGAGGCCAAACGGCGGATGCTTGAGCGCGTGCCGCCCGGCGCCGCCGTGGTGGCGACGTTCGAATTTCTCCCGCACCTGTCCCAGCGTCGCGAGCTCTATTCGTTCCATTTCGTCGTGTCCGGCCGGCACATGCATTCCACGAGGCCGTACCGTCTGCCCGAAAGCGTCGACTACGCACTCCTGAACCTGGGCGACGCCTTCGTGTTCGGTTTCAGCGGTCCGGACGGCCGAAGACGCGCGGCTGATTTCCTTGCCGGCCCATGGCATACTATGGATTCCTACAAGGACACGGTCTTGCTTCAAAGGCGGAGGTAAACGTCATGACGGCCGTTCGTTGCATGCTCTGCGGCGCGGCGCGCTACGCGCTCGTTTACCACAAGCCCAAATTGTCGGCCGCCGCGCGCCGTTCCTCGTCCTATTCCATCGCCGAGACCCACCTCGACAAACCCGACAAGATCGTGCGTTGCCTGACCTGCGGACTCATCTACGCGTTCCATGACTGTCCCCTGGACGAGATCACGAAAGACTACGAGCTCATGGTGGATCAGGCCTACCTGGAAGAGGACAGGGGGCGCCGCGAACAGGCGCGCCGCGTGCTGGCCCAGATCGCCCGGCACAAGCGGCCGCCCGGAAGGCTCCTCGACCTGGGCTGCGGGCCGGGCCTGTTTCTCGACGAGGCCCGGAAGGCGGGTTGGGAGGTCTCGGGGCTTGACGTGTCGCCGTGGGCCCGGGACTACGCGCAGTCGCATTTCGGCATAGAGGTCTCTCTTAAAAAAGCGGCCGAGGCCTATCCGGAACGCTCATTCGACGTGATCACGCTGAATGACGTGATCGAGCATCTCGCGGACCCGAAGACCGAGCTTAAAGAAATCCGGTGGCTCCTCAAAAACGACGGCGTGCTCTACGTGAGCACGCCCGACATCGATAGCGTGTTGAGCCGGGTCTTGCGCGCGCGCTGGTGGGGGATCAACAAGTACCACCTGTATTATTTCTCCCGGGAGACTCTCGGCAAACTGCTCTTCGAGGTCGGCTTCAAGCGACTGAAATATTATCCTTATCCGCGCGTCTTCTCGGTGGGTTACTGGGTCAAGCGCCTGAAGGACTATCCGGTGTTCGTGCGCAAGCCCATGGAAGCGCTCGCGCACCTGGGCCGCGCGCGCGAGGCGCTGCTCCCGATCACGCTTCACGACCAGATCGGCCTCGCCGCGCGCAAGGTCCAACGGCTTGACACGATCGCCGCCGAGGACGGGCCGCGGCCGGGCATCGAGGGACCCAGGCCGAGGGTGGTCGCCGTCCTGCCGGCCTACAACGCCCAGAGCACGCTCGAGCGGACCGTCACCGACATCGACCGGAGCGTCGTCGACGAGATCATCCTCGTGGACGACTCAAGCCGCGACCGGACCGTCCAGATCGCGAAAAAACTGGGGTTGAAGGTGTTCGAGCACGCGTCCAACCGCGGTTACGGCGCCAACCAGAAGACCTGCTACGACAAGGCCCTGGAGGCCGGCGCCGAGATCGTGATCATGGTGCATCCGGACTACCAGTATGACCCGCGCATCATCCCCCAGCTCATCGGGCCGATCGCCCGCGGGGAGGCCGACGCCGTCTTCGGCTCGCGGATGATGAAGGGCGGCGCCCTCGAGGGCGGCATGCCGCTGTGGAAGCACAACGCGAACATCCTGCTCACGGCCTTCGAGAACATGGTGCTCGGGACGTACCTGACCGAGTACCACTCGGGATTCCGCGCCTACAGCGCGCGGCTGTTAAGACGCGTGAATTACCATGCGAACTCCGACGGCTTCGTGTTCGACACGGAGATCATCGTGCAGGCGCTGGCCAACCATTTCAAGATCGACGAGGTGCCGATCCGGACGCGCTATTTCGAGGAGGCGTCCTCGATCCGGCTGGGGCCGAGCATCGTCTACGGGCTGGGGATCCTGCGGGTGATGGCGGGCTACGCGCTGCACCGGAGAGGAATCCAGAGAAATAAGAAGTATGAAGCGAGAATATAGGGGTCAGACCCCTATATTTGCATTAATGTAAAGCGGGGTCTGACCCCGAAAGATATTCGATGAGGTCGCGCGTGGAGACAACGCCGACCGGGCGGCCTTCGCCGTCGACGACCGGCACGTGGCGGAAGCGGCCGATCGCCATCTTGTGGAGCGCGTAGGACAGCGGCGCGTCGTGGGGCAATGTCTCGGGGCGCGGCGTCATGATCGTCTTTACGGGTGTGCGCGCCGGATCCTTCACGACGCCGGCGACCTTCAGCAGAATGTCGCGGATGCTCACGATGCCCGTGAGCCTGCCGCCCTCGCAGACCAGCACGCAGCCCTTCATCGGCATCGCCTGCATCTTCAGGATCACTTCCTCGATCGGGGTGTCCGGGCCCACGACGATCGGGGGCACCTTCGAGATGAAATGTCCCACCCGGACCGTCATCACGAGCTTTTGAAGCTTGTCCTTGCCCGCCTGTGGCACGTCCTTCTGCGTGAACGCGTTCAGGCACTTGCCGCAGCGGTCGACGCCCGGAATGTTCTCGTGGCCGCAATAGGGGCACTTGATTTTCATTGATTGGCTCCCACGGTCCAGGCGTCTTCCGTGTACAAAATCGACCGGAGATCGCCCTCGCCCTTTTTTTCTCTCAGAAACCTGACCTGATCGTCCATCATGTTCTCGTACGTCGGTTTTTGGTAGGCACGGAAGACGCCGAACGGAACGGGCATCTCCGGGTACTCCATCGTCGTCAAGAGGTACGCGTAATGGGGAAGCGGCTCATTTTCGTGGTGAACCAGGAGCTTCGATGGATCGGCCGCCGCCGCGTCCACGATCGTGGGTTCGAGACCGTTCATGACCACGGCCTTGTCCTTGTTCTTGCCGAAGACAAGCGGTTTGCCGTCCTCGAGGTACACGCAGCGGTCGTCCCGCGTCTCGCGGCCCGTGACCGGCATGAACGTGTCCTTGTTGAAGATGATGCAGTTCTGGTAGACCTCGACGAACGAGACACCCTTGTGCTGGGCCGCGCGCGCGAGCACGGCCCCCATGTGGCGGGGATCCGTGTCGACCGTGCGCGCGATGAACGTCGCCTCGGCGGCGATCGCGATGCAGAGCGGATGGATCGGGTAGTCGATCGAGCCCATCGGCGAGGACTTTGTGACCTTGCCGATCTCGGACGTGGGGGAGTACTGGCCCTTTGTGAGGCCGTAGATGCGGTTGTTCACGAGGATGATCTTGATATCGACGTTGCGGCGCATCGCGTGGATCAGGTGATTGCCGCCGATCGAGAGCCCGTCGCCGTCGCCCGTGACGACCCACACGGTCAGATCGGGCCTGGCGCACTTGAGGCCCGTCGCGATGGCCGGCGCCCGGCCGTGCACCGTGTGGAAACCGTAGGTGTTCATGTAATAGGGAAAGCGGCTCGAGCAGCCGATCCCCGAAATGAACACGTGGTTCTCGCGGGCCGTCGTGAGCTGGGCGAGTGTGCGCTGCATGACGGACAGGATCGAGTAGTCGCCGCAGCCCGGGCACCAGCGCACATCCGCGCCGGAGATGAAATCCTCTTTCGAGTGCATCAGCAGTACCTTTCGATTTCGGCTTTCAGCTCGCGGATCTTGAACGGCTGGCCCGTCACGCGGTTGTAACCGACCACGCGGAGGCCCTCGTAGGTCCCGCGGACCACTAGCTGCAGCTGTCCGGCGTTGATCTCGGGGATCAGGATCGTCTCGTAGTGTTTCAGGATCTCGCCGAGGTTCTTCGGAAACGGATTCAGATAATGGAGGTGGCAGTGGGCGACCTGTTTGCCGGCCTTGCGGGACTCCAGCGCGGCCGCCGCGATGGAACCGTACGTGCCGCCCCAGCCCAGGACGAGCAGCTTTCCCTTCGCGGGGCCCGTGACCGAGGCGGGGGGGATGTCGTCGGCGATGCGCGCGATCTTCTCGCGGCGGAGCATGGTCATTTTGTGGTGGTTCTCGGGGTCGTAGCTCACGCCTCCCGTGCGGTCAGCCTTCTCGATGCCGCCGATGCGGTGCTCGAGGCCCTTCGTGCCCGGCAGCGCCCACGGGCGGGCCAGCGTCTTGGCGTCGCGCACGAACGGCAAAAAAACCCCCTCGCCCGCGCCCGGATGGCTGACGGGGATCGGTTTTAATTCCTCGATCCGCGGGAGCTTCCAGGGCTCCGAGCCGTTGGCGAGGTAGCCGTCCGACAGGAAGAAGACCGGGGTCATGTACTGGACCGCCAGGCGGACCGCCTCGAGCGCGTAGTCGAAGCAGTCGGACGGCGTCGACGCGGCCACAATCGCCACCGGCGAGTCGCCGTTGCGGCCGTACAGGCACTGCAGGAGGTCGGACTGCTCGGTCTTCGTCGGCAGCCCCGTCGAAGGCCCGCCGCGCTGGATGTCGAGGACCACCAGCGGCAGTTCGGCCATGACGGCCAGGTTGATCATCTCGGATTTGAGGCACACGCCCGGTCCCGAGGTCGCCGTGACGCCGAGCTGTCCGCCGAACGAGGCCCCGAGCGCCGCGCCGCAGGCGGCGATCTCGTCCTCGGCCTGGAACGTCTTCACGCCGAAATTTTTTCGCTTGGCCAGCTCATGCAGGATGTTGCTGGCCGGCGTGATGGGGTAACTGCCGTAGAACACCTGCTTGCCCGTCAGGCGCGCGGCCGCGATGAGACCGAGAGCGGTCGCCTCGTTGCCCGTGATCTTCCGGTAGGTGCCCGGCGCGATGGCGGCCTTCCTCACGATGGTGCGCGCCGGCATTGTCTCGGTGATGTCGCCGTAATTGTAGCCGGCCTCAAGCGCCCGGACATTCGCGTCAGCCAGCTCGGGGTTCTTCGAGAACCTCTCGCCGATCCATTTGAGCGTGTGGTCCATCGAGCGGCCGTACATCCAGAACGTGAGGCCCAGCGCGAAAAAGTTCTTGCAGCGGTCGATCTCGGTGAGCTTGAGCTTCGTGCCCTTGAGGGCGTTGCGCGTGAGCGACGAGAACGGGACCCGGACGACCGGGTATTCCTTCAAGCTGCCGTCCTCGAGCGGGTTGGATTTCCAGCTGGCCTTGCGGAGATTGTCCTCGTTGAACGAATCGGAATTGACGATGACCGTGCCGCCCTTCGGCAGGTCGCCCAGGTTCACTTTGAGCGCGGCCGGGTTCATGACCACGAGGACGTCCGGCGCGTCGCCGGCCGTGAAGATCTCGTTTTTCGCGAATTGGATCTGGAAACTCGAGACGCCGGGCAGCGTCCCCTGCGGCGCGCGGATCTCGGCCGGGAAGTCGGGCAGTGTGGCGATGTCGTTGCCCATGACGGCCGACGTGTCGGTGAACTGATCGCCCGTGAGCTGCATGCCGTCGCCGGAGTCGCCGGCGAAGCGGATGATGACCGCGTCCGTCTCTTTTTCGGCCTTTTTCTTCACGATGAGCGGTTCAGCCGCCTTCAGCTTGGTCATGGATCTGGTCCGCCTTGGGAGGGAGGTTGAAGACCTCCACGGGAAAGAGCTCGGCCAAGAACGCGACGATCGTGCGGATGGAGAGCACGCCGTTCATCTGCCCGAACTCGTCCACGAGCGGGATGTGGCGCACTTTTTCATCGTTCATGAACTGGATGGCCTCCCCGACCGTGGCCGATTTCATAAGCGTCTTGACGGGTGTCTTCATGTACCGGTCGATCGGCTCATCGAGCGAGACCCCCTTGCAGAGGACCTTCATGAGCACTTCGCGCTCGGTGAACAGGCCCGTGACTTTCAGGTGGCGGTCGGCGACCACGATGTAGCCGGCCTTCTCGGCGCGCATCAGGTCGAGCGCCTGCCGGAGGCTGATGCCCGGCTGGGCCGTCACGAGCTTGGGCCTCAAGATCTCATGAATCTTGGTTTCTTTCAGGACTTCTTCGATGGATTTAGGCGGCATGAATTCAGTATAACACATTCAAATGGGGCTTCGAGCCCACTTTAACCCGGTTAAAGAAGAGGGCTCGAAGCCCCGCGCCATGTTAAAATACGAATCTATGCCGGACCAAATCACCCCACCATCCAGCGCTAAGGATGGTGGGCCATGTTAAAATACGAATCTATGCCGGACCAAATCACCCCACCATCCAGCGCTAAGGATGGTGGG
>Ga0155357_169_pt1 | contig 29083 bp, 33 predicted proteins | sample RifCSPhighO2_02_FD_106325 | JGI IMG/M metagenome (GOLD analysis project Ga0155357, IMG submission 106325) | Omnitrophica bacterium RIFCSPHIGHO2_02_FULL_63_14 | reverse complement strand
GCGGTGCCTTACGTTAGTGTGATTTCGCAGATTTTGGAACGATTTCGCCGATACAGCCGTATCTGCGTAATCAGCTCACAATCGGCGAAATCCAAATTTAGGCATTACCCCTTCCGGGAACCCTTGCGGAGCTTCCCCTGACCTCGATATACTGGAGGCCTGATGGCCAAGACGCTGTTCGAGAAAATCTGGGACCGGCACGTCGTCACGACGCTGTCCGGCCCCGCCGATGGGGTGGCCCCGCCGGTGGCGGGGCAGGCAGGCGGCACCACCCTCCTCTATATCGACCGCCACCTGGTCCACGAAGTGACGAGCCCGCAGGCGTTCGAGGGGCTGCGCTTGTCCGGCCGGAAGGTCCGCCGGCCAGAGCTGACGGTCGCGACCATGGACCACAACGTCCCGACGGACGAGGCGCTCACCATCCGCGACCCCATCTCCAAGGCGCAGATCGACGCGCTGACCGCCAACTGCCGCGAGTTCGGCATCACGCTCTACGACCTGGCGAGCGAGCGCCGGGGCATCGTCCACATCATCGGCCCGGAGCTCGGCCTCACCCTGCCGGGCACGACCATCGTCTGCGGCGACTCGCACACCTCCACCCACGGCGCCTTCGGGACGCTGGCCTTCGGCATCGGCACCTCGGAGGTCGAGCACGTCCTGGCCACGCAGTGCCTGCTCCAGGCGCGCCCGAAGACGTTCAGCGTGGAGTTCACCGGCCGCCCCAAGCCGCCGGTCGGCGCCAAGGACCTGATCCTCAAGCTCATCGGGATGATCGGCACCGCCGGCGGGACCGGCTACGTCCTCGAGTACGGCGGCGAGGCGATCCGGTCGCTCTCGATGGAAGGCCGGATGACCGTCTGCAACATGAGCATCGAGGCGGGCGCGCGGGCCGGCATGGTGGCACCGGATGATACGACGTTCCAGTACCTCGCCCAGCCGGGCCGGCCGTTCGCTCCGCAGGGCGAACCGTTCGAGCGCGCGCTGGCGTTCTGGCGGACGCTGCCCTCGGACCCGGGCGCGCGCTTTGACCGCACGCTCACCATCAACGCCGCGGAGACGGCCCCCCAGGTGACATGGGGCACCAGCCCCGGCATGGTGGTGGACGTGACGGACCGGGTGCCGGAGCCGGATCAGGTGCCGGGCTACGCTCGAAAGGACGTGGAGCGCACACTGGCGTACATGGGGCTGACGCCGGGCACGCCGATGACGGAGATCGCCGTGAATGCCGTCTTTATCGGCAGCTGCACCAACGCCCGCATCGAGGACTTGCGGGAGGCCGCGGGGATCTTCGAGGGACGGAGGGTGGCCGCGGGGGTGCGGGTGCTCGTCGTGCCGGGCTCCCAGCAGGTCCGCCGGCAGGCCGAGGCCGAAGGGCTCGACGCGGTCTTCCGGGCTGCCGGATGCGAGTGGCGCCAGTCCGGCTGCAGCATGTGCCTCGGGATGAATCCGGACCAGCTCGCCCCCGGCGAGCGGTGCGCCTCGACGTCGAACCGGAACTTCGAAGGCCGCCAGGGCAAGGGCGGCCGGACGCACCTCGTCAGCCCGCAGATGGCGGCCGCGGCGGCGATCGCGGGGCATTTCGTGGACATCCGTACATGGGCGACCTGATGGAACCGTTCCGTTCGCACCGTGGGCTGATCGCGACGCTGGACCGCGCGAACGTGGACACCGACCAGATCATCCCGAAGCAGTTCCTGAAGTCGATCGCGCGCACCGGCTTCGGCCCGCACCTCTTCCAGGACTGGCGCTACCTCCCCGACGGGGCGTCCAACCCGGACTTCCCGCTCAACGCCGAGCGCTTCAGGGGTGCCTCGATCCTCGTCGTGCGCACCAACTTCGGCTGCGGCTCAAGCCGCGAGCACGCGGTGTGGGCGATCCAGCAGGACGGTTTTCGCGCGGTCATCGCGCCCTGGCAGCAGCGCGGGGACACCCGCATCCCCGGCTTTGCGGACATCTTCCGCAATAACAGCCTGAAGAACGCGCTGCTGACCGTGGAACTTGCCGAGGCGGAAGTGGAGGAGATCTTTCAGATGGTGGACCGCTACACGGGCCTTGAGGCGACGGTGGACCTCGACCGCCAACGGGTCACGCTCCACCTGTCCGAAGAGCTCGCGTTCCACTTCGAGATCGACCCCGCGGTGAAGGCCCGCCTCATCCACGGCCTCGACGACATCGGCCTGAGCCTCCGGCACGAGGCGTCCATCACCACGTTCGAGTCAACGCACGACCCCCAGTTAAGTTCGCCCGCCCCGGCACGCCGGGTCGGGCCGGGGGAGTTCGGTGTTCGGTAGTGCGTCATTTTCGTTGATTGCATCGTTTCAAATTGATGCACTACCAGATTAAGACAGCACTAGATTTTCGACGCGGATGGCGGTAGACTGGGATTCCTCTAGGCTGCTGCCTGCGCGCACGCGCGATCCAGCAAGACGGTCCATGAGCAAAACGATCGACGACGAACGGCGCATCGATGTGCGCAGACGCGAGCGCACGAGGGCCGCGCCCGAACCCGTCGCGGCGGCGCCCGAGCCCGTCTCCGTGGCTGCGCCTCCGGCGGTCCCCGAACCGCTGCCCGCCGCCATCACGACCGCCGCCTTTGAGCGCGGTGATGAACCGCCCGCCAGATCCGCTCCCCCGCCCGCCGCCGCTCCGGCGCCGTCGGTCAGCCCTGATGCGGTCCTGGACGCCCGCAACCGATACTCCGCGCTCGCCTTCCTCATCGTGTTCGGCGCAACACTCGGCGTTGTGAGCATTGTGCGCGCCGGCCTGCAGCGGGCCCCCGTCGCCATCCCCGCCCCGCGGGTAACGCCCCAACCCGCTCCGCCGGCGCCGATGAGCGCTGCTCCGGGCGTGTCCGTCGCGCCGCCGCGCGCCCAGCGCAGCCGCGACCCGTTCGCCGCCGCGCTCTTGCCTGAGCCGGAAGACGCGGCGCTGGCCGAAGCGACGCGCGTCTACCACCTCATGGAAGCCGCGCTGCGCAACGCCGCACGGACCATCCCCGCCCTGCAGACAAACCCGCCCGTTCCCGCCGACCCGCTCAACATCCCCGAGCGAAACTAACGCGCCGCGCGGCAGGAGCCGCCGCCGTGCTTGCGGAGGTACTGCTGGTGGTATTCCTCCGCCCGGTAGAATGCGGAAGCGGGGACGATCTCGGTGACGATCGGCCGCGCGAATCGGCCCGAGCCTTCGAGCGCCGTCTTGGACTGCGCGGCCAGCCGCTCCTGCTCCGGCGTGTGGAAGAAGATCGCGGAGCGGTACTGCGTGCCGACGTCCGGCCCCTGCCGGTTGCGCGTCGTCGGGTCGTGCAGCTGCCAGAAGACGTCGAGCAGCTGCTCGTAGGCCACCCGGGCGGGGTCGTACTCCACCTGGACCGCTTCGGCGTGGCCGGTCCGGCCGGTGCAGACCTCCTCATACGCGGGGTCCGGGACGATCCCGCCGATGTAGCCCGACGTCGCCGACACGACCCCCGGCACGCGGCGGAACGCGTCCTCCACACCCCAGAAGCACCCGGCGGCGAACGTCGCTCGTTCAGCCATCACGGCCGCCGACCTGGCGGTACCGGAAGCAGTGCACCAGGTGGTCGTTGACCATCCCGGTGGCCTGCATGTGGGCGTAGCAGATGGTCGAGCCGACAAACCGGAAGCCCCGCGCCTTCAACTCGCGGCTCATCGCGTCCGATGACGGGGTAGTGGTGGGCAGCTCGCGGATCGACCGCCAGGCGTTCCGGATGGGGCGGTGGCCGACGAAGGACCACAGGAAGCGGTGGAAGCCGCCGAACTCGCGCTGGACGGTGACGAACGCCCGGGCGTTCGTCACCGCCGCCTCCAGCTTCTGCCGGTTGCGGATGATGCCGGGGTCGCGCAGGAGCCGCGCGAGGTCCCGGCGGGTGTAGCGGGCGACGCGCCTGGGATCGAAGCCGTTGAACGCGCGGCGCAACGCCTCCCGCTTCTTGAGCACCGTCAGCCAGCTCAACCCGGCCTGCATGCCTTCCAGGATGAGAAACTCAAACAGCTTCCGGTCATCGCGGAGGGGCACGCCCCACTCGGTGTCGTGGTAGGGCTGGAGCAGCGGGTGGCCCTCACCCCAGCAGCGCGTCGGAGTCGTGTGGTAATCGCTCATGGCCCGGAACACAACATCCCACGCGACGCTCGGCCGCGCGGGGCGATCACCCCGTGCCCGGGACGACGTCGACGACCGTGACGTCGAAGAAGAGGGTCTTGCCGGCGAGCGGGTGGTTCAGGTCCAGCGTGACCAACTCCGACCCCACCTTGAAGATGGTCGCGCGGAACGGCTGGCCGTCCGGACCGGTGCCGCGGAGCGCCTGCCCGACCTCCGGCGCGATATCCGGCGGCAGCTGCGCGCGCGACACCTCGACGAACGCCTTCGGATCCACCGGGCCGTAGCCTTCCTCCGGAGCCACGGTGATCGAGCGGGTGTCGCCGGCCTTCAGCCCCACCAATTGCTTCTCGAGGCCAGGAATCAGCTGTCCCCGTCCCTGCACGTAGCTGAGCGGACTGCGGCCCTTGCTGGAATCCACCACCTCGCCGTCGACCGTCAGCGTATAGTCAAGCTGCACGGCCACGCCGTCCTGAATGGTCCTGGGCGCCCCTTCGGTCGTCGTGGGGGCGGCGGGGACGCTGGCGGGTTCCGCTCCGCCAGGCGCAGGAGCCAACAGCCACCCGGCGGCCAGGCCGATCATGATTCCGTGCCATGGTCTCTTGTTCACGCGTCCTCCTCCGCGGCGCATGCGCGCCGCGCCGGCTCTCGTCCGACCCTTCGACTCGCGCCATCCTGCCTGGGCGGGGTGGGGCTCCACAACAAAACGGCCGCCGGAGCACAGGGGTCCAGCGGCAATCTAAGGATAAAGGCGGGAAAACCGAACGGGCATCCATCTCGGCTGAACACCCTGCTCCACGGCGCGTCACTCATTCGTGCTGCTGCTGTCCCCGGGGGGAGCCCCGTCTGGCCCATGGCACGAGCCTCGACGCAGACCCCGAGCGCGCCGGTTAGTGTGGATATCGGTCCTCACGCCGCTCCGCGGAAGCGGAGCGGGTACTCGGCGTTACAGTTTCGAGACGTTGGTCGCCTGGGGACCCTTCGGACCCTGGCTGACCTCGAACTCCACCGACTGCCCATCGCGGAGCGACTTGAAACCCTCGCCCTGGATGGCGGTGTGGTGCACGAAGAGGTCCTTCGACCCGTCCTCCGGGGTGATAAACCCATACCCCTTCTGGTCGTTGAACCACTTCACGGTACCCTTCGCCATGCTGACTCACCCCCTTCCACGTGGTGGGCGGATGCCCACAGACACACAAAAACCGTAGAGCATGACAGCTCCACGGCTGGCTTGTTGATTGCCTGGTGAGGCTGAAAAATACCGCGCTAGCTTAGCCTGTCGCCGCCCTCTTGTCAACTGGAATCCGCGAGAGCCCAGCGACAGGTCAGCGTGCAGCTCAGGAGGCGCGGTCGGAATTGGTCAGGCGGAAGGCGAATGCGGCGAGCGCCCCGCCGGCCAGGTTGGCCGCCAGGAAGATCCACAGGTGGCTGGCCGCGCTGAGCCCCATCAGCGTGAGACCGATGGCCACCGCCGGGTTGAACGCCCCACCGGAGATGCGGCCGCCCGCGTAGGCGGCGGCCATGACGGTGAACCCGATGGCCAGGCCGAAGTAGGAATTGCCGGCGGTCTTCTTGGCGGTCGCCACGTTCAGCACCACGTACGCCAGCGCAAATGTAAACACCAGTTCCACCAGGAGCGCCGGCACCACGTCGGGCCGCATCGCCTCGACAGCGCTGCCGCGCTTCAAGACGCCGACGAGGAGCGCGGCGAGGACCGCCCCCACGACCTGCGCCCCCATATAGCCGGGCACGTCCTTCGCGTCGCACTTGCCCCGCAGCCACACCGCCAGCGTCACCGCAGGGTTGTAGTGGGCGCCGGAGACATGGCCGCCCGCGTACACCATCACCATGAGGATCGTGCCGATCGCCAGCGGCGCCAGGTCTCCCGCCCCAGGCGCAATGACCGTCAGGCCGATCACCAGCACCAGGAAGAACGTCCCGATGCACTCCACCAGCAGGCTCTTCATGCCGAGCTCCCGAGGAATTATAGCAAACGAACTAACAACTGTGACGATTCCAGTGATTCCAAAATTGATTCCAGTGATTTGGATGACGACACATCACTGTCATCATTCGAAAATCACTGTAATCATGTCACAGGATTTACTGCGTTTGAATTAGGACGCGGCCCGCTTCTTTTCGGGCGTGGGATGCCAACTCCAGTGCACGATGGAGCGGCTGTTGGCGGGGGTGTCGCAATGGTACTGCACGAACGGCCAGGAGTTCGGTCCCACCACATCCAGCAGGTAAAAGGTGAGCTCCCGGCGTACTTCGTCCAGGATCCGGCTCGCCCGGACATCGGCCCGGCGCGCCTTGAGCAAAAACTGCACCGTGAATCCGTTGTTGGGGCGCGGCGCCACCAGGGCTACCGGCCGGCGGCTCTCGCCGTACGAAACGCTCGCGTGCTCGGTGCGCCGGTTGACCGCACCCTCCACCCACGCCGGTCTGGCCTTTGCGGTGAGGCGCATCGGGGTTATCCGCGGGCGGTCGTGCGGCCGGACGCCGGTCCGCGGTAGGTAATGCGCCCCTGGGTGAGATCGTAGGGGGAGAGCATCATCACCACCGTGTCCCCTTCCAGGATCTTGATGGAAAACCGGCGCATCTTGCCGGAGACGTAGGCGAGCACCATGTGCCCCCCTTCGAGCTCCACGCGGAAGCGCGAGTTGCGCAGCCGCTCGAGCACCTTCCCTTCAACCTCAATCCCTTCTTCTTTGGCCATGGGGGCCTCCGAGTCGTCCAGAAATGCGGATGGCCACGGGACCTTAGTTCGCAGCCCCGAGGCCATTGAGACTGAAGATACGCTGTTATTGTAACAGGTATTCAGTGTTCGGGCAATCGAAATCTCGATTGTCTCGATGATGGCCCAGCTTTCTGGGGAAGATCAAAACTGGTTGATGGTGCCCATCGTCTGCTGGCGGGCTTGCTCGCGGACGAGAGGGCTCAAGGCCACGATCCGCCGGTTTCCAGATCGCCAACAGTGCCGGCAGGAGGATCAGGTCGCCTAGCATCCCCAAGCCAATCGTCGCGCACGTTAGCCGGCCAAACTGCGTCGTCGTCACCATCTGTCCCCACAGCGTCACGGCAAACCCTCCCGCGACGACCAGGGATGAGGCCATCATCGGCTGCGCGCAGCGCATGAGCGCAGCCCTAATCGCGTCCTGGGCCTCCGCCCCCGCCCGGCGCGCATCCCGGTAGCGATAGAGCAGCTGGATGGTGTTATCGAAGATCAGACCGACGGCGACACTTGCACTCATGGCGGTGGCGATATTGAGCGGGATCTGCCAGGCCGCCATGAGCCCGAAGAGCCCCAGCATCGGCAGGAGGTTTGGCACGATACTGATGAGGGCGTAGGTGAACGAGCGCATCGCCAACCACATCAGACCGAGGATGATCCCGAAGGCCAAGGCGACGCTGGCGACCTCATCCTCGACCAAGCGCTGCGACATCTGCGACAGGAGCGCGATGTGCCCGGTCGATTCCATACGCCAGCCGGGTGGCAGCACCGTCGAGGCGATGGCGCGCAACTGATGAATCGCCGCCACCACTTCCGCGCTGTCCCATCGCCGCAAGTATAGGGTCAGCCGCAAATGATGCGCGTCGGGGCTGGCGAGCTGACGCCACGTCGCTCCGAGACGCTGCGGAAGCTGTGCGAGGATCTGGGTCAGCCGCCGTTCGGAACGGGTGATGTTGGCGACGCGCTCGATGTAGCGCAGGACATCGGACAGGCTAAAGCTCCTGGCCACGACGGGGAGCTGTGCCGCAGTTGATTGGAAGCGTTCGACGAACTGCCACGTCTGCGGCGACGTCATGGGTGTCCCCGGGGGGATAGCCACAGAGAGCTCGAGTGGATAGACGATTCCGAGATCCTGCTGCAACGCCTCGGTTTCCACGCGAAATGGATCGTTAGGACGAAAGATCTGGATGAGGTTCGTCGATGCGCGCACCGACCCGGCCCACACCGCGCCGGTGATCATCAGGGCGATCGCCACCGCCACAATCGACCAGCGGTGGCGAACCGTCCACTCGGCCAGGACCCGACCGATGGCCTGAAAGATCGGGGCGACCCGCGAGGGCCGATCGCCAGCCAGGCCCAGACACACCGGGATCCAGGCCATCGCCAGCGCCCAGGCGCTCATGGTGCCGAGTGCGCCATACGCTCCGAAGGCTCGAACGGCGGGCACCGGACTGACGAACAGCGAGAGAAACCCGATCAGGGTCGTGAAAATCGATAGCAGGCACGGCATGAACATCGTCCGGTAGACTGTGGCGAGGCGAGCGCCGTTCGAGGCGTCCCGCGGCACGTGCAGGAAGCTTGCGGAGATCTCCACGGTGAGGCTGACCGCGATGATGAGAACGATCGGAGCGAGCAGCCCAGTCACCACGTTCAAGGGCACGTGACGCCATGCCATTACCCCGTGGGTGACCGCGAGCGACCCGCCCATCACCACCAGCGCGTACGCCACCGAGAGCCATTTCGCATTGAGCAGCAGGAGCAGGACGATGACGACCCCCACGGTGAACGGGATGAAGCGCTGGCGATCCTGATTCATCCGCCTCAGGAGCGTCTCTTGCTCGACGACCGTGCCGGTCACGAGGTACGTGATATCGGAGCGCTGATGCAAGGCTAGCACGCGCTGGACTCCGGCAATCAGCGCGCGCTGCGCATCAAGGCCCGGCAGCTCCTGGGCCACGCGCAGGACGATCGCCGTCGTTCGCCCGCCGGAGAGCAGCAGCGGCTCTTCGGGCGAGGGGTCGCGCGGGAGTGTGCGCCGTGTCCATGTGCCCTCCGTTACATCGGGCAACAGCGGCCGTTCGGCCAGCCGGCCGAATAGGGTGCGTTGCAACCGCGTGACTGTGGCCAGGCTCCGGACCTCTTCTACATGCGGCAGGGCGCGCAACGCCTTGGTGACATCCTGCACCCAGTGGCCGAGCTCCGGTGTCAGCCCCTCGGCCATCCGGACGCCGACGACGACGGTCTCATCAGAGCCGAACTGCTTGAGAAACATCCGATAGGCGGCGAACGACTCGCTGCGCTGCACGAAGAAGGCGCGGTTGGATGGATCGACCGCGAGCGTGCGGGATTGCCACCCCACGGCAACGCACGCGACCGCCACGAGGAGTGCGACCACCCAGCGCCACCGATATAACCGGGCGTACCCGCGCATGACGGTGACCGTCTTCGCCACCTCGTAACGCTGCGCTGCGCGTTGTGACAACTCGGTCTCAGGGTGTCCGTTTTCCGTCAAGACGTCAGATGCTGGGTCCATCATGCAACCTCATCTGAACGAGCAGCGGCAAGTGATCCGAGGCGATCTGATCCAGCATGGTCCAGGGGACTGTGACCCCGCTCACCGTAATGTCCGGGCTGAGGAAAATGTGGTCGAGGCGGCTGACCGGGTAGCGACTGAACCAGGTGCGGGGGATGCGGGGCGTCTTCATCGCTGATTGGGAGTCACGGACCGCGGCCATCAGGCGCCGGCAGGTGGGAGAACCCGGGATCGCGTTGAGGTCGCCGCAGAACACGACCGGTGACTGGCACCGCGGATCCGCGAGCCACCGGACTCCGACAAGGGCGCCGGCCTGTGCCAACCGTTCAGACGGCCAGATGCTCAAATGACAGTTGATCACCTGCACCGCCACACCATCGATATCGACCGTCATCCACAAAGCGCCACGCGGTTCCAGGTACCGCAGGTTTCCCCACTGCGGAAGCTGCTCGGCCTGCATCAGGCGCATGGGATGACGGCTTAAGATGGCGTTGCCATATCGTCCTTGCGCAAAATTGATGATGGGGTGAAAGTGGTACGACATGTGCAACAGGCGCGCAATCCGCTCAGCTTGATCGATCCCATGGGTCCGTTTCCGTCCCACGTCGAGCTCCTGCAGCGCGATGATGTCAGGCTCATGCCGCGCAATAATGCGCGCGATCCGCTCCGGGGCGACCTTCCCGTCCAGGCCGATGCACCGATGCACGTTGTAGGTCATCACACGCAGCAGCCGGGATGGGCGGGGTCCTTCGGCTGGGCGACGGCTCAGTGGATCGGCATCCAAATACCCACTCGAGGAGCGACCTAAGTGCCTCAGCGCCGCTTCCCGAAGATCGCACGGCCGGAGATACGGCCGTCCGCGAGTGGGCAGCGGGGCATCGATCGGGAGCAACGCAAACCCATGCGTCTCCTCCAGCCCGAAACCCGCATGCGCTCCGTATTCATTGGAGAAGCTCACCGGGTCCCGGCCGGCTCTCCAGCCGAACAGCACCAGCGCTCCGGCGCTGGGATGACGGCACAGCGTGAGCAGGTCCTGTGCGAGGTCTTCAAGAAAGGGATGGTCCGGACCGAAGAGGCGTGCCGCATCCTCGGGAAGCCGGAGCAGTCCCTCGTCCGTCCAGACCCGAACGGTGTCGGCACCGTCGAGTGCCGCCACGACCGGCACGCTGGCGCGTTGCACCAAGACCTGCGCAAGGCGATCGCGTTGTTCCGCCGCCAATTCCGGCGAGGGATACAGATGCGCCACTGGTCCCATCGTTGTCACCAGAATATGTGGTCGCGCACCCGGCTCCTCCCCGCCATGGCTGGGTAACAGGCCCTTGTCCGGTGGCTTGATGGCCGGGGACATCCGATACGGGTATTCGTACCCGCCCTGATAAACCGGAGCGAAGATAGAGCGCACGCCATCGCACAGGGGCTTGATCGCGTCGGTCAGCGTCATCCCTGACCGTTGCTGATACGGGACGGTCAATTCTTGGCCATGGTCGGAATACACCCAGACATCGTGGTTCCGTCGACGGGAACGATGGGCGGCGCGCCATACGCGAGCGACCGCCCAATCAATGCCTCGCAGCGGCCAGCGCGCAAACGACGAATGCGGGCCGCGGTGATGCGCGTGATCATCATAGCCAATCAGGTTCATATGAATGACCGGAACGCCCCGCGCGATGTCGATCTGCGCGCCCCGCACCACCAGCTCCCGCAATAAAATCACCGGCCCGATCCGGGCCAAGATAAACATCAGCTCCGGCAGCAGCATCTTGCCTTTGAGAACCTGCTGCATACCTGAGGCGATCGCTAACCCGCACTCAAGCTGCATTAGCAGTGCCACCCAGATAAACACGTCGAAGTGCAGCGCGATCAAGAAAGGAAACAGCGCGGGATTGACGGCCCGCAGTACGCCATCCCACCCAGGTTTCGCGGCACAAAAATGCGCTTCCGAGGCACCCCCGGTGAAAATGTTCGAATAGGCGCTGCCGCCTTCCAGGAGCGGCGCGCCCTGACCCCGCAGCCGCTGCTCGATGGCGGCGGCCGCGCCAGACTCGTACATCTTCACGACCTGCTGGGTGTCCCGATCCACGAAACTGAAGGCGGGCACCCCGCCCTTGACGCCATAAAACAATTCTGCCTGCACCGCAGGGGTGTTCGAGGGCAAGCCTGAGTAGTGCGGATGCGTGACATAGCGCTCCCGGAGGCCCAAACGCTTGAGAAATGGCAGGTCGCCCTGCTCGAGCGCCCTTTGAAACTCGCGCTGGGACAACCCATCGATCTGAATCATGACAAGGCCAGGCTCGTTGGTGGTGCCCTCGGACCGCGACAAGTTCAGCAGGCGGCTGGTCCATTCGCTGCGGCTCAGCCAGTGTCCGAGTCTGAGCGCCCAACGATTACGCATGCGCACACGCCTCCTCGATCAGGACCCGTGTGGCATGCACGGTCTTCTTCAGGATCAGCATCTCCGTGTGCAGACTGCGCTTCACCCGAGCCCAGCGCCGCGCATCTTTGATGCGCATCTTGCGGGATCCATTGCTCAGCGTCGCAAAAATCTTGAGGGCCCGCTCCGCGCAGAGCGTCATCGACAGTTGTTTTGCGGTGGAGCTGACGTTCCGATGCATCGCGTCGCGCTCTCCGGCAGTCAAAGAGCTGATCCCATGCAGCGCAGCGGCAAACTGTTGCGTGTTCTCTCTTGGCAGCAGCCGTCCGTTGTACCCATCGATGACGACATCGCGCACCCCAGGCGCATCCACGGCCACCACGGGAACACCGGCCGACATCGCCTCGACGAGGACCAGGCCTTGGGTTTCGCTCTGCGAAGCGAACACGAAGACATCCATCAGATGATAGGCATCCGCGAGCCAGTGGCCCTGCAGCTCTCCCAACATGCGCAACCGGCCATCAACTCCGGCTTTCTGACATACCTTTTGAATCATCGCTTCGCCTGGCCCCTGACCGCCAACGACAAACCATCCGCGCGGCTCCTCGCGCAGAAACGAGACAACCGCTGTCGCCAGAAAGCGCAGGTTTTTCTCCGGAGCCAGCCGGCCCAGGTGCCCGACGACGAAGGCGTCGGCCGGAATGCCAGCTGCCTTGCGCAGACGTGCGCAGTTTCCGCCCCTAAAACGGGCCAAATCGACACCGGTGGGCACCACGTCAACCGGCGCGGTTACCCCACGCTTCTGCAATAAATCCGCCACGCTCTGGCTCGGGGCAAAGACCTGATCGCACAGATTCGCGAACTCGGTGGCCAGATCGATCACGAATTTTTGGGCAACATTGGTGCGCAGAGGCAGGAGACACCGCGTATATTGCTCGAATAGGACGTGGTGCGTAAAGACGAGGGGTACTTGTCTCAGAGAAGCGATCCGCAACGCGGTGTCACCCATCAGAAATGGATGATGCGCGTGGATGATGTCCGGCTGGAAAATGTTCGAGACATGCGAAAGCAGTCCCGGGATCGGCAAGCGCGCGGAAAAGGCGCTGCCCCCAATGCGCGGAATTGAAGCGACACGAAGCACCCCCAGTTCCCTGCGAGGCATGTGATCAAAAGCTGGAGCGATAAGAAGGACTCGATGGCCGCGCTTGCGGTAGGCCACGGCAAAGCTCTTGATGGATCGCTCTAGTCCGCCTGCCAGCGGCGTGTAGGTGTTGGACATCATCAGGATGTTCATGCTACCACCTGTCCCTCGCCAGGCAGGTCAGGTGATGGGGCTAAGGCTTCGTGCCGCTTCACCATCAACCGGCTCTGATCTCTCCGAGCTGTCATGCAGGGGTAGCCGGGCAGGCGCACGTCGATCGCCGGAGCGGATGCATGCCATTGACCGCTCCACGATACTGTAATGGCTTGTTCTTCGACGTGAACAGAAACAGACACGGGACCATAAGACGTGGGGGCTGGCCCGAAAGAAAGCTCTCCAGGCTGATTGCACCATACCAGCGGCAATCCTGAACACAATACGAGCCGTTCAGATCCCTCTTCGCGAACGAAGCAATTCCTGGTCATCAGCAACCATTCCGCCGCGGCCCAGACATGTTGGCCATCGCCCATGCAGCCACCCTGCGTGGTGGGATGCACGGCCTCGGGCCATTGGCCGGTCGGACTCGCCAGTTCGGTGATCGCCTGCATGACCTCCTGGTGCCGCAGATCTCCTGAGCGCAGCAGCACCTGGGCGACATGGAGCGTGAGATACGGATTGATGCCGGAGTGACTGATGCTGTGGAAGAACCCACCCTTGAAGAAGCAGTTCGTCAGCAAGAAATTGACGGTCGCCTGGATCCGGGGATCATCCGGCGCCCACAACTGGAGTGGATAGCTGGCGGCTAATGATCCAACCGCCCCGGCGTCCATCCGCCGATACACGGATGCTGGGACGGCGAGATGACCCAGCCGGCGCTGGACGAACTCGAGGCTGCGATCAATACACGTCAGCAGGTTGTCGGCCTCTCGTCGAAACGAGTCGGCCAGTGAGGCATTGTGATCGGCCTCGGTCAGCGACGCCGCCGCCCGCAGCCCGGCCACCGCCCAGAAATCATCCCAATAGTAGTAGTCATTCGGCCCCAGGTGTTCTGCGCTGAAGCCGGCAGGCAGCAACCCGGCATGCGGATGGGTGAGGCGCTGGGAGAGGCGTTTGCGCTGAATCCACCGTCCGGCCTTTGCGATGGCGCGAGACCACTGTGGCTTGGGCGGACGAGCCGTCATCTCGCAGAAGCGCTGCAAGATCCACAGGGCTTGGCCGTTTGAATCCCATTCTCCATCTTGCGACCGGAAATAGCCCGACGCGGTCTGGTGGCTCGGAAACCGGTCCAAGGCGCGTTCGGCGCGCTGCGTCAATCCCGCGCAGAGCATCGCGTGGATAATAAACGCGGCATCGCGAAACCAAAAACGCTTGTAGGTGTACGGCCCTGCATAGACGTCCCCCGGCCCATGGAGAATGAGCGTGCGCACCGCCGTCTCATACAAGAATTTCCAGCGTGCATCCGACACCTGCAACAGGCAATGCCCGGCCAGCGCTTGGTCCCACGAGGGGAGCGTGCCGATGGGGTGTCCATTGGTGTGCGCGTGCTTGCGGAGCTCCACAAGCGGCACATGAATCGTGATCTCTGCTGGGATTCCGGGCGCCAGTGGAAAGAGCGCCGCCGCAGTGGCCAGCCCGACGGGGCACTCGGCGCGAGGCTCTTCCTTCGTCATGGATATCCGGGTGGCGACATCGCCCCATCGGTAATGGGACGAGACGAAGCGCTGCGGCGCGGCGGCAAATGTGACCGGATGCTGCCCATTCACCATCCAGCCGGTGCGATCCGACACGACATCAATGCGGTGGATCGGGCTGATGCCCTCCGGGTTGTATGGGCGCAAGGCCGCCACGAGCCACCCGGAGGTGTCCGCGCATCCGAGCAGGCGGATCTGGCAGGTCGGCACGCCCCCCACACTGATCACCTCCACCATTGAGCGCAGGGTGAGGGCTCCCTGACACGTCTCGGTGACCACGGTCAACCCGCCTTCGTGGAGCAGGCGCTGAGATCCCACGAGCATCTGCGAGGGGAAGAGCGCGCGGCGGTCGTCGGTCACGATCCATCCATCCAACGACCAGCCGGCGAGCCAGGGGGTCACCAGTCCGCGCGGATCAACGATGGGAAGCTCCTGGACATCCGGCAGACCGACGGCGGTCCAATTCCGATGGGTCAGGTTGATATGTGTCAACGAGAAGGCCCGCGGCACAAACGCGGGATCAGCAGGATCAAACTGCCGGACCACCCAATAGGGCCAGACCCAGTCCAGGTTATGCTGGATGGCCTGGCTGTTCATCATCCCCCGGGCATGCATCACAGCACCCGCCCGGAGCAGTTCACCGGGTGCCAGCACGTCCGCGGGTTGCCCAAATCGTTCCAGTTGCTTGAGGACTGACACGGGATCAAGGAACCCCTGCGAACGGGCGAACCACCGCACAGCCCACCATGCGATCCGGCTGCGAATCCGCATGGCCGTTATTTCGTATTTAAGGCAACACGAATATTTCTCTCTCGCGGTAAAACCTCTGCAAAACGCCTCCTCATATCCTCAAGAGATTCCAGCCGAGAAACCTCCATATTGCCTTGGTTCAGCTTTACCCTATGCCCGGTTTCCTTCCAAATGATCTCTTCAATGGCTGCAGCCGTTGCGTGTTTGGGATCAAACTTTACCACTTTCATATCTTTTCGATCCAAAGAACTTGTAGCGGTCCCCGGCAGATAAATCGCTCCGGTAGAGAAATCGATAGCAAACGCAATAAGCCCCGGAATGATGAACAGCAACAGGCCGATTCCATCCAACACCGCGACTGCAGGGTCAACCCTCCCGCTTTTTTGTCCTCTACGCTCAGGATGCATTAACGTTCCGCAACCTGCTAATTGAGTAATCAACGTGAAACAGATCGCCGTATGCAACATTTTCATGATGGTTTTCATCGTGGCTCCTTTACGGAACGTTCGTGTCCATTGGACGTTATCGTTGCATCCTCTCGCCGAGGCGCTCCACATCGGAACCCGCTCCCCGCATGATCCCGCTGTGGCAGCCGCTCAACACACCGAGCATGCAGGCGACCAGTAGAGTCGCTACGAATGTCTTCATAGGCGTTCCTTTTTTAGAATTCATGACGCCAGAGGTCCGGTTCACGGTTCACTGCACGCGATCTCCCGCCGTGCAGATCGAGCCATGCTGGTGAAGGCCTGGCCTGCCGACGTGCTAAGACATGCTGACCGATCACCATCGGCGCCTGGCGTTCAACCGACTGATCCGAGTCTTTGATGACGCTCCACGAAACGCCGGCCAGCGGCCCCTGATCCTTGATCACCTCAACGACTTCGGGTAACTGTGTCAAGGGCTGCTCGGTAAATCCAACCGTCGGTACGCTCACCATGGCCAGCGCCGCCGTTCCCACTGCACGCCCAACCCACTGCCTAAACCGCCACATTGCCCCCCTCCTCATGAACGATCACTGCCCGAACTCTGGGGCCATCAGACGCATCGTGGCTCAATCCTTGAGCATCTGGGGATGGCATCGCCGGACTCGAGATGATCCCCTTCTTGGTACCGTCGCCCCGCATGGCTCGTAACACGTCGAGAATCCCTCGCAGGGTCTTGCGCTGATCGCGCAGCCACTTGGCCTGCAGGAAGGCGCTGACGGCGCCGCCGATCGCAAAGAGGACGCCAAAAACAGCCAGGATAGTTTTTATCCAGTGACCCTCCATCAGCTGCTTTGCGCCCCGATCATTTCAGTTTCCAACGTTAGTTAAGGGATACTGCTGTTACGACTTGGGGCTCGGTTGCTTGTGGAACGGTTCCTTCAGGACGACTTTGACTCCCGCAATGGTTCCGGTGAGCGCATTGCGGACCTGCTCGCCAGCCTCCGACCCAATCTCCCCGGCGCCCTTGAGGGCTCCAGTCGCCGCGGCCGACGCCGCTTCCATGGTATCGAGGCCGAGTTCTTTTGCCCCCTCGATCGCGCCTTCCACCAGGCCCTTCGCCGCAGTGCCCAGATCGCCACCAACCTCTGCCGTGGACTTGATGACTGACCCCGCGGTCTGGCTGATCGTCTCAAGCGTAGCAGCTCCGGCTTCCTTGGTGCCACGGAGCACGCCCAGAATGATGCCCTTCGCCGCTGAGCCTAGGTCACCACCCACCTCCATGACCGCTTGGATGGTGCCTTGGGCAACCGCCGAGGTGGCGCTCACGAGCGAGGTGGCGATATCGCCAATGCCCCCGAACGTTGTCACGACGGTCTTGCTGACAGCATCCACTACTGCACTGGCAACGTCCCCAGTGCCTTTGATGGCACTCACGATGCCATTCTTCACCGACTCGATAAGTCCCGTCTGCTCTCTTGCCATGTCGCGCCTCCAGTCTTCTGCCGATTTCTACGTGACCATGATGGTTCGTCCGGCTCGACGATTCTTCACGCTTCCGCGTCCACCAGGCGCCTTGGCGGCCCGCTGCTTCGCTGCGGTCATTCGACCCCCTCGACTTTTCTTTGCCATGTTGTTCACCTCCTTTTCGCGATTCGTCTGTTGTACACGATGGTGCTTCGAAGACCCCCCTGCTATTTCTGTAATTTCGTAAACTTCGTCCCTTCGAGTGTCAGGTTGTACATCAGGCCCTTCTGCCCGATGATGAATGCCACGATGGGTTCATTGAGCTTCGCGGTGTCTACGGATCCGCCGGCACCGACGCTGATCACCGCAATAGAGGCGTCCACTCCCGCCTTCCAGTTGGCGCTCTTCCGAAGGTGATTCAATACCTCCTCCTGCATGAACAGCAGGATGATCGATTTCTTTTGGGCGCCGATTTGGAACCCGAGCGACCCTGCTGCGGTGCTGTAATAATCAACGGTCTTGCCATTGATCCTCAGTGCGCCCTCGCCGTATTCACCACCGATCCCGAACCCGGCTTTATACACTTTGGGAAACACCAGCACGCCTTTCGCCTCCTGAGCGAGTTTCTTTCCATCCTTCACTTCGCCATAGAGGCGCTCGAGCGTCACATCGACATTCGCGTCGATTTCTTTGGCCGTCGCAGCCCACACATGTGTTGCCGTTCCACCGGTCAACGTCAGACAGACCGCGAACACTCCCAAAACTCCGAGGACCTTGTTTCCTTCGATGACGTGTTTCATCAACCGACATCTCCATTGTGTTTTCACGAGCGTGCCCGGCTTCTGCCGCAACCGCCATTTCTCTGAGAAACTCGAGCGGATGGTTCCCATGAACCGAACATCACGAGCAGCCACCACCCGCCCAGGTTTCTCAGCACAACCTCCACAGGATCAGGCCCGTTGGACGAGGCCAATGAGGCCCACCAAGACCACCGCGCCGACGAGCGCCGTCACGAAGGCGCCAAGCGCGCTATAGGAGACGAGTCCCGTCACGCCGGCCAGCCACCCGCCCAACAGAGCCCCGACCACTCCGACTGCGATGTCGCCGAAGATCCCAAACCCGCGACCCTTCATGATGAGCCCTGCCAACCACCCAACAACCAGACCGATCAAGAGAAACCACACTAAGTTTTCCATGTCCGTCTCCTTCGTTTTCTTCGTTTCTCACAGGTCATTCCCACTAGTGCCTTCGACACGCTGCTTACTGGCTGGTCATGCTGTCCAGCCCTTTCTGCAGCCCTTCACCAGCCTCGCGGAGCCCCTGCTCGGCGTGCTTGGCTTGGTGCTCAATGGCCCTGGCTACACGCGCCGTGCGGCGCTGGACTAGGATCGAGTCCTTCTCAAACCCGGACTTGCCGAGGGTCGCAAACCAGTCTCCGATGCGATTGAACACCGCCTCATCACTGGCATGTTGGTAGGCCGACGCACTCGCACCACTCTGGCCACCGTCAGCCGCCAGCACCGATGCGGACGAGCCGATCAACCCCGCCAGCAGCGCCCCCATCACGATCCGTCCCGTCTTCATCCTCCATCCTCACCTCCTCTCGACCATTGTTGCATGAGGTCTGTCATGCCCTCACCACTCACTTTGATTCACGGCACGTCCGTTTACAATCCCACCAGCTTCTTCGTATCACCGATGACCGCTTGGGCATCCGCAGCCAGCTTCGCTTTGGCCTCTTCCAACAGATCCGTGGCCGCGTGGGAGTGGGCGTCAACACTCGACAACACGTATTGCGCGGTCTTGATCGCTTCCTGGTGGTCCTCCGAATTCACGAACGCCTGGGCCTGGCTCACCAGATAGTCGGCTTGCTGCTCAGGCGTCTTCAAGGTCTTGGCGTGCTGAATCGCCTCTGACGAGGAGGTCGCCTGCTTGCTACACCCAGCCAGGACCACCAAGCCGGCAATCGCGACTGCCGCCAACAATAATCCATTTTTCATAGGAACACAGGGACTCCTTCTTAGACCAAGGCACTGTCAGAAATTGGGTTCGCGGTCACGCGTTAGAACAGGGCGCGGAGCAGAGCGCCGACCAAACGAAACGGCCAACTGATGACTTCGCCCAGGACATGGATCGTGGTGGAGAGCATCCCTCGCGACTCCTGAGGGGTTTGGGTGACCGTGGTGGTCGTCGTTTCCTTGCCCACTCGGACCCCTTCCGCGCCCACCATGGCCCCTGGACGCCGGACTCGCTCCTCCGTCTTGATGGTAGTGGTCCGACTGCTCGCACACCCCAGCGGGCCGCTCACGAGCAGCATGCCGGCCGTCACAAGGTACAGAACATGGCGCATTATTGACTCGTGGTCGTTGTGCTTGTCGTCGTGGTGGTCGTGGTCGTCGGTGCCGGCAAGGCTGCATACCGCATCATCGAGCGCGCATATCGCCTGCCATCGCTCACCACGTAGTCCACCTTCACGAAATCACCAGGCTGCACTTCCAATCGGACCGGCTGCAGACTCGGACTTTCCATGACGACGATGTCCTTGGGATCAAAGACGAACACGGACACCATGCCCACGGCTCCGGGGCTCGCGGTCTCCTTGAGGGTGAACGTGCCTGGGTTAACGCTAATCGACTCGACCGTGCCCTCGGCTCGCTGGAACAAGGGCGCTGAGCTGGGTTCAACGGTGATCTTGGTCGCGAGTTGTTCCTCTCCCCTGGCTCTGGATTCAATCGTGACATGTTGCCCTGCTCGTAAGTCCGTGATGGCAAGAAACTGCTGATCCAACTGGTCCGTCACCCGGGTCTCATGCTCAGTAATGCTGTACTCTGCTGTGGCTCGCGTGCCTTGGGAGTGATCCGTGTACAGTTGCAGCTTGCCAAGCTGGGTATCCAGCCACACGATTTCTCCCGCCGCCTGGCGCACAGGCGCAGCCGGTTCTGCCGCCGAGACAGCACCCGGGACGACCCCGCTACACAACCAAGCGCCCAGCACTCCCACCACAAGTGATTTATGTCCCAACATCGATGCGCTCCTCGTTTACCACGTGGCACTCGCGTGCGCACAGGACGTGAATCATTCCCCACCGATCATCACACCTGTCCACATTCCCACTGAGAAACTCGACCGGATGGTTCCTATGAACCGACGATCACGAGCGGCAACCACCCGCCTAGGTTTCTCAGCGCAACCTCCACACAGATCAGGCACGTTTGACGAGGCCAATGAGGCCCACCAAGACCACCGCACCGGCGAGCGCCACGAGGAAGGCGCCAAACGAGCTCGAGGTGTACAACCCAATGGCGCTGGCCAGCCACCCGCCCAATAGGGCCCCGACCACCCCGACTGCGATGTTGCCGAAGATCCCAAACCCACGACCCTTCATGATGAACCCTGCCAACCAACCCACAATCCCGCCAATCAAGAGAAACCACACCCAGTATCCTGCGCTGTGTTCCATCGTCGTCTCCTGTGTTTGCACTGATGAGCACTCACGTGTTCACGGTGCGTAAACCCTAGTCCATTCCCATTGCGCCTTCGACCGCGCTTCAGATCGTGTCCGTATCAGTCGAGCGCCTCCTCTCCACGGTCTCGCCGACACGACCATACGCGCACACTCTACTGAGTTGAGGGCAGTGCGACAATCAGCCGAACTCTTGATTGAGCCTCGTGGTGGGGACAGCGTTAGGGTCGTCGGCGAGCTGACGCCGCCATCACAGTTTGTACGACCTGGGGGTGATGACGCTGGACGTGCTAAGGAATGGGGGGCGAGCGACTTACTCGACTAACTGGTGCTGGAGGGCGTAATGCGTCAGTTGCGCGTTGTTCTCCAGGCCCATCTTCTCGAGGATATGGGCGCGGTAGGTGCTGATGGTCTGAACGCTGAGGGACAGCTCCTTGGCGATTTCTGACACCGTCTTCCCGGAGCCGATGAGGCACAACACCTGGAACTCTCGATCCGACAGTCGCTTGTGCAGAGGTTGCTCCGAGTCGACGCCAAGATCGATTGCCAACGCATCGGCTGTCGCAGGGGTGAGGTATTTGCCTCCACCGACCACTTTTCGGACCGCCTCCACCAGCTGCGCCGAGACGTGGGCCTTGTGGAGATAACCGGCTGCGCCCGCCTTGAGGACGCGGACTGCGTACTGGCTCTCGGCATGCATCGTCAGGACCAGCACAGGAAGTTTGGGGTGTTCGGTTTTCAGCGCCTTCAATGCCTCCAATCCGCCACGCCCCGACATACTCAGATCGAGGACAACCACATCGCAGGGTTTGGTCCGCACCTTCGCCAGCAGCTCTTGGCCATCGCACGCCTCCGCCACCACGCGAATGTCCGGCGTGTCGGCCAGGATCCGCTTGACCCCCTCCCGGATCACGTCATGGTCATCGGCAATGACGACGTTGATCATCCCACCACTTGCTGGTCGGCCAGCCTCAAGATGGTTGGATTCACGACGGCTGGCCGTGGTTCGCGAGCCAACCGGATTAGCGATCGTTCGAGCGAACCGTTGCGCCTCCGGCGCAACCCAGCAGGTGGTGGGATCATGCCGCCACCTCTGGCGTCGACGCGGTATAGGGCATCTCGACCCGTACCGTCGTCCCACGGCCAGGGGCGCCCGTCACGGTCACCCGGCCATTCAAGAGCAGGGCGCGCTCCCGCATCCCGGTCAACCCCAGCGAAGCGGCATCGTTGATCTGTGCTGTGGCAATGCCCTTCCCATTATCGGCGATCTCCAGGATCAACCGGCCGTTGGGGGCCGTGAGCCTGACCGTCACCTCGGTGGCGTTGGCATGGCGCGCCACATTCGTCAGCGTTTCCTGGAAAATTCGAAACAGCGAGGTCACGTGATCGGGATCCAACTCAAGCTGCTCTAGCTCAATGCCGATCCGACAGGTGATGCCCGTCCGCTCTTGAAACTCTCTGCCTTGCCACCGCATCGCCTCCAGCAGGCCGAAATCATCGAGGATCCCCGGGCGCAGCGTGGAGGAGACCTGCTGCACCGTTTCCACCATGCGATCCACCAGAGACACCATCGCGGTCATCCGTTCCGGCAATGGCCCTTGCTCAGCCGGAAGCTTGCCCGAGGTCCACAAGAGGTCCATTTTCAGCGCGGTGAGCGCCTGGCCGAGCTCATCATGCAGCTCTCTCGCGATCCCCGAACGCTCATCCTCCCGAATGGACTGCAAGCGCAGGGCTAGACGCCGGACCTGCTCGTACGACGCCTGCAGGTGAGTGTTCGTGCTGGAGAGCTCTCCGGTACGCTCCTGCACTTTCCGCTCCAGCTCGGCATGCGCAAGCTGCAGCGCCTCCTCCGCCCGCTTGCGCGCGGTAATGTCGCGAATGTTGCATTGGATCACGCGCTTGCCATCGACACGATAGCTATTGCTGACGAACTCGACGTCCATCAGCCGTCCGTCTTGTGTCTGCAGGGGAAGATCTTCGTACCGGACGTATTCTTTCGCCTGCAACTCGTCAAACGCCACTTTGGATCGCGCGATGTCCTTGAACGGCCCAATCTCCCAGAGGCGCTTGCCCACGATCTCCTTGGGCGGATAGCCCAACATCTCCACGAGGAAGGGGTTGACGTCGGTGATGCACCCGGTATCTCCATCAAGAATCAAGATCCCATCTTTAGCGGTCTCAAAGAGCCGACGGTACCGAAGCTCGGAAATGGTCAGCGCCGTCTCGGCGCGCTGACGTTCGGCGACTTCCGCGGTGAGTTCTTCGGTGCGCCGCGCCACCTGGCGCTCCACCTGCGCGCTCCGGCGCAGGGCATTGAACAAGATGTTGATCAACAACCCGGTCAGGAGCAGGCCGATGCTCAATACGACCCAGGGCAGCCAGGTGTGATGCACCGTAAAGAACGCGCGTGTGGGAGAGGCGTGAAACGACCAGAGTCGACCGCCGACATCGAGCGTGGTCGTCCACATGAACGGGGTGCGGGTGAGCGGTTCGCGGCCTGAGGGATCGCGCTGAGGACCCGGACGCGACTGATGCTGATAGAGCAAGCGCTCCTCCGGAGCGGCTGACTCATCAGCGAGCCACATATCCATCAGAGCGGGCTTGAGCCCGACGAGCGAGAGCTCCACCAGATCGCGCACTCTGAAGATCGCTATGACAAACCCCTGCAGATTGTCACGGCGCGCCGGGAGGGTGTCGTAGACCTGGCCGCCACGATAAATCGGAACAAAGGCCTGAACGCCGAACTGGCCGGAGGGCCCTTGCAGCAGCCGGAGACGGCTCGTCGTGACCAGCTCACCGGCATCCCGCGCACGTTCCATCGCCGCCCACCGTGTGGCCTCAGACGACACATCAAACCCCATGACCGATTCATTGCCAGCCATTGGCTCGACATAGGAGACTGGAAAATGCTCACCCGCCATGCGGGGAGCCCACTCGATGGCTTGAATCTCCGGATGCTGGGCCAGGATTCGGCTCGTCAGGATGCGAAATGCCTGCCGGTCAACCTGTGGACTGACGGCGTAGAACGCCCCGACTCCGCCGAGGACTTCCAGCGATGTGACGATGCGTTGGTGAATGGCGGCGGCGCGGATTTCAGCCTGCGGGTCGAACATGGCTTTCAGGCGGGTCCGCTCCCATCCACCGATGGCGAAAAAGAGCGTTGCCGACAGCGCCACGCCAAGGCCTCCTGAGATAAGGATGGGGAGGGACTTGCGAACGGATGACGCCGTTCGTGATCGCGCAGGCGCGGGACCAGGGATGGCAGAGGTGTCCATGACGATGAGAACAACCGCCTCCTCGCGGAGCCTAGCAGGAGAAGGTAGAAACGGTCAGAAAGTGGCCAGATCCACTGGGCGAAGCAACAAGCCTCACCAAGCTGCTTGACTCGCTTATTTTAGCACACAACGCCTCCTTTTAGGCGATGTCAGGGACAGATGTCAGGGAGGATTGAAAAACAGTCCGAAGTCCATCGCCGAGCCACCGAGTGACGGCGCGTGGACTGGGAGCAGAGTACATCGTCTACGGTCTGCGGACCTCCGACCCCTCGATTCGTCCCCGCCGCTTGGTCAGTGGGCGGAAGGCGTGTCCGTGAAGAGGGAGCGGTACTGCCCGTAGCCTGCCTGCTCGAGATCCTCCCAGGGGATGAACCGCAGGGCGGCGGAGTTGATGCAGTAACGCTGGCCGGTGGGGGCCGGCCCGTCGTCGAACACGTGCCCCAGGTGTGAGCCGCTGCCCTTGGCCCGCACCTCGGTGCGAACCATGCCGTGGCCGGTATCGGTCCGCTCCTCGACCATCTCCGGCTTGATCGGCTTGGTGAAGCTGGGCCAGCCGGTCCGGGAGTCGAACTTGTCGGTGGAGACGAACAGCGGCTCCCCGGTGATCACGTCCACGTAGAGGCCGGGCTGCTTGTTGTTCCAGTAGGCGTTCGCGAAGGGCCGCTCGGTGCCGCCCTCGCGCGTCACCTGGTACTGCTCCGCCGTCAGCCGCTTCTTCAGCTCCTCGTCGCTCAGGGGCAGCGGGCACTGGGGTGCTGCGCCCTCACTCGAACCACCGCTGGATGTCGCCATGTGAGATCCCTCCTGTCCGGCCCGCACGAGCACATCCCCGCCGACCAACACCCCGAACACCACCATCACGCCCGCCAGGAAGTGTCCCGTCCGGCCGGCGCTCATGGCGTCGACGCCTCCCCGCCCAGTGCGGTCGGACGAGCGTGGCTCATGCGCTCAGCGATCCACAGAGCGCGCGAGAAACTCCGCGGCGCGAACCTCGGCCCAGGCGGTCGGCGCCCACGGCCAGCGGCCCTCCAGAAAGCCGAGATGGCCGCCCGAGACCGGAAACTCGGCGGTCAAGAACGCGTTCTCCGCAACCGCCCGCGCGGGGAGTGCTCCGGAGGGCAGGAACGGGTCATCCTGCGCGTTGATGAGCAGCGTCGGCCGGCGGATGCGCGAAAGGTACGCCGCCGAACTCGACCTGGCCCAGTAGTCCTCCGCGTCCCTGAATCCGTGCACCGGACCGGTGACCAGGTCGTCGAACTCCGCCAGCGTGCGGACTGCGCGCAGCGCCTTGGCGTCGACCAGATCCGGGTACCGGACCAGCTTCTGGAGCGTCTTGCGCTTGAGGCTCTTCACCAGGCGGTCCCCGTAGACCCGGCTGAACCCATGCTCCAGCGCATGCGCGCTGCGCGCCAGATCAACCGGCGCCGAGACGGCCGCAGCGGCCCGGACCTGCTCCGGGAGCTGCTCCCCCTGCTCCCCCAGATACTTCAATAACACACTACCACCCAGCGAGAATCCGACGCAGATGATCGGGCTCGACGGACACCGAGCCCATACCCGGGTGAGGACCCAGGCCAGATCCCCGGTTTCCCCGCCGTGGTACGACCGGCGCAGCCGGTTCGGCTCGCCGCTGCAGCCGCGGAAGTTCACCGCCACCCCGCCCCAGTGGTACCGGCGCGCCTCGCGGAGGATCCCCAGCACCTGCGGGGAACGCGACGAGCCTTCCAGTCCGTGCAGGACGACTATGCGGGGCGCTCCGGCGCCAGCCGCCAGCTCGTCCACGTCGAGAAAATCGCCGTCCGGCAGCTCCCATCGCTCGCGAGAGAGCGGCACGAAGGGTGCTGGCCGCAGGGTCCCGGCCCAGATCGTCTGCAGCTGGGCGCCGGGGCACCACCACGCCGGCCGAAAGGAGGCTGCCTCAGAGACGGTCAGGCCGCCCTCCCTGCGGAGGACGGCCCGCGTAAGACATCCAGGAGTGAGACGGGGTGAGCTTATCCGCAGCTGCTGCCGCCGCAGCAACTGGAGCCACCGTCCCCCGCGTCTGTAATGGCCGCCTTCAACTTGGCCTGCAGCTCCGGCGTGATCGTCACGCCCTGGTGGCAGCCCTTCGCGTGCGCCGCCGCCTTCTGCATGATCTCCGCCTCGCTGCTGCCCTGGATCACCTCGTCGCAGTCCACCCCGACATCCCGGCACTTCAACGTCTTGGTGCCCATAGTCTCGCCTCCTTCACTCAGGCGCTCAGCCGCCCGACCCTCTCACCATACCCCCATTGGCCCGCCCCCGCAAGCGGGCCGGGTAATGCCTGAATTTGGATTTCGCCGATTGTGAGATGATTGCGCAGATACGGCTGTATCGGCGGAATCGTTCCAAAATCTGCGAAATCACACCAAATGAAGGCACCACCGCGGGCCGCGCCTACTTCGGAAGCGGTGTGCGGAGCAGGAGGCGCCGTCTCAGCTCGTCGCTGGAGATCGCGCGCTCGCCGTTGTCGGGCGCGGCGGCCTGAGCGCGTGGCCGCTTGCGGCTGGAACGGTCTCCTCGGACCACGACGCGTTTCATCGGCATCAGAGAGGCCTCCGCTGTGACGGGATCAGGGGAAGTACGCGTCGATGACGTACTCTTGGACCATGCGCTGGGTGTTGAAGAAGGAGCCGTTGAGGGCGATGGCGTGGCGCATGATGTCCATGAAGCGGGCCCGGTCCTCCTGGTAGTAGGCAGGCATGACGACCTGCTCCAGCTTGTCGTAGAGTGCGGCGGCGTCACGCGCGGGGTCCCGCGGGATCGCGGGGTCGGCGCCCGGCTCGTCGCCGAAGGCCCAGCCGGTCACGTTCTCGATGTGGCCCTCGATCCACCAGCCGTCCAGGATGCTGAGGCTGGGCACCCCGTTGAGCGCCGCCTTCATGCCGCTCGTGCCTGAGGCTTCGAGCGGCGGCTGGGGCGTATTGAGCCACACGTCGACGCCGGCGGTCATGAGCCGGCCCAGCGCCATGTCGTAGCCCGGCAGGTACGCCACCTTGAGCGCCGGGGCCAGTGACTTTCCGGCCTGCACGATCTTGTGGATCAGCTCCTTGCCGGCCTGGTCGGCCGGGTGGGCTTTGCCGGCATACACCACCTGCAGTGTCCCCGCCCCGGCGACCGCTTTCAGCCGCTCCAGATCATGGAAGAAGAGGTCCGCCCGCTTGTACGGGGTGGCGCGTCTGGCGAAGCCCAGCGTCAGCGTGTCCGGCTCGAAACCGGCGGCGGTACTCCGGTTGACGCGCTCCAGCAGCTGCCGCTTGGCCTCCTGGTGCGCCTGCCATACCTCCGGCCGCGGGATGCTCAGCGCGTGGCGCAGGCTGAAGCTGTCCTCGCGCCAGGCCGGGATGTGCCGGTCGAAGAGTGCCTGGAACGGGAGCGCGGTCCACGTGACGGCGTGGACGCCATTGGTGATGGCGTCGATCCCCGCGTCGTTGAACAGCTGGCGCGACACCTCGCCGTGCCGCTTGGCGACGCCGTTGACGTAGCGGCTGACGTTGAGCGCGACGTGCGTCATGTCGAGCGAGCCGTTGCAGGAAAACACGGCGGGTGCGGCGTGGAACTCCGGCCGGTCGCCAAGGACCTCCTCGACGAGCTCCATCGGGAACTGGTCGTGGCCGGCCGGCACCGTCGTGTGAGTGGTGAAGACGCACCGGCGGCGGACCATCTTGACGTCGGCCTCGTTGAAGATGGACCGCCCCGAGGCGTGGGCCCGCTCGTCCAGCAGCTCCAGCCCGAGCAGGCTGGCGTGCCCCTCGTTCATGTGGAACCGCTGGATGCCGTCGAAGCCGAGCGCGCGCAGGATGCGCACCCCGCCGATGCCCAGAATCGCCTCCTGTGAGAGCCGGTAGCGCTGGTCGCCCCCGTAGAGCACGTGCGTGAGCGACCGGTCGGCCTCGGCGTTCTCCCGCACGTCGGTGTCCAGCAGGTAGACCGGCACGATGAAGCCGCCCAGCCCCTTGACGTCGTAGCGCCAGGCGCGCAGGTAGACCGTCCGGCCGCCCAAGAGGAGGGTCGCTCGCTCCGGCAGCGGCGTGAAGAAGTCTTCGGCCCGCCATCGGGTGGGGGTCTCCTGCTGCCAGCCGTCCGCGTCAATCGTCTGGGAGAAGTAGCCGCTCCGGTAGAGCAGGCTGACCGCCACCATCGGCACTTTCAGGTCGGCGGCGGAGCGGACCGTGTCGCCGGCCAGGACGCCGAGCCCCCCGCTGTAGGTCGGGATCTCCGAGCTCAGGGCGATCTCCATAGAGAAGTACGCGACGCTGGCTGTCATGCGATGTGCTTCCATTGCGCGCCGGATTAGAAGACGATCCCGGTCCGGATGGAGACGCCGAAATAATCGGTGTCGTGGATCAGGCTCTCGTGAGCGCGGATGATCCCGATCGGGAACCCCAGGCCGCACCACGTCTCGCGCCGGGGAAACGCCTTCCGGTACACCAGCCCCGGGGTCAGCGTCAGCTGGCTTTTATGGATCCGCCGGTTGAGCTGAATGGCGTCGAAGACGCGCCCGTCCAGCTCGAGGTTCGCCTGCCAGCGGTCCGAGAGCGGGGCCGCGGCGCCGACCCCGTAGGTCAGCGTCCGCAGGCCGTGCCCCTTGCTGATGAGCGTGTCGTTGAAGACCGAGTCGGCCGGGTGGTCGCGGTTCCCAACGGTCATCGCAAATCCTGCGGAGCTGAACAGGCGGACGCCGCCGAACGCTTTGCTCGATGACGCCAGCAGGTCGAAGCCGGTCTCCTGCCCGATGTTCTCGGTCTCGGCCCGGCGGGGGGCCAGCACGCCGCCCCGGAGCCGGAGCGCCGGCAGATGCGCGGATTCCCGGAGCGCTTGCACCGACAGGCCGGCGAAGAGCCGTTCGAAGTCTCCGTCGTCAAACCGGTCATGGGTGTCCCCGTCCCCGTGGGCGTGCTGGCGGTACGCCTTGTACACGACCTCCGCCTCCGGCTGGAGCCGGTCGGTGAGCCCGTACCGCAGCCGCCAGGCGACGAGGTGGGTCTTACGGTGGTTGGTGCGGGTGCCGATGGTCTGGTCCGTGTTGAACACGCGGTCGTGATGGTTCCCGCGCAGGAAGGTGTAGTTCCACTCCGCGCGGATCAGCCCCGGCTCGAGCGTGT
>Ga0155357_158_pt1 | contig 29612 bp, 34 predicted proteins | sample RifCSPhighO2_02_FD_106325 | JGI IMG/M metagenome (GOLD analysis project Ga0155357, IMG submission 106325) | Omnitrophica bacterium RIFCSPHIGHO2_02_FULL_63_14 | reverse complement strand
GTCATTGAGGGCATGCCGCAGGGTAAGGCGCTCGACCTGTCGCAGGCCTCGGCCGTCGAGGGTCACGACCGGCGCATTCACGGGACCAACGATTACAAGGACATCGCCGGTGCGGCGATCGTCGTGGTAACCGCCGGCCTCCCGCGTAAGCCGGGCATGAGCCGTGAGGACCTGTTGAGTGCCAACGCGCGGATCATCCTCGACGTCTGCGGCCAGATCAAACGCTTCGCGTCCGAGGCGATCGTGATCATCGTAACGAACCCGCTGGACCTCATGACGCACCTGGCCCACAAGACACTCGGCTTTCCGAGGCCCCGCGTGATCGGCATGGCCGGCGTGCTCGACACGGCGCGCATGCGCTACTTTCTTGCCGAGCGCCTGGACGCCGTGCCGCGTGATGTCGAGGCGGTCGTCCTGGGCGGACACGGCGACCTCATGGTGCCCGTTTCGAGCCAATCGCGCCACAAGGGAAAAGACGTGAAGGACCTCATCGGTGCCGATGACCTGGCGCGCATCGAACAGCGTACGCGCGACGGCGGCGCCGAGATCGTGCAGCTTTTGAAGACGGGCAGCGCCTTTTACGCGCCGGCGAGCTCGGCCGCCCAAATGGCGAAAGCGATCCTTAAGTCCGAAAACCGCGTGCTGCCGGTCTGCACGCACCTGGCCGGCGAATATGGCATCCAAGACCTCTTTTTCGGAGTCCCCGCCGAGATCGGCGCCGGGGGCGTGCGCCGCGTGGTTGAGCTTCCGCTCGCCGAAGCGGAGAAGCGCTCACTTTTGCTTTCGGCCCAAAAGGTCCGCCAGGGCGTGGAAGACCTCGGGCGCCTCGGTTTCTAAAAGGTGAAAGTCCAGGAATACCAGGGCCGGCGGCTTCTCAGCGACGCCGGGATCCCGGTCCCTCGCGGCGAGGTCATCGAGGACGCGCGCGAGGCGGGCGCGGCCTTCCGGCGCATCGGCGCCCCCCGGTGCGTGGCGAAGGTTCAGGTGCTCATGGGCGGCAGGGGAAAGGCCGGCGGCATCCGCGCGGTCGATTCCCCCGAAGAGGCCCAAAAGGTGTGCGCCTCCTTTCTCGGCAAGCCGTTTTCCACCTCCCAGTCGCAGGGCGAGGCCAGGATCGTCCGGCACGTCCTGCTTGTTGAAGACGTGAAAATGGAACGTGAATTCTACCTCGGCGTCGCGGTCGACCGCTCGGCCGGGGAGCCGGTGATCCTGTTCTCGGCCGAGGGCGGAGTCGATATCGAAGAGACCGCGCTCAAACGCCCCGACGCCGTGAGACGTATGCACTTCCAGCCCGGCGTCATCCCGCCCAAAGAATCCCTTTTTCCGCTCCTCGGGGGCGCGTTCGCCGACATCAAGGCCGCGACGCAGGCGGCCGAGACGGCCTCGTGTCTGGCGAAGCTCTTTGTGGAAAAAGACCTGTCGCTGGCCGAGATCAACCCGCTGGCGTTGACGGCCTCGGGTCGGCTCACGGCGCTCGACGCGAAGATCGTATTCGACGACAACGCGCTCTTTCGCCGGCCGGATGCGAAGCTCATGGAGGGTCCCGACGAATACGATCAACGCGAGACACGCGCGCGGCGCTTCGGTTTGAGCTACGTATCCATGACCGGCAACGTCGGCTGTCTCGTGAACGGCGCGGGCCTCGCGATGGCGACGATGGACGTGATCCAGCAAGCCGGCGGAAGCCCGGCGAATTTTCTCGACGTGGGCGGCGGCGCCGATGTCGAGCAGGTCAAAGAGGGTTTCAAGATCATCCTCGAGGACCCCCGCGTCGAGGCGATCCTCGTAAACATCTTCGGCGGCATCATGAAGTGCGACGTAGTCGCCGACGGCGTGATCCGCGCGACGAGAGAAACCGGGCTCAAGGTGCCGCTCGTGGTCCGGCTTGAGGGCACGCGCGTGGAAGAGGGCCGCAAGGCATTGCGCGAATCGGGCCTGGCCATCGACACGCGCGACACCATCCAGGAGGCGGCCGGAACCGCCGTGAAACGGGCGGCCGAATACCGCAAGAAGCATGCCGATCCTCGCCGGTAAAGACACCAAGGTCATCTGCCAGGGCATCACCGGCAAGGCCGGGAGCTTTCACGCCGGGCAGTGCCTGGCCTACGGAACGAAACTCGTCGGCGGCGTGACGCCGAAGAAGGGCGGCACGTTCCAGGACCGCGTGCCCGTTTTTAACTCCGTCCGGCAGGCCGTCGAGATCACCGGCGCCGACGCCTCGATGCTGTTCGTGCCGGCGCCGTTCGCGCTCTCCGCCATCCAGGAAGCGGCCGACGCGGGCATCCGGCTCATCGTCTGCATCACCGAGGGCATCCCCACGCTCGACATGGTGCGCGCGATCGATTACGCGAAGGCCAAGGGCGCCTGCATCATCGGCCCGAACTGTCCGGGCATCATCACGCCGGAGGAATGTAAGATCGGCATCATGCCCGGCTACATCCACAAGAAGGGGAGGATCGGCGTGATCTCCCGCAGCGGCACGCTGACCTACGAGGCCGTCTGGCAGCTCACACGGGAAGGCCTCGGCCAGAGCACCTGCATCGGCATCGGAGGCGACCCCGTTATCGGCACGAGTTTCGTTGACGCGCTCACACTCTTCGAGCGGGATCCGGAAACGGACGCGGTGCTTCTCATCGGCGAGATCGGCGGCAGCCAGGAAGAGGATGCCGCGGAGTTCGCAAGCCGCCACATGAAAAAAAAGGTCATGGCGTTCATCGCCGGCGTGACAGCCCCGAAGGGCAAGCGCATGGGGCATGCCGGCGCCATCATCTCCGGCGCTTCGGGCACGGCCCAAGAAAAGATCCAAACCCTTGAAAAAAAAGGGGTTGCAGTGATACGAAACTTGAGCGAGATCGGCTCTTCGGCCCGCCGCCTCATCCGATGACCCCGACGTGCGCCGGTCCCGGCTGCCCGGAGCCTGCTTTGAGCTTCTCGCGGGGTTGCTGGAACCATACCGACAGGCAGGCGTACCCGCAGGCGCTTCGCGAGGGGCTGGCCCAAAGCGCGGGTGCTCTCACACTGAACCTGAAGAGGGCCTCGCTCGAAAACGTCGATTTGTCGCAGCGCGATCTGTCGGGTTCGGCGTTCAGCCAGACGCGCCTGAACGGCTGCTCATTTGTCGGCTCGGTGCTGGCCGGGTGCGATTTTACGGCCGCCCGGGTCTCGAACTGCGATTTCGTGGGCGCCGATGCCCCGCGCGCGTCGTTCGCGCACGCGACGATCTCGCTGGTGTCCTTCTCGCACGCGGACTTGACGGGCGCCTTACTGGCCGACGCCCATCTCGGCGAGACCGATTTCACGGGTGCTTTGCTTGCCGGGGCCACGCTGTGGAACGCGGACCTGACGGGCGCCAAACACATCAAGAAGAGAAGCTTCGGCCAGGCAGCCGCGGGCGTCTCGGAGAAGGATGCGTTGCCGGCCTGCGAGACCTACCGGTCGCTCAAGCATTATTTTTACGGCGCCGGATTGTACGAGGACGCCGGCTGGGCCGCCTATCGCGAGCGGCGCATGGAAAGGCTGCATTACCGGCGAACCGGAAACCCGCTCTACCTGCCGTCCCTCCTCATGGATATTTTGTCCGGCTACACGGAAAAACCCAACCGCGTGATCCTCTCATCGCTGGGGGCCATCATCCTCTACGGCTTGCTCTACTACGCCCTCCAGGTACCCCAAGCGGTGGCCTCGCCGGGCGGGTCCGTGAGCGTCGTCGACAGCGTCTATTTCAGCTTCATCACCTTCACGACGGTCGGATTCGGGGATTTCGTGCCCCAGCCGGTCGCGGCGTTCCGGCTGCTCGTTGTTACCGAGGCGTTCATGGGGCCGTTCATGATAGGGCTTTATTTGTTCACATTGACCCGCCGCTACGCGGCCGGATAGGGCAGGAGGTTCCATGGGATCCAAGGACCACTCGTTCGATATCGTCAGCCAGGTCGATCTGCAGGAAGTCGACAACGCCGTCCAGCAGGTGAAAAAGGAGGTGGCCCAGCGCTTCGACTTCAAGGGTTCCATCAGTTCCGTCGACCTGGACAAATCGGCCAAAACAATCACGATCAAGACAGAAAACGAATTCCGCCTGAAGACGCTCATCGACATGCTCCAGACGCGCGCGGCCAAACGCGCCGTCTCGTTGAAATCGCTCGAGTACGGCGCGGTGGAAACCGGCATGGTCGGCGGCAGCGTGAAGCAGGTCATCACGATCCGCCAGGGTCTGACGACGGACCAGGCCAGGGAGATCGCGAAGGCTGTCAAGGAAATGAAATTGAAGGTCCAGGCGTCCATCCAGTCCGACCAGGTGCGCGTCCAGGGCATAAAGATCGACGACCTGCAGGCAGTGATCGCGGCCCTGCGCCGGCGCGATTTCGGAGCGGACCTGCAAACCATCAATTTTCGTTAGAATTTCCCCGACATTCGCGACGGTTGTTTCCTTTACAAAGGCTTATAAGCTTTATTCAGGATTATATTTTTTTTGCAAAAAAAACTTGCAATTGAAAACAGCGTGTGTTAGATTAACTGCCGACTGATGGAATCTTTGGATAATCACAGGAGGAACACAAGAGTGAAGAAATTCGTCGCTGTCGTTTTATTCTTGGTGCTGGCTCTGACGCCGTCTCTGCCCGCTTTTGCGGACTCGCAGGCCGACGCCAACGAGCAGGTCAAGAACGTCCAGGTGGGTTCCCGTAACGTGGGCACGGGCTGGGTCGAGATTCTCGACGCCACGCATGAAGAGGCCTCAAAGGGCAAGGGAACGGGTGAGCATCTCACCGGCGTCGTTGCCGGCGGTGCGGTCGGGGTTCGCCGCGCGATCCATCGTGTCGGCGCGGGCGCCATCGACATCCTGACGTTCTGGATCCCGAAGAAGCAGCCGCTCATCAATCCGGAAAAAGCGCGCCTCGAATAAGTAGCGCCTTTTCAGGTTTTTAACCCCACCACCGGCAATCGCCGGCGGTGGGGTTTTTTATTGTATAATCAGGTTTCTGATGGCGAAGAAACCCGGCGCAACGATCGAACCCCTGACCCGCAGCCTCCTTCGGGCTTTGGGGGAGAACCCCGCCCGCCAGGGCCTGGCCGGCACGCCGCGGCGGGTTCGGGCGTCCTATGAGTTCCTTACCAGCGGTTATCGCAAGAACGTCCGCGACGTCCTCAACAAGGCGGTGTTCAAAGAAGAGTATGACGAGATGGTCGTCATGAAGGACATCGACATCTACTCGTTGTGCGAGCACCACCTGCTGCCGTTCTACGGCAAATGCCACGTGGCCTACATCCCGAAGGGCCGGATCGTGGGCTTGAGCAAGATCCCGCGCATCGTGGAGCTTTTTGCCCGGCGTCTCCAGGTGCAGGAGCGCCTGACCAATCAGATCGCGAACTGCCTGCAAGAGGCGCTCGATCCCCTCGGCGTGGCCGTCGTCATCGAGGCGTTCCATCTATGCATGGCGATGCGCGGCGTTGAGAAACAGAACGCGGTGTGTGTCACCAGCACGATGCTGGGCGCCTTTCGCAACGACCGGGGCACGCGCAGCGAATTCATGACGTTCATCAAAAAATAGCCGGAAGCATGACGCAAGACGCGGGAAGCAGGCTCACGGTAACCAAGTTATTCCGCTTTAGCTCAAGTTTTGAAAGAAACGAAAAGATCCACGGGAGAAACTACACGCTCGGCGTCGTGCTCGAAGGGCTCCCGGAAGAGGCGGAGGAGCGCTTCGAAAAGAACATGGACGAGACGCTTATCCGGCGCGTGCACTCCCGGGATCTGGGTTTGCACGCCGATTTTCTGAAGGCCCGTGATTTCACCGATAGTTCCCTGCTCGAGGCATTCCGCCCGTTTGTGCGGCAGGCCGCCGATCCCGCGAAAGTCCGTTCGCTGTGGCTCGAACGCGACCGGCAGACACGCGTCACGCTCGAGTGCGCCACATGAAACCGCTTCGTGTCACGCTCGCGCAGATCAACACGACCGTCGGCGACCTGGACGGTAATACCGCCAAGGTCATCCGGGCGCTGGACACGGCCCGTAAGGAACGCTCGGCGCTCGTGCTGTTCCCGGAGCTCACGCTGACCGGTTACCCGCCCGAGGACCTGCTCTTCCGCGGCAACTTTGTCAGCCGCAATCTCCGCGCGCTCAAAACAATCGCTTCCCGCACGCGCGGCCTGGCGGCCGTCGTGGGTTTTGTCGATCGCGATGCCACCGGCAGGCTCTACAACGCCGCCGCGTTCGTCGCCGGCGGCCGGATCCTGCGGGTTTACCGCAAGGCCCACCTGCCCAATTACGGCGTTTTCGACGAGAAGCGCTATTTCTCGGCGGGCCGGCCCATCGAACCCATCCGTTACCGCGGGGTCAGGATCGCCCTGACCATCTGCGAGGACATCTGGCAGAAGGAGAGCTTCGTCTACGGCCCCGCGTTCGCCGGCGCCGCGGACCTCGTCCTGAACCTCTCGGCATCGCCGTACCACGCGGGCAAACAGCGCGAGCGCCTTGAGCTCATCCGCCGCCTGGCCGTCCGGGCGCGCTCGCACGTGATCTATCTGAACCTCGTGGGTGGCCAGGACGAGCTGGTATTCGACGGCGGCAGCCTCGTGGCCGCGCCCACGGGCAGGATCCTGGCCGCGCTCGATCGCTTCGAGGAGGAGACGATCACATTCGAGCTCGCGCGCCCCCGGCGGGTGCCGAGGCCCCGCGTGCTGCCGGCCGATGAGGAGGTCTACAAGGCCCTCGTTCTCGGCACCCGTGATTACGTGCGCAAGAACGGCTTCGAAAAAGCGCTCATCGGGGTAAGCGGCGGCATCGATTCGGCGCTCGTCGCGGCGATCGCGGTCGACGCGCTGGGGCCCGGCCATGTGGTCGGCGTGACCATGCCGTCGCCTTTCACCTCGCGGGGGACCTACGAGGACTCGCGGTTGCTGTGCCGGAACCTCGGCATCGAGTGCATCGAACTGCGCATCGATGGGCTGGTTGAGGCCTATGGGGGGCTCCTGGAGGGGACTTTCGCGGGGCGACGGCCGGACCAGACCGAGGAGAACCTGCAGGCGCGGATCCGCGGCAATCTCCTCATGGCGCTCTCGAACAAATTCGGATGGCTCGTGCTCACGACGGGCAACAAGAGCGAGTTCGCCACCGGCTACTGCACGCTCTACGGCGACATGGCGGGCGGCTTCGCCGTGATCAAGGACGTCCCCAAGACACTGGTCTTTCGGCTGGCCCGATACCGCAACCGGCGACACCCGCACACGATCCCCGGGACCATTCTCCGCCGGGCGCCGAGCGCGGAACTGAAGCCGGGACAGAAGGACCGGGACACCCTGCCGCCGTATCCGCTTCTGGACCGCTTCCTCGACCTCTATGTGGTCCGGGACCTGCCCCTCGAGCGCATCGCCTCGCGCCGGATCCCGAGGCGCCTGGCCGTCCAGATCGCCGCGATGGTCGACCGTAACGAGTATAAACGCCGCCAGTCCCCGCCGGGGGTGAAGATCACGCCCAAGGCGTTCGGACGCGACCGGCGCATGCCGATCACGAACCGCTTTATTCCCTAGAACCATGAGCCGCCAGCAAAGGATCCGGCTCCTGCTGTTGATCCTTGTTTTCGAGTCGGCGCTGGCCAGCGCGCTTTATTTCAAGGCCGCACCGCCCGCGGCCGTGAACCTCCTGCCAAGCGCCGCCCGGCTTCTGCCCGAGGCTCAGCAGTCCCTGATCTGGAAGAGCTTCACGTTCGCGGAGCCGCAATCGCTCGCGCAATGGGAGGAGAAGGTCTTCAAAGGCAAGACGTGGTACCGCATCGTCCAGGAGGGGGGCGCGCGTTTCCTGCGCGCCACGAGCCGGAACGCCGCGTCCGGGCTGTATCTGAAACTCACGCGCCAGGCGACCCCGGACCTTTGGCTGTCCTGGCGCTGGCGCGCGAGGCAATTCCCGAAGAAGACCGATCCGACCGGCCCGCCGAGCCGGAACCAGGACGACTACGCGGCCCGGCTCTATGTCATTTTCCCGGCCTCCAATTTTTTCAAATCGGACGTCATCGAATACATCTGGGACGACCGTCTGCCGGAAGACTCCTTCCGCGACAGCCCGTTTTCCGAACGCGTGAAGCTTTTCGTCGTTCAGAACGGGCCGGGCGAAGAACCGGAGGGGTGGACCCTGGAGCAGCGGAACGTCTACGAGGACTATGTCCGCCTTTTCGGCAAACCGCCCAAGCACGACATCGGGGCGCTGGCCATCATGAGCGACGCCGACAACACCGAGACATCGGCCGAATGCGATTTCCAGGAGATCACCTTGCTAATCCAACCGAAGAAAGGGGGTCAGAAGCCCACATGAGGATGAGAGTGCCGTGGATCGTGAAGCACCCGATTCAAACCAAGTACCTGCTGATCGTGCTCGTGGCGATGCTCGTGCCGACGCTCTTGATCGGCCTTTGCCTGTACCACCTGGTATTCCGCCTGTTGGCGAGCCAGATCATCTTCCCCGAGGCCATCGCCTCCACGGTTGTGCCCGTCATCGAGCGCGTGAATGGTGTCCTGGCCGTGACGCTGCCGCTCGTGCTGGCCGCGCTGACCGCCGCCGCGATCGCGATCTCACACCGGTTCGGGGGACCGATCGAGCGCCTTGAGAGCGATCTGGACCGGATCCTCTCGGGCGATCTCGCCCACCGGATCCAGATGCGCCCGGACGACGATTTGGGCGGCGTGGCGCGCCGCATCAACGCGCTCGCGGAAAAACTCCGCAGGTGAGACTGGCGTACTACACCGAAAAACAAGTCGAATCGGCGCTCGGCGAAAGGACCGCCTTCCAGCTCGCGGAACAGGCGTTCCGTTTTTTGGCCGAGAAGAAGGCCCTCATGCCTCCGAAGATCTATCTGCGGCTTCCTGGACCGGAGGCCAACGATTTCCGGGCCATGCCGGCGGCCGTGCTGGCCAGGGGGCATGAGGCGGCCGGCGTCAAATGGGTCTGCGTGTTCCCGCAAAACCCGAAAAGGGGCCTTCCGACGGTCTTCGGCACGGTCCTTCTCAATTCGCCGCACACGGGCCGGCCGCTCGCGCTTGTGGAGGCGGGGGCCCTGACCGCGATCCGAACGGCGGCCGCGTCGGCCGTCGCGACGCGCTATTTGGCGAATCCTTCGCCCCGGCGGCTCGCCCTCATCGGCGCGGGGCGCCAGGCCGGTTACCAGCTGAAGGCAATCGGGCGGATCGCCCGTTTCCGGGAGATCGGCGTCTGGGGATTCCGGCCGGCCGAGGCCGAGTCTTTCTGTCGCCGGTGGCGGTGTGTCTTCCCGCAGCTCGAGCCCTGCGCCGACATCCGGGCCTGCGTCCAGGACGCCGATGTGATCGTGACCTCCACGCCTTCGCGCCGGCCGCTCATCCGGAAGGCCTGGGTGAAGAGGGGCGCCCATATCAACGCGATCGGCGCCGACGCGAAGGGCAAACAGGAGCTGGACCCGGCGCTCCTCTTCGCCGCGCGGGTGGTCGCCGACCAATGGGAGCAGGCATCGCACAGCGGAGAGATCAATGTCTCGTTCTGGAACGGATCCTTCAAACGCCGACATCTGCATGCCGAGCTCGGCGAGATCGTGGCCGGCCGCAGGAAGGGGAGGACGGGCCCCCGCGAAATCACGATCTTCGATTCCACCGGCCTGGCCGTGCTGGACATCCATTTTGCGAACCACGCCGTCCGCACCCTCCGCTAGCCGGCTTCTCGGGATCTACCGACGGCTCTTCGGCCGCTACGGGCCCCAGGGCTGGTGGCCGGCGCGCGGCCGTTTCGAGGTCATCGTGGGGGCGATCCTCACCCAGAACACGGCATGGACGAACGTCGAGAAGGCGATCCGGCGCTTAAAAAGGGACGGCCTCCTCGAGCCTGGACGGCTCCGCCGGGTGCCGGCCGCGAGACTGGCCGTCCGCATCCGGCCGGCCGGCTATTTCAACGTGAAGGCCGCACGGCTCAAGAACTTTGTCCGCTTCTTATATCGTGAGGCCGACGGGAGCCTGGGGCGGCTCTTCCGGCTTCCCGCGGTCGAGCTCCGGACGAAACTCCTTGGCGTGAACGGCATCGGGCCCGAGACCGCCGACAGCATCATGCTCTACGCGGCGGGTAAACCGAGCTTTGTGATCGACGCCTACACACGCCGGTTGTTTTCGCGCCTGGGCCTTCTGAGGCACGACGCCGGTTACGAGGCAATCCGCGGGGTCTTCGAGCGCGCGCTGCCGAAGGATCCGCGGCTTTACAACGAGTACCACGCGCTGATCGTCGAACATGCCAAGCGCGTCTGCCGGCCGAGGCCTCTGTGCGGGGCCTGTGCCCTCAAGACGCGGTGCCGTTTCGCGCGCGCAGGATTAACAAGTTCGTTACACCCTATTAACAATGGGGGCGTATCCTCACCTCATTGACTCAACGGATGGAAGATAACCTACACTACGCCGAGGAAAGGGGGGAACAACCTAACAGGCTCAAGGTTATTGAACGAAATTCCCGACTAAGAAAATAAAACGCACTTTGGAGGATTCATGAAACTAGGCAAAGCGTTATTCGTCCTGGCGCTGGCGGCGCTGATCGCGAGCCCCGCCTACGCCGAGACTCAGAACGTAAAGGTGAGCGGTTCCATCGACGCTTACTGGTTCTACAGGGAGAATTTCGACCTGCGTGACAACAACGACGTGGGTGTGGTCCCGGCCGGTTCGGCCGCGGCTCTTTACGACCACGGCGCCGCCGGTTCGATCGCGGAGAAATCGGAAGCGGACAGCTTCTTCATGAGCGTCACGCAGGTGCAGGTCGCGGCCGACCTCACGGATAACGTGTCGACCGTCATCAACATCGCCAACCAGCGCGACTGGAACGCGGATACGTTTGACGGCGTGGGTGGCACGGGCAACGACGCAGCCGAATACGACATCGATCTCGACCTCGCCTATGTTCAGATGAAGGAGATCTTCTACTCTCCGCTCACGCTGACCGTCGGCCGTCAGGACCTCTTGTTCGGCCGCGGATTCATCATCGGCTGGAACCCGATCGACCCGAACGCCTCGATCCAGGCCGACGAGTACACGGCGCTGCAGGCCTTTGACGCCGTCCGCGCTACCTTGGATTTCCAGCCGTGGACGATCGACGTCGTGTACTCGAAGATCCTTGAGAACGACCCGAACCCCGAGGACGACATCGACCTGTGGATCGCGAACGTCAACTATAAGTTCGCGGAATACAACGCGGTGGCCGAAGGCTATTATGTCGGTCACCTCGACCGGAGCCTCCTCTCCGGCGTCGCGGCCACGGGCTCGACCACCAACGACACGCACACGCTCGGCGGCCGTGTCCAGTTTGATCCGATCTCGCAGATCACGCTGGGCGGTGAATTGGCCTACCAGCTCGGCAGCTACCGCGCGGCGGTGGCCGATCCGGAGCGCGATCGCAGCGCGTGGGGCGTCGATATCTTCGGCACCTACCGCTGGGACAACGTGTGGAAGCCGGAGCTGACCCTCGAGTACGTGAGTCTCTCGGGTGAGGGGAACATGACGGCCACGACCGAGGACTACGGCGCCTGGAACTCGCTGTACCGCGGCAAATTCTGGACCGCCTATGCGGACTTCCGTGAATTTGTCTACGGCACTTCGGACGCGGCTGACCAGCCCGCTTCGACGAACCAGAACCTGATTCAGGTCAAGGGTTCGCTGAAGCCGATGGAGGACCTCCTCCTCGAGGGCGCGTTCACGTACCTCTGGACCGACGAGGACATCGCGGGACGGAGTGACGAGATCGGCTATGAAATCGACCTGCAGGCCGTCTACGACTACACCGAAGATGTTTCGTTCGGTGTGCTCCTCGGATGGTTTGTGCCGGGCGACTTCTATAGCAGCCCCAACGACGAAACGGCTTTGGATCTGGTTTCGTCCGTGAAGGTGACGTTCTAAGCGTAGAACGAATAGCAATAAAAAACGCCATCGGGAGGAAACTCCCGGTGGCGTTTTTTATTTCGAGATTGCTTCGCGGAGTTTACCCCGAGCTTAGTCGAGGGGCTCGCAATGACGCGCTTGGCGCGCGTCAGTCTTTCCGCTTTCCCTTGATGAAATCCTGAATCAGGTTCTTGGCCTGCGTGTCGGAGTGCTGCACGGGCGGGTGCTTCATGAGGTAGGCCGAGGCCGAGTAAAGCGGCCCTTTGATCTTTCTTTCGCGGGCGATCTTGAGGCAGCGGATAGCGTCCACGGCGACACCGGCCGAGTTCGGGGAATCCTCGACCGAGAGGCGGACCTCGATGTTGAGGGGCACGTTGGCGAAACCCCGGCCCTCGATGCGGATGAACGCGACCTTGTTGTCGTTCTGCCAGGGCACGTAGTCGCTGGGGCCGATGTGGATGTTCTCGGAATCCAGGCGCACGGCCAGCTGCGATTGGACCGACTCGGTCTTCGAGATCTTCTTGTGCTTGAGCCGGGCCCGGTTCAGCATGTTCAGGAAATCGGTGTTGCCCCCGGTGTTCAGTTGATAGGTCCGGTCGATCCGGACGCCCCGGTCCTCGAAGAGCCGCGCGAGGGTCCGGTGAACGATCGTGGCGCCCACCTGCGATTTGATGTCGTCGCCGATGATCGGGATGCCGCCCTCGGCGAAACGCTTGGCCCAGACCGGGTTTGACGCGATGAAGACGGGCATGCAGTTCAGGAAGCTCACGCCGGCCTCGAGGCACGCGTTCGCGTAGAACTCGGTGGCCTTCGTCGAGCCGACGGGCAGGTAGTTGACGCACACCTCGGCGCCGGAGTCTTTGAGCGTCTTCGCGACGTTCACGGGCATCGCGGAGCCGGCCATGAACCGCCGGTTGTCCGGATAATCGGCCATGTGCTCGGAGATGCCGTCGAGGATCTCGCCCATCTGGACGACCGCGTTCGGCGAGGGGAGATGGTTCGTGATGAGCTGGGTGCAGTTCGGATCGCGGAAGATGGCCTTCTTGACGGGCAGGCCGACCTTGCGCTTGTCGATGTCGAAGGCGCAGACGACCTCGATATCCTGGGGACGGTAGCCCCCGATCGCGTAGTTCATGAGACCGAGGGCCTCGGTCCGCCCGGCGCCGTTGAACCGGCGGCGGTAAAATTCGATGCCTTGGATGAGCGAACTGGCGCAGTTGCCCACGCCGACGACGGCCAGACGGATTTTTTTCATGGACAGACCATCAGCATAACAAAGCGTTCGGCGGATTGCAACCCCGTCTGCTATAATGCATTCCTCATGAGCGCGCAGAATCCGAAACCCCGACAGACCCCGAAAAAGGCTCCGCACGAATGGTTCCCGGGCCCCATCTTCCTCTGGATCCTGCTTTTTTTGAGCATCTTTTACTTCGCACGGCTCGGCTCGGCCCCGCTCGAGAAGCAGTCCAAGCAGCTGCCGTACAAGGAGTTCTATTCGCTGCTCGAGACTAACCCGGTCCAGCCGGCCCTCAAGTCCGGTATTCGAGTCGCGAACGAGGTCTTCGGTGATCTGGCCGGCGGCGATCGTTACCGCGTCATCGTGCCGGACCGCGATCCCGACCTCGAGCGGCTCCTGCGCCAGAACCTGCCGACCTATGAGATCAAACCCGAGAAGACCTTCTGGACGCAGCTTCTGTACGCGGTCATCGGACCGCTCCTCTTCGTGGGCCTGTTCTGGTTCCTCATGTACCGCGGCGGGAATTCGCCCGGCGGCAGTCGGCTCATGGCGTTCGGCAAGTCAAAGGCCCGCCTCACCTCGGACAGCCGCGTGACGTTCCAGGACGTGGCCGGCGTGGACGAGGCCAAGGAGGAGCTGCGCGAGATCATCGATTTCCTGAAGGACCCCAAAAAATTCCAGCGCCTCGGCGGCAAGATCCCGAAGGGCGTGCTGCTCATGGGGCCCCCGGGGACCGGCAAGACGCTGCTCGCCAAGGCCGTCAGCGGCGAGGCCGACGTGCCGTTTTTCTCGATCTCGGGGTCCGACTTCGTCGAGATGTTCGTGGGCGTGGGCGCCTCGCGCGTGCGCGACCTGTTCGACCAAGCCAAGAAGAGCGTGAAGACGACGGGCCGGGGCTGCATCATCTTCATCGACGAGATAGACGCCGTGGGACGCCAGCGTTTCGCCGGCATCGGAGGCGGGCACGACGAGCGGGAGCAGACGCTGAACGCGCTCCTGGTGGAGATGGACGGCTTCAACACGCAGGAAGCCGTGATCCTCGTCGCGGCCACGAACCGGCCCGACGTGCTGGACCCGGCGCTTCTGCGGCCCGGCCGCTTCGACCGGCAGATCGTCATCGACCGGCCGGACTTAAACGGGCGCGAGGAGATCCTGAAGGTCCACACGAAAAACATCAAGCTCGACCCGGTCGTGGACTTGAAGTCCATCGCGCGCCAGACACCGGGCTTCTCGGGCGCGGACCTGGCCAACCTCGCGAACGAGGCCGCGCTCCTGGCCGCGCGCGACAACAAGGACTCGGTCGGCACCGTCGATCTCCAGGCCTCGATTGAGCGGGTGATGGCCGGGCCCGAGCGCAAGAGCCGCATCATATCGGACCGCGAGAAGCGGATCGTCGCGTTTCACGAGGCCGGGCATACGCTCTTGGCGCTCTTGGTGCCGGGTGCGGACCCGCTGCACAAGGTCTCGATCATCCCGCGCGGAACGGCCGCGCTCGGCTACACGATGCAGGTGCCGCTCGAGGACCGGTACCTGAATTCGCGGACCGAGCTCCTGGGCCGCATGGTGGTGCTCATGGGCGGCCGCGCCTCGGAGGAGCTCACATTCAGCGAGATCACGACGGGCGCCCACAATGACCTTGAGGTCGCCACGCAGATCGCCAGGCGCATGGTCTGCGAATTCGGCATGAGCGAAAAACTCGGCCATCTGACGCTCGGCCGCCGCGAGCACCAGGTGTTCCTCGGCCGCGATCTCGGCGAGGAGCGCAACTACAGCGAGGAGACGGCCCGCGTGATCGATTCCGAGATCAAGCGCATCATCGACGAGTCGTTCGCCCGCGCCAAACACGAGCTCACAAAGCACGCCGACAAGCTGAAGGCGCTCGCACAGGCGCTGCTCGAAAAAGAGGTATTGGGTGCCGAAGAGGTCCGCGCGATCGTCGGTATCGCCGCGCCGGCAGCGGTTTGAGTGGCGCCTGCCCGCCGGGCAGGCGGGCGCGGGCGATCATATACTCGAGCTCGGCGTCCGCACGAAGATCATGGGGGTCCTCAACGTGACCCCCGATTCCTTTTATGACGGCGGCCGCTACGCGGGCCCTGTCTCGGCCGAACGCCGGGCGCTCGAGATGGAGCGCGAAGGCGCCGACCTCATCGACGTGGGCGGCGAATCCTCGCGGCCCGGCGCCGCGATCGTGAGCGCCGCCGAGGAGATCCGCCGCGTGCGGCCCGTCGTGAGGCGTCTTAAGCGCAGCGTGAAGATCCCCGTTTCGGTCGACACGCGCAAGGCCGAGGTGGCGCACGCGGCGCTCGACGAGGGGGCCAGCGTCATCAACGACATCTCGGCACTCGGCGACAGGCGCATGGCGCGGCTGGCCGCCCGGTACGGGGCGGGGCTCGTGCTCATGCACATGCGGGGCGATCCGTCGACCATGCAGAAAAATCCGGTTTATAAAAATCTCATCACCGATATCCTCGCGTACCTGCGCCGCGCCGCGGGCCGCGCGCTCGAGGCCGGCGTGGCGCGGGACCGCATCGTCGTTGACCCGGGCTTCGGCTTCGGCAAGACGGCCGCTCATAATTTTGAGCTGTTGGCGCGCTTGGACGAATTCGCCGCTCTCAAACTCCCGGTCCTCGTGGGCCTCTCCCGCAAGTCGTTTATCGGCCACGCGCTGGGCGGCGCGCCCGCCGACGAGCGGCTCCACGGCTCGGTGGCCGCGGCGGCCATCGCCATCCGCAACGGAGCGCACATCCTGCGCGTCCATGACGTGCTGCCCCACGCGCAGACGGCGAGGCTCGTTGATCATGTTTGAATTGTACTGGCGCCCGGTATTCGAGATCGCCGTCCTGTGGTTCGCCTATTACCTGCTCCTGGTCTACGTGAAAGACAGCGGTATGGCGCAGGCGATGAAGGGCCTGTTCGTGCTGTTGGTGATATTCGTCTTCGCGCAGATCTTCGACCTTTTTTCGATCCGCTGGATCCTCCAGCACCTATTCCAGATCTCCATCCTCGGGTTTCTCATCATTTTTCAGCCGGAGCTGCGCCGCGGCCTTACGCGCATCGGGCAGAGCCCGCTCTTCAAGCTGTTCCTCAAGGAGGAGAAGCTCGTCGACGAGGTGTTGAAGAGCGTCGAGACGCTTTCAAAGACGCGCGTGGGGGCGCTTATCGCAATCGAACGCGAGATGAGCTTAAGGCCGTACATCGAGAGCGGCATCGCGCTCGACGCGATCCTGACGTCGGAGCTTCTGAAGACGGTCTTCCTGCCGTCGACGCCGATCCACGACGGCGGCGCCGTGATCCAGGGTGGCCGGGTCGTCGCCGTGAGCTGCCTGTTCCCGCTGTCGCAGTCTCAGAAACTGTCGAAGACGCTCGGCACGCGCCACCGCGCGGGCCTGGGCCTCTCCGAAGAGACCGACGCGCTCGTGATCGTCGTCTCGGAAGAGACGGGCACCGTGTCGCTCATGAGCAAGGGGAGGGTGAACCGCGGCGTGGAACCCGAACAGCTGCGCCAGCACCTGCTTGAGCTCTATGAGCCGCGGAATACGTCGCACGCGAAAAGATTTGTGTTCAAGCACGACCAGAGGGAGGCGTCTCGAAAGGAGGGGATGGGGTGAACCTTCTCAAGGGCTCGTGGGTGCTGAAGGTCGCCGCGCTGGTCCTGGCGGTCGTTACGTACTTTTTTATCAACAAGGACATGATGGACAAACAGCGGCAGGCCATTGACCCCTCCTATAAACTGCTGAAGATGACGTCGCGCAACCTCGAGGTGCGTGTCCGCATCGCCTCGTCGCCGCCGTCCGGCTACCGGATCCCGCAGGGGTCCATCCGCGTCGAGCCGGGCCGTCTGCTCGTGGTGGGCCCGGAGGCGCTGCTCGAGGACGCGGTCGTCGAGACGAGCCTCATCGACGTCAGCGAGGCCGTGAAGCCCTTCAAGCGGCGCGTGCCGCTGGAGAGTGTGGCAGGCATCCGTGTCTCCGGCGACCCCTACACGGCCGAAGTTATGGTCCCCATCGAGAAAATCCCAGAAACCCAGTGAAGCTCGGCGTTAACATCGATCATGTCGCCACCCTTCGGCAAGCCCGCGGCGGTTTTGAGCCGGACACCGTTCGTGCCGCGCGGGTCTGCCAGCGCTCCGGCGCGCACGCGGTCGTCATGCACTTAAGGGAGGACCGCCGGCACGTCCAGGACGCCGACCTCTTCCGTGTCCGGAAGGCCGTGTCGATCAAGCTGAACCTCGAGATGTCGGTCGCGCCCGGGATCGTGCGGATCGCCGAGCGTCTGAAACCCGACCAGGTTACGCTGGTCCCCGAGCGCCGCGAGGAGCGGACGACCGAGAGCGGGCTCAATCTCTACGGGCGCGAGCGGGCCATCCGCTCGTGCATCGAGCGCTGCCGCAAAAAGAAGATCATTGTGAGCCTGTTCATCGACCCCGACCCGCGGCAGATCGACCAGGCCTCGGCCTTCGGCGCGGACGCGGTCGAATTCCATACGGGGACCTATGCCGGCGCCTGCCTGGCCGGCAGGCAGGCGCCGGAAGGCATCCGGCGCCGCGAGCTTAAACGCCTGTCGGGTGCAGTGGCGCTCGCGCGCTCGGTGGGTCTTGTCACGCACGCGGGCCACGGCCTTGATTATGAGAACGTGAAGGCCGTCCGGCGGATCGACGGCATCGAGGAGCTCAATATCGGGTATTCGATCGTGACGCGGGCGCTGTGGGTGGGGCTCGACCGCGCCGTGAGCCAGATGGTGAGGATGATCCAATGAAGCACACGCTCGGCATCGACATCGTCGAGATCAAGCGGCTCGAGAAGCTCTGCCGGAAATGGGGGAAGGGTTTTCTCAGGAAAGTCTACACAGCCAAAGAGCTCGCCTACTCGAAGTCCCGGCGCTATCCCTATCAACACCTGGCCGCGCGCTTCGCGGCGAAGGAGGCCATCTTCAAAGCGCTCGGCGAGGTGGAGACCGATTTCGTCGGCTGGAAGAACGTCGAGATCCTCAATGACGTGCACGGCAGACCGGTCGTCCACTGGCACGGCGAGGCGGACGTCTGCCGGAAGAGACGCGGGATCCGCCGGGCCGTGGTCAGCCTTTCGCATACGGACAACTACGCGGTCGCGTCGGCCCTGCTCATGTATTCGAAGAGATGATCAAAGGTTTCCGGCTCCTACCGCGCAAAAAATCCTCCGACAAATCGCGGTACGGCCATGTCCTGGTGCTGGCCGGGTCGAGGGGCCTCGACGGCGCGGCCGTTCTGGCGAGCCGCGCGGCGCTTGAAGCGGGCGCGGGCCTGGTGACGCTCGGGATTCCCAAAGGCCTGCAGAAGAAGATGAGGCGCGTGCCGCCGGAGATCATGCTTTTGCCCTTGCCCGAGACGCGGCGGGGGAGCCTGCATCCGCGGGCCTTCGCAACCATCCGGAAATTCATTCAGAACAAAAAGGTCAACGCCGTCGCGCTGGGACCCGGCCTTTCCACGCGGGCATCGACCGCCGCCCTGGTGCGCAGGCTTGTAAAAACGGTGCGGCCGCCGATCGTGCTGGACGCCGACGGACTGAACGCCTTCAAGGGAAAGGCTGTCGAGCTGCAGGCGCACGCCGGACCGCTCGTGATGACGCCGCATGACAGGGAATTCACCCGGCTTTTCGAAAAAGTGCCCCCTCGGGCGGCCCTCATCCGGGTCGCGCTTGCAAAACATTTGGCCAGACACTATGCTAGTGTCCTGGTGATGAAGGGCCGCCGGAGCGTAGTGTCAGACGGGCGAAGGACTTACGTCAACCGAACCGGCAATCCCGGCATGGCCAAGGGCGGCACGGGGGACGCGCTGACCGGCATGATCGCCGCCTTCATCGCCCAGGGATTGGGCGCTTTCGAGGCCGCCCGCTGGGGTGTGTACTTCCACGGCAGGGCGGGCGACGCGGCCGCGAGGAAAAAGGGCGTGCTCTCGCTGACGGCCGGCGACCTCATCGATTTTTTCCCGAAAGTTTTCAGGTGAGTTTTCGCTGGGGTAGCTCAGTCGGTAGAGCAGCAGTTTTGTAAACTGCGGGTCGCCAGTTCGATCCTGGCCCCCAGCTTAAATGAGCGCATGACTTACGTCAGCCGTCAGTGACGTAAGTCATTGCGCAAATTTAATCCCGAGCGGCGCGCAGCGCCGTCGAGGGATCTAGATGACGATTTTAATATTATTTGCGAGATCCTTCGTCGGCGCTGGGCCGCGCCTTCTCAGGATCAATTCGCGCGGCGGACTTGACGTCGCCCCTTCGGGGCTCCGTAAGTCCGGCGCTCATTAAGTTTAGGGCAGGTACCAAAGCGGTCAAATGGAGCAGACTGTAAATCTGCCGGCTTTGCCTTCGAAGGTTCGAATCCTTCCCTGCCCATGATTTTTTTATATCGAACAAAGGACTACAGGCGGGGGCGGATTCCGATCGCGGAACGTTGAAACCGCCGGGAGGGAGTGAGAGGGCATGCAAAAGCGGATTCTCATCGTGGATGATGAGCCGAGTTTTCTGGAATTCATGAAGGAATATTTCACAAAGACCGGCGGTGCGGTGGACACGGCCCATGACGGTCTCGAGGCGGCCCGGCAGCTGGACTGCGCCGATTATGACTATGTCCTTTTTGACTATAACATGCCGGGGCTTTCGGGGGTGGAGCTTGTGACGGTGATCCAAGAGAAGAATCCGCGCGCCCAGAGAATCATGATCACGGGCTATGATGCCATAGACGAGAACCTGATGAAACGTCTCGGGGCACACCGTTTTTTTACCAAGCCTGTGTCCTTAGAAACGTTGGGCGACATCCTGAAGGAATAAACAGGAACCGGTGGGCGAGTCGGAACATGTACGGGGATAAAGCGAGAAAAAAAAGAGGGCGGCTGTGACTGCTGTCACAGCATTTTTTTGTGTTATAGTTGAGACTTAGTCTCAAGTATGGTCATCCCCAAACGCATTCTCACAACCGCATCAGTGGGTCTCCTGCTGTTAGGCGCCCTCCCGGTCTCCGCCCACGAGCCCGCGCGCGAGGAATGGGCCCCGCCCTCGGCCGGGCCCCTGACCACCTGGACCGCTCCGCTCTGCGGCCGCGGCCGGCTAGTCGCCCAGCCCTTCTTTTTCTATAACCGCGCGCGCGGCAGCTTCAGCGCCGGCGGCGACTATTCCTCTCTTCCTGAAGGCGACAAGAAATACCAGTACCAGCAGCAGCTCTTCGTACAGTACGGCCTCATGGAGCGGTTCGAGGTCGACGGCCAGACGGTCTATCAGCAAAATTTCGTCAAGCGGGGGGATTTGAAGGCCCATGATGAGGGTTTTGGCGACAGCATCCTCTTCGCGCGTTACTGCGCGCTGAATGAGACAGAGGCGTTGCCGCACGTGACGGCCCTGGCCCAGCTCAAGCTCCCGACAGGAAAATATGAAGGAGCCGATCCCGACAAGCTGGGGACGGACCTCATGGGCGCGACCTCCGGAGGAGGCTCCTATGATCATGGTTACGGGATCAATCTCACCAAGCGGTTGAAGCCCTTCATTTTGCACGTCGACGCCATCTATAATTTTCCGATCGAGACGGATGTGAACGGCGTTGACACCGAATACGGCGAGTATCTGAATTATGACTTCGGCGTCGAGATCTTTTTTCCGGCCGGTTTCAACCTGATGCTGGAATTCAACGGATTTGCACAGGGCGATAGGGAAGAGGCGGGCCAGACTGTGATCGATTCGGATATCCGCTACCTGGCGATCGCCCCCGGTATCGGCTGGTCCAACGACCGCGTGCAGGCCCTGCTGACCTATCAGCGCACGCTTACCGGCACCAACACCGACGCGAATGATTCGGTGATCTTCACGTTCGTTTACACTTTTTGAGCCATGGTGACTAAAGAGTTGGGAAAGATCGTCCTGGCCGGGCACCCGAACGTCGGCAAGAGCGCGCTCTTCAACCGCCTGACCCACGGCGCGGCCACCGTCTCCAATTATCCCGGCACGACCGTTGAGGTGGAGAAGGGCCGCTTCCATGCGAACGGGCACGTGCTGGACGTCGTGGACACGCCAGGCCTGTACGGCTTTTCGCCGATCAGCGAGGAGGAACGGGTCGCCCGCCGCATCGTGCTGTCCGAGGACGTGGCGCTCGTGCTGCACGTTGTGGACGCGAAAAATCTCGAGCGCATGCTGCCGCTGACGTTCGAGCTCATCGAGCGCGGGCTTCCCACGCTGCTCGTGCTGAACATGGCCGACGAGGCCAACCGGCGCGGCATCACGTTCGACTGCGCGCTCCTCGCCAAGGAGCTCGGCATCCCCGTGGTCGCCACGGTGTCGACGCGCGGCACCGGCGTGCCGGAGCTCAAGAAACGCATCGCCGGATGGTACGACCTCTGCGCGGCCGGCACGCCGAACCGGGTCGCGGCGGACGCCGAGGAGCCTTTGGATTTCCAGGCGGCCGTTCGCCACCGCCAAAAGGCCGAGGCGATCGTGAAGAGGGCCGTCCGGAAGGTGCCGCACGGGGTGCTCTGGAGCTCGCGCCTCGACGCGGTGCTGATGCAGCCTTTCCTGGGGTCCATCGTTCTGGCGGCCGTCCTGTACTTTGGTTTTTACCAGTTCGTCGGCGTCTTTGGCGCGGGCACCGTGGTGGATCTGCTTGAGAATGGGCTCTTCGGTCATTACGTGAATCCTTTTCTCACCGCGCTCTTCGAGGCGGCCGTGCCGTGGGGGTGGCTACGCGACCTCTTCGTGGGGGAGTACGGCATGCTGACGCTGGGCGTGCGTTACGCGGTCTCGTTGATCCTGCCGATTGTCACGTTCTTCTTCATCCTATTCTCGGTCATCGAGGATTCGGGCTACCTGCCGCGGCTGGCGATGCTTCTGGACGGCATCTTCAAAAAGATCGGCTTGAGCGGCCGGGCCGTGATCCCCATGGTGCTGGGGCTGGGCTGTGTCACGATGGCCACGCTCGTGACGCGGACCCTGCCCACGAAACGCGAGCGGCTCATCGCGACGCTTCTGCTGGCGCTGGCAATTCCGTGCTCGGCCCAGCTGGGCGTTATCCTGGGCCTTCTTTCACGGCACCCGCAGGCGCTGGCGGCCTGGGCGGTCATCCTGCTTGTCGTGTTTCTCGGCGTCGGTACGGTGATCGCGGGGATCCTGCCCGGCGGCAAACCCTCGCTCTACATGGAGATGCCGCCGCTGCGGCTGCCGCTCGTGTCCAACGTGCTCCTGAAAACGGCAGTCCGTGTGAGATGGTACCTCAGCGAGGTGCTGCCGCTCTTCCTGTGGGCCAGCGCGCTCATATGGTTCGGCCGCCTGACGGGCATTTTCGACTGGCTCGTGTCGTTGCTGGCGCACCCGCTGGCCCTTGTGGGCCTGCCCGCGGCGGCCGCGCCGGCCTTCCTTTTCGGATTTTTCCGCAGGGACTATGGCGCGGCGGGCCTCTACGACCTGGACAAGGCGGGCGGCTTGTCGGTCGAGCAGCTGCTGGTTTCCATGCTGGCAATCACGCTCTTCGTGCCGTGCATCGCGCAGTTTCTGGTCTGCACGCGCGAGCGCGGATGGAAGACGGGCCTGGCCATCAGCGGTTTCACGCTCTCGTTCGCTTTTGCGGCGGCATGGGCCGTCCACGCACTGGCGGCCGCTACGGGGTTCCTGGCATGACCCCATCCCAGAAAACGCTGGCGGATGCCCAACCGGGTGATTGCCTCCGGATCACGAAAAGGCACTGCCGGGATGAAGAGACGCTGAAGAAGATCATGGCCATGGGCCTCCTGCCGGGGACCGAGCTGCGGCTTCTGCGGCGCTTTCCGGCCTTCGTGTTCGAGACCGGCGAGACACAGTTTGTGATCGACCGCGAATTAGCGGGGACGATCTTTGTGGAAGGCGTTCAACATGATAAACTTGAGGCATGAGGGATCCGGGATTTGAACGTCACTTCGAGAAGTATAAACCGCTGTACGAGAAGGCGGTTCACGACTTTGTCTGCGTCAAATGCGAGGACTTCGGCGAGGACCTCCTATGTCACTCCAAGGACCCCGCCCACACCTGCTCGATCATCAGGAACCTGAAGCCGATCGTCGAGATCGCGCGGGCCGTAAAATCCAGCAAACTCGATCCCTACATCGAGGAGCTCCGCCGCGAGGTGTGTGTCCACTGCGAGAACCAGAAGCCCGACGGGACCTGCCCCGTGCGCGACGACATCGAGTGCTGTCTGAACCGCTACCTGCCGCTCGTGCTCGACGCCGTCGAGGCCGTCGAGAAGCAGATCAATAAGGCCTGATTTTCCCCCTCACACCCGGCGCGAGTCCCGTTAAAGCCCCCATGTCCCGGCATTTGGCGTTTTTGAAGAAGGCCGGCCTCGTCCAAGCCAGAAGAGACGGAGCGGCGGAATTTCGGAATGATCTTTCACGGCTCCGCGAGAACAAAGATTGCCTCATAGGGGGCTGCAAATGAGCGGGGCGAGGCTGTCGTTTCTGGACCGCTATCTGACCCTGTGGATATTCTCTGCCATGGGCTTGGGCGTCGGTTTGGGCTATTTCCTTCCGGGCATCGGAAAGACGATCCATACCTTTCAGGCGGGCACGACCAACATTCCCATCGCGGTCGGCCTCATCCTCATGATGTATCCTCCTCTGGCCAAAGTGAAATACGAGAAGCTCGGGGGCGTGTTCAGGGATTGGCGGATACTGACCTTAAGCCTGGTTCAGAACTGGGTCATAGGCCCGGTGCTGATGTTCGTTTTGGCCGTTGTCTTTCTAAGAGACAAGCCGGATTACATGACGGGACTCATCCTCATCGGGGTCGCGCGGTGCATCGCGATGGTGATCGTGTGGAACAGGCTGGCGGACGGCGACACGGAATACGCCGCTGGGCTCGTGGCCTTCAACAGCATCTTCCAGATTCTGTTTTATAGCGCCTACGCGTATTTCTTCGTGACGTTCCTGCCCCGGGTGCTGGGCCTGGAATCTTTCGCTGTTCCCGTCTCAATGGGACAGATCGCCGAAAGTGTCCTGATCTACCTGGGGATTCCTTTCTTTGCGGGGATGCTGACGCGGTTCATCCTTCTGAAGAATAAGGGCGAGGCCTGGTACAACGATCGTTTTCTTCCTAAGATCAGCCCGCTGACGCTGATCGCGCTCCTTTTCACGATCCTGGTCATGTTCAGTCTGAAGGGAAACACCATCGTTCAGATCCCTTTCGACGTTCTCCGCATAGCGACGCCCTTGCTCGTTTATTTCGTAGTGATGTTCGCGGTCAGTTTTTTCATGAGCATAAAAGCGGGTGCGGGTTATCCGAAATCGGCGACGCTCTCCTTCACGGCGGCCAGCAATAATTTTGAGCTGGCGATTGCCGTAGCCATCGCCGTCTTCGGCGTCCATTCGGGCCAGGCCTTCGCGGCGGTGATCGGTCCTCTGGTCGAGGTGCCGGTCCTGATCGGTCTCGTGAATGTGTCCCTGAGGATCCGGCAGAAATATTTTCAAACGGATGGGATCGGATGAAAACGAGGATCCTGATTCTCTGCACGGGCAACTCCTGCCGGTCCCAGATGGCCGAGGGGATCCTGCGGCATTACGGCGGCGACCGGTTCGAGGTCGCAAGCGCGGGCTCCAAGCCGTCGCAAGTGAACCCGACGGCCATAAAGGTCATGAAGGAAATCGGGATCGATATCTCCGGCCAACGGTCGAAGCATCTGAACGAATTTTTGAACAGGCCTTTCGACGCGATCATTACGGTCTGCGACAGTGCCAACGAGACCTGTCCCGTTTTTCCCGGCCCAGCCAAAAGGCTCCACTGGTCCTTTCCGGACCCTCCGCACGCCAAAGAGGTCACGCCCGAAGTCATGGAAGAATTCCGCAAGGTCCGTGACTTGATCCACAACAAATTCAAAGCCTTCGCCCTTAATAAACCTTCCTAGACCGACCCGATACCACGTTGACCAGGTTGGGACCGCCCTAGTATTATGTCAGCGATGAAGATTCCGTTGAGAGGCAGGGCAGGCAGAGATCTTCAGAATATCCCGGTCGAGGAAGTGAACCGGATGATCAAAAAGATGGCGTATCCGGACTCACTGGATTTCGCCGAAAAGAAGAAGCTCGTCACGCTCTATCTGAACCCATCGACCATTCGGTTTTTCAAGAAGCAGGCCGAGAAAAACCGCACGAAGTACCAGCGCCTCATACGGGCCGTGCTGGATCAATATTCCATCCTAAAAAATTCATAAGGGTCACACACTCTCCTCTTCCTGGGCCATCATTTCCTCCTTGACTGTCTCGGGAAGCGAGGGAGAGAACCAGCGCTGGGCGATGACAGTCGGGATGATCGCCGTGACGATGACCACCGCGACCAGCACGGAAAACTGCGGCGGTGTGATGTGACCCGCCTGGAGGCCGTAGAAGGCGGAGATTGTGCCGAAGGTGAGGCCCGTGCTCATCGAGAGCGTCGCGTACTCGGCGTGGGGCTTGAGATAACGCTTGGCCACCGGCCAGACGCCGACGAATTTCGCGGCGGTCTTGACCCCGAAGAGAACGAGCAGCAAGGGCCAATGGGCGGCGAGGTCCTTAAGCGAAACGTTCATGCCGCCTTTGATGAAGAAAAACGGCGTAATCATGGCGAAGGCCACGATTCGCAGCTTCCGCTGCAGCTCTTTATGGTCATGGAACATCCTGGCCAGGCACAGCCCGAGCACGAAAACGGGCAGCACCGCGTGGCTTTGCCCCCATTTGCCCAAAGACATCAGCAGGAACAGCAGGAAGAAAAGCAACTTGATCTCCGGCTCGATGACGCGGGCTCCATACCGTTCGAACACTTTGGGCAGTACGCGCGGCGCGATCACAATTAGCGCCGCGGACCCGGCCAGGAACCAGAGCGTCGGGGCGCTCCACTGGGCAAAGGCAAGAGAAAGCGCCAGCGCCGTGCCCATGTCGGTGACGAACGTGGAGGCCATGATGATCTTGCCGATGGGCGTGTCGGTCAGACCCGTCTCGACGAGGACCGCGTAGACCACGGCCAGCGACGTCGTCGACAGCGCGCACCCGGCGATCAGCGACGCCTTCCAGGTCCAGTGGGCGATCCAGAAGCAATAGCCGATCGTCGCCAAATACGGGACCAAAAAAGAAAGCCCGCCGATGAGAAGACTTTCTTTCAGTTTCGATTTAAGAAGCCCGGGATCTACCTCCGCCCCGGCCAGGAACGTCAGCAGGATCCCGCCGAAGCCCGCCAAAAAATCCATCCAAGGCGCCGGATGAAGCCCCAGGAAATTGCCCGCCGCCACGCCGACGACGATCTCGATGATCGCGGCGGACAACGCGATCTCGACCGAGATCACGCTGGCCAAGAAGATCAAAAGCGCCACGGCTGTCGCGGCGTAGGTCGTATCCATATCCTTCTCCTAAATAAAAAAACTCCCACCGATTCTTCTCGGTAGGAGTCATCATTCCCACATCGCTAAAAAGCACGAGGACTATCCGGCGAACTCCATCGCCCTTACGTGGGGAAGTGTGCCATAGCCGCCGTGCGGTTGGCAATCGCTCTGGCCCCTAACTCGTTGACAAAGGCGAACGGCGGCAGTTAAGCTATTGCGATATATGAAGAAACGTCTTTTTATGCTCTTGCTGTTGGTTGTCGGTTGCCAGCTGCTGGCTGAGCCGGTCCAATCCTACTGGCTCTGGAGCCCGGACCTCGGCAAGTGGGTCAATCCGAAGAAATCCGCCAAGGACACGCCCGAGGACCAACTGGCCTGGGCCATGCAGTTGTATGAGCAGAAGGACTGGGACCGGGCCATCGAGGAATTCGAGAAGCTCCCGGCCGCGTTCCCGACCTCGCGCCTCGCCGCCGAGGGCGTCTACCACGCGGGCCTGTCGTGGGAGGAGAAAAAAGACTTCGCGAAGGCCGCCAATAACTACCAGAAGCTCATCAACCAGTATCCGTACAGTGACCGCATCAAGGACGCCGTGCACCGCGAGTTCGAGATCGCGATGATGTTCGCCAGCGGCGAGAAGATGAAGGTGCTCGGCATGCCCGTGCTCTCGGGCCAGGAAAAGGCGATCGAACTTTTCAAGCACATCGTGAAGAACGCGCCGTTCGGCAGCTACGGCGACCAGGCGCAGTTCCAGCTCGGCGAGGTGTACAAGCAGCAGGGGGCTTACGAGGAGGCGCAGAAGGCGTTCCAGGCCGTCGTGGACGAGTACCCGACCTCGCCGCTTGTGCAGCAGGCACGCTTCGAGATCGCGAACGCCTCGATGCTGGCCTCGCGCCAGGCGCAATACAACGAGCAGTACGCCGAGCGCGCGATCGAGGAATTCAAAAGCATCAAGGAAAGCTTCCCCGATGACGAATCCGTGCGCAAGGCCGACGAATCGATCCGCCTATTGCGCGAGAAGAAGGCCGAGACCGCGTTCGAGACGGGCTCATTCTACGAGCGCCAGAAGAAGATCGGGAGCGCGCGCGTTTACTACTCCGATCTGATCCGCCAGTACCCCGAGACACAGGCCGCCGGGAAGGCCAAGGAGAGGCTTGAGCGCCTGCCGGAGGGCGGGGGCGCGGCGCCCGCCCCCGCCGAAGGCGGGTCCGCCTCAGGCGGAAAACGCCGCAAACCCTGGTTTAAAGTATGGTAAGGATCCACGCGGCCCTGATCGCCGCGGCGCTCGTTCTCTCGGGCTGCTACACGACCAAGACCGCGCTGACGGGCACCGTCCGCACGATCCACGTGGCACCCGTCGAGAACGCGATCGACCTGTCGGCCGAGATCAGCGATCGGGACCGGTTCCGGGTCTACCGGCCGGGCCTCGAGGTTGACATCACGAACGCGGTCATCAACCGCTTCATCTTCGACGGCAGCCTGAAGGTGGCAGGCCCCGGCGCCGACGCGGTGTTCCGGGGCAAGCTCCTCGAGTATCGCCGCGACCCCCTGCGCTACAGCGAGGGGGATGACGTGCAGGAATACCGGCTCAATATCGTGATCGACGCCTCGGTCGCCACCGCCGCCGGCAAGGATCTCTGGAGCGGCCAGGTTGTCGGCGATACGACGTTTTTCCTCACAGGCAGCCGCGCCACGAGCGAGGATGAGGCGCTTGCCCGCGCCGTGGAGGACCTCGCGCGCCGCGTCGTGGAAAAAACCGTCGAGTTGTGGTAGTTCCGGTTAAGAAAGCCCCTGTCTATCTCGTCTTCGGCAAAGACCCCTTCCTCAAAGAAGAATTTCTGAACGGCCTGAAAAAAGAACTCTTTCCGTCGGGGCCGGGCCCCGATTATGAGGAATTCGAGCCGCGCTCGCCCTGGAGCCGGGCGGCCGATTTCCTCGGCACCGCACCGTTCCTGGCGGACAAGCGGCTGGCCGTGATCCGCGACGCCGAATCGCTTCCCCCGGCCGCTCAAGCCGCCGCGCTTGAATACTGCCGCAAACCCTCGCCCCGCGGTGTCGCCGTGTTCATCGCGGAAGACGCGGTTCCCCAGAAAAACGCCTTTTTGAGATCGTTAGCCGCCGCGGCCCAAGGCGTGAACTGTCAGCCGCCCGCGGACCCCGAGCGGCCGGGCTGGATTGCCCGGCGCGCCGAGGTGCGGGGCCTCAGGATAGACGGCCGGACGGCGCTTCTCTTGGCCGAACGTTTCGCCGGCCTGGGCGGCGCGTGCCTGGCGATCGAACAACTCGCCGTGGCGGTCCATCCAAGGACAAGTGTCGCCTTCGCCGAGGCCGAGAAACTCGTCGGCGGCTCGCTGCAGGCGGGTGTGTTCGATCTCACGGACGCGATAGCCGAAAAAAACGCCGGCCGCGCGGCCGAGACGCTCGAGGCGCTCTTCCGCGAGGGGACGAAGGGAGTGGAAATACTGGGGATCCTGGCCGCGCAATGGGACCGCCTCCTCCGGACGGCCATCCTGCGCGATGAAGGCCTGGCGCCGGCCGAGATCGCCGCGAGGCTCGGGGTGCACGCCTACTACGCGACCCGGCTCCTGAGCCAGGCCGGCCGGACCGGGACCCCGGTGATGAAACGCCGGTTGGCGGAACTTTTGGAATGCGATGAGGCGGTGAAGACGGGCCGCCTGGGCGAAAGACTGGCGGTCGAACGGTTCGTGCTGGGGGCTATGCTTGAGCGGTCTTGAGCCGGTTCAGGCCGAGCGCGAGGCGTGACTTGCGGCGGCTGGCGACGTTGGCGTGGATCACGCCTTTCTTCACCGCCTTGTCGAGCTTCGAGAAGACCTCGCGCGAACAGGCGGCGGCCTCGGGGTGTTTCTTCTGGTCAATGAGGGCCTTGAGCCGCTTCGTGACCGTCTTCAGGTTGGAGATCACCCGTTGGTTTTGCTCGTGCCGTTTCCGGTCGACGCGTATCTTCTTGATCGATGATCGACGGTGCGCCATAGGGCAGTCATAGTACAGAAAACATCATCCCATGTCAACCCACCGCATGATCGCCCGCTCCGCCGGCACCATAGGCGCCCTCACATCCGTGAGCCGCGTGCTGGGGTTCGTGCGGGACCTCGTGATCGCGGCCGCTTTCGGCACAGGCCTGCACGCCGAGGCGTTCGTCGTGAGCTTCAAGATCCCGAACCTCTTCCGCAGA
>Ga0155357_150_pt1 | contig 44575 bp, 34 predicted proteins | sample RifCSPhighO2_02_FD_106325 | JGI IMG/M metagenome (GOLD analysis project Ga0155357, IMG submission 106325) | Omnitrophica bacterium RIFCSPHIGHO2_02_FULL_63_14 | reverse complement strand
CACGCGCGGCGCCCGGGAGAGGCCGGACGCCGCGGACTCCGGTCAGGATCTGGCGTGCGGACGCACGACTTATACTACCACACCGGCCGCTCGACGCCACCCTGAACCTTCGGTATGGAAGAGCGGGCCGACAAGGCAAAAGTCGCTACCCGCCATCATGGGTAGCGACTCGAGCCTTGCTGATGAACGGCGGCTCAACACATCCGGCCGCCGACTGTCGTTATCGGCTTTCTTTGCGCTTGGAGAAGCAGGCCTTGCAATACACCGGGCGGTCACCGCTCGGCTTGAAGGGCACTTCGCACTCCTGTTTGCATTCCGCGCACGTGGCCTTGTGCATCTCCCGGGGCCGACTGGAGAACCCGCCGCTGCCACTGCCGAACCCGCCCCGCCCGCCTTCGTCGAACCCCATGTCTTGCTCCTCTGTTAGGGTGAGCCCGGCTCACCCTGTCTTCGTCTCACCGTGTGAGACTGCCTACCAGCATAGCACAGATTGGGGCGTTTGGCTCAAACATTAGCTGCGTCGAACCGATTCGGAGGCGTGGCAGGTAGGGCTGGCCGAGTCTGCTGGCGGAGTCAGAGCAACGGAAGTACCGAGGCGCCCATGAGGTGGGCGTCGAGGTAGTGGGCGGCGCGGCGGCCCTCGGCGATCGCCCACACGACGAGCGACTGGCCTCGCCGGGCATCGCCCGCGGAAAAGACGCCAGGCACGGAAGTCATGTACTGGTCGTCCGTCTGGATGGTACCGCGCGCGTCGGAGCGAATACCCAGGGCCTCCAGCAGCGGATGGCGCTCCGCGCCCACGAAGCCCATCGCCAGCAGGACCAGATCCGCCTCGATGGTGAAGGTGGTGCCGGGCAGCTCCCGCGGCGCCTGGCGCGTCTGCCCGGCCAGCGGGACCCACTCGACCCGGACGGCTTCCAGCGCCCGGACACGGCCGCCGCGCCCGAGGAACCGCGCGGTCTGCGCCGCCCACTCGCGCTGGCCCCCCTCCTCGTGGCTGGTGGACGTGCGCAAGATCTGCGGATAGTTCGGCCACACATCAGTGGGGGCGCGGCGCTCGGGCGGCCGGGGCAGGATTTCAAGCTGGGTGACGCGGCGCGCGCCCTGGCGATGGGCGGTGCCCACGCAGTCCGCACCGGTGTCGCCGCCCCCGATGACGGCCACGCACTGTCCCTTCGCATCAATGCGCGCGTTCGACGGAATGCGCTCCCCCGCCACGCGCCGGTTGGACTGCGCCAGGTACGTCATGGCGGGATAGATCCCGGCCAGCTCGCGGCCCTCCACCGGCAGCTCCCGCGGCACCCGCGCGCCGATGGCCAGGCACACCGCATCAAAGTTCTTGCGCAACTCCTCGACGGCATAGGCCTCGCCCACGGCCGTGCCCGGGGCGAAGGTGATCCCTTCCGCCTCGAGGAGTGCGAGCCGGCGGTCCAGCACCCACTTCTCCAGCTTGAAGTCGGGGATGCCGTAGCGGAGCAGCCCGCCAATCTTATCATCCCGCTCGAACACCGTGACGCGATGCCCAGCGCGGTTGAGCTGATCCGCGCAGGCCAGTCCTGCCGGCCCCGACCCGATCACGGCGACGGACTTGCCCGTCCGCGCGCGCGGCGGGGCCGGTGTCACCAAGCCGGCCTCAAACGCGCGCTCGATGACGGCCAGCTCGTCTTCCCGGATCGTCACCGGATCGCCCGCGATATTCAGGACGCAGGCCGCCTCACAGGGCGCCGGACAGATGCGGGCGGTGACTTCCGGGAGATTATTCGTGGCCTGCAGCTGACGATAGGCCCCCGCCCAGTCGCCGGCGGCCAGGGCCCGGTTCCAATCGGGCACGTGGTTGCCCAGCGGACAGGCCCAGTGGCAAAACGGCAGGAAGCAGTCCATGCACCGCGAGGCCTGCGCGCGGCTGGCGGCTTCCTCTCGCGGCACCGCGACGTCGCGGTAGTCGCGCACGCGCTCCGCCGCGGGCCGGTAGACGGCCTTGCGGGGCTTGATCGTCAGGAATGGTGGTGGAGGGGACTCTGCCATTCGCCCTTCCAGGGTAACTTCCTCTACTCGCGATGTCCAGCGGAAAGACGATGAGTTCAGGCACTACCTGCGCTGGCTATCTGCGGAGGGGCGGTATAAAATGGACGGAAATCGGAGGGCACTGCCATGCTGGAAACCACGGCCCGCCTGCGCCAGCAGCTCGATGAGACCGTGCAGGCCGTCGCGTCGCGCAGCCGCCTGCGGCCGCGTCTCGGTCTCGTGATGGGCTCCGGATTGGGCGGGCTGACTGCGGCGGTCTCCGTGGACGCCGAGGTGGACTACGCGGAGCTGCCGCACATGCCCCGCAGCACCGCCCCGGGCCACAAGGGCGCCCTCGTGCTGGGGCATCTCGGCGCGCAGCCGGTGGCCGTGCTGAACGGACGGTTTCACTTCTACGAGGGCCATCCGCCCTCGCATATCAGCTACCCCATCCGGCTGCTGCGCGCGCTGGGCGCCGAGCTGGTGTTCCTGACCAGCATCGTCGGCAGCATGAATCGGACGATGCCCCCGGGCTCGCTGGTGCTCCTCGAGGACCACATCAACCTCATGGGGGTGAATCCGCTCATCGGCCCGAATGACGAGGCGCTGGGCCCGCGGTTTCCGGACATGTCGCAGCCCTACGATCCCGACCTGCGCCGCCTGGCGAAGCAAGTGGCGTCCGCGCAAGGGCTGGCGCTGTCCGAGGGCGTGTACGTCGCGGTCGCCGGACCCAACCTTGAGACGCGGGCGGAGTACCGCTTCCTGCGGCAGCTCGGCGCGGACGTCGTGGGGATGTCCATGGTGCCAGAGGTCATCACGGCGCGGCACGCCGGGCTGCGCGTCCTGGCGGTCACGGTGGTCTCCGACGCCTGCATCCCGGAGGACCTCAAACCGGCGACGCTCGAGGAGCTGCTGCGGGTCGCCATGGAGACCGAGCCGAAGCTGACGGCGCTGCTGCGGGGCGTCATCGACCGCCTTAGCACCGCGTAAGCCAGTTCCCTTCCGCTCCCTTCCCCGGCATGCGCGTCAACGGAGTCGCCTATCGCACGGTCTGGTGGGACGCCGGAGCGGTCAAGCTCATTGACCAGCGGCGGCTGCCGTTCCGCTTTGAGATCCTGTCCCTGCGCAGCCCCGGCGAGGTCGCCGAGGCGATCCGGGAGATGGCCGTGCGTGGTGCGGGTGCCATCGGCGTGGCGGCGGGCTTCGCCATCGCCCAGGCGGCGGCCCAGGCTCCCGTGGAGCGGTTCGACGAGGCCATCGCCCAGGCGGCGGGGGTCATCCGCGCCACGCGGCCGACCGCGCGCAACCTCTTCTATGCCGTGGAGCGCGTCCTGGCCTCGACGGCGGAACGCAAATCGGTCGAGGACAAGCGCGCCGGCGCCCTCGCCGCGGCGCAGACGCTGGCGGACCAGGACGCCGCCTCCTGCGAGCGTATCGGCGTCATCGGCCAGCAGCTGCTGGGCGATTCCACGACGGTCCTCACCCACTGCAACGCCGGCTGGCTCGCCTTCGCCGACTGGGGCAGCGCGCTGGCTCCCATGTACAAAGCCCACCGGGACGGCAAGCGCGTGGCCGTCGTGGCCACCGAAACGCGCCCGCGGGGCCAGGGCGCGAAGCTCACCGTGTGGGAGCTGGCCCAGGAAGGGGTGCCGCACACGCTGATCCCGGACACGGCGGCGGGCGCCGTCATGCGGCAGGGGCTGGTGGATCTCGTCCTGGTGGGGGCCGACCGCATCGCGGCCAACGGGGACGTCGCCAACAAGATCGGCACCTACACCCTTGCCGTCCTCGCGCGCGCGCACCGCATCCCCTTCTACGTGGCCGCCCCCACCTCGACGGTCGACCTTGCGTGCCCCACGGGCGAGGCGATCCCCATCGAGGAGCGAGCCGGGGAGGAAGTCACCTGGACGGTCGGGGAAACGGCGGCGGGAACCCTGGAGCGGGTGCGGACCGCGCACGCCGGCTCGGCCGTCCGCAACTGGGCCTTTGACGTGACCCCGGCGGAGTACATCACGGGGTTGCTGACCGAGCGCGGCCTCATCCGGACGGAGCCGCAGGCCATCCGCGAGCTGATGCGCACGCCAGCACCCTCAACCCGTCTGACCCGCTGATGAAGAACCGCTGGAACCCGCGCCGCGCGCAGCGCCTTGGCCCTCTGGAGGCGCTGGTGTACCGCTCGCGCCTCATCGGGGAGGAACCGTCGCTGGGACTCTGGGGCGGGGGCAACACTTCTCTGAAATGCGCAGCGCCGGACCTCTTTGGGCGGCGTCAGGCGGTCCTGTGGATCAAGTGGAGCGGGGCGAATCTTGCCGGCTGTGCGCCGCGCCACTTCGCGCCCCTGCGACTGGCGGACCTGCGCCGCCTCGCGGCGCGACGGACGATGACCGACGACGCGATGGTGGCGGCCCTCGAGTACTGTCTCCTGGATCCGAAGGCGCCGAGGCCCTCGGTGGAAACGCTCCTCCACGCCTTCGTTCCGGAAGCCGCCATCGATCACACGCACGCCGACGCGATCCTCGCGCTCGCCAACACGCGGCAGGGTGAATCCCTGGTGCGCCGCGTGCTGGGCGACCGGGTGCTCTGGATCCCGTACCTCCAGCCGGGGTTCGCGCTCTCACGCAAAGTGGCGGAGGCGTACCGGCGCCGTCCCAATGCCCACGGCGCGGTGCTGGAGCATCACGGACTGCTCACCTGGGGGCCGGACGGGCAGACCAGCTACCGGCGCACGATCAGTTGCGTGTCAGCCGCGGAACGGTTCCTGGCCGAAGCGCGCCGGCGCCACCGCTGGTCGGACGCTCGGTGGACGACCCTCTCGGCGCGCGAGCGCCAAGAGCTGCTCTGCCGGTGGCTGCCGGTGATCCGCCGGACCGTCAGCCGCCAGCGCAAGGTGTGCCTGACGCTCACCGCGACCCCAGACGTCCTGGAGTTCGTCAACGCCCGCCGGATGCCGGAGGTGGCGCGCATCGGTCCCGCGACGCCGGACCACATGCTGCGCACCAAGCGGCTGCCGCTGATCGTGGAGGGCGGCGGGCGTCCGGCCGCAGCGCTCACGACCGAGAAGCTCCGGCAGCAACTGGAGCGCTACGCCGAAGAACCCCGCCGCTACGTCCTGCGGCACCGGCGGGCGGGCCAGGCGCTGCAGGACTCGTATCCAAGGGTCATCCTGATCCCCGGCGTGGGGATGCTGACGAGCGGCAAGGACGCGACGGAAACCGGCATCGTGGCAGAGCTCTACCGGCACGCCATCGCCATCATGCGCAACGCCTCGACCGTGGGGCGGTACACGTCGGTGTCCGAACCGGAGGCGTTCGGGGTCGAGTACTGGCCCCTGGAGCTGTACAAGCTCTCGTTAGCGCCGCCCGATGGCGAGCTGGCGCGCGAGATCGGCCTGATCACGGGAGCCGCGGGCGGCATCGGCCGGGCCGTCGCCCAGGGGCTGGTGGACCGCGGGGCGCTGGTGGCGGTCACTGACCTGCGCCTCGACGCGGTTGAAGCCCTGGCGGAGGAGCTCAACCGGCGCGCCGGTCGGCGGCGCGCCATCGGCCTGGCCATGGACGTGACCGACGAAGCCAGCGTCGAGCGCTCCTGTGACGCGCTGCGGAGGACGTTCGGCGGGCTCGACTTCGTGGTCTCCAACGCCGGCATGGCGACGGTCGCCTCGATCGACCGGCTCGAGCGCCGCCAGTGGGATGAGAGCTTCGCCGTCAACGCGACCGGCCACTTCCTGGTGGCCCGAGCGGCCGTCCGGTGGCTGAAGGCGCAGCGGCTCGGGGGTTCGCTCGTCTTCATCGCGTCCAAGAACGTCCTGGCACCTGGGCGCGAGTTCGGCGCGTACAGCGCCGCGAAGGCCGCGCAGACGCAGCTGGCCCGCGTGCTGGCCATCGAGAACGGCGAGGCCGGCATCCGGGTGAACGTGGTCAACCCCGACGGGGTGTTCGAGGGGTCCGGTCTCTGGCGGGCCATCGGCGCCGACCGCGCCAAGACCTATGGTCTCGCGCCCGGAGGCCTGCAGGACTATTATCAGCACCGCAACCTCCTCAAGGCGCGCGTGCTGCCGCAGGACGTGGCGGAGGCGGTGTGCTTTTTCGTCTCGCGGCGCTCCGCCAAGACGACCGGCTGCATTCTGACCGTGGATGGAGGCTTGCGGGAGGCGTTTCCCCGATAAATTGGTAGCCGCCTATCGCACCGGCGCGACGGGTTGTGCTTGTTGAAGGAGCAGGTGCACCGCGTCCCACCAGTGCGCGTCCTGATGGCGGCTCTGCCGGAACTGCCAGTACTCGGCGCCCCAGAGGAGGACCGTATCGATCCCCAGCGCGCGCAGCTCCCGGACGCCCTGCCGCGCGATGGCGGGGTCCCCGGTGGGCGGCGGCTCCCGCGCCGTATAGACCAGCTGGTCCGGCTCCCAGGGTTCGGCCTGCAGCTCCGTCACCCACACCGGTTTGCCGCCGCGCGTGGGCCGCTTCAGGATGCTGGCCAGGTAGGTGGCGCGCTCCCCGGGCGTGGTCCAATAGTAGGACTTCTTGGAGAACCAGCGGTGCCCGACGACGGGGTAGACGTTCACGCCGATGATGTCGCCCAGGCGGAACGCCTCATCGATCGTGTCGTGCCGCATGAAGAGGTACATGAACCGCCGCAGGAGCGGGTTGGGGTACGTCACGGTGGTGATGAGGATGGGGCGGCCCCTGGGGTCGAGCCTCCGGACCAGCTCCACCTCCTGTTTCACAAACGCCGGGCTGATCCACCAGTACCCGGGGCCCGTGCGATCGAGCGGCTCGTTCTCCACCTGCCAGTAGCGGATCATCTCCTCATCCCGGTATCGCCGCACGACCGCCTCAATAAACCGCAAGGTGCGCTGGCGCAGCTCGGCGTGCTGGGAGACATCGGTCCCTTTGCGTAAGCGCAGGCGCTTCAGCAGCCACGTCGGGATGAAGTACTCCGGCCAGCGGGGCGCTTTCATCCCGACGCTCAGCACGATGGGGACCTGCGCGGATGCGGTCTGGGCAATCTGCCAATCCAGGCTGCTGAAGTCATAGACGCCGTCCCGGGGCTCCAGCTCATCCCAATAGGCGGCCAGGCGCATCAGATCAAACTTGGTCTTCAGGATCTCCTTGAGCGTCTTCTTTGCATTCACCTGCAGGTAGCGGCATTGCCTGTCGCTGAAGGTGGTGCCGATGTGAATGGGCTCCGCCGCCGCCTCGCCGGCGACCAACAGCAAGATAAGTCCCCACCCTCGCCAGCCCCGCATCGTGTCATCGCCTCTGTCCGTTCACCAGGAGGATGTGAGGCCCCTACTTAGAGCATACCTGACAGGGGAAGCTGAAAGAGCGGGGCCGCGGGTAGTGCATCAATTTGAAACGATTTCGCAGATTGTGAGATGATTTCACCGATGGATCTATCGGCGAAATCAAGACCCAATCTGTGAAATCAACGAAAATGACGCACTACCGGGCCGCGAGCAAGATTGAGCGAACAACGGGAATGGCTTGACGCCCCAGGCAGGCCGCCCTAAGCTAGTGCCGTTTCCAAAAAGGTTGTCGCACATTTCGATCCCGGCACTCATCATCGCCAGGCACGGTGTAGCTGAAGTGATCGCTGGAGCAAAAGTGACACAACCTTTTTTGGAACGGCACTAGCGTCTTCCATGGCCGCCGTCCTCCAGCTCAAAAACATCGGCAAGCGCTTTGGCCCGCGCGTCATCTTCGACGACGCCAGCGTGACGCTGGATTCCGAGAAGAAGACCGGCTTCATCGGCCGCAACGGCGCCGGCAAATCGACGCTGTGCAAGATCATCATCGGCCAGGACACCGCCGACTCGGGCGAGGTCGTGCAGAGCGCCAATCTGCGGCTCAGCTACCTGGAGCAGCACGACCCGTTCACGCCCGAGGAGACCGTCTTGGACTTCCTGACGCGCCACACCGGCCGGGAGGCCTGGCGCTGCGGTGAGGTCGCCGCGCGGTTCCAGCTGAAGCGCGCCCTGCTCGACGCCAGCATCAAGAGCCTGTCCGGCGGCTACCAGACCCGCGTCAAGCTCACGTCCATGCTCCTGCGCGAACCGAATTTTCTGATCCTGGATGAGCCGTCCAACTACCTCGACCTTACAACCCTCATCCTGCTGGAAGAGTTCCTGGAAGACTTCGACGGCGGCTTCCTGATCGTCTCCCACGACCGCGAGTTTCTGAAGAAGACCTGCGACCACACGCTGGAGGCCGAGAACGGCGCGCTGACGCTCTACCCCGGCACCGTCGAGGAGTACCTAACCTTCAAGGCCGAAGGGCGGGTCCAGGCCATCAGCTACAACCAGACGATCGAGAGCAAACGCAAGCAGCTCCAGGCCTTCGTCGACCGCTTCCACGCCAAAGCCTCGAAGGCGGCTCAAGCGCGCTCCAAGATGAAGCAGATTAAGAGGCTCAAGACGATCGACTTGGCCGAAGCGCAGCTCAACGTGCAGATCAAGATCCCCGCCATCCAGCGCCGCCAGGGCCCCGCCTTCACATGCGAAGACCTCAGTATCGGCTATCCAGAGAAACTCGTGGCCACGGACATCCGGATCGAGGTCGACCACGGCACCCACGTGGCGGTGCTGGGCGATAACGGCCAGGGCAAGACCACGTTCCTGCGGACGCTGGCCGCAGATCTGATTCCCAAGGGCGGCAGGTTCAAGTGGGGCTTCGGCTGCGAGATCGCCTACTACGCCCAGCACATTGTGACCACATTGAATCCGACGCACGATGTCTTCACCCACTTGGAACGCTGTGCCGCGCATGCGGTCACCCGGCAGGAACTGCTGGCCATGGCCGGCTCGTTCCTCTTCAAGGGCAACGACGTCAGGAAGCCTGTTTCGGCGCTCAGCGGCGGCGAGGGCGCGCGCCTGTGCCTAGCGGGCCTGCTGCTGATGAAGCGTTCCGTGCTGCTGCTGGATGAGCCCACGAACCACCTCGACTTTGAAACGGTCGAGGCGCTGGGAGCGGCCTTGCGCCAGTTCCCGGGCACCGTGTTCTTCATCAGCCACGACCGGACGTTCGTGAACATGGTGGCCACACAGATCGTCGAAGTGAAGAACGGCTCGGTCATCCATTATCCCGGCAGCTATGCGGACTACGTGTACCGGCTGGAGAACCAGGTGCGGCAGGAGTTGGAGGCGGCGGGAACGGCCGGGGCGGGGGCGGCGCCCAAGATCAAGGCGAAGACGCCGTCAGACTACCACCTGCGCAAACAGCGCGAGTCCGCCAAGCGCAAACTGGCCGGCCAGATCAAACGGTCAGAAGACCAGCAGGCCGCCTACCAGAAGGAAAAGGAGTCGCTCGAATCGGAGATGGCGGCCGATCCCGCCCTGTGGAACCGCGAACTCACGGACCGCTGCGCCGAATTGGCCGCGCTCCTCCAGGAAGAAGAGCGTCGCTGGATGGAGCTGACGCAAACGCTGGAAGGGTTGTCCGGCTAAATTCCCGGGTCTGGCGATGGCTGGGGCGGCTCCGGCGCCACAATGGGGACTGTAGCCGCGCCGGCGAGCCGCGCGAGACGGCGCTTCTGCTTCTCTTCTTGCTTCTTGCGACGCGCCAGCTCCTTGCCGCGCTTTTCGCTTCGATACTTTCCTGGGTTGCCCCCCATCAAACCTCCTCGCGCTATGCTCCGCCTCTGTCGGAAGCCAAACGGGCGCCCATCTGAGGATGGGCGCCCTTGGCCGACCTCCCCCACGGTTTCGCGGGGGACTGGTTACTGCTTAACGACGTTGGTCGCCTGGGGACCCTTCGGGCCTTGTGTAATCTCGAACTCGACCGTCTGGCCTTCGGAGAGCGATTTGAAGCCTTCGCCTTGAATCGCGGAGTGATGGACGAACACATCCTTGGAGCCGTCCTCCGGGGTCACAAATCCATACCCCTTCTGGTCGCTGAACCACTTCACGGTGCCTTTTGCCATAACCGAACCACCTCCCTTCTGCGCATCGAAGCAAAAACCGCGGAGCACTGACAGCTCCACGGTTTGCTGAACTCGATGAGGCTGACAACCGACGTTATTATCGCACTCGACACCCGTCGCGTCAAGCTCGTGCAGGTCGTGGCAGCCTTTCCGTCATTATTCATCCTCCCTGCGCGCGTCAATGCGCGCGGATTCCAAAGGGTCCATGCTGCGCCGATCTCTTCAGGTGGTTACCTCAGAAGATCCCTCTTTGCTCGTTTCGCCTGTTGCTTCTCTTTCATGGATGTCTTGGCCTTTTTCTTGACGTTCTTTTTCGCATCCCGTGATTTTCCCATACCAGCCTCCCTCTGTTGACTTCCATGACCATCCGGTCCCGCACGACGAACGTCCGCCACTTCTTCGGATCGTGGCCGAACCATCCTCGCAACAGCGAGTATCAGTATATAAGCAAAGAACCGGCTACGGCAAACTGTCACCGGCTCTCTGGCAGTTGAGCAGCTGGCGCGCCTCATGCCATGTTGCAGCAACACCCTCAGCGAAATTGCCAAGGAGTCTCAAATCGGCTGTGATAGAATCGGGGGCATGGACGCTTCCGGTCGAAGGCTGAGAGCCGCGATTCTCTTGTTGCTCGCGACCCTCCTCGTCGGGGTGGCGGGGTATCAGTTGCTCGAAGGATGGAGCGCGCTGGATGCGCTCTACATGACGGTAATTACCTTGGCAACTGTGGGATACGGAGAAACCCATCCCTTGAGTTCCGCCGGACGGGTCTTTACGATCGCGCTCATCATGACGGGAGTTGGCGTCCTCACCTATGGGGTGACCGCCGCCACGGCCTTCGTCGTAGAGGGGACGCTGACGAATCTCATCGGGAGGCGGAAAATGGAGGCAGAAATCAGGAAGTTATGCGACCACATTATCCTGTGTGGCATTGGGGAAACAGGCCGGCACATCGCCGAAGAGCTGTCGAAGACCCATGTGCCGTTCGTGGTGATCGACAACGATAGCGACCGGATCAAATCCTTGGAGAAGATCGGCCGCCTGCTCTCTATTGCAGGTGATGCGACTCAGGATGACATCCTGTTGCGGGCACGGATCCTCCAAGCCAAGGGGCTTATCGCCGCCTTGCCACAGGACCGGGATAACGTGTTCGTGGTGTTGACCGCGCGCGCCTTGAATCCAAACTTGAGGATTGTCTCCAAGGCGATCGGGCCGGAGTCGCAACCAAAGCTCGCGAAGGCCGGGGCGGATGCGACGGTCTCGACGCCTGTCATCGGCGCGATGCGGATGGCGTCGGAGTTGATCCGTCCGACGGTCGTCTCGTTCCTGGACACCATGCTGCGAGCGGATGGGGGGAGCGTGCGCATCGAAGAGGTTACGCTCCCTCCGCGCTCAACCCTGGTGGGGCGCAAGCTCCGAGAGGCCGCCATTTACGAACAGACTGGCCTGCTTGTCATGGCGATCGGCAAAGGCCAGGTCTATGAGTTCAATCCGAGTCCTGAGTTCCAGCTGCAAGAGGGGGACGGACTCATCGTCTGCTGTTCGCCAGAGCAACTGGCAAGACTTCGTGCCCTGGCGGTGGCTGCGTAATCCTCATGGGCGCATAGGCATGCACGAGACTTGAACTGCCACTGAGGGTTCCGCTATGCTGCCGAGAGCGTTTGAACACCATCGGATAGCGTCTGGAGCCGGATCGCCAACAGCGAGGGGATGATGTCACGAGCGGGTGTGGGATTCCTAATCGGGTTGCTGTGGATCGCCGGGCCAATCGAGGCAGAGGAACTCACGGGCCGGCAGGTCCTCGATCAGGTCGCCGAGCGTCACGAGGCGCCCTATGAATTTGAGGCGCAGACCATGACCCTCGTCGATAAGAAGGGCAACCAGGAAGTCCGCGCCGTGCGCCGGCACGCCCGCAGGGGCGAAGACGGCCAATTCAAGTATCTCTTTGTCTTCGATAGCCCTCCCGGCGTCAAGGGTGTGGCCCTGCTCACCTGGCAGCACGCGGATGCCGATGACGACCAGTGGTTGTATCTGCCGGCCCAGGGAGACCAGCTCAAACGGATTGCAAAAGGCAGCAAGAAAAATTACTTTATGGGGACCGACTTCACCTTTGAGGATCTGGTCTCCGAGCCGCGCGATAAGTTCGCCTTTACACGGCTGGCCGACGAGGCGCTGGATGGGGCTGGGTGCTTTGTGGTGGACGTCGCGCCGGCCGATCCGGGGCTCATCAAGGAGAGCGGGTACCAGAAGCGGACGGTGTGGGTCCGCCAGGATATCTTCTTCATCGTCCGCACCGATTATTTGGACAAGCAGGGGAAACTGGTGAAGCGCCAAACGGCCGGTGAGCTGGTCAATGCCGCGGGCCCCACATGGCGGGCGACGACGGCGCGAATGGAAAACTTCAGCAACGGACATGCCACCCACATCCGGGTCGAGAAACGCCTCCTGGAAGAGTCCGCCGCGCCTGAAGAGCATTTTCAACAACGGTTCCTTCAGTCCGGCCAGCACCTCCGCTAGGGGAGTCGACGATGCTTGAGCGAATCTTCACCTTCGGGGCGCGCCGGCGGGTTCCCTGCGCCCTCCTGCTCGTCCTCTTGACGGCGATTGCCGGCAACGGGATGAGGAAGCTGCGCATCGACGCGAATTACGACAGCTTCATGAGCGCCCACGATCCGAACTATCCGGTGTATGAGCGCACGGTCGAGGAATTCGGCTCCGACAACACGACCATCATCTACCTGCGCGACCAGGAGCTGTTCAGTCCGGCGCGGCTGCGGCAGATCGAGGCGTTGACCGTCGCGCTGTCCGACCTCGACGGTGTGGAGCACGTGGAGAGCTTGTTCAGCGTCCTCAACATCCGGGACCGGGATGGGGAGCTGGAAGTGGGCCCCCTGCTGGACACGACCCCGGACGATCCCGGCGCCATCGCCCTGGCGAAGGCGAACGCGCTCTATAGCCCCCTGATGAAGCGCAATGTGATCTCTGAGGACGGCCGCGTCACCGCCGTGACCGTCACCGCCAGGCGGGATCGCAAGGATCCCCAATTTAACCGGAAGTTTTTCCGGGCCGTCGAGGACTTGCTCACGCCGTTGCGCGGAGATTTTGACGAGGCGTTCCAGATCGGTCCGCCCCGCCTCAACGTGGAAATCGAGCAGGCCATGGTCACGGACGTCATGCGCCTGACCCCGCTGTCCACCGTGCTGCTCGTGATCACGATCTTCTGCTTCCTGAGAACCGGCATGGCGGCTGCGCTGCCATTGATGACGGCGGCGCTCAGCATCACCTGGACGTTCGGCTTCATGGGCTACGTGGGACTTCCGCTCACGCTCTTGACGGGTCTGCTCCCCTCACTGTTGATCGTGATCGGCTCGGCCGAAGACACCCACATGCTGGCGGAGTACCTCCTGGCGATTGCGAGCGGAGACCCGAGTCCTGCCGGCCGGCAGCTGGCCATCCGCCTCATGGCCCGGAAGATCGCGTTGCCCATCGTGCTCAACAGCGCGACGACGATCCTGGGGTTCTACGCCAACGCCTTCAATAGCATCATCCTGATCAAGGGATTTGCGTACTCCAGCTCATTCGCCATGGCGGCCAGTCTCGTGGCCACCGTGCTGTTCCTGCCTCTGGCCGTGAGCTTCTTTTCGCCCAAGCACGTTCGGCTGGCTCCTGAACACGAGAAGCCGCATGGCGTGGCCGGCGCCCTGGTCGACGCCTTGGAGCACGTCGCCACGCGATACCGCAAGATCATGGTCGTCTCAACAGCAATCCTGATGGTGGTATTTGTCGGCCTGTCCTTTCAGATCAAGGTCACCAACGACCCACTGTCCTATTTCAAGCCAAACACCCCCCTCATCAAAAACGCCAACACGCTGCAGAATGATCTCGCCGGCATGTCCGTCTTCTTCCTGACCTTGGAGGCGAAGGAGCCCGGGACGTTTAAACGCCCCGAAGCCCTCAAGCAGCTTGAAGCCATCGACCGCAAGCTGGATGAGCTGGGGTTTGACAAATCGATGTCGCTCGCGGATTTCCTCGCGCTCGTCAACCGCGAGATGAACCGGGGCGATCCCGCGTTTCACCGGGTTCCCGAGCGCCAGGATTTGGTCGAGCAGCATCTCCTGTTTTTCCAGCGGGAGGATCTCGAGCAATATGTCAACCATGACTATCGCGTCGCGAACATCATCGTCCGCCATCACTTCTCCGACTCGCATACCCTGAATGGGCAACTCGCCGTCTTGCGGCAGGCGCTCCCGGCCATCCTCGGCGGCGACATCACCTACCGGATGACCGGAGAGAACCTGATGATCAACCAGGCGGCCGAGTCGATGTTCATCGGGGAGATCCAGTCGCTGGGGATGCTGATCGCCGTGATCTTCGTGATCATGTCGCTGTTGTATACCTCGGTGCTCGCCGGGGTCGTCTCGCTGGTGCCGAACCTCATTCCCATCATCATCAATTTTGGCACGATGGCCCTGCTCAAGATCCCGCTGAATCCGGGGACCGCCATGGTCGCCGCGATTGCGATCGGCATTGCGGTGGACGACACCACGCATCTGATGTCCCGATACAACGACGAGCGCAAGAAGACCGCCGACGTGGACAAGGCCCTCCGGGTGACGGTCTGGGGCGAAGCGGTTCCGGTCATGGCCACGACGGTCTCGCTGGCCCTGGGATTCGTGATCCTCACGGCCTCCAAGTTCACCATTGTGGCCCAGTTCGGGCTGCTCTCGGCGATCATCATGATCACCGGCCTGCTCACCGACCTCCTCTTCACCCCCCTGCTCCTCAAGCACATCCGGCTCATCGGGATCTGGGATATCATCGCCCTGAAGGTGGGACGGGACGTGCTGTCCCGCAGCCCTCTGTTCGAGGGCATGTCGCGGTTCCAGATCAAAAAGGCGATCCTCTTGTCTCAGGTCGTCACGGTGCCGCAAGGGCAGGACATCCTCGTCCAGGGGACTCGGGGGCGGAACATGTACCTGGTGCTTTCCGGAACGGTTGAGGTGCGGCGGACCGAGGGCGCTCGCACAGAACGGATCGCGGCGCTTGGGCCAGGTGAAATCTTTGGTGAGGTGGGGTATACCCAGGAGACGGAGCGAACGGCCACGGTGCAGGCGAGCAGCGACGTCACGCTGCTCCAGCTGGAGTTTTTGTCCGTCCAAAAAGCCCTGCGGTGGTACCCCCGCATCGCCTCGCGCCTCAACCTCAACATCAGCCGGATTCTTGGGGGACGCCTGGCAAGCATGCATGTGAGAACGGCGTAGCTGGGCCTCGCCGATGCCCAGGCATGAGCGGCTGTTCCCACGCAGCCTTGCCATCCTGGTTGCGCTGACTCCGCTCGACACGTTCGCTGCAGAACAGAACGACAGGCACTTCGCGCGCGATCTCGTGCGTGCGGCGACCTACACCGTCGAGGCCTACACGAGCGTCTTCTTCCAAACCTTCCCGTCTACGCCAACCCGGATCGTCGACGATAAAGCCGTCGTGTTCTGGACCAAAGGGACGGCGAAGTCCCAGGCCACCCTCTGTGACGGACTGAGCGTGAAGGCTGCGCTCTTGACCGTGTATTCAGGCTATGACGACGAGCGGCGAGGCGTGTTTGCGTCGCCTGACAGCGAGGCGGTCTACTCGCGGTACGTGGATTTCAAGGAGCTCAGCCTCCGGTATGACCAGAAGGCCTTTGCGGTGACGCTAGGAAAGGCCCCCATCACCGTTGGTCTTTCGACCCTCTACTCACCAGCCAATCGCTACCGGGTCCTCGACACGTCGAACCCGATGCAGCCGGAGGACCTCGGAGTATGGCAGGCCAGCCTCGACTGGTTTCTTGGCGATAACACGCTCAGATTCTCGGTGCTGCCCGTTGAAGCGCACTCGCTGTTCCCGCATGGCAGCTCCCGGTGGCTGGGCGAGTTCGGCGCAGGCTTCAACCACTCGTCATCAGGAACCAGCGCAGGCCTGGGAAGCGGTGGGGCCGTTGGCCTGACGCTGCCGGCAGAGGTGACCGCCAGGGCGGCCTTTCGAAATCGTCTTGGCTCCCTCCTGAAGTTCAGCGGCGTGGCGACAGGCGTTGACTACTTCGCCGCGGCTCACTATGGTCCCTCCATCTTCCCCGCCCTGCAGAACTCCCCTCAGAACGAGTTCGTCATCGAGACGCCTGCGGCTGCGACCTTCTCAGGAGGAGCGACGGCGACCCGCGGCGCGTTAGAAATCCATGGCGAGAGCGCGTACCAGCTCGCCGATGGGAATGACGATCAGGATTTTGTCAAGTATGTCATCGGAGCGGCCTATCGGGAAACCGTCTTGGCCGAGCGCCTGGGCCTCGATGAAATCACCCCGGTGATCGAATATGCGGGCGAGTGGACCACCGATGAACAGGACAACCCGGGCCTCACCGTGCCCTCCGAAGAAGCGCGGCCATTCCGGAATTCGCTCTTGTTCAAGATCGATCTCATGCCGAGCGACAAGCTCACCTGCACGATCGGCGGAATCCGGAACTTCAGCACGGACGATCGCGCCTATGCCATGAGCATCGAGTACAAGCCCGATTACAATCTCACGTTCAGGGTGGCCGCAGTGGCGTTCGATGGAGAGACGGACACGCCGTTTGGTCTCTGGGATCGCAATGATCACATTGCGTTTGGCGTGAAGAGAACGTTCTAAGCGCGGCTCACCACACCGCCATGAAGACGGACTTGCAGAGGCTGCAGACAAACCGGGTGTTTCGCCAGTTACCCATTTCAGCTCAGATCGACATGGTCTCTGGCGGCGCGCTGGTCAACGGTCCCCATGAGGAGGTGGTTGATGGGGGGCTCTTGGTCCTCTCGCTGGGCGGGCGGGTGGAAATCAGGACTGCCGTTGAGGAGGCGCCTGTCGTCAGCGTGACGAGGCGCGTAGATGTCAGCCAGGATGCCGGGATCTACGATCTCTATGACGGCCATCGGCGGCGCACCACGCTGCGTCTTTCGGATGGGGCCCGGGCGCTGATCCTCAATCGCGAGGCGATGGACCGGCTGGTCATGCGCCATCCGCCCCTGGGGTATCTGCTGGCCCAAGACCTCGCGCGGCGCATCAAGCGGTTGGATGACGGCCTGTCTGACGCCCTCGAGCTGCGGATGTTCGTGGGCCAGAAACAGGGTCGCCGGCTGATCCAGATCAAGACCGGGGAGCTGTACGGGACGCTTCAGGCGGGCCTCGTCAGGCCGTGGGCGCTGGCCATCCGGGACCGGTGCGCTCACTATGCGAAGAACGCCTTGGCCTGGGTGTTTGTGGGTTATCTCGTGGGGATCGGGATCTCCCGCGCCGTCGTCGAGATGATTTTCCGGCTTGGGTTGCAACAGGTCCTGTTCAATAAGCAGGTCGACCCCCACGGATTGACCATCCACATCCACCACTTCAACTATGGCATGATCATGATGGTGGTCGCAGCACTCGTCGCCATCACCCCGGCAGGCCGCCGCTTTACGGCATGGATCGGAACGCTCTTTGGCTTCGGCCTCGGGACTTTTCTCGACGAATTTGGCTTGGTCCTCAACCTCCACCCGTACTACTATCAGATCGGCAGTTTCCTGGCCATGGTTGCCGCGGGCATCGTGCTCTTCGCAGCGATCCCGCTCTCTGAACGGTGGTGGGGCAGGAGACCATGAAAACGGTGTCGCTCGACGACACAGGGGTGGAGCTCCGGGAGGCTCTGCGGAACCATCCACTCACCCAGGAGATCCCGGATGGCGTACACGCAAACCTGCTTGACGGGTTCCGTCTCGTGACGCTTCAGCCTGGGGAGACCCTCCTGCACCAACTCGAAGAAGCCTCCACGTGCTATCTCCTCCTCTCGGGTTCCTTGGAGGCATGGGTTGGCGACAGGCAGCGCGCCCGTCTCGTGGGCACGTTGAGCCCCGGGGTGCTGGTTGGCGAGATGGGCGCGCTCACGAATCAGCTGCGCTCGGCGACGATTCGAGCCACAGCGGACAGTCAGGTCATTGAGATCCCGGGGCGGAATCTCTCGCAGCTCCTCCGCCTCTCCGGAACGGCGAGCAGCTATGTGCTGAATCTCCTCGGGGCTCGCTTGGCCGCCACCGACAAGATCTTTGATGAGCTGTCAAGGAAGCCGGAGCTCTCCACCCCCCTTCCGAAGGCCCTCTTCTCCCAGCTCTACCAGCGCCTGATCGGCAGCCGTCTGCACCGCCCGGAGTTCCTCGGATTGGCGAGTTTTGCCCTCGTGGCCATGGTGACGCGCCTGCTTGGCGAGGCGGTCCCAGCCCTCCAAGGGTCGGCGTTGTTTCTCAAGGGGACATACCTCAGCGGGTTCGCGATTTTTTTCCTCTCGGCCCTCGCGCTCTTCATCAGGTTTCAACATCACCTGGTCCGCTGGGTGGCCGTCGGGCTTGGCGTGGGGGCCGGGCTGGTGGTCAACAACCTCAGCCTGCTGATCGCCTTCGACATCTTCTATCCTGAGGTTGGAACCGTGAAGCAGGCTGCGAATTTTTCATACGCCATGCTGTACCGGCGATCAGAATCGCTGTACGCCCTGCTTGGGGTGACGAGCCTGCTGGTGTTCTTGACGTATTTCCATGGTGTCTTCCGGGTGATGTGGCTTCTCCTGAAGGGGCTCGTGCGCCGCCGCGTGTAGGCCCCTTGGGCGAGGCGCACACGGGACTGCGCAGGCGTGGAGAAACCAGGATGCAGAAATTTATCATCCATGGGGCGCGAAGCGGCCGGCCGGTATGGGGGGCGCGTTACCGACGCTATGGCGGGAGCACGTCCTGCTTCAGCTTGGAAACCGACGAGGGCCTCCTCATCTTTGACGCGGGAACAGGCATTGCGTCCATCGGTCACGAGCTGGCTCAGCGCGCCGCGGTCCCTCCCATCACGATCCTGTTTACGCATTTTCACTTAGACCACGTCATGGGGATGCCTGCCTTTCAGCCGTTTTACAAGAAGGGGGGCAACGTGACCCTGATGGGGCGGGGAGATCAAGCCGCCCAGTGGCCGCGCACGCTCAAAACCGTCTTTGGCAAACCCCTCTGGCCGATCGAGCTGTTGGACGCTGGGGCGACAATCCGCCTCGACGACCTTCCGCGGCAAGGCTCGCTCACGTTGCACGGGATCAAGATTTCCTGGTGCCCTGTCTGGCATCCCCAGACGTGCCTGAGTTATCGGATTGAGACCCCGGACAGGGTGCTCGTCTTGGCCACCGATTGCGAACATGGCCGCGCAGACCTGGATCAGGCATTCCTGGAGTTTTGTCGTGGCGCCGATGTCTTGATCCACGATGCGCAGTACACCCCGGAGGAATACCCCCGTCACTACGGTTGGGGGCACAGTACCTGGGAACAAGCGGCCCAGCGCGCAGCCCGCGCTGGGGTGGGAACGCTCATCCTCACGGCCCACGATCCCAGTCGATCGGACGAGGAGATCGATCGGATTGTCGAGCAGGCCAGACAGATCTTTCCGGAGACGGTCGCGGCCACAGAAGAGATGGCGCTCAGCTAATTCGCGCGGGAAGCGCGCGCCAAAAGCGAGGGGGATCAGGAGCGAGCCGATGCAACAGGGGCAGTCCCCTATCACGTACCGATACACCTTTACTTTTCCTGATGGCCGACAACAGGTCGTCACGGTTCGACTAGACAGCCAAACACTGAACGGCCTCCGTGAGGATCCACAGCCCCCTCCCCCCTGGACGGCGCTGCCCTTCCACAAATGTCCGAATTGTCCGCTCAAGGATGCGGAGCGCCCCTCCTGCCCTGCAGCCTTAAGTCTCGTGGAGATCATCCATCTTTTTCGTTGCGCCCGCTCGTTCCAACAGGTGGAGGTATGCGTTGAAACCGAAGCCCGTCGCTACGTCAAGTCCACCTCATTGCAAGAGGCGCTGAGCTCCTTGATCGGTCTCCACATGGTCACCAGCGGCTGCCCGGTGATGGGAAAACTCAAGCCCCTGGTGCGTCACCACCTGCCCTTTGCGAGAGCTGAAGAAACCACGTATCGCGTCCTGTCCATGTATTCGCTTGCGCAGTTCTTTGTTGCGCGGCATGGCAAGCCGCCGGACTGGATGTTCAAGAACCTGACCGCGATGTATCAGGCCATCCACGTCGTCAACGAACATTTCTCCCGGCGACTTTCCGAGATCTCCACCGGAGATGCGAGCCTGAACGCCTTGGTGATGCTCGATCTCTTCGCTCAAACCATCACCTTTTCAATTGATGAGAACGCGCTGGATGAACTAGAGCTCTTGTTTGAGCCCTATTTTCGAGGATGACCAAGGCGTTTGCCAGCATTGGGAGGGCGCCGAAGCGGTGGTCTGCCTTCCTTGTGCCATCTGCCGTCTTGCTCCTCGCCCTCGGACTTCGAGCGGCCAGTCCCCCCATCCTTGAGGAGATCCAGCTCAAGACATTCGATGCCTTCCAGCGCCTTCGGCCTCGGGCCTATCACACAGCGCCGGTGCGCATCATTGACATCGACGATGAGAGCCTGGCGAAGCTCGGCCAATGGCCCTGGCCGCGCCCGTTGGTCGCCCGGTTGGTGCGCCGGCTCACCGACCTCGGCGCGGCCGTCATCGTCTTTGATATCGTCTTTGCGGAACCGGACCGCACCTCCCCGGCGCACCTCCTGACCGTGTGGCCTTCGGCCCCTGCGCTCGATGCCCTGCGCAGCACGCTCAACGAGTTGCCCGATCACGACGAGATCTTGGCGGACGCCATCAGTGCCGCCCACGTGGTCACCGGGTTTGCGTTGACCACCGAACCCAATGCGGCTGAGCCGGCGCTCAAAGCCGGCTTTGCGCATGCCGGCGACGACCCCCAAGCCTATCTGGCCGATTTCGCAGGCGCGGTGGTCAACCTGCCGGTGATCGAAGCGGCGGCCTCAGGCAACGGGCACTTCAACATGCTCGTCGACCGCGACGGCTTGGTCCGACGGGTTCCCCTGATACTTCGGAAGGGCCGCGCCACGTATCCTTCCCTTGTTGCCGAGTCCCTGCGGGTCGCGCAGGGGGCCTCCACGTACCTGATCAAATCCTCGGGCGGAAGCGGTGAGACGGGCTTTGGCGCCCACACGGGAATCACGCACGTCAAGATCGGAACGTTCATCGTCCCAACCGATGCCCAAGGCCGCATCTGGTTGTACGATACAGGGCCTGTCCCCGAGCGGACCATTCCCGCCTGGCGCTTCTTCGAGGCAGACGTTGACCCCGCGATGTTGGCGGGGACACTCGTGTTCATTGGCACCAGCGCCGCCGGGCTGAAAGACCTGCGTGCCACCCCGCTCAATCCCGTGGCGGCGGGCATCGAGGTGCATGCGCAGCTGGCTGAACAGATTCTCCTGCAGGAGTTTCTCAAGCGCCCTGATTGGGCAGCCGGCGCTGAGGTCGTGTCTCTGCTCCTGCTTGGGGCGGGGTTGATCATCCTGTTGCCACGCGTTGGTCCGGCGTGGTGTGCGGTGTTTGGCGGCGCCGCCATGGCGGCGGCGTTGGGGTTCTCCTGGTACGCCTTCACCGCCCTGCGCTGGTTGGTGGACCCGGTCTTTCCGTTGCTCGCTGTACTGCTGATCTACCTGGTCTCCTCACTGATCAGCTTCTTGCGGACCGAGGCCGAACGACGCCACGTGCGCCACGCCTTCAGCCGGTACATGTCCCCGGTCCTGGTCAGTCGCTTAGCGGAGCATCCGGAGCAGCTGAAGCTCGGCGGTGAGATGAAACCCATGACCCTGCTCTTCGCGGATATCCGGGACTTCACGACGATTGCTGAACAGTTCGATGCGCAGGGGCTGACGCGGTTCATCAACCGGTTCCTGACCCCCATGACGGACGTCATCCTCAAGCAAGGGGGGACGATCGATAAATATATCGGGGATTGCATCATGGCGTTCTGGAATGCCCCCCTGGAGGATCCCCAGCATGCCCGCCACGCCTGTGAGGCGGCGCTCCACATGCAGGGCTATCTGGTCCGCTGGAACCAGGCATTACACGAGGAGGCCAATGCCAATGGCACGCGCCATATTCCCATTCAGATCGGGATCGGGATCAACACGGGGGAGTGCTGCGTGGGGAATCTGGGGTCGGAGCAGCGGTTCGACTATTCAGTGCTGGGAGACGCGGTCAACCTCGCGTCCCGTCTGGAAGGACAGTCCAAGACCTATGGCGTGGGCATCGTGATGGGGGAAGGCACCGACGGCCAAGCCCAAGACTACGCGGCCCTGGAACTTGACCTGATCAAGGTGAAGGGGAAAACACGGCACGCCCGCATCTTCGCGCTGCTTGGCGATTCGGCGCTGAAGACAAGCGCAGCGTTTCAGCGCCTCCGCGCCCGCCATCAGGAGATGCTTGCGGCGTATCGAGCGCAGCGGTGGGGTGAGGCGCGGACGCTCATCGGGGAATGCCTCGGACTCGATGCCCCCCAGACGCGGCTCACGACGCTCTATGCGCTCTACACGGCCCGCATCGAGGCCTATGAAGCGCGTCCCCCGGGGGCTGAGTGGGATGGGGTGTTTGTGGCCACGTCAAAATGATCGTCTCTCCCGCGCGGCTGGCACGTCCAGGGAGAGACGTGATGAGAACCGGTTTCTACGGAAAGTCTGCGTCTGAGGAGGACAGATTGTCCGAGCGCGTGACGGTGACCGCGCTGGCCGACCCGGCGTCGTGAGAAGAGCCGGACAAGCCGTTATCATACGTCAGGTCCCCGGTCGCCGTCTGGCCGACCACGCCGCTGAGGTTGTTGAGCGTGAAGGTGGCGATCACGCCGTTCCCCGAATCGGTGAAGGTGGCGTTGCCGCTGAGCGAGGCAAACGACTGCGCTTCGATGGTCTCATTGAAGAAGATGTCCCCGCTGCCGAAGCCCGAGGTGATGCCACGGATATGCGAGTTGCCTCCCCCGATCGTCCGCGCCCCGAAATCGAGATTGACAGACGAGTGGATTTCGCCCGCGATATTGACCGAGGCCCCATTCAGGATCGTCTGGGTAAAGACCCTGGGGGAGCTGGTGGTTCCGAATGCGAAATGGAATTGCCCGGTCTCAATGGTGCGTAGCTGATCCATCGTGGCGATCCCATCCGCCACCCCGGCGCTTTTGGAGGCGGCCTGTTGGGTCGCCTGGGTCGATTCCTCTCCTAAACTCTCACTCAACTCAGTCGTCGTTTGGGTCTCGGTGAGACTTTCCAGGGCCACGACGGTCGCCTGCCCGGCTTTTTCAGTCGCTGAGGGCCCCCCGGCCGCCGGGTCCGCTTGGGGCTGCGCCGGCTGACTGGGCGCTTGGGGATTCAGGGCCTGGGTGAGGGCATCGAGCTCGGCCGCCGGGACTTGGGCGGGGGGCGTGGGGGGCACGTTGGGGCCGGCGATCTCGGTGCCAAACCCTGGCCGGGTGATCGTCACCTCCTGGACGGTGGTCCCCACGGCGTTCGCGACACTGATCTGGCCGGGCCGATCCCCCGTGTTGTTCTTGAGGCCAGGCCCCAGAAGGACGACGAGGGCGCGTTGGCCCTCAATCCTGCCCGCGACGATGGTGCCGCGGATGCCGATGAGGCCGTTGGGGAGCTTGACCTTCATGTCGCTCGGATTCCTACGGGCGATCTTGCCCGTGACGAACCGAAAGACCCCCTTGACCGCACTCGCCGTGACCTGGCCGGCTTGCGTGTGGGGATCGTAGACGAACTCATCGATGGTGAGAGCGCTGTTGGGTCCGATGGTGAAGACCGTCTCATCGAGCAGGAGGATCTGGAGGTGGCCTTGGGCATCGGTCTCGACGAGTTGGCCGAGGAACAAGGGCTCCCCGCTCTGGATGATCCGCCCGACTTGTCCGGGGGTGGTCAGCTCCACGCTCCCGCGGACCGCTCCGGCGACGCCGATCTGAAGCGGCGCCTGGGCCGCCGCGGGGTGGGCCGCCAACAACCCGATCAGCCCTCCGACCGCGAGAATCCGCAGAGACCGCATGGTCAGAACTCCACCCTCTTGGCGAGCATCCAGGTGATTTTCGAGTTGAGATACGTGTAGTTCGTGACCGTGGAGAGGGAACGGAAGTATTCGTAGCTCAACGTCGTGGTCAGATCGTTCGAGATGATCGCCGGCAGGAGCCGTCCGAGGAAGAGGGAGACGGGTGCGCCGTAGGTGCAGCGAACCCGAAGCTGCTTGTCTCGTCTGGTCCGCGCGCTGATCGCCCGGTCCGGTTCGTCATAGACATTCAGGCCATAGGAGATGGCGTTGATCGCAAACTGGCCCTTGCCCAAGAGCCACGTGTGGCTGCCGTTGAGGGCGAACCCGTCATAGGCATTATAGGGCGCCTTGGCCTGTTTATTCTCATAGGCGAGGCCTGCGGTCACCGCCATGGCGGGGCTGAGCGCATACCGGGCTCCGCCGCTCACGATGTCGCGATCGCCTGTGCGTTCCGGCGCTGCGGCGTTCTCGGTGATGCCATGGAAATCCTCATGGGTCCAGCGGTTTGCCGCAAAGAGGTTGAGGCGTTTGGTGAGATCGCGCTGGAGCGCCACATTGACGCCCGGGGAGAGCAGAAAGGTTTCCCGCGAGAGACTCACGTGATCGAAGAACCCCGTCGCGGTGACATCGGCCAGCCACGTCCTGACGATCGCGCCCCCCTCAAACGAGAAGGCTTGGAGGTCAAGGTCATCCACGGTCGTCTGCTCACCCAAGAAGTGGTCGAATGAGCCGATGAGCTGATGGCCGGCTTGAAACCCCAGATCATGGGTGAATCCGAGGCTCTCAATGAGCAAGAGGCTGGTGTCGCGCCGTTTTCGCGAGGTCCCGCTGAGGCCAATTGGCGAGTCGCTCAACAGCCGCTGCTTTGAGGAGGGCGCCGCGTTGCGGTTGGTGTCGAACTGGTAGCCGAGGCCGAGACTGGCCGCAAACCGGGTCGCTTGTCTGCGCAGGCGGATCTCACGCAGATAGCCGTCGACCTCTGCGCGCAGCGACGGCGGCATCGGACGCTCGCGGACATCTCTGAGGACCCGCTCCGCTTCTTCCAGGTTATCAAGCCGGAACAGCACGATGCCGTAGAAGAGCTTGACCTGGGTCAATGCAGGATCGACCAGGAGAATCCGCTCCAAGGTCGCCGCGGCGCCGCGCACATCATTCCGGGCCACCTGAGTCTTGGCGTACCTGAAATTCAGCTCAATATTATCTGGATCCGCAAGGATCTGCTCGAACGTCACGTGTGCGCGCGTTTCCAAGGGCGCCCGGGCTTTCGCAGCCGCCGCCGTTTTTTCGATCTCAGCCTCGGCCGCAGACTCACGAGCAGGCACCTTGCTTTCAGCCTCTTCTTGGGCGCGCACACGGCTGCCGGCGAGCACACAACAGGCCACGCCAACGACGCTCGGCAGGATCCCCCACCGCCTGACCAGACGACTGCCAGAGGTCATGGCTCTGGGGGAGGAGAGGAGGTTCCGATGAAGCCAGAGGCGGGACACCCGAGATCGTACATAGGTCGGGCATAGAGTAATGAGGCGCAGACTACCTGTCAAGCGAATTTGTTTTCAGTGCGATGTCGCGGTCTTGCAGACCAGCCAGGTCATCAGGTACACTTAGGCACAGGGTTCTACGAACGGCGCTATCGCAGGGCGCGATCTTTGACAAGCACGTGCGTCTGATCAACCCGCCATAGATCATGGCGGGTCCGCCACACAGTGTGGCGGAGGCACACCATTCGAAAGGATGGGCCGCAAAGCTACAGGGCCTACCACCTAGCGTGGGGCTAGGTCATGGCAGCCAGTTGCCGCAGGAGTCAGGACAGGGCAACCCTTGCCAGTTCGATTGGCAGGGGTTTTTTGTTCTCTGGCCTGACAGCACGGGAGGCCGGGAATGCCAAGCGCAAGACGGATCGTGGGCGTGGTCCTTGAAAGCGTGATCGTGGTGTGGACATTGACGTCTGGCGGGTACGCGATGGAAGAGCAGACGTTGGAGTTGAAGGACGCCGCGTTTCTTGGGCGGGCGGGCGACCAAGGCGCGAATTGGAGCGGGATGGGCGTTGCCACGGATGGCGCGCACCTGTATGTCGGGTGTGTGGATATGAGCGCCGCCCAGGCGCTGGCGCTGAAATACGTGATCGAGCCGACACTCTCGCCTGTCTGGGCCTTCTGGTGGCCAAACCGGGCGGGCTCCGGCAATCCCGACGCGGAAGTCTTCACCGGGGCGGTGGCGACGTCAGACGCGGTGTATTTCGCAGGGAGGAGTTGGTACCTCACGAGCGATGGGATCGGAGATAAAGAGGCCAAGGCCATTCTCGCCAAATTTCTCCTGCAGCCGCCTGCGGGAGGAGACGCGGGACGGCCGCTGTGGGTCGCCAAGCCCAATGTCTTCCCCTATCGAGGCCACGAGACCTACATGGCCGTGACGGCGGCCACGGAGGCCGGTTCCTCAGTGATTTACGCCGCGGGGCAAGCGCAGGCCAACGGGTTCAATAACACCGTGATCCTGGCCAAGTATGATGCCAATGGCGCCTTGCGCTGGAGCAGGATCCTCGGCAATACGGGATTCTTCATGAACAGCTACGCCCACGGAGTGGTGGCGCACAACGGCTCCGTCTATGTCGCTGGGTACACGCACTACCCGTACTACCGGAGCGACAACCTGCAGGCCACGCTCTGGAAATACGATGCCTCGGGCAACCAGCTCTGGATGAAGACCTTCAACAAGCCGTTGCCGATTCCGGTCCTTCGAACCGTCACGGTGGCTGCCTCGAAAGGCGCGCTCTACCTGGCGACAGCGCTCAGGGATGGCCCCAGCGGAGGCATTGATGCGCTGCTGCTGAAATACGACGAAGCCGGGAATCTCCTCTGGAGCAACACCTGGGGCGGGAAGGCGACGGATCTCAGCAAGGGGCTGACGATCGCCGATGGCCGCCTGTTTGTGGTCGGGGAGACGGCCAGCTTCGGGGCAGGCAAGAAGGACGCCTTCGTGCTCGAGGCGGATCCGAAGGATGGCTCGGTGATCTCGACGGCGCACTACGGCGGGGCGGAGGATGACATCGCCCACAAGGTGCTGGCGATCGGGCCGGACCTGTTCGTCGTGGGGGAGTCGAGGAGCTTCGCGACGACCGTCCCGACATCGAGAGGAACTTCCACCAATCCGGCCGGCGCCAACGATCCGATGTTCCTCCGATATCGGATCATGCCGCGAGAAACCGTCGTCCCCATCGACATCAAGCCGGGGGAGGCGCCGAACAGCATCAATCTGAAGAGCCGTGGCAAAATCACGGTCGCGATCTTGTCGACCGCAGCGTTTGACGCCCCCGCCCAGGTCAACAAACAGTCACTGACCTTCGGCCGGACAGGGACGGAAGCCAGCTTGGCGTTTTGTTCAGGTCCGAAGGACGTCAACGCGGATGGACGCCCTGACGTCGTGTGCCACTTCAACACCACGCAGACGGCCTTTCAGGCCGCAGACAACAAGGGGCTGCTGAAGGGGTCAACCATCTCTGGGAGGCGCATCAAAGGGACAGACTCGATCCGTATCGTGCCGCTCGCTCGGTGAGGTCCGCGCGGGGTCAGCGGAGCGTGTGGTAGGAATCCACGCGCGCACCGGGAGCGCGAAAACAGTGTTCCCGCTGTCGGGAATCAGCGCCGGGCAGCTCGTGCGGGAGCGCTGCCGGCCTGCCCGAGCAGCCGACGGATTTCCCGTAAGAGGACGTCCAGCTGGAAGGGTTTCCCGACCACTCCACACTGTTCTCCGAGCGGCAACTGCTGCGTCCTCACGGAGCCACCAGGCTCGGTCCCCGTGACGAACAGCACGGGGATGTGCCGCGTGGACGACTTCCCTTTGAGGCGGTGGTAGGTCTGCACCCCGTCCAACGCGCCGGGGAGGAGCACATCGAGCAGGATGAGATCCGGGTGAAGGGCTTGAGCGCTTGAAATCGCCGCGTCTCCGCGGTGGACCTCGAAGACCTCGTAGTCTTCCCGCTCCAAGACGTCCTTCAGCAGGTTGCACATCTTCACGTCATCGTCTACCACCAGAATTTTCTTGCGCGACAGCCCAGGCATGACGAGGATTATTATAACAGAACTCAGCCACCACGCCTCAGGCGGGCGAAACCCCTCTGCGCAAGATTCCAGTTGACGCCTCGGCCGTGATAAGTTAAGGTGACTGCTAATTGTTGTCTCCCGTAGAGTCGATAGTCCGCGAGGACCGAGCGGTAGAGGGGAGTGCCACGACTTGTGGAGAGCCCCGCGAAAGGCAAAGATCGTGAAACGCCTTGTGTGGCTGATGGGGTGCGGGCTGCTGTTTGCCGCTCCGCTGTCAGCTGAAGAGCCTGCCGCTCAGGATCACCCCCCCACTTCCTCCACCACCACCACCTCCTCCTCACCCGCTGAACTACCCGAGCCGGAGCCTCCGCACATGGAGGCGATCGTCATTCCTGCCGATCCCGAGCTGGAGCGACAGATTGACGAAGTCCAAGACGCGCTGGCGGCGATTTACCAGCAGATGGTTCGACGCAGGGAGGCGCTCAAGAAAACCCAAGACCCCACGGCGAAGGCGACCCTGTATGAGGAATTCGAGCGGCTCCGAAAAGATCGCGACGATCTGGAAGCGCTGCTCCACGACCTCGTGGACGAAGCGAAGCTGAGCCAGCAGACCGTGATCGACGACGCCCTCGCACGCGCCAGGTGGCTCGAGCGGCAGCAGGAGCATCAACAGCAGAAGGAGGAGATCATTCGTGACCGACAGCAGTAGGTGGGTCTGGCGGGTCGCTGGGAGCAGCCTCACCCTGTTCCTGACGCTCGGGATCGTTCCGTCCTTGCAAGCGGCAGAGGCTCCGGAGAAAAAGCCGGCAGAGCGCCTTGAGCTTCCCCCCTTGACCACCCAAATCCCGCCGGAAGAAGCGCTGGCGGCCATCAAGCGACGAGCGATAAAAATCCTGGCGGCTCGACGAGCAGCCAGGCGCCTGAAGTTCTCCGGGGAAGTGTCAGAAGCCATCGCGTACGAAACCAATCCCTCGACCTCCTCCTCCCATAAAGGCGATACCTCTGAAGAAACCTCCACGTATCTCACGCTGTCGAAGAAACTCGCGCCAACGCTGGATTGGTCCAGCAGCTATTCGGGCTCGTACCTCAAATACGTGAATTATGGCGATGGCGATTACACCGACCACACGCTGACGGCCACGAAACTGCGCTGGCAGCCACGCCGGACGTGGCGCCTCGAGCAGTGGACCGAGTTCGAGTACAACTTTTATCCCGCCGCCCTGAGCTCCACCTATCGGAATTTCAAGGTGGCGGGACGCCTCCGCCAAAACCTCTTCGACACCTGGTACCACCAGGCCCAATACGAGTACTTCATTCGGGACTACGTCAGCAAGAAGGCCCGCGATGGCGCCGGGGCAGACACGCGCAACACCCGGCTCGATGCCCGCAACCGTATCCGGTACAAGGTCGGCACGACGGTCAACAAGGCGCTGTGCTCCGTCGAGAATGAGTTCTACTGGAACAACTCCAACGACGCCCGCAACGACTTCTACGACTACGACGTCTGGAAGATCACGGGCTCGGCGAGCGGCAATGCCACGAAGAAACTCTACGTGAGCGGCACCTTCGCCTTTGAGCGCAAGAACTACCGAGCGCGCAAGGTCACCGGGATCAACGCCGAAGCCCGCTACGACGACAAGTACACCCTCGGCAGCTCAGCCACCTACGATCTCAACGACACGTGGCGCCTGGCCTATGGGTTGACGTTTGACCACCTCGGCTCCAACGAACCGACCGGCGAGTACGACAACGCAAAGCACTCGCTCACCGTGACCGCAAAGTTCTAACCCGCCACGACACAGGAACCCCGGCGGCTCAGGAGAGCCGTCGGGGTTCTTGTTGGTCCGGCCGTCCGCTTCAACGCACGTCAGGGAATGTACTGCGCGCCTGGCGCGACATCCGCTGGGCTGGTTGCCGTGTGGTCGTGCCGTATGTTGTCCGAGTGGACGTGGATCTCGTGGACGTGCGACGTGGCATCTTGGTGCACATGGATAGCGTTCTCGTAACGCTCCTGGGCGGCTTGGGTGATATTGGTTTGGTAGTCTTGCCTCAATTCAGTGGACATGGTGGTGGAGCTCCCCTCCCAGCCGCCATAGGTGCCGCCCCCGGCGGTCCAGTCAGTGCCGCCACCGTAGGCCATCCCCCCACCCATGTTGGGTTCCCAGCCGCCTGTCGCTGGGTTGACGCCGTAGTTTGAGCCGCCCTCCCAGTTGCCACCGTAGGTCATCCCATCCAAGGTATGGCCGCCAGCTTGAGCCGCCTGGATCTGATCAGCGGTCATCCCCATGGTCTGCATCTGCTCGACGGACGGCATCTGGCCTCCCGCCGGCCCCGTAAACTCGCGCCCAGGACCACCCATCGGCCCCGGCCCGCCGAACTCACGGCCTGGTCCACCGCCAAACATCATCCCTTCGCCGCTGGAGAAACGAGCCATTTCCATCCGGGCCTGTTCGACATACTCCTGGGGTGCGCCCTGCGCCAACATGCCGGATTCCCAGTCGCTGAACATCTCGCGGGCATGGGCGACCATCTCGGGCGAGGGGACGTAGCGCTCACCGCTCTCGAAGGCCTGCATGGTCCGCTCGCCCTCCCGCATCCGGAACTCGACTTCGCGGGCCCGTTCGGGATTGACCGAACGCAAGGTCTCAAGCTCCCGCTGCATGTCGCCTTGGACCCGTGCGAAGGTCTCTCGGGCGAGGTCACGAACCCCTTGAGGGATGACGGTATCCATATCGACGCCTTCGCGCTGCATCAGAGCCGCTTCCTGCGTCACCGCGACCCGTTCGCGAATATCGGTCACGGTAGACTCCGCCACGGTGCGGCACAACTGCGCCAACTCGGGATTCCCGGCGACCTCCGGATCCGCGATCACCAAGGCCTCCACGGCGGCATTCAAGGCCGGATCGATGTCGGCCAACTGGGCCCACGCGACAGGCGAAGGGCACATCAGGCCAACCGCAACCGCCACACGCACGAATCCTGTCCACCCGTTCATCGCATCTCCTCCTCGTTCCTGCTCTCGCATCCCACAGACGCTCCCGACCATCTCACTGAGGACCCATCCCGCTTCCATCACCTGGGCCCGTTGGCGCTTCGTACTCATGCGTCGGGGCTTCATAGGTCGGAGCCTCAGGCTCGTGCGTGGGCGCTTCGTACTCATGAGTCGGAGCTTCGTACTCGTGCGTCGGCGCCTCGTATTCGCGTGTCGGGGCTTCGTATTCCCTTGTCGGAACCTCATACTCGTGCGTCGGGGCCTCGTACTCGCGGGTGGGCGCTTCATATGAACGCTCGGACGATGGTCCTCCCAACTCCCGCTCCATCATCTCGCGCTCCATACCCCCGCGCTCCATCTCGTGGCCTTGCATGTCGCGCTCGTTCATGACGCGCTCCATCTGCTCGCGGGCTTCCGGCGCCATGTGCTCCATGCCGCGTTCAACACCCCCTCCGCGCTCGAACTCGGCTTGATACTGTTCGGACATCTCGCGGTACTGCTCTCGAGTGGCGGGATCGGCTTGCTGGCCCCCTCCAGAACGCTCCCACCGTTCGAAGGCTTCTCGAGGAGCAGTCACCTGGCCCTCAGAGTCATGATCCCCGTCAATCCGCGTTGGGCCTTCGACGCCATACTTCTCAAACACCTTCTCGGCTTGTTCGCGCAGGTGGCCATCCTTCGATGGATCGCCGGTCCCCTGTGAGAAAATTTTCTCTAACTCCGCGCGCGCCTCGGGTGGGAGAGAGTCTCCTCCCGTCTGTCCACCGGTCCCTCCCCTTCCAATGTCAACAGGCGGCCCAACCACCCCTCCGCCAGGAAACGTATCGGCCACACGACCTCCAGGGATCTCTCCCGCCCCGGCGGGCGCTCCGAGCGACGGCCCTCGCTCCAGGGTCTGAAAGTCCAGTTCTCCCGATTCAAGGAGGTGCAACTGCTCCTCCATCGCCGCGCGCAGCTCCGGATCGGATTCGGCGGTGATGGCCTCGCGGATTTGCTCGACGGCGATGCCGGGAGCACCGGAGGGTTCGGCGGCTTCAGCGGAGGTGCCATCTGCGGCAAGCCCCGAGGGAACTGCAAGGAAGGAACTCATGCCAAGCCCCACAACGGCCATCACCCATCGCATCCCCATGCGCCACCCCCTAATAAACAAACACCCCTTGTGGATCCACAAGGGGCGCATGCCCTGACTTACGCCAGGACTCTCCGGCAACTGGCTGCCTGACCCTGCACCGCGCAGGGCGTAGGCCCTCTAGCTTTGCGCCCCACTCTTCCGAATGGTTTGCCCTCCGCCGATCGGCGGAGCCCGCCAATGGAGTTGGCGGATTTCTCAGATCGAAGCGATTGTCAAGGTCGTGCGTTCGCTTCTTGGTAAGAGAATACCTGACGTAAGACCCTTCTATCAAGGGGGAAACGTTTTTAGTTTTTAGTGTAGGAGATTTTCTATGGAACCAACCAACAAGCAAGGAAGGCGTTGGGTGTAATAAGGCGCGCGGGATGCCAGTGGCCGTCTTGGCCGCGGCGAACTTCCACATGACCCTGCAACGCTTCCCAGGCAATCGCCGCCTCATAGTAACGAGAGGAATTCCGGGGACAGGATACGCAATTGCTCTGATGGCGGGACTCGCTCCGCGGGAAAAACGACCCGTTGCCCTCTTCGTTAAATCAAAACCCCCACCCGAAATCGGGTGGGGGATTTTGATTTAATGGCGGGGGCGACGGGGCGTCCTTAGAACTGCTGATCCGGCTTGGCAGGCGTTTTTGGCGGAGCTCAGGGCATGGTGCGAATCGCCAGAGGCAAAGCTGTCAGCCGGACAGCCGTTCAAGCCAATCACGAAGTTCCTGACGCGTACTTAAGACCTGACGAATGCGCGCTCGCCATCGCGGTGGCATCGATTCGAAGTGTTTTCTGACCGATTCAGTTTCTCCGTGTCCGCTGACTAGCCACGAAGGGATCGCTCCAGGAATCGAATCTGCTGTTTGACTTCACGGAGCAGACGCCGGTACTGCCCGCGCTGTCGGTGTTGGACCAGCCGCGCTTGCCGCTCCGGCCCAGAAAGTTTACCGAGATACCGAAACCGCACCCGCCGGCCTTCCCGCGCCGCCAGATAGTAGTACGGATGGCCGCCGATGCGCTTCAGGACCAAGCTGCCCTTGCCGAGCCGGCGCAGCGCTTGTTCGTACCGCCGCCTCATCCGATGAGAGTTTGCTAGCTCCTCTTTAAGAACGTTTCTGATCACCTGGGCCATGCGGGACTCCTGAGTTACCAAACACTATAGCATATTCCCTGATATGTTTGGTAACTGATCTAACGCGCGCCTCCTTCGATAACCCAGCGGCGACTTGGTTACGGTTCTGGTGACAGGCAACAAATCAGCCAGCCACGGAGGTCTCCGTAACTGGCTGACTTGCTTGCGCTTACAGCGCAGGTATTAATGGCGGGGGCGACGGGGCTCGAATACGGAAGATGAGTATTTGCAAGGACTTGCGTAAACTGTCAGATTGTATCCTATCGTGGATGCCGCAAGCACTTAGGGACCCTAGCCCCATAGCAGGACGTTGCATGAGTTTGCACGAAATTCACGCTCCTAGTTACAACCTGGTTACGGTCTTTAATGGATCCTGCGAGCGCAGGAATTACGCACCAGGTAAAGGTGCTAGAACAGTTCACTTTCTAGACTGCCTCCATTATCACACTGAGGACTCTGTATTTTGACAAATTTGGCTCTGGCCCTCTCCTCCCCAGTCCAGCATTGTCAGCAACAATGAGGTTTGGACCCATGGCCGGCCCGCAACAGCAGTTTTTCAATATCCTCTTCCAGAATGGGAGCATTCCCGCTGTGTTACTTAAATCATTCACCACGCCGTAAAGGGTATTTGCAACAATGTCGACCATCTGTAAGCCCCGTGAACTCTCCGAAGACACATACTTAATATTTCCTCGCATTAGTCTCGTCAGATCGACACCACCATCTGTTTCGTATTTTCTCACAAACGGATGATCACTCGTGTGGATCTCCCGGATAAGTTCTAAAGGCTCCGTGGAAGACCACGCTGCTATCCAACTAAATAGGAGGAAGTCTAAAAGCTTCTCTTCTCTATTTCCGCTTCCGAGTTTATCAATCGTGAAGGACATGCTCTCATAGCAACTCCAATACTTTCGCATCGAAAGGAAGATGACCATGTGTTGTATGGCCAGCTTGACACATGAAGCCAGGGTAAGCATCCGTAGCATTTGTTGAAAGCTGACGTTTGCGAACTGTCTACCCAATAATCGAACCTGATCTTTCATAGTTGGATAGACGCATTTGGCGGCATGTTCATAAAGAACGGCGCGCATATTCTTGGGCGCTGTCTTCTCCAAATACCTTCTACTCTCTGACAGATCGAGCGTGGCCGGTACAATTTTGACATCAGGGAACATGCCTAACATGTCAAAAAATCTTTCGCGTGACCCCATATCGAGTAACGATCCTTTTGGCTCTCCTGTAAGAGTTCGCTCAGATGCTTTCAGGGTTTTGCAGAAAGCCTCAAATGTCTGACCCAATGCATGTTCGACCGTCTCCGGCACAATCAATCCCGCATAGACCGAACATCTATGCTCGCCGGTCTTCGGTGGATTAAAATCGCCGGACTCATCAAAATAGAAAAGCATTTTCCGATCGTAGCCCTTGAATATTTAGGGAACTTCGGAGGGTTCCAAATGTGCTGGCCCAGATCAGCTAGGCGGAACTATTTGCAACGGCTCTAGGTTTTGAACGTCTGGTGAGATTCAGTTTCCAGGTATAGTATCGCTTGAACTCCTCCTGTAGGGGGTGACCCGCCCATTCTGCAAGCGTTGCCCAGTTGATGGCACGAGATTCCACACCCTGGGGTTTCTGCGACATTCCTTCCAGAGCAGGAGGGTTAAGCAGGACCTGCAGCACCAGGGCGTGGTTCACTGCAAACAAGGACTTTGCGTACCGCTCAAGAAATTCCCTTCTCAATTGAAGCTGCCCTTTATCCCGCAGCACACCTTGCCCCAACCCTTCCCCTGACAGCCACTTCACCTCGCCGAAGATAACTACCTGATCTCCGATCAGCGAAAAATCCAGTTCAGGCCCCCCCGAAACCGGCTTGTCAGGATGAGGGATCCTCCGCCAGAGCTCCAGCTTACATCGCTCGTTCTTCCAGGGCAGTCCGAGGCGGTCCAGCAGCCAGTTCGACAGTCCAGCATGATGCTCAGCCGATGAGAGCGTTCCAAAGAAGCTCCATGTGATGGCATCTTCACTATGGAGTGATTGCAGGTCACAGTAATAACCCAGGAGCCGGGTGAGCGAACCACGCGATTCTTCGGGAAACGCCCTCAGCTGCCGGCTTTGATAGAGCTTCTGCAGAATGGCGGCCGGTGGCCAGAGCAGCTCATCAGGCAGTATGAGGTTCTGGCGCAAATCAACCAGCGCCCAGACACCACCAAGACTCTGAACAGCCTCCACCGGGCGGCCGTCCCAGCCTTCAATAACCCGTATATTCGACTCACCCGCTGCCAGCGGTTTTCCCCTTCGGGCTGCTGGGCCCTTCATACTCCGAATACGCCAGCCTGGAAAACTAAAGAGCCGCTCCAAATGTGCCAACCTGATCAGCTAGGCGGGATGATTTAGGTCGCCTTCGGCCTTCGCCAGGAATATCTCGATCCTTGCGCCTGCCTCTGCTGTTGTGGGTACACGAACTTTCGTCGCATGGAGTTCAATCACACACGAGTCATAGCTGGGGGCGTCTCGGAACACGGTTTGATTTAGTGCGTCCAATAGGGGTTTTAATAAGTTGTCGAGGTCTGGCCCAAAAGGTAGGTCCGTTGGGAACTTATCGGGTGGCAGTAGAAACATTACCCGCATAATGCAGGCACCATTAACCTGAGCTGCGTCCCTCGTTTGTTGCTCTACTGCTTTAGACCAACGCTCCGGTGCAGTGCGATCGCCCCTGGATTTATTCTTACCGTAAGGCACCCCACGTATCATCAGATCAAGAGTTGGTGTCATTCTCTTGTGAACTACCGGATGCGATCCAAATATGCCAGCCCAGATCAGCGAGGCGGTTCTAGGAGGACCGCCTCCGGTTTTCCGATTTGCCTATGGGTCAGTATCGGGATAGGGAAACGGCGGTCCCTGGTCCAATGCGGCAAGCAACTTCCTAGCAGTGCTGATGCGGCCGTCCTCGGCTTCGAGCGGATCGTGTTCAGCGACCTCCACGAACTTGAGCAGATACGGCCTCGCGCGCTCCGGGTGGCCGTTCTTGTAGTCCACGTAGCCATGCCAGTAGTACGGTTCGGCGATGCGCGGATGGCGTTCGTTGGCCTGCTCGAAGTATCGCTGCCCTTCGTCCGTACCAATGTAATAGAGCCCCAGCATGTAATACGGCTCGAAGAGCTCGGGGGCTAGCTCAATAACCTGTTGGTACGCGGCTTTCGCCTGGTCCCATCGCCCCTCCGCGTCACGCTGGTGAGCCTCCAACAACAGGATACCGGCCCACAGATCCCGCTCGGAGGCCGTTTCTTCCGCATGCCCAGCATCCGGTTCCGATGCCACGGCGCACAGGATCAGGCCCAGGCAGAGCCACCAACCGCGCTTCATTCGTCCAGCGTGTAAAGCAGGAGGCGTTCCAAATGTGCCAGCCCAACTCAGCTAGGCGGGACTGTTGGATTTCCCTAGTTGTTTCCCCGATTTGAGAAAATTGATTCGAACGGAGGACCAAACTCAATGGCTACATTCGCCGGCCTATTCGATCTAATGTCTGCCTCGGTAAGTGTGACATTGATAATTGGCCGATCCTCCTGCAGCATCCTTAGAAAAGGGTTCTCATTGTACGACGCTTCTAAAGACCGAATCTTTCCAGCGAGAAGTTCAAGCAGAACCTGTCTTGGTAATTCGATAACGACTCCGCTCTTCTCGGATTGTTTGAGAGTCATCGGTCCTCCCCTTGTCTGCCATAGTTGTGGGTTATCATTCCGAAGACTCCACGTTTGATACACCCATTGGTTGAAGTTAAAACTCCGCAAATGCCGCTGCTCATCAGCTGATAGAGAGAGTCGAGCGTTTGGGTTGATAAATAGCGTGGGCGTTGCCCGTCTCACAGATGGCACTGGGTACGCCAGGGGGGTTTCGAAGGCTACTAAAATGACCGCTGAAACGCTCGCATGCTTTGTGAAGAACGCCCGAACGACTTCCTCTCTCCGAAGTGTATTTGGCGCCTGAAAAGTCCCCAACACACCGTTGCCATCACCCCCCAGGCATATGATGTATGGTTCATTTAAGTCAGGGCGCCTCTTCTTGGAAAGCGTGCGGTAGATTGCGTGCTCCTTCAGCGACCGCGGCGCTTCTTCTACAACGCCAGAGGATACCACGTATGGCCCGGTCGCTTTTGGCAGGTAGTGAATCCTGACGGTGTACTCTGGGTGGAGGTCGCACAGAGCTTCGGTATCTCGGTTCTTCCGAATCTGTTCAAAGAACCTTCGAAGTTTTGAACTTCTCATGACAGCGGCAATACGGTGTTCTTCTGGCAATTGGCGGGCCATGCCTTGATCGGTCGGCTTACCATCGAATCGACAATGAAGCTGCTGGGGCCGAATGGTCCAGCACCTTGCTTCTCGATACAACGCTTGGAGGAAGCGATCTGCTTTCTTGTCATTCTCAGTAAAGCGCCCACGAAGAAAAGCCGCCTCGATCAAGAAATTTCTACCAGGGGTCCGACGGATATAGATGTCTGGTGTACCATCTGTTGTAGTTTCCTCGTATTTGGCTTCTCCGAGACCTAGTGACGCCTCTAGGACAAGCAGCTCCCATATTGCCTGCAGACGCTCCTGCCCTCGAAGCTTGCCTCGAACAGACGCGAGACGCTGCCCCGTGGCCTTCTCACAAACGTTGAGTAGTAATCGAACTTGGTCTTCCGTCAGCATACAGGATCTGATGGCTCAACAGGAAATCCAGCTGCCTGTGAAACTGAGGAGGCGTTCCGAATGTGCCCGCCCCGGCGATCGCGCTCGGCGGGCCGGGGCCAGCCCAGATCAGCTAGGCGAGACTAGCCTTCCGGTCAATACGCGCTCCACCAATCTAGCCAGGTGAGGCTGCGCATTTATGTGTGCTTGAATCGCTCCCGCGACTTGCCGAAGTTCTCTCAAATCTCCCTCTTCAAATTGTCGGTGCAAGTAGGGCCTCGTCTTCCGCTTCAACCATTCCTGAATGACGGGATAGCCATTCGCAACATAATCCAAGGCCTGCCGTGAAAATCCGGAAATGCGAAACGCCTCCGTCCCGCCAACCATCGCGACGACCGACAAATCCTCGAACCGGAATCGCTCCACTTCAACGTTCAATGTGCCCTCAATTCGCAAGACAACCTGTCGCCCATCCCTGCCTAATGCCGCGCCGGCCAATCTTCTCCCCTCTTCCGCAATGCTACGGAAGAGCTCGCGATCTTCGGTGATCGGAATTCTTGCAAATCCGCTCGTACGGTCAATGACTCCTCGGAATCGCTGCAGATAGAAGTCGGAACTCATAATGCCGTAGCAATAAAAGACCGCCTCCGATCCCCGATCAAGCAGATTACCACTCTCAGCCAACCCGGTTAAGGCATCACGGATTTCGGGGGTCAGATTATCGACCAATCCACCCGATTCGTCAGGAAATAGAACCGGGAAAATGTAGGCGTTTCCTCGACTCACCAAGTCATTATCGGCTAGGGACGAGACGACGGCCGCAAAGGATGTTGTTTCTTCCGTCAGTTGCGATGGGGTTTGCGCTACTGCAAGCCCGATATTGCGAGTCCTTGGCGCGAAGGCTTGCGCAAGTTCTGGCCTCGGCCTTCCTCCGGACACCTCGCCCATAATCGCTGGATCGTAATAGATGACTCCCCGGACAAACGGACGCAAGGCGTACACCCTGAACAGCTCCGGACGGATGCGCTCAAGATGGCTTGCGATCCTAACCCGAACCGAGCCATGTTGATAAGGTCCACTCTTAACCTGTCCCTGGAAGAACCTCGTGCGTAATGCGTCGTCGGAGATCCCTTCGTTCGCGTAATCCCTGAGAAGAGCGAGCAGCCTTTCCCGATCCGTGTGAACGAGAAGCCCGGTGCAGCCCGTTTTGACTCCGGATACGCGACTGGTGAACATCCGTTCCAGGGGCCAGAATCTTTCGTACTGGTCCATCGCAGCCCGGAGATTAACCCTGCCGCTCGCTGGGACGAATGGAACCAAGTCCCCGACAGGCTGAAACTCCGAAAACTTCCCCAAGGGCTCCTCGGCTCTTGACTCCTGGAGCAGCCATTCCACTTTCGCCGCTCTGGTTCTCGCCTCGTCCACAAGTCCGTAATAGAACAACCTGGCTCCGTGCGACTCGGCGCCACCCGTTCTAATACGGTGCTTGACGACTATTAGGACTGCTCGGCCCTGCTGTGTGGCAAATAGGGACTCGCGCCCCTCACCTCTTTGACGTTGGTCTCTATCGATGTTCAAGACGTAAATGCCATCGTATTCGCGTCGCAGATACTGGCGCAAGTATGCATATGATCGATCTGTCAAAATTGAGGCCGGCAGCACGAAGGCTGCGATGCCCCCGTTTGACTCCTCAACTTTCAAGCAGCCCCATCGCAGAAACTTCACGCAGTCGTTCTGCAGCGGTTTGAGCAAGTTCATGCGGCTTTTTCTTAACTTGCTGGGAGGCCTAAAATCTTCCAGCGCCGATTCGATGCGCCGAAAACCCCGGCCCATATTAAATCCCATGTCGGAGACCGGCGGGTTTCCTAGTACGACAGTAATCGGCACCTGCGCGGCCCTAACTACGTCCTCAAACTCGGCCGCGAGGATTGCCTCATGGCCGGTAGCCCTTCCGCTCGAGACCCCAAGCGCTCCCCCCACCACGGGATCCGAAAGCGAATTTCCCATCAAGATTCTGGGTTCAAGAACCAGATTCCCTTGGTGCCTCAGCGTGTCCAGCCGCATGTGCGCCAGCGCATAGGGAACTGGAAGGATCTCTATCCCAAATACCTTGGCGTACGCAACTTCCCCAGCTACCGGCGAGCCTGCCGCCCCCCCACCGGCGATCCGTTCAAGAAATGTCCCTGTTCCGCAGCCCGGATCGACAATCTTGACTCGCCCGGAATGCAGCGATACCCCACCAAATGGCGGCCTGGAGAGAATCCAATCGCATCCCTTGACCATAAAACCCGCCAGCTCTCTGGGCGTTGCGTAGACTCCGAAGTCTATCTTCTCTCTCGGATCGTACGCCCCGTGGAACTCTTCGTAGGCCTTGTGATAATCCTCCAGCCCGGGCACTCTTCCTTGAATCCACGCCAGAAGCAAAGCCGCTTCGCTCCACGCGGAGGAAATCGGTCCTAGCGCGGACTTCGCGGACGCGACGATCGAACTCAACACTCGAAACGGTCTCAGTCCTGCGCGCGTGCTTGCGGTTGAAAAATAGCGGAGGAGATTGTCGGGAGTTACCGCCCTTCTCGGGTACTCGGCAAGCAACGCCTCCCTTGCGCCCACGAGGGAAAAGACCAGAATCTGCGCAACCGCGCTGGAGAATGTCTTAACAGTTAATGTTTCATCGAGACGGGTCCTAAACAATCGAAATATGGCATGCAGAGATGCTGAAATCCGATGTTCCGATGAGCCTCTTGGAAATGAGGAGCTCATGAGCGAAACGCAATCGTCTCGTAGGAGCGCGGCGCGAACCGCCAGCATCTCCATAAGGCGGGTGCGCGCAACCGATTGTCGGATCTTAGCTGAAAGAAAAATGCCCAATCGGCGCTCTAATCTTCCAATGGCAACCGCATCAACTCCATGTCCGGATCTCAACAGTTCTCGCTTTGATCTTCCCAGAGAAATTGCCTCTTGCGGCCCCTCGTCACAACGATCCTCGAAGAACAGAAACTCCACGCCATCCGTCAAGACAACCGGATAGCCAAGAGCGAGATAACGGTTAATCTGCTCTCTATGACTACGCCAAGCGATGGGGTTCTCAGACAGTGGCTTCGTCTCGACATATCCATAGACGGCATAAGTCCGCTTGTCATGGAGTCTGAAGTCTGGACGGCCTTGCTGAGTCTTCGCAGGTTCGAAGACGACCTCAACGGGGTCGGACGGCTTCAGCGCAGCGCAGGACCGTTTAAGAAGGTCGTTGAGGTAGGGTCTAAAGGAGAGTTCCGGCGTTGTGGCTCGACTTGCACGGGCGCGCCGATACGCGCCCAACATCTCCTGCAGATATCTGCGGACGCAAGTCTCAATCACGCTGGTTGGTAGCTTGTTGGGAACAATGTCAGTTGCTCCGATTGGCGTTCGATTGCGCGGCCCGGCAAACCCTCCGACTCTTCAGCATAGGCCCTGATTAGACTTCTACCGATCGCCTCGGCAAGAGGCGGGGGGACGGCGTTTCCGATTTGCCTGGCCACCGAAACTTTGGACCCGACAAACCGAAATGTCTCAGGAAAACCTTGAAGAATCGCGCCCTCACGCAGACTGATCGATCTCAGATCCTCGGGATGACCAAATTGGCCTCTCGTGAAACTGTCGAATCGAGCCGTAATGGTTGGGGCTACCTCATCCCAGCTCATGCGACCATAGACGTTTCTATGTCCTATCGCGTCCGCGCTTGTTCGATGGCAGTCGGCGAGGAGATGGCTTGGAAGATCAACTCTCCCCTGACCGGCACTTAGCGCACGCAACCGCTCAAGGTTTCTCTGTGAGAGCTTGTCCCGTCTGTGATTGGGCCACAAAGGGTGCTCCGAACCGTCCTTCGGGGGAGACGGTAAATGACCGACCGCTTGCCTGACGGTCGTTTTCAACTGCGAGTTGCTAGTAGTCGGAGCGGGAAAGGAAAACCTGGAAGCGCCTGAAGGCAGTCGCTCCCCGACTACAAAGACCCGGCGCCTCCTCTGAGGTACTCCAAAATCGGAGGCGTCAAGAACCGTCGAATGACACAAGTAACCGACCTCTCGCACTTCTGCCAGCAGTCCGGAGAGGAATTGAGATCCTCTTCGTCCTTTGATGCCTGGAACGTTCTCCAAGAGAAAAAACCATGGCTTTAGCTCAATAATTCGTTTGAGGAATTCGAGAACAAGCTGATTCCGTGAATCCTCATCCTTGCCTATCCTTTGAACTGAAAAACCTTGGCATGGAGGTCCTCCCGCTAGCAGTACAAGTTGTCCGGGCTTCAAGCCGGCCTCGCGCAAGAGAGCTTTCGGCGGGAGCTCTTCGATTCGCCGACACACGGCAACGGAAGGGTGGTGGTCCTGGTTAACGTTATAACTGGCTACGGCGTCCGCATCGCAATCAAACGCTAGGCGAACGTCAAATCCGGCCCTATGCAGCCCGAGAGAAAGACCGCCGGCTCCGGAAAAACACTCAATGCGAGTGGGGCGAGCTTCCGTTATGGCCATTCCTCCGTAATTTTATTCCCGCAATAACGCTGGAATAGGAGCTGCTGACCGGGCTGGTCACATCCACCGAACCGAGTTCATCATCTGCGGGAGGTTTAGCAGATGCGAGTTCGCACAGCACTTGGGCTGCAACGAAACACGCAAAACGAGGAGGTACGGCGTTCCCGATCTGCGAGAATTTCTCGTCAAATGTCCCCTCGAATACGAATCCGAGCGGGAACGTTTGCAGCAACGCGGCCTCTCTGACTGATAAGCCACGATGTTGGACGGGATGCACATATCTTCCGCTGGCGGGGTTCCTGGAGTAATGGGTAACCGTAATTGCCGGTTTATCCCAGGCAAGTCGGCCGTAAACATCATAGAAACCTCTAACCCGATCAAGGCACTTTGGGCCAACCCCGCTCGGTCTACTTCCTCCGTTCCTGGGAACTCGCTTGATCGTCTCGAGAGTCTCCCTTCGATGATTGGCGGTCACGTGCAGAGGATCCGTTGGGTTTGGCTTCCCCGGCGTTAGGGGTGGCAGCCCCCCAATTGCTTCTCGAACCGTGAGATATTCTTCCGGCTTGAGAAAACCGCTTGGCATGGCAAACGGGCGCTTCATGGCCATTACAAGAGCCCTGAAGCGCTCCTGTGGAACGCCGAACTCCGCGCAATTGTAGATCGCCTGCCGAACATGGTAGCCTGCGGATTTCAGGACATTTCTTGCTGACTCAAAATCTGCCCAATACCTCCTAGAGAGCATTTCCGGTACGTTTTCCATCACGACAACATCAGGCTCAATCCGCTTAGCAACCTCCGCAAACTCCTTGATGAGCGAATTCCTGTGGTCGACTCGATGCCACTGCTTCTTCCGATGTGAAGTGAACCCCTGGCACGGCGCGCAGCCTACGAGGACAAGCGTATCTTTGCCCGGTCGGACGTCGCACTGCTGCAGAAACTCCCGTAATTTTTCGGACGAGCGGTTCAGCTCACAAATATCCTCATCGGATGGCCGAACTCCGAAATTGCTCTGGAAAGTCAGATTCGCCGCCCTACTGATGTCAAGAGAGCCGGAAACTGAAAATGTCGGAATAAGGCGGGAGACGGCCTCGAAGCCGAGGGACATCCCCCCGCATCCGGAAAACATATCGATGATTTTGATCGCTCCGTCTGGCGCAACCTCACCGTGGAGAGGTTTCCGCTCGCTCAGCTGAGCCGCAGCGCCCAGACCGATCGCCCTCGAGAAATCCCTCAGGTTCTCCGAGAACCTGCTCGGAGTCTCAACACCAATTGTCAGCCTCTTGAGTTCACCAAGCCCGGCCCGAATCCAAGAGGATGCAAACGGCCTTGATTCTAGGAGGCTTTCAAGCCAAACGGGGGATGTCTTAGTAGCTGCTCTGCGAATCATGATTGAACGAATTTCTTGATCTTTGCCTTCAAGGAGACAGGTTTCTTAATGCCGCATTCCCACACAATCAAGGATTTCCATCCAAGCTTGGCGAGCTTCTCCCTGGCCAGTCGGTCTCTGGACACATTCCTGTCAAGCTTAGGGTTCCAAAACGATGTATTGCTCGTTGGGCGTACGGCAGCTTTGCAGTTGCGATGCTGGTGCCAGAAGCAGCCGTGAACGAATATGGCCTTTCTTTTTCTTGGAAGAACGATGTCTGGCCGACCAGGAAGCGAGGAAGGATGCGCTTTGAGGGACAACCCAAATTGTCGCAATAAGTTGCGGATGAAAAGTTCCGGCTTTGTGTTCCTGCTCCTAACTGCACGCATAACTTCACTGCGTTTCGTCTTCGTGTATATGTCTGCCATGGATCCTTTAAGATGTGCGGAGGTTTGCATACATGGCTCATTATAGCACCGGGGTGCCGATAGTTGTTCGATCGGCCTGCTGGGTGAGAAAGACAAAAACCCTCGCCAGAAGGCGAAGGTTTTAATTATTTTTACGTGCCAGTTCCCCCTTCAAACGTAGCACGGAGATCGCAAATTGTAAATCTATCTTAAGCCGATAACGTCCCGTTAGTCAAGATAAAACTAAGTCATTATCCCACGGGTACTCACCCCGTCGTCCCAAGACCAAGTGTCAGCGCTTAACCTGTTGCTCAGCAGAAGGTAACGGGTTCGACGGCTGCCGCTGCTGGACGAAACGTAACCGGAGCGTAACTCGAAGGTGAAATACCGCGGTCTCCGCGGCAGGAAGGAAGGTGCCAGGCACCGCGGTGCCTGGCACCGAGGGGACAGGCATATTCTAGAACGAAAACGCCAGCTGCGGCAAACCGTAACTGGCGTTCTAGGCATTAGTTGCGTGGGCGAGCCGAAACCACCGTT